>Ga0307373_10008353_pt1 | contig 15802 bp, 16 predicted proteins | sample OX2MG_FD_202534 | JGI IMG/M metagenome (GOLD analysis project Ga0307373, IMG submission 202534) | Soil microbial communities from Risofladan, Vaasa, Finland - OX-2 | ecosystem: Environmental > Terrestrial > Soil > Coastal area > Acid sulfate soil | place: Finland: Risofladan, Vaasa | collected... | reverse complement strand
CGGGCTGATCGTTGAAGGCGGAAAGCTGCGCGACGACGAGATTTCGCCGTTGGTCAGCCGGGTGGCGCTCGCCGAACAATGGCGGTTTGTGCTGCTTTTGCCGGGCGAATCGGCGGGGCTATCCGGCAAAACGGAGCAGCGGGCGTTCGACCGGCTTCCTCCGGTCCCCTTGGCGACGACCGCCGCCCTGTGCCGCGAATTGGTCTGCGAGTTGGTGCCCGCTGCCAGCCAGGGCGACTTTGAGCGTTTCGGCGAAAGCCTTTATCGCTATGGCCGGCTGGCGGGCGAGTGCTTTGCGGCGGTGCAAGGGGGCATTTACGCCAGCCCTGCCCTGGCCAGCCTGATCGAGCGGTGCCGCACGCTGGGCGTGGCCGGCGTCGGGCAGTCGTCTTGGGGACCGACCGTGTTTGCCCTTTGCCGGGGACAGAACGAGGCCGAAAAGTTGATCGCGGCAATCCGGGACGCAATGCCGCTCTCGGCGAGCTACCTTGCCGCGCCGGACAATCAGGGCCTCCGCGTGATTTTCCGTTGACTATCAAATTCGCCCCAAGTTATACTGAATCCACTGGTTAGCAACTCAAACGGCGATCGGCCGAATTCTAGGAGCGGTTTGCGATGAACCTGCTGGGAAAAATCTTCGTTGTCTTGATCCTGGTGATGAGCCTGTTGTTCCTCGGTTTTTCCGTGGCCGTGTATGCCACGCACAAGAACTGGAAGGCGGTCGCCTTGCGGCCGCGCGACCAGGCGAAGCCGGGCGAGCCGATGGGTCTGAAGTATGAATTGGAAGACGCGAAATTCAAGGCCGATGGGTTGCAAGCCCAGCTAAAGAAGCTGCAAGAAGCAACGCAAACGGAAGACAATTCCCGCCGTGCCCAGTTGGCGCGTCTCGAAACCACAAAGGCCGAGCTGAAAAAAGAATATGACCAACTCGTCGAGCAGCTTGCGAAACTGACCGAAGGCCAGCGTCGCGCCACCGAGGCCGCTCAGGTCGCGCAAGAGTTGCTCTCGGCCAAGTTGGAGGAAATCGACAAAGCACGGCAGGAAATCGCCGAGACTCACGAAGCCCGCGACACGGCCTTCAAAGAAGCGGTGGCTCTGACCGACAAGCTGCACGAAGCGGAAGGCGAGCGCGACCGTCTAACGGCCAGCACTCGGACGCTGGTGCGGCAGATGGCTCAGATGCGCGACATCGCGGCCAGGAAAGGCATCGATATCAACGAGCCGGCCGACAACCTGCCGCCGAAAGTCGATGGCATTGTGCTGGCCAGCAATGCCGACGGGCTGGTCGAAATCTCCATCGGTGGCGACGACGGCCTTCGCAAGGGGCATCAGGCCTACGTCTATCGCAAACAAAAGGGCGAGAGCAGGCCGATCGCCAAAATTGAAGTCGTCGAAGTGCGGCCCGATAAATCGGTTGCCAAAGTCATTCCCGAATTCCGCCTGGCTCCCATTGCGAGGAACGATCTTGTCGCCACAAGACTTAACTGACGCCAATCGCGGCGTTGTCGTTCAAAAACCGAAGGCCGATATCTACACCTGGCTGCTGTTGGTGGCGCTGGTCGCGATCTTGATGGCCATCACCTGTCTGGCGCTGGAATTGAAGCGCTACGACTGGGATTTCAAGGCGGCTGGCGCCGGTGCCGTGGCGATGGACGTCCGTGGTCCGTTGTCCGTAGTCCGCGGCTAGAGCCTGGGCCGGTGGCTGGGGCAGAGCTTGGCCCGATAGCGGCTGGCACCCTTCAAGAGCGGGGCGGCCAAGCGATGCCCCGGTGCGTCCAACCGGGGCATCGCCTGGCCGCCGAGATGAACGGAGCGCCAGCCTCCACTTGGCCAGGCTCTGCCCCAGCCACCGCCAACGTCTCATCCTCGGCCGCGTTAAGTATGCATCGTTCGTGCCACTGACACCGATGCCCTGCGATCCGCCGGTGACGAGGGCGACCGTTGACGGCATGGGCGCACGTCCCTCATCTCTCAGCCCTCATCTCTCATCACCTTGTAGGCAAATACGCGCTAGATGTTACGATAGAAACGGGCTTGTGACGAGTCATGACCGAGAATCTTCCCAACCGCGCCGGACAATTCGACGGACTGAACCAGCTTGCGCGCGCCAGCCGCTTGCGCCGCTGGTCGACAGGGCGCGATGGCAACCGCGAGGAGACGGGCGATGCACAGCCGAGGCCGGCCGAAATTGCCGCTTCTCCGCTTCAGTTCCGTTTGCGAACGATGCTCTACCTGGTGGCGGTGGCCAGCGGGCTGTTGGCGCTAATGCAGTTGATCGGGGCAGTCTGGTCGTCGGTGCTCGTGGCGCTGTTGCTACTGGGTGGCGCGCATGTCAGCGCGAATTTTTGGGGGACGCGCGTCGCACCGTGGGCCAGCCACCGGGCCCGCACGGCCGACGAACCGGTAAGCTCAGCGGCCCCAGACCGGCCGATCACCCCTATGGTCGGCCCGGCTCGGCTCAGCGAAAGTTGCCGTCCCGGCTGGCCAATGCTGGTCGCCACGGGCGTCGGGGCGCTCGTGGGCGGCAGTTTGGGAAGCGTGGCGCTGGTGATGTTAAGCCTTGAACGGGCAGGGTATTGCGGCGTGATCGTCGGAACCATCTCCGCGGCGGCCGTGGGCGGTTTTCTCGGTTTTCTGGCCAGCAGCTTTGCTGAAATCGCCTTTCGTGCCTGGAAAGAAGCAATTGAAACCGCGCCTGCCCGCCCCGCGCCGGAGCCGTTGCCAGAGACAATCCCTGAGCCTCCTTGCGCATTTTGATATTTTGATATTGCGCTTTCGGCGAGGCCGTAGGGTGGGGCAAGCGAGCTTGCGAGCGCCGGCCCACCGTAAGCGACGTCGTCTGGCCAGCGCTCGCAAGCTCGCTTGCCCCACCTTACGAGGCACGGCCGGTGCGGAATGTTGCCGCGCAAAGCGGCATGATAAAATTAGGGGTGACACCAAGTTCACCTTGCAGCAAGTTACCGCCATGCCATCACCGTTTCCAGGAATGAATCCGTTCCTCGAGCAGGACGACGTTTGGGAAGATTTCCACCATAACTTCTTGACGTGGGCGCAAGCCGCACTCAATTCGCAGTTGGGTGACGACTACTTTGCGAGAATCGAGGCCCGCGTCTATATTCGCGAACTTTCCGAGGAGGAGCGCCGCTTTTTCGGTCGCGCCGACGTTGCCGTCTCCGCCGCAAGTCGTCCGGAGCATCCGACGGCCGTCGTGGAGCTTGACGCGCCCGTCGAGCTGGTGCTGCCGGAAGTCGACCTCGTGCGCGATTCGTGGCTTGAAATCCGCGACCGTCGCGATCGCCGCGTCATCACGATCATCGAACTGCTCAGTCCGGCCAACAAGAGACGCGGCCCCGATCGCGACGCTTACCTGAGCAAGCGAAACGGCGTCCTTGCCAGTCAGACGCACCTGGTGGAGATCGATCTGCGGCGAGGCGGGACGCGACCCGAGTTGCCGCCGCTTCCGGACTGCGACTACTACGTATTCATTTGCCAGTATGAATTGCGGCCCCGGATCGGCTTTTGGCCAATTGGCCTGCGCGACCGATTGCCGACCATTCCTGTGCCGCTTACAAGTTCGGAGCCGCCGATCATGCTCGATTTGCAGGAACTGCTGCACCAGAGCTACGACTCGGCGGACTACGGCAAAACCATCTACGCCGAGGTGCCCGATCCGCCGCTTTCGGCCGTCGATGCCGCCTGGTCGCGTCAGTTTATCCCCGTGGACCATGAGTAAGCTTACCTGTTCGGCAGGATGCCGCCGGCTTGCCCGGCGGAAGCCCGCGCGGGCAGTCCTCATTGAACGCAACTCCGCACGTTCATCCACCACGCGCGCCTTTGCGAGCGCTCTTTTTTTGCTGCCGCTGGAGCGCGTCGAGCACGCGGTCTTCAATGCCTTGGGCTTCCACCGCTTTCTCCGCAGCCCTATCAAATGCCTGGCCATCACCTTGCGACAGGGCATCGGCCACGAGATCGAAAGCCTGTCTGCGCAGCTCCATCGAATGTCGAAGCGCCTCGATCTGCTCGACTGCGAAAGGCGTGAGTCCCTTGAGATCGAGATCCTTCAGATGCGCCTCTTTGCGGCGCCAGTTGGGCAAAATCTCCTGTTCGATGCGGCGGACGAATTCTTGCGCCGTGATCCGGTCCGCCTTGAAATCATCCTCCGCTTTGGAGTACGTCTCGATCGCCTGCCGTCGTAGGTCGTACCAGGCGGTGACCTCGGCCGGAACATCGGGCGGCGGCGGATGGGCCACGAACGGTGCGACAACGAATATGACCAGCACCGTCGCAGCCGCCACGATCGCGTTTCTCCACCACCGCACGGGCGGTTCCGGCCCGGAGAGCGGCTGAGAGAGCACAAGCCCCGTCAAGAAGCCGGCCGCAAGTCCGCCAAAAAAACCGCCGCTGTCGAGTCGTTGCCGATAAAGCTCGACGCCCACGTTATACGCCAGAAACACAAACGTGCCGGCACGCAAGCGTCCCAAGGCCGCCGACGGCACCGTTCCCGGCGAGCGCCAGTAAAAGGCGGCCAACGCGCCGATCAAACCGTAAATCGCGTTGGTGCTGCCCGCCAGCGTGGCCTCGGGTCGCCAGCGGACGCCGAGCATGCTGCCGACGAACCCGGCCAGAAGGTACAGCAGCGCAAAACCGACGTGGCCCAAGAAGCGTTCCAGCCAGCTTCCCAACTGGTACAGCACCCATTGATTCACCAGCAATTGCACGATGCCCGCGTGAACGAACAAGCACGTCGCCAGCCGCCATCCCTCGCCGCGGGTCGAGAGGGGCGCATAGTTGGCTTCCCAGGCGCGCAGCGTTTCGGCGCTCGGATCGAGCCAATCGGCGCCGCTGGTGACCATCATCAACCAGATCATCGCGTTGACGGCGATCATCGCCACGGTCACGGGAGCGTGAGGCCCCAACTCCTTCAGCCGGCGATCGAACTCGATCAACTCGTCTCTCTTCATGGGATGCTGTCCTAACGCCTAACGCCGATCGCCTCAAACATGGTGGGCCGGCGCTCGCAAGCTCGCTGGTCCCACCCTACGGCTGTTGTTCCAGGTCAGGGTGCGGTCCGTCACGTGTCCAAAGGAAAGATCGGCCGGCGCACGTGCTGATAGGGCAGCGTGCGCAGGTCGCTCGAACAAGGCCCCGGCGTGCCCACCAGATAGCTGGCCGCCGCGATCGGCTCGTAGGCGCGGCGATGAGCGACCGCGGCCTTGACGCAAATCACGAACATTTTTTCGGGGGCGATTCCCTGGCTGCGCCATTGGCCAAGGTCGAAGGGCGGCGTGCGGCGGCTGGTGAGCAAGACCGTCATCCCTTCGTGCCGCACCACCGCGGACCGCCCCATCTCGAATCGGGCACCCGACATCGAAGCCAGATGGCTTTGCGGGTCTTCCAGTTTGAATCGCCCGTCGCTGCGCGACAGCAGCTCGACCTCCACCCTGACCGGCGGTCCGGAAAGCCGATGCCCTTTGCCGCCGATGGCCAGCGTCTTGCGTCCGCCGATCGCCACGTCGGCCAACTGCTCGACCGACTGCGGATCGCAGATGGCGACGGCCGCCGGGCCGATGCGGTTGTCGATCAGCGCCCGCAAAACCGCGGTGCCGTCGCCGGGCGCGCCCGCGCCGATGTTGTCGGACGGTTCGACCAGCAGGACCGGTCCCCGCTTGTGCTGACTCAGCCGCGGCAGCACCTCTTCCAACGGTGGTTCGAGGCGGTTTCCCTGTTGACGATGGTCGAAGGCCCAGCGACTCAGATGACGCAACTGGGCGTGCGCATCGTCGGGGTCGCCCAACGTGACGGCCGTGAAGCTCGCGCCGGTGTCGGGGATGTCGGCAAAAGCAAAGCCGGCGAACACGTTGACCGCCAGAAAGTGCGGCTCGTCGACTTCCAGGTTGCGCGCGGCGGCTTCCAGCGTGGCCAGGGGATTGTCGGCCGTGCCGGTACCCGTCGGCGGCCACATCAAGGGGGGATGCACCCAGGCCGTCAGGGGACGCTCACCGGTGTGCATCAGCCGCTTCAACAGCTCGGCCGCGTCGGTCGCGGCGCGGCGTGCGTCGGCGTGCGGGTTCTCGCGATAGGCGATCAGCCCGTTGCTGTGGCGGGCCATCCGCTCGGTAAAATTCGCGTGCAGGTCGACCACGCCGCACAGAGGGACGCCGGCACCGCCGGGCAAGCCGCGAATCCGGTCCAGCAGTTCGCCTTCGACGTCCCGGCACGAATGCGTGACCATGCCCCCGTGCAATACCAAAAAGACGCCGTCGATGCCCTGTGCCAATGCCGGTCCGGCCACCGCCAGGAACTCCTGCCAAAACTGCTCGAACACGGCGTCTTCGACCGTCGGACCGGGCGTGGCCCGAACGTCGACGACTGGTAGCAGCGACCAATCGTAGGCGTCGGCGGCTTCCAGCACGCCGGCCAGGGGCGAGCCGTCGCCCGCCGCCGCCAGCAACTCTTTTCCGCGGCGAAACTGAAAGTCGGCCAGCGGGGTATGACCTTCGAGAAACGTGTGCGTCTCGTGAAAGAGGCCGGCCAGGAGAACCCGTTTGTCCATTGAATTACGAGAATGGGTCTGGAAGCTTTCTCTGTCGCTTCCCTTATGATAGCACTACCGCTTGAAGCGCTCATGCGTGAAAAGCCAAAATCGGGTATGGTAGTTGCCGGAGAGACGGGCAGGGTGGGACCAGCGAGCTTGCGAGCGCCGGCCCACCTTACGTACTGGACAAAACAAGCTGCCATGAAATTGCTGTATTCGATCCTGACGGGATCTGTCGCCGGCTGCCTCTTGGCGGTCGTCGGTTGCGGCGCGCCCGCGGCCCAGGGCACCGCGCCGCCCGCTTCAACCGCCGACGCCGATGGGGCGCCAGTGCAGGCGGAGAACGCCCAGCCTGCCGATGGCCACAAGGAGACGCCGTCCAGCGACGCCGCAAGCGATCTCGATCGCGCCTTGGCGCTGGCCCGGCAGTCGTTGGCCAATCTCGAAACCATCAAGGATTACACCTGCGTCTTCTCGAAGCGCGAACGCGTGGGCGATGTGCTGCTGCCCGAAGAACGCAGCGAAATGAAAATCCGGCACCAGCCGTTCAGCGTCTATTTGCGCGCGATCGAGCCGACTTCGTCCGCCGGACAGGAAGTGATCTATGTCGAGGGCCGCAACGACGGCAACCTGATCGCCCACACCACGGGTTTCGGCAGCAGCGTGATTGGCCGCCTGAGCCTCGATCCGCACGGCTACTTGGCCACGCGCGGCAATCGTTACACCATCAAGGACGTCGGGCTGGCCAACCTGGTCCAGAAGCTGATCGACCTGGGCAGCAAGAAGGAGTTGTTCCGCGACAGCACCACGACGATCGAGAAGACCGAGTTTGCCGAACGGCCGTGCACGCAGGTCGAAATCAGCAGCCCGCGGCCGGTGGGCGATTTCCGGCTGGCGATCGCCCGCATCGTGCTCGACGACGAGTGGGACGTGCCCGTGCATTTCGAATCGCACGAATGGCCGGCCGGCGACGCCGCGGAGCCGGTGCTGAGCGAGACGTATTCCTACTACGACTTGAAGCTGAACGTCGGGCTGACCGACCGCGATTTCGATCCCGACAATCCGGAGTATTCGTTTCCGTGACACGCATTGCCATACACGGGGCTGCGGGCCGCATGGGGCAACGGCTGGTGGCGCTGGCCAGCGCCGACCGCGACCTGAAGCTCGTCGCCGCCCTGGACGCCGGCAATCATCCGCGGCTGGGCCAGGACGCAGGCCTCGTGGCCGGAGTCGGCGAGTTGGGCGTGCCGCTGGTTGGCAAGCTGGACGCGGCGGTCGATGTCGTGATCGATTTTTCTTCTCCGGCCGGCGCGGCCACGATTCTGGAAACCTGCCTCAGCCGTGGCGCGCCGCTTGTGCTGGCGACCACGGGGCTGGACGCGGCACAGCAAGCGCGGATCCGCGAAGCGAGCCAACGCATTGCCGTGCTGTGGTCGCCGAGCATGAGTCTGGCAGTGAATCTGGCGATGAAGTTGTCAGCGGCGGCGGCCGAGGCGCTGAAAGACCATGCCAGCGGCGCCGACGTGGAAATCATCGAACGCCACCATCGGTACAAAGAAGACGCGCCCAGCGGCACCGCGCTCAAGTTTGGCGAGATCATCGCCGGCGTGATGGGGCAAAAGAACCGGCGGCATGGCCGCGAGGGTCGCGTTGGTGCCCGGCCGCACGACGAGATTGGCTATCACGCCGTCCGCCTGGGCGACAATCCCGGTGAGCACACGATCATGTTCGGACTGCTGGGCGAAACGCTGGAGATCACGGTCAAGGCGACCAACCGCGACTGCTATGCCTGCGGGGCATTAGCGGCCGCCAAGTTCCTGGCCTGCAAGCCCCCGGGGCTGTATGGAATGCAGGACGTGCTGGAATGAGAGATATGGCCAAATGCGAACAAGGCTATCTCTGCGATATTTGCGGCGGCGACGTAGAAACGATCGCCGACAGCGACCTCTATTTGCGCTATGTGATCGGCCTCGTCGATCCGGAAACCCTGCACACGACCCGCGAACGGCACATTCGCTGCAACCCCGCGCTGGCGCAATTCATCGTCGCCGACGACTTCGGTCCGGTGGTGATGGACGGGCCTTTCGATAAGCGGCAACTCGACGCCGACTACGTGCGCCAGCAGGAACAGCTCGTCACGCGCGGCTGGCGCCGGCTGGTCGAACTTAGCCGGCGTCTGGAGCCAACGATCCTCGACTATCCGCTGCCCGAGGTCCGGGCAAGAATGGCGGCCCACCCCAACTCAGCCCACTGACGTCGGGTCACAATCCCAAAAAGGGCACGGGCACAAGAAAGGCGTGCTGTTCATAGAGGCTGGCGACGCCATGCCACGAGGTGTACTGCGTCAGGAAGACGACAAGCACATAGAAGGCCACCACCGGCACCATTGCCAACCGCGCCGCCTGACGGACGAAAAAGTTGCGGTTCGTCGGCCGACGCGCAGCGCGGCCACACGTCCAGCCGGTGAGCAACCGGGCCGGAAAAATGAAGATCACAAACACCAGGCTCGGCAGCCAGGCCGCCTCGCGCGGCACCATCTCAATCTTCAGCAAATAGAGCGGCAGCGCGAAGAGCAGCGTACAAAACAGCGACAGCCAAAACAGCACCGGCGCCTTGTGAAACAGAGCGCGCACCGCCGAGAGCTCGAACTGCGCTCCGAACCGGTTCTCGGCCGCGAAGCGGGCCTGCAGGAACGGCAAGTACATCAGCACCCACATCAATACAAACGCCCCCAAAAAACCGACCGGCGGAACCTTTTGCGCGGCAGCCAGCAAGCTGATGGGAACGAACAGCCAGACCAGTCCGCCGACAAACCCTCGCAGACCCAGCCAGAAATAGTGCCGCAATTGCAAGCCGGCGACGAACTGCAACACGGCGTCGCGGGTTTCGGTATAGGCCCCTTTGCGACGGAGACTTTTCAAGAGTCGAACCGGCCGCGGCCAAAGAAAATGCCGCAAACGGCCTCCCCGCCAACAGGCACTCACGATATGCGCGACGGCCAGCACCGTGAGTACGATCAGCGCCATCGACCAGCCACGGGCTGCCCGGCTTTCGGGATCGATCAGCGTGGCCGATGCAGCCATCGACGAGACGAACCGCAACGGCAGCAACACCAGCCATGTGCCAAACGCAATGCTGCCCAATCGGGCGGCCTTCCGCACGCCGATGAAGCCGTCCCTAAGCCGTCCCGTTCGGGCAATCCGCCCGCTCACCTGCAGCAGGTATCCCAGGCTCAGCATCTGCAACACTGGATAGCTGGCCAGCAGCGCCAAGCCGACGATCAGCGTCGCCGCGCCAAACAGCCAATCGGTGGCCGAAACGGTCAGCCGGGCAACCTTCCTGACAAAACCGACTTGAGGCTCGTCGAAGGCGGCGGGCCTGTCGACCGATTCGGCCACAACAGCGCCGCCAGCGGCATCGACCGTGTCGATCACCTCGGCGTAGTGTGGAACGTCGGCTGCCGCGATAGGGGTGGAAGAAAACATTGGTAACGCGGCGAAAGTACCTATCCTTGCAATCCAGTCCCCAGCCACCTTAAGATACCCGGCCGGCGGTGATTCGGTGTCAAAAATCTTGCCCGTGCGGATTTAATCTTGTAGGGTGTAGCGAGCGCGATCAAGTTCGCACCGAACCAGCCACTGCCCACTTCTGAGAACAGCCATGACGATCCAACAAATCCGCAATTTTTATGACGCCGAACCGTTCCAACCGTTCGTTATTCATCTGGCCGACGGCCGGGAGGTTCCTGTACCCAGCCGTGAATTCATGGCCTCCGCGCCCAGCGGGCGGACCGTTATTGTGTATCAGCCCGATGACACGTGGAACGTAATCGACTTGTTGCTCGTCACGGACCTGGAAGCGAAGCGGGCCGGCAACGGTGCCCGGCGGCGAAAGCGATAACGTCCATGAAGCTTGAACTGGAGCATCAGGTTTCGGTAGTCGTCGGCGGCGCTCGCGGCATCGGGCGTGCCATCGCCGTTGCGTTGGCGGAGGAGGGCGCGACCGTCGTGCTCGTCGATCGCGAGCCGGCGGTGGCCGAGGTCGCCCGAGCACTCGAAGACCGCAGCGGCCGCGCGGCGGCGGGCGTGGTGGGCGATGTCACCGATTACGCGGCGATGCAACGCCTGGCTGCCGAGACGCACCAGCGCCAGGGCCGCATCGACCATGTGTTCTTTGCAGCCGGCGTCGGTTCGGGCAAGTACGGCTTTCCCTTCTGGAACCTGGAACCGGCCGACTGGGGCCGCGTCTTGCAAGTCAACCTCGTCGGTGCGGTCCACGTGGCGCATGCCTTTGCGCCGTTCCTGATCGCCGCCCGCAGCGGTACGTTTCTGTTCGTCTCGTCGATCGCCGGGCAGATCGGTTCGCCGACCGATCCGCCCTACAGTGCCGCCAAAGCGGGGTTGATCAACTTCTCGCAGTGCGCAGCCAAGGATCTGGCCGAATACAACGTGCGGGTGAACTGTGTTTGTCCCGGAATGATCAAAACGGAGTTGAACCAATCGGTGTGGGCGGCGTGGCGTGCGCGGCAGCCCGACGGCGCCCAAGGCTACGAGGAATGGGCGGCCGAAAAAATCCGCCGCAACGTGCCGCTCAACCGCTGGCAGGAGGCCGAAGACGTGGCCGCGCTGGCGGTCTTCCTGGCATCGGCGCGTGCCAAGAACATCACCGGGCAAACGATGAACGTCGACGGCGGGCAGGTCATGCACTGGTAGTCATCGCTCGCTCCTTGCCGGCGGCTGAGAGCAAAGCTGCACGAGCGCTTCCACAATGCGAGCGCGACGATCGGCCGGCGCCACGAGATAGCGATGTCGCCCCGCGGCATCGGCCGTGAATTTCGTAAAGCCGTCCGGCTCGACGGCCACCATGCCCGATGGCGAAAGGTCGAAGTAGCCGCGATCAGGATAAACTGCGTAGAGTACGCTCGTCAGATCCCAGGTGGGCCGCTCGTGCGGCGGCGGATTGCGAAGGATGTAGGCCTCGGCCAGCGGATGGTGCTCGACGTAGCCGTAATCGCGCTCGATGCTCACGGCCGGATAGGGCAAGGCGATGCCGACTTCGAACCCGCTCCAGACCATCGGGGTCGGCCAGCGCTGGGCGACCGTCCGCGCACTGGCCACGTCCTGAGTGATGTTATATTCGCGGTAGCGCCGCTCGCCGCCGATCGAAGTAAAGGCGCCGGCCATCAACGACAGCAGGCGGACCTTGCGTCGCACCAACTCCTCGCCTGGCAACGGCGAAACATCATCGGGCGGCGAGTCGAGCAGCCGGGCCAGATTGGTCGAGAAGCCGACCTGCACGATCACGACTGATGCGTCGTCTTCGCCCGCCAGCGTCTTGCGGAGCAGGCGGGTGGCCGACGGTAGCTCAGAACCATAGGTCTCGCTGCGCGGATAACGCAACCGGCCGTCGTCGCGCCGTTCGGCAAGCGAAAGAAACTGGCTTTCGGCGCGGACTCCACCTCGGCCGACGATGCCGATCGGAACTTGCCCGCGGCCGTAAAAGTGGTTTATCGCTTCGACGAACGGCGCGGCCAGCTCGTTGTCGGCGCTGACGGTGACGGCCAGCAATCGACAGGCGCCGCGGTCCGCGAGCGCGTGGATCATGCCCAGCGCCAGCACGTCGTCGCAATCGCCGCAAATATCGGTATCGAAGATCAGCCGGACGGCGTCGGGCGATCGTGCATCGTCGGCTTTCGCCGCAACCGTGAGGTGCGCCGCGAGACTCAATGCAAGCAGGCTCAAGATTGTGGCTTTCACGGGCGTGCCTCAATATCCGGTGAATACACGGTGTCGCCCTCGACAATCGGGTTTGTCACATAGCGCATCCTCGCAACCTGATCGGAGCCGTGAGAGAAGTGAATTTCGACGACGTTGGGACCAAGAAACTGGTTAACGCGGGCCGTAGCTTTGAAATTCGCGAAACGAGTGATCTTTTCGCCGGAATCGTAGATGGCCACCGTCTTGACCGACTTAAGGAATCGAGGATCTTCGAATCTCACGTACGCCGCCTGATTTCGTTCGTCCACCCAAACCACTTTTCCATGCGGCTGCCGAGGCGTGATTGCAGCTTGATACCATTGGCCTAACCAACCGAGACTGCAACCCAGCGCAAGTGCAGCGAGCATGAAGCTCCTTAAACTGAACTGTGCCCACCTGCGTCTGCTTCGGATTTGCACGGTCATGATATTTGGGTCATGCGTCGAGACGCTCAACCGCATCGAGCAAGCCAAGCGCTCGCCCAGCGTGGCCACGTTCGACAACCTACTACAAATAAATGACAGAAACATTGCCAGACAGAAAAATTGAGCAGATGGCGAAAAACATGGATGGGCGCGCCTGCATTAATCCTTCCCTCGTTTTTCTGTCTGGTAATTTTTCTGTCACCAATCCGTCCGACCCGCCATGCCAATAACCGTCGACGCCGCTGAACCGCGCGATGCAGCGGGGCGAAGCCGAAGCAGACCGCGCAAGTCGGCCCGACGCCGGCAAGCGAAAAGTACGCAAGTAATCGAATACGAATAAATCAGGTCGTCTTGGGCCGCGCGATGTTCACGTAGGCGTGAACGTGGGGCGAGCCGCGGAAGTGCCAGACAAAGCCGGGGCCTTCCAGCCGCCAGATGTCCCACTCTTCGTCGCCGCCCAGATTGCCCGACTGATAAAAGGCGGCGTGCAACTTCGCCAGACCGCCTTCGGACTTGAGGATCGTCACGGCCTCGTCGACGTCTTCTTGACGATAAGGCGCCAAGATGACTTTGATCACCTGCTCGACCAGGGCCTGCTGGTCGGGCGACAGCTCGCCCACCGCGATGCCGGGGAACGTCGCCTGCGGACCTTGCACGGGCACCTGGTTTTCTTGCGGGGCCTTGGGCAGCAACGCCTTCTCGCGCTGCTTGCCGTCGAGCGCGGCGAAGACCTCGTTGGCCTTCTGGGTTTGATAATAGAAGACGTTGCCCGGCAGACCGGCCTCGCCGTCGCCTTCTCCGTGGCCGTAAATGATCGGGCCGCCGAAGGCCACGTTCTCCACGCTGTCGCCGTCGGCCCGAATGGTCATGTGGCGGCCCGTCATTTCGAACTCGAACCGGCCGGTGCCCGGCGCGCCGAACAAGGCCACGTGATAGCGGCCGAACCCGCCCGCGTCGCCCTCCATTTGCTTGAGGAACCGCTCATAACCGTCGGGGCTGGTCACGCCGCGGAAGATCTCGTCGATGGTCGCCTGCTGCTCCTTGGAGAAGAAGTCGGCGATGCTCGGTTTGGTGATCGCCCAGTTGGCGTTGATCTTCTGCCGCAGCGGATGGTCGAACTCGAAGCAGATTTCCTTGCGTTGCTCGTCGCTGAGCGACTCGTACAACCGCTTGGCGGCCGTTTCAGCGGCGCTGCTCGCCAGGGGAGCCGCGGAAGCCCTGGGCACCAGCGGCATCGTGCCCGCGATCAGAGCGGCACCGCCCGCCGCTTTGACGAAATCGCGTCGCGTCCAACCACTTTCGCACTCCGGGCAGGTTATCCGTTTGTCGTTGTTCATTGCCGCAGCTCCTGATAGGGGTCGATTTGCAAGCCCGACCGCCGGGCTTGTGCTGGCTAGTATAACAAACTTGCTCGTCGTTCGTAGTCACACCAAGATCTCGTGGACCACCCGGCCGCTGACGTCGGTGAGGCGGAAGTCGCGGCCGCTGTAACGATAGGTGAGCCGCTCATGGTCGATGCCCAGCATGTGCAGAATCGTGGCGTGCAGGTCGTGAATATGGACCTTGTCTTTGACGGCGTCGTTGCCGAACTCGTCGGTCTCGCCAAACGCCAGGCCGCCTTTGACGCCGCCGCCGGCCAGCCAGGACGTGAAACCACGGGCATGATGATCGCGGCCTTTCGCCCCTTGCGACCAGGGCGTGCGGCCGAACTCGCCGCTCCAAACGATCAACGTTTCGTCGAGCAGGCCCCGGCGTTTGAGGTCGCTGATCAGGGCCGCGATGGGCCGGTCGCTCTGCTGGGCGTGCTTGGCGTGGTTCAGGATGTCGCCGTGATCGTCCCACGGCTGCCCGCCGCCGAAGTAAACCTGCACCATCCGCACGCCGCGCTCGACCAACCGCCGCGCCACCAGGCAGGCGTCGGCAAACTGGCCGGGGCCATAGTCGTCGCGTGTGGCGACCGTCTCGCGATTGAGGTCGAACACTTCCTGGGCCGCGAACTGCAAGCGGAACGCCATCTCCAGCGACTCGATCCGCGCTTCGAGCTGGCCGTCTTCGCCGCGCTCGGCGAGGTGCTCGCGGTTGAGTTGCTGCAACAGGTCGAGCTGCTTTCGCTGGGCGTCGGGCGGCAGATAGTTGTTGTGGACGTGCTCGATGACCGACTGCGGGGCGATTTTGCCATTGTTGATGTGGCAGCCCTGAAACACGCCCGGCAGAAAACTGTTGCCCCAAAGCTGCGGTCCGACCGTCGGCTTGCCGGGGCAGAGCACCACGAAGCCCGGCAGGTTCTGGTTCTCGGTCCCCAGGCCGTAGGTCAGCCACGAGCCCATGCAAGGCCGCGTCGGTTGCGTGTGGCCCGAGTTCATCATCAGCAAGGCCGGCTCGTGGTTGGGAATGTCGGTGTGCATCGAACGAATCACGCACACCTCGTCGATCACTTGGGCCGTGTGCGGATACAGCTCGCTCACATCGATGCCGTTCTGGCCATACTTGGCGAACTTGAAGGGCGAGGGGAACAACTTGCCGACCGTGCGCTGATAATTCTTCGTCAGCTCTTCGGGCTGCTGACCGGCATATTTCTCCAACGCCGGCTTGGGGTCGAATGTATCGACGTGCGACGGGCCGCCGTTCATGAACAGGAAGATCACCCGCTTGGCCCGCGGCGCGAAGTGCGGCGACTTCGGCGACAGCGGACTGGCCGCCGCGCCGCTCGAGGCGGCCTGCGCGGCCCCCTCGCCCAGCAGTCCCGCATCGGCCAGCACCGCCGCCAGGCCCAGGGCACCGAAGCCGGTGCCCATCTGCGACAGCCAGCGCCGCCGCGAAGAGGGAAGCCCAAGGTGAAGATGGTTTTCCGCGATGTGGATTCTCATAGCCTACCTAGCCTGGATTCCCATAGTGCCGTATTCACCTAAGAGTCGGCCCCCCCGATCCAACGGGGCCGGGGCCCTTAGTCGATCGCTTTACACCATAGCGGCGCTTCAACCGAATTGAAATCGCAGACGCTTGTTGCCTAGCCACGGAATGCGAGTGTCGGTCTTGTCAAAGCCAGCCGCGATCAAGAGCGAATGGTGCGTGCGTTTCTGAAACTG
>Ga0307373_10008349_pt1 | contig 15810 bp, 11 predicted proteins | sample OX2MG_FD_202534 | JGI IMG/M metagenome (GOLD analysis project Ga0307373, IMG submission 202534) | Soil microbial communities from Risofladan, Vaasa, Finland - OX-2 | ecosystem: Environmental > Terrestrial > Soil > Coastal area > Acid sulfate soil | place: Finland: Risofladan, Vaasa | collected... | reverse complement strand
GGCCGTGCATGAGTGACGACAGAGCGCTCATCTGCGAGAGCCCGAGGGTCTCATCGCTGCGCTCGGCGCGAAGCCGACGGGCAAGGCGCATGATAACCATCCGAAGCGAGCTCGCAAGGAGCTCATCTGAGCTCGAATGGTCGGCAACCGGCTGGTGTTGGGAGTCAATGGCCATATGTCGACCGTAGCAAAGTTGAAGGTACTTTGCTAGCCTAAGGAACTATCTAGGCGTTCATTTCATTTTGTGGAAATGATCTCCGTCGCAATTGACGCCTTTTCCAGGTGCAGTTGCTAGAGAATAGGGAGATGAGCCCTCAGCCGATCCGCGCGATCGTTCTCGCAGCTGGCGAAGGTTCGCGCATGCGTTCGTCGATTCCAAAGCCGCTGCATCGATTGTGTGGTCGACCAATGGTTTTGCATGTACTCGACGCACTCAGCGAACTCGGTGTTGACCGTGTCGTCATCGTCGTTGGCTTCCAGAGTGTTGAGGTGATCAAAGCAATCGAGACAGAGGCTCCCGCAGGTCTCTCACTGAGCTTTGTTGAACAACATGAGCGACGCGGAACCGGTGATGCGGTCGCGGTTGGACTGACGGGGTTTGACCGAGAAAGTGATCTTGACGAGGGAGAGCTGCTTGTCCTTCCCGGCGATGCACCGCTTGTCCAGCCAGAGACGTTGCGCCGACTCGTTGAGGTCCACAGAGCCCAACATGCCGGCGCAACGCTGCTCAGCGCGGTGATGGACGACCCCACCGGGTATGGCAGGATCGTCCGGTCAAAGAGCGGGCGTGTCTCGAACATTGTCGAACACCGTGATGCCACAGAGTCCGAGCGTGAGATTCGAGAGGTCGGCACTTCGATTTACTGTTTTGACCTTCCGCTTCTCGCGCCCAGTCTGAGACGTATCTCTCCAGACAATGCCCAGGGCGAGTACTACCTCACCGACGTCATTGGCGTGCTCGGGAACGCGGGCTACTCAGTCGGATCGATGGTCGTCGAAGACGCTCGCGAGGTCGCAGGAGTCAATGACCGAGTGCAGCTCAGCGTCGCGCAAGAGACTCTGCGTGATCGCATCAACAGTGACTGGATGCGACGAGGCGTGACGATGTTGAACCCTCACGAGGTCTATCTCGACACAACGGTCGAGCTCGGTGAGGAGGTCACGCTCTATCCGAATGTCGTTCTCGAGGGCAACACCGTAATCAAGAGCGGTGCGATCATCGGCCCGGACTGCCACCTTGTCGACACCACGGTCGGCGAGTGTGCGACGCTTCGCTCGGTCGATGCTCTTCGTGCCCAAATCGGCGCGAACGCTGAGGTCGGCCCCTTTGCGGTCCTTGCTCCTGGAACGTCAGTTGTTGACGGTGAGGTCACTGGTCCGTACTTCTCAACGGTCACTCCCTTCTGACGTAGTTTGTAGGCGTTGGAACTTCGCGCGAGCACGCTGAGTTGGTCGGAGTCGCGCGGAATTCGTCTGTTGGCCGGATCTTTCATTGAAAGGAATGTCCCATGGAGCTAGTGCCGCAGCGGCGCCTCGAACTGTTCAGCGGTCGTTCGCATCCCGCACTCGCCAAAGAGATTGCAAGCTGTCTCGGGATCGAGATCGGCGAAGCTCATCTCACCGAGTTTGCTGACGGTCAGATTCACTGTCGTTATGACGACTCGATCCGCGGATCTGACGTTTTCATCGTTCAGACACACTGTCGCCCAGTCAATGACTCGATCATGGAACAGCTGATCATGATCGATGCAGCCAAGCGCGCGTCAGCGCACCAGATCATCGCGGTGTGTCCGTACTATGGCTACTCACGCCAGGACCGAAAATCTGCAGGTCGTGAACCCATTACGGCCAAACTGCTCGCGGACCTGCTGACGGCAGCTGGTGCGACCCGAGTGGTCAGCATCGATCTGCACTCTGGTCAGATTCAGGGTTTCTTTGACTTTCCCGTCGACCACCTCACGGCAGCTCCCGTTCTGCTCGAATATCTCCGACAAGACAATCCAGAGGAGATGGTGATCGTCTCTCCAGATGCAGGACGGGTCAAGGTCGCCGAGCGTTTTGCCCAGCAGCTCGGTGCCGATCTTGCCTTTGTCCACAAGCGTCGACCCAAGGGTCAGATCAACACGGTCGAGGCGCTTGAGGTGATCGGTTCGGTCGAGGGCCGACGCTGTGTGATCATCGACGACATGATCGATACCGCTGGAACTGTCTGTGCAGCAGCTGGTCGTCTCGTAGATGCAGGCGCGACCGACGTCTGGGTGATGGCGACCCATCCCGTGTTGTCTGATCCTGCTCGCGAACGACTTGCTGCTGCACCGATCTCGCGGGTCGTGGTGACCAATACGCTGCCAATTGACGACAGCCGGCCGATCGCCAATCTCGAGGTGCTCTCTGTGGCGCGGGTCATTGCAGATGCCATCAATGCCGTCTTTACTGACTCTTCGGTCTCTGAGATCTTTGGCGGCCAGAACCTCTCCTGAGTGCTGGGGGTTGGCAGATTCATCGATCTTGTGGCCCCAAGCGCCCATCCGTGTGAGCGGAGGCCACCTGATCGCCTAGAATGGATACGCCCGAGCGACGAATGTTTGGGCCTCTGCTGGCCATCGTGTCGGTGGTCAATTGCGAATTCGCCCAAGAGGAGCGCGTCATCATGGCCGATATAGCTCTCGTTGCTGAGCAAAGGAACGATCAGGGGAGCAGTGCGTCGCGGCGTCTGCGCGCGTCGGGTCGGATTCCCGGAGTCGTTTACGGTCACGGTGAGCGACCGATCGCGATCAGCGTCGACGGTCGGGCACTCCGCCAGGCCTTTGCAACCGACGCCGGAGAGAACGTGTTGTTCGATCTTAAGATCGGTAAAGAGAAGCACCTCGCGATGGCGCGTGATCTGCAGCGCCATCCGATCCGTCGCACGATTGCCCACGTTGACTTTCTTGTCGTCAACCGCGACGAGGTCGTGTCTGCCGAGGTTCCTCTTGTGCTGATCGGCGAGGCCCTGCAGGTGACTCGTGCCGGTGGAAACGTCGACCAGGCCCTATTCACATTGCACGTGAAGGCGAAGCCCGCAGACATTCCCGCACACCTTGAGATCGATATTTCAGATCTCCAGCTTGGACATGCGATTCGCGTCAGTGAGATCGCGATCCCTGCCAGTGTCATGATCGATGTCGATCCTGAGACCACTGTTGTGACCGGTATCGCCCATCGTGGAACGGTTGAAGTCGAGCCGACGGCTGAGGCTGAGGCTGCGGAAGAGCCAGCTGTCACAGAGAGCAGTTAAGCCACTCGTAGCGCTCTCGGACAGACCGGGATCCGAGATGAAACCATGACCGCGCTTTTGGTCATTGGCCTAGGCAATCCTGGGTCAGAGTACGAGAGAACACGTCACAATGTCGGGGCGAGGGCCGTTGAGGTTCTCGCATCGCGAGGTCATCTCACCTTCAGCGCGCAGAGAAAAGCAAAGGCACGCGTCGCGACCACCGAGATGCACGAAACTCACGTCGTGCTCGCCATCCCGATGACGTTCATGAATGAATCAGGACTCGCTGCGGCACCGTTGGTGCGTCACTACCTTTCTGACGAAACACCACCGCTTTCTCGTCTCGTCGTGATCCACGATGAACTTGATCTCGCGCCTGGCACCGTGAGGATCAAGCTCGGTGGTGGAACGGCTGGGCACAACGGGCTCCGTTCGATCGGTTCGCACCTTCATGAGCTTGATTTTGGCCGCATTCGAATCGGAGTCGGCAAGCCTCCCGTGGCGATGTCTGGCGCAGACTATGTGCTCGGACGAGTTTCGCGAGATGAGCAGACGATCCTTGACGAATCGTGTCAGCGCGCGGCTGATGCCTTTGAGATGATTGTCGAAGAGGGCATTTCGCGAGCGATGACGCATTTCAACGCCCGATGATGAAAGCACCTCTCGGGCCGCTCACTCGTCTCATCGCCGGCGACCGCGCACTTGCAGTGATGCTTGGCGCTGAAGATGCCTTTGTCCCTGTCTCTGAAAACATCCGCGCCTTTATCTGCGCGTCAATTGTCGATCTTGGAGCCTCTCCGGTCGTGCTCTTTGCGACGCCGACAACCCAAGATGCAGAGCGCCTTGTTCACGAACTGCACGCGTTCCTCGGTGATGAGCGCGTGCTTTCGTTCCCTGCGTGGGAGACCCTCCCCTTTGAGCGTGTCTCTCCAAACACCGAGACGATGGGTCTGAGGATGCGCACCTTGGCACGTATCAAGGCCCTTCACCACAACACCCCGTCATCGTCGACGTCACTGTGTGTCGTTGCTCCGGTCAAGTCGCTCTTGCAGAGAATGGCAACAGGTGAACCCGCAGGATCGTTTCTCCTCGCAAAGGGTGACCAGATCGGCGTTGAGCAGATCGTGCATCGAGCCGTCGAACTCGGATATCGCCGCGAGTATCAGGTTGAACACCGTGGAGAGATCGCGGTTCGCGGTGGCATCGTCGACATCTATCCCTCCACCGGAGAGATCGGTGTCCGGATCGACTGCTTTGGCGACGAGATCGATCGTCTGACCGAGTTTGACCTTGCCGATCAGCGCTCGGTCCGCGACCTTGACGAGACAGAGATCTTTGCCTGTCGCGAGTTCTGTCTCACTGAGAGCCATCGCGAACGAGCCTCGCGACTTGCACTTTCGGAAAAGTATGCGCAGGAGCAGTTCTCGCGCATTGCAGCTGGTGAGATCTTTGATGGCATCGAGTCGTTTCTTCCTTGGCTCGAAGACCAAGAGACACTCCTGAGTGATCTGTTGCAAGAAAACGACCGGGTCGTCCTGATCGAACCGCGGCGCATGCGCGATCGAGCGTTCGACATCATCGGTGAAGAGGCCGCACTTGCGACATCGCTCGCCTCGACATGGGGAGTAGAGCTCGGTGATACCACGGGAGGGTTCCCCCGCCTTCACGTGGACTTTGAACGACTCCTTGCAAAGGTCGATGCACCTACTATCTCGATGCCAACAAGCGCGGAGTCGCCAGAGACCGAGGGTTTGCGCGCGACGAGTTGGCCGGTCGTGCGTGGTGATGGTTCGGTACTTGCGAAGCGTATCGGCGAGCTGGTGAGAAAAGAGATGCCCGTCGTCGTCTGCGCTGACGGTCTGGGCAGCGCCGAGCGGCTCTCTGTCGTCTTGGAAGGAGAGGGGCTGACGATCGATCGGCTCTTCCTTGACCATGAGCCAGACCTCGAAAGTTACCAAGTTCAGATCCGTCGACCGATGGCGCACGTCGTGGTTGCCTCGCTCGAACGCGGGTTCATCTATGAGTTCGGTGGAATTGGAGTCCTCGCTGAGGCAGACATCACCGGGCGACACCGTCCTCACCGCGTGCCGCGCCCGCGTGCTCGCGCGGTCGAGGGATTCTTTGATGACCTCGCGCCAGGTGGATACGTGGTCCATCATGTTCACGGCGTGGCGAGGTTCCAGGGTCTGGTGACTCAGACCCTCACCGGTGTCGCACGCGACTATCTCTTGCTTGAATATCGCGGCGGAGACAAGCTCTATGTCCCGTCTGACCAGATCGACTCGATCACTCCCTATACCGGTGGTGAAGCGCCGACACTCAGCCGGCTCAACGGATCAGAGTGGCAGCGCCAGCGGTCACGGGTTCGTCACGCGGTACGCGAGATCGCCCAAGAACTCGTCGTGCTCTACCAGCGCCGTCATGCCAGCGCCGGCCACCCTTTTGCGCTTGACACTCCGTGGCAACACGAGATGGAACAGGCCTTCCCCTTTCCTGAGACCCATGATCAGCTACGTGCGATCGCTGAGATCAAAGAGGACATGGAGCGACCTATCCCTATGGACCGTCTCGTCTGTGGCGACGTTGGCTTTGGAAAGACCGAGGTCGCGGTGCGCGCGGTCTTCAAGGCCATACAGGACAACAAGCAGGCCGTCGTGCTGGTGCCGACGACGCTGCTTGCCCAACAGCACTTTCAGACATTTGCTGATCGTTTTTCGGGATACCCGATCCGTGTTGAGATGCTGTCGCGTTTTCTCACCGCTCAACAGGCGAAGCGGGTTGTTGCTGGCTTGAAAGATGGATCAGTCGATGTGGTGATTGCGACGCATCGGATACTCAACGAAGAGATCGCGTTCAAAGATCTCGGTCTGTTGGTCGTTGACGAAGAGCAGCGCTTTGGTGTGAGTCACAAAGAGCGCCTCAAGGCGCTCAAAGTCGGCGTAGACATCCTCACCTTGACCGCGAGCCCGATCCCGCGCACCCTCGAGATGGGTCTCACGGGAATCCGTGATCTTTCGATGATCGATACCCCACCAGCAGAGCGCCAGCCGATTCTTACCTATGTCGGAGAGTACGATGAGCACGCGGTCGCAGAGGCAATCCGCCGCGAGCTGTTGCGCGAGGGACAGGTTTTCTTTGTGCACAATCGCGTCGCGGACATCGAGCGTGCAGCGAGCGCACTCCATGGGCTTGTTCCCGAGGCGCGCATAGCGATTGCGCATGGCCAGATGGACGAGGGCACGCTTGAACAGGTTGTCTTTGACTTTGCCGAGGGTGCATACGACGTCATGGTCTGCACGACAATCATCGAGTCGGGTATTGACATGCCGACAGTGAATACGCTCGTGGTCGATCGTGCCGATCTGTTGGGACTCGGCCAGCTCCACCAGCTGCGTGGGCGCGTCGGCCGCGCAGACCAGCGCGCCTATGCCTATCTCTTCCACCCGGTGGACCGGACGCTTTCCGAGCAGGCCTATGAGCGCCTGAAGACCATCGGAGAACACAACGAACTCGGTTCTGGATTCAAGATTGCGATGCGTGACCTTGAGATCAGAGGAGCTGGGAACCTGCTCGGAAATGACCAGTCCGGTCATATCGCCGCAGTGGGCTATGACCTCTATGTGCGCATGGTCGCAGAGGCGGTCGCGGAGCTCAAGGGTGAGAAGGTCCGTGAACCACAAGAGATCACGATCGAGCTTCCTGTCACCGCGCACATTCCAAAGGACTACATCGCCAGAGAGGATCTCCGGCTCGAGGCCTATCGACGTCTTGCAAATGCGACAACAGAGGAAGAGGTCGATGACATCGGCACCGAGTGGCTCGATCGTTACGGGGTTCTTCCCGAACCAGCGTCTCAGCTGCTCGTTGTTGCAAGACTGCGCGTGCTGTGTCTGATGGCCAAGATCCAGGAATTGACCGTCAGCGCGTATCGCCCGGGATTTGGCGGACCCGGCGAGGTTGGAGGCTCATTGGCGCGGATTGCACCGGTGGCCCTGAGGAGCTCCCAGCGCGTACGCCTTGCTCGCGTCGCCCCAAAGGCCCTACTAAAAGAGCAGGTCAAAGAGCTCATCGTGCCGTATCGCCGTGGCACAAATATCGCTGAGGAGCTTTTCGAGCTGATCGGTGGACTCTATCGAGAAGAGGATTCACGCGCTGATAGCGCCTGATGGAGATGCGTGTTTGGCCCGTTGTGCTCATTCCCCCTAGCATGCATCCGTTGTGAAGAAACTTCTTGCACTCTTTGGTCCTCTTGTCGTACTCGCGCTTGCGCTGAGTGGATGTGGCGTATCGACGTCGTCGAGCGCGGCCTCCGTGAATGGTTCGACGATCTCGATCTCAGAACTCAACCAGACGATCAAGGACGCCTCTCAGAGCGCGCCATTTCATTGCCTGCTCTCCCAACAGGCTGGAGTCCAAGGCGCTGGGGTACATGCGACCTACAGTTCGCACTTGGTCGCTCAGCAGCTCTCGTTGTTGGTCGCACGTACCGAGATCAATGCAGAGGTACACCGGCTGCACCTTGTGACGACCGCGCTTGCCACACAGCTGAGTGAGAGCCAGATCTCCTCTGGCCTGAATGGACAGGCCGGAGGTTCATGTACTGCGACTGGTGCTCAGGTCTTTGCCAGTCTCTCTTCGAGTTACCGGAGTCTTCTGACGGTGCTCCAGGTCGATCAGAACTTGCTCAGCGCGTATCTCGCTGGAGTACCCCTTACCAACACCGGTGTCACTGCCTATTCGCGCGCGCATCCAGAGATCGCTCAACTCGCATGTGTTTCGGCAATCTTGGTCGCCAAGCGCGCCCAAGCAGTGACGATCGCCACGAAGATCAAGTCCGGTGCGAACTTTGCGGCACTGGCAAAAACAGATTCGATCGACACCCAGTCCGCAGCAAATGGCGGTGCGCTTGGCTGTGTCTATCCGGGCGAGTTCGCGAGTGGACTCGCGAAGGCTGTCGGCTCGATTGCCTTGAATACACCGTCGGCGCCGGTTGCCTTTGGATCGAACTTCGTCGTTTTGGAGGTGACCCAGCGCCAGTCCGGCACCGCCGCTGGTGCGGCGCTCGCGCTTGTCAGTTCACAGACCGCCGCTGAGGCAGTGTTTGTCAACCGGCTTGGTGCAAAGACCCAGGTGTGGGTGAACTCACAGTATGGAAGATGGATCCTTGCGTCGGGTCAATACCAGATCGCTCCTCCATCGGGTCCATTGAACGCCCAGATCCTCAATCCGCTCGCGGTAACGCCAATTGGCGATACCTACAACTAGGACGATGTCCGACCCTCGTTCTGGACCCAACGGACCGGGCGCAGATGGATCTGGTTCCGAGTTCGTTGCCGAGCCTGGCCAGAACGAGCATCAACTTGTGCACCCTCGTCCATTAGTCACCGTCGTTGGACTTGGTCCCTCTGGACCCGAACTCACGACTCCTCGCGTGAAGTCAAAGCTTGAACGAGCGGAGGCACGTTTTCTTCGCACCGCTCGCCATCCAGCTGCTCTTCCTTGGGTGGAGGCAGGCGTTCGCACCTTTGATCATCACTATGAAAACAGCGAGAGTTTTGACGAGACCTATGCGAAAATCGTCGAAGACCTTGTACTCGCGGCACGTGAATCGGGCGAGGTGGTCTACGCGGTTCCCGGATCACCCTCGATCCTTGAGCGGGTGGTCGCACTGTTGCGAGACGATTCCCGGGTCGACGTAGTTACTTTGGCCGGGCTGTCATTTCTTGATCTCGTCTGGGAGCGACTTGGGATCGATCCCGTCAATCTCGGAGTTCGTCTTGTCAATGGCGAAGAGTTCGCGCTCGAGGCCTCGGTTGAACGCGGTCCTTTGCTCGTGAGCCATACCTGGTCTGACGCAATCCTCTCGGAGATGAAGCTTTCGATCGAGCCCTCTCCGATGACGCGCGCGGTGATCTGTCATCACCTTGGCCTTGAGGATGAACAGATCGTCGAGGTCGAGTGGGACGATCTTGATCGCACGATCCATGCGGATCATCTCACCTGTGTCTATATCCCAGAGCTCGCCCGCCCGCCGGCCTATGAGATCGCGCGTGCCGCTGAGGTCGTCAAGAACCTGCGGAGTCTTTGTCCATGGGATGCAAAGCAGACGCATCAATCGTTGGTCCGCCATCTTCTCGAAGAGACCTATGAGGCGATCGAGGCGATCGAGGAACTCGGAGATCCGCCTGACATCGCAGCCTCTGAACTTTTGGAAGAAGAACTTGGCGACGTGTTGTGCCAGGTGCTCTTTCATGCGACGATTGCGAACGAAGAGGGGCTGTTCAGTCTTGGCGATGTAGCAGGGGCGCTCGCGGACAAGCTGATCAAGCGACATCCACATGTCTACGCGAAAGACGGCGACGCTTCAGGAGATGAAAGCGCTGTCGGTGCTGAGGCAGTGCTCGCGAACTGGGAGCAACAGAAGCTCCTTGAGAAGGGCCGGGCAAGTCTCACCGATGGAATCCCGCGCGCGCTTCCGGCACTTGCCTATGTCGCAAAACTCGAAAAGAAGATGTCGACCGTCGGCTTTGGGCTTGCTGATCAGCTCGAGATCCGTGCATTCGATGAGGCTCTTGACGCGATCACGCTTGAGAGCGCGGATGATTATGGCGAACTGATGCTCGCGATCGCAAGACGCGCGGTAGTGGCGGGACATGACCCTGAGACGGCGTTGCGTCGTGTCGCAAAACGATTCCGCGAACAATTTGTCGGAATCGAGCAGGCAGTTGATCTCGAGGGGGGGCGTATCAGTGCACTTGAGCGTGATGACCGCATCAGGCGACTTCGCGAGACGAAAGACGACATCTCGTAGGCAAGATCATCGGCACCGGACCAGCAAGAGTGCCAAACATCGCCTGTGACGCCAACATTTTTGCCGTCTTTGCTAGTTTCGATGCACAACTGTGCACAAAGAGCACGTGACGACAGGAGCGCAAACCGGTGAGTGGGATCTTGCAACTCGATGCCCGCGAGGTTCTTGACTCTCGGGGAAACCCAACCGTTGAGGTCACCTGCCAGCTTGAATCAGGCGCGAAAGGACGCGCGATCGTTCCCTCGGGCGCCTCGACTGGTTCTTTTGAGGCTGCAGAACTGCGTGACGGTGGTGAGCGTTATGGCGGTAAGGGTGTGCGCAATGCCGTCGAGAACGTCAACTCGACGATTGCAGAGGCGCTGTTCGGCCTCGACGCTAGCGACCAACGCGCGCTTGACTTTGCCCTTCTTGATCTTGATGGAACACCGAACAAGTCGAATCTCGGAGCGAACGCGATTCTCGGTGTCTCTCTGTCAGCAGCGAAGGCATCGGCCGATGAACTTGATCTGAGTCTCTTTCGTTACGTCGGTGGAGTTGGAGCTCACGTTCTCCCGGTTCCGATGATGAATGTGCTCAACGGTGGCGTGCACGCTGACAACAATATTGACTTCCAGGAGTTCATGGTTGTCCCGCATGGCGCTCCGTCATATCGCGAGGCACTCCGCTGGGGAGTCGAGACCTATCACGCCCTTGCCTCGGTGTTAAAGGCGCGTGGTCTTGCAACGGCAGTCGGGGACGAGGGCGGATTTGCTCCCAACCTTGGCTCAAATGAGGAAGCACTCAAGATCCTCGTTGAGGCTATCGAACGCGCAGGACATGTGCCTGGCGAAGAGATCGCCATCGCACTCGATCCAGCGGCCACCGAGATCTATCGCGATGGCTCCTATGTGCTGTCTGGCGAGGGTCGTACGCTGAGCCCTCGCGAGCTCGCGCACTACTGGGACGACATCGCCAGCCGGTATCCAGTGATCTCGATCGAAGATGGCATGGCCGAAGAGGACTGGCAGGGCTGGGCAGATCTCACCGAGCTCGTCGGGAACCGCGTCCAGCTCGTTGGAGATGACCTCTTTGTCACCAATGTCGACCGGCTCTCGCGTGGCATTGAACTTGGCGTTGCCAATGCGGTACTCATCAAAGTCAACCAGATCGGGACGCTCACCGAGACGCTCGCAACGGTCGCTCTCGCGACGCGTTCCTCATATCGCTCCGTGATGTCTCATCGCTCAGGAGAGACAGAAGACACGACGATTGCCGATCTCGCGGTCGCAACGAACTGTGGTCAGATCAAGACCGGCGCACCTGCACGTTCAGACCGGGTCGCCAAGTACAACCAACTATTGAGGATCGAAGACGAACTCGGTGATTCTGCGATCTGGCCCGGCGCCTCGGCATTTGCCTGTGGTCTGCCGACAAACGGAGCGAAATAAACGTGCTGGACCTGCATCGCGCGCGCCAGTTGCTGCTCGTGGCCCTTCTTGGCTCGATTGTGCTCGTCGCGATCGAGTTTCCGTTCCGTCAGCTGATGAGCCAGCGCGTGCAGATCTCAAAGACCGCGCTTGCGCTCCAGGCGGTCGAGAATCACAACACAATCTTGCAACATGACATCTTGTCGCTTTCGAAGACCTCGACGATCATCTCGATTGCGCATCAAGAGTACGGTCTCGTGCAACCTGGTCAGCGCTCCTATGTCATCTTGCCGAATGCAAACGCGAAGCAGAACATGAATCCGCTCACGGCACTTGTAATTCCCGCCGAGGTTCTTGGTTCTACCTCTACCTCTGGCTCTACGATGGTAGTGAGCGCGTCCCATGTTGCCTCGCGCACGGTCGGCTCGCTTTGGTCAAGGATGCTGCGCAGACTTGAGTTCTGGCACTAATCCGACACAGCGTGACGGATCGTCTCAACGGACTCCGGTGATCGCCGCGCAGGTGCCCCAGGCGCTAAACGTGTTCCCGGATCGCTGATAGAGCTGATAGGCGGCGTCATCCTGGGCTGCAGGCGCTGCAGAGCTTGGTAGCCCCGTCTCTCCAAGGCCAAGCCAGGTCGACAGAGCGAACTGGTAGGCGCCGAAATAACCGTTTCCGGTGTTGAGCGAGTAGTCCGAACTCGATTCGCAGTTGCGGATCGCGGCAAACGCGGCTGCGACGGTTTTCGGTGGAGCCGCGGCTGTATTCACAGAGACAAGCGTGGCCGCAGATGGCGGTCCAGCGGCTGTCCGGGCCTTCGCTGCTGCTGCAGCGGTTGCCGCAGCAGCTGCTGCGGCAACGAGCGCGTTGAGCTGGGAGTTCGCGGAGTCATACAGCGACTGTTCCGTACGGACGGTGGCGAGCACCTGATCGCGTGCCGCGGCGCTCGCGGTTGAGGCCACCTCGGCGGCAGTTGTGGCCCGTTGCTCTCTGACCAGGGTGTATTTCAGGGTTCGCTCGATGGTCTGGAAGTGCGCGACCGACCCGGCGAGGATGTCGGTTGCAACGCCGAGGTAGGTCGAAGAGGATATCTGGGCATTCGGGTTTGAAGACCAGGTCAGGACGGACGAGAACCGGGAGCCACCGGCGACGTAGGCATTGACGAGAGCGCTCTGGATCCCTTTACGGTCCCGCTCGACAAGACGACTGTCGATACGGATCTTGTGACGCGTCCCGATCGCCTCGGCATTTGCCGTCGCGTACGCGGATGACTGTGCGAGATAGACGGAGCTGGTCTGACCGAGACGGGCGTTGTCAAGCGTGAGCTGTGCAGTGATTGCCTGTGCCTTTGCCTTGAGATCGGTGATGTTCTCCGCACCCGCAGCGTCGCAGGCAACGATGGGAATTGTCATCGCGAGCACCGCCGCGATGACAATGGGTTGTCTTCTGGAGCGGTGACGGGTGCGACGTCTGATTGGTCTTTGTCGGTCGAGGATTTTCATCTGGTCCGCGTAAAGGTATGGAGGCGCCCAGCCATCTGAGGGCGCGGTCATGTTGGAAAACCTAGTAGGGGAGACCGGCAATGGCAAAGAAGTCGAGGCCCGGGGCTCGTGATCGAATATTGTCGCTGGTTTGGCCGCATCTTGGCGGTCACATCTGGCCGGTAGGATTGACCAGTGAACGTTGCTGGAGTCATCCTTTCGACCGGGCCAGAGTCGAGAATTTCCCACTCGGGCCGCTCATCTCGTCCCCGTACCGAGGTCCTTGCGCGAGCCGCGCTTGACGCGACTCTTGCCGAGGTCGTCGTCGTTGTCGCGGACCAAAAGCGCGCCGAACTCCTTCCAGAGGGAGTGACCATCTTGCTTGACGAGGGTGGGAGCCAGGCGTCGGCGCTCCGGTGCGCTGTCGACTGGTGCATGCGAGAGGGCCACGAGGCAATCGTCTGCACGACGATCGACCGACAGGCCCCAGGGCTCGACATTGCATTGACACCGGATACGTGGCGCGCGCTTGCATTGAGCACGCTTGGGCCTCTTGTCGTCGCGACAAAGTATGGACGCCACTGCGAAATCTTTCGGGTCGATGCCGACATCTGGCCGGCGCTTCCCCTCGATGGAGTAGTCGCGCGTGCGCTTGACAGCAAGATTGAACTGCTGAGAGAGCTTGAGATCGTCGATCCCCTGGCTGAAAAGGCCCCCGATCCAGCACCTATAACGCCAAAATTGTTCCAAGACGACGAGGTCAGCGCCCTCGATATGCAAAAAGTACGCGATCTGCTAGGTCGCGAGCCCTCTGGCGCATTTGCCGTGGTCGTACGAGATGGAGCTGGGGACCCAGTCGTCATCCGGAATGCTCCGTTTCTATTTGATGGCACACCCATGCCGACTCGCTATTGGCTTGTTGGCAGGCGTGAGCAAGAGGCTGTCGGACGTCTGGAGTCCTCGGGCGGTGTTCGACTTCTTGAGAGTCTGTTCGACCCCGCATTGATCGAAGCGACACATGCGCGCTACGCGAGCGAACGTGATGCGTTGATCGACGCGAGTCACATCGGGCCGCGACCAACCGGGGGCGTTGGCGGGACGCGTCGCGGGTTGAAGTGTCTTCATGCCCATCTTGCGTGGTATCTCGCCGGAGGTGGAGATCCGGTTGGACGTCATGTCGCGCACCTTCTCGCTGACGAACTCAACGGATCAGTCGCCTCGATTGACTGTGGGACGAACTCCACGCGACTTCTCGTACTCGATCGAGATGGATCGGTTCTTGAACGAGAGATGACCATCACTCGTCTTGGACAGGGAGTCGACACTACCAAAGTTCTCGCAGATGACGCGATCGAACGCACCCTCGAGACGCTTCGGCGCTATCGCGAGATTCTCGATCGCCATGGGGTGGTCCGCGTGAGGGCGACAACGACATCAGCAGCTAGGGACGCGACAAATCGCGAGCAGCTCTTTGGTGGGGCAAAGACGATCCTTGGAGTGGATCTCGAACTTCTCGCGGGAGAGGAAGAGGGCAGGCTCTCCTATCTTGGAGCAACGGCTGGGCTTGAAGGCACGAGTGATCCTTGGCTTGTCGTTGATGTCGGAGGCGGTTCGACTGAGTTCATCGCCGGTTCAACAGCGACAACGCAAGAGAACAATGATGTCGCCTCGCTCAACATCGGATGTGTGCGCGTTACTGAACGCTTCCTGCACTCTGATCCTCCGACTCGCGCTGAACTCGAGACCGCGCGTTCAGCGGTCAAGAAGATGATCGAAGATCTGCAAGTACAGATGCCTGGACTCTGTGTCCCAGACCGCTGCATCGGCGTCGCAGGGACGCTCGCGACGCTCGCGACCCGCTCGCAGGGTCTATTGACATATGAGGGCGCGAAGACCCATGGCACGGGCGTCTCGCGCGAATTTGTTGATGCGGAGCTCGCGAGGCTCTCGCGGATGACGGTGACCGAACTGCGTCAGCTCCCAGGTATCGATCCCGCCCGAGCTGACGTGATTGTCGGCGGGGTTCTCGTTGTACAACAGGTGCTTGAGCTGTTTGGGTTCAAAGAGCTGATGTATTCGGAGACCGACATCCTCGACGGCGTTGCGATGAGCCTGCTCCGAAGCTGATGAGCTATTTTGAGCGGCTGCTCTCCGGTGACGTGATGACAAGATCACAGATGCGTTCGACAAAGTCGTCGAGATTGCTGTGATGCGCATCGACATAGGCACGACCGTTCCTCGCGAACTGCTCACGGATCGATCGATCTGAAAGAACGCGTACCGCGTCGAGGAGTTCGCCGTTGTTTCGGTACCAAAGACCAGCATTTGCCGCCCGGACATGCTCTTTTGCCGCTGAGTCATCGGGAACGATGATTGGCGAGTCGAACATCATCGATTCGATTGCCTCCCTTCCAAAGGCCGTCGCCGGACGAAGGTCAATGGTGAAGAGCGCGTGAGCCATCAGTCTCCAGAGATTGACCCGCGAGGGATTTACAGGGAGCGGCAACATGTTGACGTTGTCAGACAACCTCCACTGTTCTCCGTCGACCTCGGCAATTGAGATGGGGAGCACCTCTGGGATCACGTCGTCCGTCGTTCGCCAGTTCTGTTCGGGGAGCTGGCCCCTTTTCACTGTTCCTGCGACGCTGGTCACGATCGCGTTGGTGACAGAGCCTTCGCGAGCGCTTGCTTGGCTTCCAAACCTGCGGATCATCAAGACAAAGGGCTGAAAGAAGCGGACGCCAAAGAGGGTATCGCCGGTAGCCCCGCGATTTACAGAAAGGGCGAGGTCAAGCGGCACAACTGAGCCGACTCGTTCGGGGAATGCGAGCTCGAAACGTCGCAACTCTCCGGGGT
>Ga0307373_10008348_pt1 | contig 15812 bp, 15 predicted proteins | sample OX2MG_FD_202534 | JGI IMG/M metagenome (GOLD analysis project Ga0307373, IMG submission 202534) | Soil microbial communities from Risofladan, Vaasa, Finland - OX-2 | ecosystem: Environmental > Terrestrial > Soil > Coastal area > Acid sulfate soil | place: Finland: Risofladan, Vaasa | collected... | reverse complement strand
ACGCTTCGATCTCCGCCGAATACGCCAATCTGCTCGCCGAGCACGCCGACCATCTGCCGGTCGGTGATCCCAAAAGTGGTCAAGTGGCACTCGGGCCCCTGATCGACGCGAGACAGCGTGACCGGGTTCACTCGATGGTGACCGACACGCTCTCCGCGGGCGCGACGCTCAAGGCCGGTGGTACATACGAGGACCTGTTCTATCGGCCCACGGTCTTGGCCGACGTACCCACGACGGCGCCGGCTTACTGCGAAGAGGTCTTTGGCCCCGTCGCCCCAGTCGTCAGTTTCTCGACACTCGATGAAGCGGTGGCACTGGCCACTGCCAGCCCCTACGGACTTTCGCTGGGCATCTTGTCGGGCGACGGGCTACGCGCGCTCGAGCTGGCCGATCGGATCCCCACCGGCGCGATCCATATCAACGACCAGACCGTCGCTGACGAAGCGGTCATACCTTTTGGCGGCACCGGTATTTCAGGCAACGGCTCACGGATGGGCGGCCTGGCCAACCTCGACGCGTACACCGAGACGCAGTGGGTCACCGCTCAGGCCGACTTGCCCGTCTACCCCTTCTAGAGACTGTTGAGGTCGACGTAATTGCGGGCCAGAACGATGGAGGACTCGCGAGTGCGCGTCGCCTGACGGAGTCGCGCGAGCTGAACGCCGTTCTCGAACCCGTCGTCGGCAACGGGATGCAGCATTTGGGTCATGTAGTTCGAGAACTCCTCGGCACGCCACACTCGCTCGAGACATGTAGCGGAGTACGCCTCCAGCAGCGCGTCGCCCTCGCCTCGGAAATGAGCGCGCATCGCGCCGAAGAGGACTCGCACGTCAGCCAGCGCGAGGTTCATGCCCTTAGCACCAGTGGGAGGGACGATGTGCGCGGCGTCGCCGGCGAGGAAGAGGCGTCCGTAGCGCATCGGCTCGATGACGATGCTGCGCATGGCGGTGATGCCCCTGTCGAGAATGGGCCCTCGCAGAACCTCAGGCTGCTCGTCGGTCGCCAGGCGCAGACTGATCTCCTCCCAGATCCGATCGTCGGACCACTGCTCGAGTGACTCGTGGGGACCCACACCCAAATAGAGTCGGCTCAGCGTGGGAGAGCGCATCGAGTACAGGGCAAAGCCACGATCGTGTCGGCCGTAGATAAGCTCCTCGGTCGCCGGCGGCGCCTCGGCAAGGATTCCCAGCCACGAGAACGGGTAGGTGCGCTCGTGACGTCGCACCACCTCGGCGGGCAGTGCTCTGTGCGCGACGCCGAAGGAGCCGTCACACCCCGCCACAAAGTCACACCGCACCCGCAGCGGTCCGTCAGGGCCCGTCGCGTCGACAAATGGTCGATCCTCCGTGAGCTCACCCAGCGACTTCGCGTCAGTGTCGAAGAGCAGTGCAGCGCCCGAGGCGATCCTCAATTCGACGAGGTCTTTGACAACCTCTTGTTGACCGTAGACGGTGATGGAGCGTCCGTCGGCAAGGTCACTCAGAGGTATTCGGTGCGATTGCGCGTCGAACCGGAACTCAATACCGTGATGGATCAGTCCTTCCCGACGCATGCGCTCACCCGCCCCCGCCGCTTCAATCAAATTGGCAACGCCGAACTCGATGACACCGGCGCGCACGCGTCGCTCCACGTACTCGCGGCTGCGCTGCTCGAGCACCACCGTGTCGATTCCCTCACGAGAGAGGAGCTGTCCGAGCAACAGGCCCGCGGGTCCGGCTCCGACGATCGCGACCTGCGTGCGGATCTCCTTCACGCTCCCCCTCCAGCCCGGCACGACTCCTCGGCGAGGACAAATAATGTCGGACGACTACGAATTGGTAGTGTACTGTTCAGTTAATTAAACACTACTGCACGTCGCGACGACCCTTCTTCAGGTTCGCCGGACGGTCGAAAGGTCCGCATGGTCGTAGTCGTGCGCAACACCCCGCGAGCCGACGGTGACGTCGTTGACGCGCTCGGTCACTTTGGCGTGGCGACGATCCACGAGGCCCAAGGGCGCATCGGTCTGCTGTCACCCCGCCTGCGTCCGATCTTTCGTCCCGTGCGAGTGGCGGGTACGGCGCTCACGTGTGAGGTGGCGCCGGGCGACAACTGGTCGATCCATGTGGCGGTCGAGATGGCGCGCCCGGGTGACCTCCTCGTCGTGACCCCGACCAGTGCGTGCGAGGACGGCTACTTCGGAGAGCTCCTGGCGACCAGCCTCGTGGCCCACGGCGTGCGAGGTCTGGTGATTGACGCCGGCGTGCGCGACGTAGCCGACCTCACCTTGATGGGGTTTCCGGTGTGGTCCAAGACCATCAGCGCCCAGGGCACCGTCAAGGAGACCCCGGGAAACGTTCAGACGCCGATCGTGTGCGCCGGCGCGTACGTCGAGCCCGGCGACGTGATCGTCGCCGACGACGACGGCGTGGTGGTGGTGCGCCGGAGCAACGCTGGAGAAGTCCTGAATGCCGCCATCGCGCGTGAGCAGAGTGAGACCGAGAAACGTGAGCGCTTGTCCCGGGGTGCGTTGGGTCTCGACCTGTACGCGATGCGCGAGAAGCTCAACCAACGTGGACTGCGTTACGAGGAATCACCGCCCTTGTGAGCGCGCAGCGACCGATCCGGTGCTCGGTGATCCGAGGAGGGACCTCCAAAGGCCTCTTCATCCGGGCCGAGGACCTTCCTTCTGAAGTCACGACTCGGGACCGGGTGCTCCTGGCGGCGATGGGTTCGCCGGACGTCCGCGAGATCGACGGCATGGGTGGTGGCCACCCCCTTACGTCCAAGGTCGCGGTGGTGCAGCGCTCGCGACGCAGCGGCGCTGACGTCGACTACCTCTTCTTGCAGGTATGGCCCGATCGGGCCGAGGTCTCCGATAGTCAGAACTGCGGCAACCTGCTGGCCGGCGTTGGTCCCTTCGCAATTGAGGAGAATCTGATCGAAGCCGACGGCGACGAGACGTCAGTGAGAATCTGGATGGAGAACACCGAGACCATGGCGGTCGCCCGAGTCCAAACGCCCTCGGGGCGAGTTCGTTACGACGGCGATGCTCGGATCGACGGCGTACCCGGCACCGCCGCCCCTATCCCCCTTGAATTCCTCGATGTGGCCGGATCAACCTGTGGCAGTTTGTTGCCAACGGGACACGTCACCGACCACGTCGCCGGATTGGAAGTGACCTGCATCGACAACGGGATGCCCGTCGTGTGCGTGCGCGCTGACGACGTCGGCCTCACGGGTCGCGAGGAGCCCGCCGAGATCGAGGCCAACGCCTCGGTCTGTGAACTGGTTGAGTCAATCCGCCTCGCTGCGGGCGCCCTCATGAACTTGGGTGACGTAGCGGCAAAGACGGTGCCGAAGGTCAGCGTGCTCGCGCCGGGCGCGAACGGCGGTGCCCTCAGCACGCGAACCTTCATCCCCCGACGAGTCCACGAGGCCATCGGCGTCTTCGGCGCGGTCTCCGTGGCGACCGCCTGTCTCTTGCCGGGCTCGGTCGCCAACGGCGTGTCAAAGCTCAAGGCGTCCGACGGCGAGGCCACACTCGACATCGAGCACCCCACCGGTTACTTCAGCGTGTCGCTGCGCACTCGTCACGACGGTGACGAGGTGGTCGTGACGTCGTCGGCGCTCTTGCGCACGGCCCGGCTCCTGATGCGCGGCGAAGTCTTCGTCCCCGGCTCGTTGTGGGTCGACCGATGATCATCGACTGCCACGGACACTTCACGACCGCACCCGAGGTCCACGGACTGTGGCGCGCGGCGCAAGTGGCGGCCTTCAGGGCGAACGAAGCGTTCCCGCCGTACCCCGTGATCAGTGACGACGAGATCACCGAGGCGATCGAGGCCAATCAGCTGCGTTTGTTGCGCGAACGCGGTGCCGACTTGACAATATTCTCGCCGCGGGCGTCAGCGATGGAGCACCACGTGGGCGACCACTCGGTCAGCCTGGCCTGGTCGCGCGCGTGCAACGATCTCATTGCCCGGGTCCAAACCCTGCACCCCGATAGTTTCGTCGGCGTCTGCCAGCTTCCCCAGTCGCCGGGGGTCGACATCGAAGAATCGATCCCCGAACTCGAGCGATGCGTGACTGAGCTCGGCTTCGTGGGTCTCAACCTCAACCCGGACCCCAGCGGCGGCAAATGGGACTCCCCACCACTCACCGACCGTTCGTGGTATCCGCTCTACGAGAAGATGGTCGAGTTGGACGTCCCGGCGATGATCCACGTGTCGGCGAGCTGCACGCCCGTCTTCCACACGACAGGTGCGTACTACATCAACGCGGATACGACCGTCTTCATGCAACTGATCCAGGGTGACCTCTTCGCCGACTTTCCCGAATTGCGCTTCATCATCCCGCACGGCGGCGGGGCCGTCCCCTACCACTGGGGGCGCTACCGAGGCCTGGCGGACATGCTTGGGCGCCCCGACCTGTCGACGCACGTGATGCACAACGTCTTTTTCGACACTTGCGTGTATCACGAGGCGGGAATGCGGCTCCTCGTCGAGGTCATCGACGTCGACAACATCCTGTTCGGCTCCGAGATGCTCGGCGCCGTGCGTGGGATCGACCCGACGACGGGCCACCACTTCGACGACACCAAGCGCTACGTCGACGCCCTCGACTTGGGCGTCGAGCAGCGCGAGCGCATCTTCGAAGGAAACGCTCGACGAGTGTTCCCTCGTCTCGACGACCTCCTAACTCGTCGGGGTCGAGAGCGATGACCACGTACACCGTCGACGCCGATTGGTTGGCTTTCAATCCCCAGCCCTCGCGTCCACACTTTGCTCTGCCCGGCGGTGCGGTTGATGCCCACTGCCACGTCTTCGGGCCGGGAGACCGGTTCCCGTACTCGCCTTCGCGCAAGTACACGCCGGCGGACGCCACCAAAGAGGACCTGTTCGCGCTGCGCGACTTCTTAGGGTTCAACGCCAACGTGATCGTGCAGGGGACCTGTCACGGCTCCGACAACGGTGCAATGGTCGACGCCCTCGTCGCCGCGAAGGGCCGCGCCCGAGGCGTGGCGACGGTGGAGCCCGGGGTGACGCCGGGCCAGCTCAGCGAGTTGCACGACGCCGGCGTGCGCGCCGTGCGCTTCAATTACGTGCGACGTCTGGTCGACCCCGAGCCCGACGAGTACTACCAGCGCATCGTGGAGAAGATCGCTCCCCTTGGGTGGCATGTCGACGTCTATTTCGAGGCCGATGACCTCTCACGCCGATGGGACTTCTTCACGTCGTTGGAATGCATTGTCGTAGTCGATCACATGGGGCGCCCCGACGTCACTCAGTCCGTCGACGGCCCCGAGTTCAGTCGCTTCCTGCGCTTGATGCGTGAACATGAGAACGTCTGGGCCAAGGTCACGTGCCCCGAGCGCGTGAGTCAGTCGGGACCACCCCAATGGTCCGACACCGTGCCCTTCGCACGCACGCTGGTTGAGGAGTTCCCCGATAGGGTCCTTTGGGGAACGGACTGGCCTCATCCGAATCTGAAGGAGTACATGCCCGACGACGGCCAGCTCGTCGACCTGATCCCGCGCATCGCGACAACCCCCGATCTCCAGCACCGACTGCTCATCGACAACCCCACGCGACTCTTCTGGAAGGAGAACTGAGATATGTTCGACGCATCTGATCTCGACGACATCCCCGGCACGACGGTCTTCACCGCCGCGCGCTCACACGAGGGCTTTCATCTCAATCAGTTCTGCATGAGTCTGAAGGACCCTCAGAGCAGGTCTCGATTCGTGCGCGACAACCGCGCCTACCTCGACGAATGGCCGATGACCGACCAACAAAAGCGGGCGGTGATCGATCGCGACTACAACGCCATGATCGCCCTCGGAGGGAACATCTACTTCCTCGCCAAGATCTTCGCCGCCGACGGGCAGAGTTTCCAGACGGCCGCCGCATCGATGACCGGGATGACGGTCGAGGAGTACGCCGCCATGATGCTCCGCGGAGGACGCTCGCCCGAGGGGCTTCGCTCGATCCGGGAAGGACGCTAGCCGTGGCCCGGATCACTGCCGGGGTGACGACCAGCCACGTTCCGGCAATCGGGGCGGCCCTCGACCGCGAGGACGATGCAACCGAGTACTGGGCGCCCGTCTTCGCGGGCTACAAGTGGTCCCAGGAGTGGATCGCCGAGGAGCGACCCGACGTCGTCGTCCTTGTCTACAACGATCACGCCACCGCTTTCTCGCTCGAGATGATCCCCACCTTCGCGATCGGCTGCGCCGACGAGTTCCCCATCGCCGACGAGGGCTTCGGCCCGCGCCCGGTGCCCACGGTGCTTGGGCACCCGGACCTCGCCTGCCACCTGGCCCAGTCGTTGATCCTCGACGAGTTCGACATGACGGTGATCAACCAGATGGCCGTCGACCACGGGCTCTCCGTACCGATGTCGCTCATGTTCGGGCGCACCGACGCGTGGCCTGTGCGGGTGGTCCCAATCGCGGTGAACGTCGTCCAGTTCCCTCCACCCACCGGCGAACGGTGCTTCAAGCTCGGCCAAGCGATTCGCCGAGCTGTGCAGAGTTACCCCGAGGACCTCTCAGTACAGGTCTGGGGTACCGGCGGCATGAGTCACCAACTCCAGGGCCCCCGGGCCGGACTGATCAACCAAGTCTTTGACAACGCCTTCCTCGACCACATGATCGGCGATACCTCGTACCTTCGATCGATCTCGCACCTCGAGTACTTGCGCGAGGCCGGATCCGAGGGAATCGAACTGGTGATGTGGCTCGTGATGCGCGGCGCTCTCGGGCAGAGCCCTAGCGAACTGCACCGCTTTTACCACGTGCCCGCCTCCAATACGGCGGTGGGTCACCTCGTCCTGACGGCGTCGGAATAACCAATGCCCGACCTCCGCGTCGCCGTAGCCGGAGCGGGAGCCTTCGGCATTAAGCACCTCGAGGCCCTGGCGCGAATCGCTGACGTCGAAGTCACCGCCGTGATGAGCCGAACGCTCGAGCAAGCGCGCGACGTCGCCGCCCGATACGGCGTCGCCGTGGCCACCACCGAACTCGAGGACGTCCTCGCGTCGTCTGATGTGGATGCGGTGATCTTGTGTACACCGACGCAGCTCCACGCCGAACAGTCCGTCGCGGTGTTGCGTGCGGGCAAGCACGTCCAAGTCGAGATTCCGCTCGCCGACTCTTGGATCGGCGCTCAAGGCGTGGCCGCCGTCGCCGATGAGACCGGACTCACCTGCATGGTCGGTCACACCCGGCGCTTCAATCCGTCACACCAGTGGCTTCACCGGCGCATCGTGGATGGCGAGCTCACCCTCCAACAGATGGACGTCCAGACCTATTTCTTTCGGCGCACGAACACCAACGCGCTGGGACAACCACGCAGCTGGGTCGACAACCTCCTGTGGCACCACGCCGCGCACACCATCGATCTCTTCGCCTATCAGACAGGTGAGCCGGTGAGCGTGGCCAATGTCCTCGCCGGACCGCGCCACCCCCAGTTGGGCATCCCCATGGACATGTCGATCCAACTCGCAACGACGTCGGGCGCGCTCTGCACGCTCTCACTCAGCTTCAACAACGACGGACCACTGGGCACGTTCTTCCGCTACATCTGTGACAACGGAACTTTCGTTGCGCGCTACGACGACCTCGTCACTGGCCACAACGAACCAATCGACGTCTCGTCGGTCGCTGTCTCGATTGACGGCATCGAGCTTCAGGACCGCGAGTTCGTTCGGGCGCTGCGAGAGGGTAGCGAGCCCAACGCGTCCATCAAGTCGGTCATGGACTGCTACCGGGTCCTTGGTGCGCTTCAAGAGCAGCTCGACTCCGCTCGCTGAACGACTACGGGGCTGCCTGGCTCGTTAGATAATCCACGACCACGTCGCCAATCATGCGCCGGTAGCCGCTGCGGCGACGCGGCTCCACCAAATTCCGGCCGAAGTTCGCCGCGAAGGTGAAGCGATTGTTGATCCGGAAGAAGCAGAACGAGCTGATCAACATGTGCATGTCGAGGGCGTCGACGTCGCGGCAGAAGACGCCCTCGATACGACCGCGCTCAAGCACCTGCTCGAGGATCTTGATACCCGGACGGTCCAACCCTGGAAAGCCTTGCGCCGCCGTAACGAAACGAGCCCGTTGGACGTTCTCGTGACTGATGAGACGACTGAAGTTGGGGTTGGCCTCGTGTCGATCGAACGTGGCTTCGGCCAAGCGTCGGATCGCGGTCACCGGGTCGAGCGTCGCAACGTCGATATTCTCCTCCACGACACGGATGTTCTCATAGGCACGTTCCAGTGCGGCGACGTAGAGCAGTTCCTTGGATCCGAAGTAGTAGTAGATCATCCGCTTGGTCGTACGGGTCCGAGCAGCGATCTCGTCCACCCGCGCACCCGAGAAGCCGCGGTCGGCGAACTCCGCGATCGCGACCTCGAGAATCTCCTGGCGCGTGCGCTCGGGGTCCCGTCGGCGGCGCTCTGCTTTCACTGTCTTGGTCTGCTCGACTGTCATCCGGACCCCTCGCCTCGTCGCATCGACGGACCAACTAACTGCTTGGAACAATCCCACGGTAGCCGGACCATTTGGGGACGCGAGTAAGTGACGCAACCACCGCGGCTACCATGTCGCCCATGACCAACCACACCCCAAACCGGGTGCGGGTAGGTCGAGAAGTGGCCGAGGGGTCCGATAGGACCTCTGGACGACGCCAGGTCCCCTCGCCCACCATATTGATGAAGGACACCTAATCACTAGGTGACCCAGCAACGCTGAAACATGCTGTCCCAGAAACTATGGAACCTCAGTGCCCCTGGCCCACCAGTCGAAGGTTCTGTTACTTCCAGCGCCGAGCTCGCTGCGTGAACTCCTGGGCGTAGCCAAAGAAGATTTTGAGTATCGGATCGTGGAGGTGCATTGATTGATGCCACGGATCGCGCATCGGCGATGACCCTGTGTCAGGATACGTTCGCTCATCTTTGAGGGGAGAACGTGGCCAAGTACGCACTCGTCCAAGCGGGATTTGGGGCACCGGGGCGCCAAAGTCGCTGGAAGATCGGTTTTCGCTTCATTCTGGCGATTCCGATAGATCTCTGGCTCTTTGTGCTGAGCATCTGGGGCGTCTTCCTCATCATCATTGGGTGGTTCTGCGCACTTGTATTGGGACGTCTGCCCTTCGCTATCGCCCAATACCTTTCCAACCTCATTGTCCGACAAACGCGAGCGAACTCGTACATCTACCTGATGAACGACGCCTATCCACCCTTCTCGGCAAAGGCCGATTTCGGCGTCAACGTAATGATCCCCATCACCAAGGTTCGTCGTTTTGCTGTGCTCTTCCGATACATCCTGCTGATTCCGGCCGGCCTTGTCCAAGGATTGGTCACTTCCGGACTCTCAATCTGCTCCATATTCATCTGGCTCATCGTGTTAGTCAAAGGAGAGATGCCCCTTTCACTTTTTGGGGCGATCGCTGCAGTACTCCGATTCCAGGCTCGAACGTCCGCGTACGCCATGATGCTCACCGGTAAATACCCCGGGGAGCTCTTTGGTGAGAAGGCGCAGGAGACGGAGGGCCCGTTTGACGCGCCCGACGTTGCAGCTTCTCCGGAACTCTCAACACCGCAAGTACCCGAGACCGTCGCACCCACCTCGGCCGTCTCGGCTGAAACTTCCGATGACGCGCTGACATCAGAGATTCCCGGTGGGGTCGCCGAGGTGGGACCTTCTCTCACCCCCGGCGCACCCACCGGGACGCCAACGACGTTCTACTCCAGTGAATCAACGACGGATTCGGAGCGTCCTCGAACGGCACGATTGGTCCTGAGCCGGGCTTCAAAGAGGATCCTTGTGATCTTCATCATCATCGGAGTTTTGGGCTACGCCGCGTACGGCGTCATCGACGTAACGTTTCTCCATAACGTGGGGAGTTTGACGGCCTTGGAGAATGCCAACAACGTCGTGGTTGGCGAATTAAACGCAGCCAAGGCGCAGAGCGCCAGCTGCACGCTCGGTCCGAACACCTGTCTCCAGCAGTACTACCACTCCGCCGCCAATGACTTCTACGGTTTTGAACGGGCCGTGTCAGTGATTTCGTTTCCGGCCTCTGCGCAAACCGATGCCACGCGCCTGCTGAATGACACCGCGGCCTTCTATATGCAACTGAACCTGATGTCGGTCGCCAGCAACACGATCACTCCGGCCCAGACAAATCAATTACAAACCCTAGGGACCAAGTTCGACGCCGATTACGCACAACTCATCTCAGACCTGTCCCCGTCGATCTGAACGCCTTCACTTAAACCCGATTGTTGGAGAGTGCACGAACGCGAGGATGAGCAACGCCTGGGCGTTGAAGAAACTGTGGGTCATCATCGAAGTGCCCAGTCGACCGGTGAGATGGCGCATCGTTCCCAGAGCGACGCCCGCTCCCGCGATCGCCAGCGCGTACACCAACGAGATCGGACCGGCCCAACCGATGAGGTGCGCCGCGCCGAAGAGCACCGACGTGACGCCAATGCCAATGATTGGCCCGTATCGGCTCACGAGCCGGGTTTGAATCAAACCTCGAAAGAAAAGTTCTTCAACGATCGGTGCTCCCACGCACGTCACGAGGGCCAGGACGATCCAACCCGACACACCCGTGGTGAAGCGCTGGAACTCCGATACTTCAGGGACCCGAAAATGTGGTTGCCAGACAATTATGGGCAGCAGCGCGATCGATTCCGTCGAGCGTGCCGCAATGGATCCGGCCAGTCCGAGGCCGATATCCAAGGGTCGCCAGCGCGGTCCAAAGTCCTTCGAAAGCGATCGCTCACCTCGTCGTTGAGAGACGATCCAGCACGCGGCGATCATCGGCACCCATAAGGCAACTTCGGTGAGCACCAACTCGGTGGAAAGGCCACCGGGCTTGCCGTGGGAACGAAGCTGCCACAACACCAAATACGACAACCCCACGGCGACGCTGAAACCAGAAAGGGCGACGCCCATCGCCGGCAACCCCGGGAGCATTTGCGTGGTGCTTTGTTCTATTTCAATCGGATCCCACTGAACCTCATCGGCCCGGGCGTACGGGGATCATTTAGTACCGTCCCACCAACGAAATGGCATCTTCCCGTAGGGGTCCTTGTACCAACCTTCGGGGCTGTTCTCCATTCGGACCTCTTCTCGGGCGCCGGATCGTTGATCTGAAGCGAACGGTCTCTCGACCGGTTCTGGGGCGACTCTATTCGCTCGCAACGTTGCGTACTTTCATCGTGTTGGCGACTCGTTCGCCGCGATTCGGTCAGGACAAAAATCAGAAGGCTCCTCTCCAGTTCGACGGCGCGTCGTTCGCACGAACCGAGCAACGACATCGAAGGGTAGTGGCCTAGTTTGAATATCACACCAGGGGGCAAGCATCGCGCAACGGCGTTAACCTTGGATTGTGAAGAAAACTCCCAAGAAGGGCGACTCCGCGCAGAGGGCGTTTCAGGTCGTGCAAGAGGCTACGGACGGTGCTCCGGTGACACCCCATATCGAGGCCCTACGAATCAACGAAGTTCTTCTAAGTAGGGGCTTGCCCCAGGTCCAGGCAAATGCATGGTGGAACGTTCCAAACTCTCACCTAGACGGGAAGACCCCAAACCAGGTGTGGCTCAGCGCGGAAACGCCATCGCCCGAAACGATTGTCAGAGTTAGGCTCGCTGCTCAGTCGGCGCAACCCTAAGTCGGAATTCGACGCCTCAGGGTTGCGATTCGAAGAGTTCGTCGATTCGCTCGCCGTCCTTCCCCCCGCTCAAAATTCCATCCTTAGTGAATACTGGCGGTACATCCTCTTCGTCCACCACCAGTGCTGGCTTCATGGCCGTAAGGACTGACTGGAACTGTTCCCACTGTGATTCAGTCAAAGGAAATGGTCCCTCAACGGCAATATTGAGTCCCCTCGCAATTGGAACGAAATACGTGTCCACCTCTGTCGTCGCGCTCATCCTTGGCTCCATCCGTCGTCTTGTCCGAGGTCCCTGAGGTTTTTCTTGGTCATCGACCTCTTCATCCTCAGGAACATCTTGTATTTCCATCGTATCGGATTTCCCGAGTTGAGCAAAGACAATTGTCGCCCGGTATTCGGGTATGAACTCCTTCGCCCCCGTCTCGGTAAATCCTCGATCTCTCGTCAATTCCCATTCGAGGGTGTCATCGAGGGGGAGATCGTCGCCGTACTTTGCCCACAACTCCGAGTGAATATCAGGATTAAGGGCCGCAGTCTTGATCGACGCCAACTTCTCTCGCTCATCAGGATTGGCCAAGATGTTTACCGCCAAGTCAGTGATCCAAACGAATCGATCAGGGCCTTGGCCCTCATCTTCAAGAAGCCCGAATTTCTTTAGAGCGGCAAGATTCAGACCTGCCGGACCATTCATTGATGCGTAGCCCCACAACTTGATTACGTGCCCAGCCGGGGTCTTGTGCTGGCGCGCCTTCTCGTAGAGCTGGCGTGCTCTGGTTACCGCCTGTTCAAGGGTAATCGCGGGATAACTAGGGCTTCGGCCCTTTTTCTTCTTCAGTGGCATTTCAGTCATGTCAACCTCCTGTTACAAGGTTACACGAAATGATGGAGTTGCGCAACACAAATCCTTTACATTTATCTCTTCCCGGGATACACTTGAGGGTATAAGGCAAGAAACCCCCGGCTGTAACCGGGGGTTTCTAAAAGGGGTAGAGGTAATGGCACCAGCATGGATTAGAAGCCAAGGCAAAGCGGGTTCGATCCCCGTCTACTCCACCTTTCATATTACCACGGGAATCGGCTCGTGAACAGGCTCTCGACTGAGCGGCGGGCTCAGATTATTGGCCTCCTCTGTGAAGGAATGTCGATGCGGGCCATAAGTCGCACCACAGGAGTCGCCCGCCAGACGATCAGCGACCTACTCGAAGATACTGGACGCGCTGCCTCTGACTTTCAAGCCAAGGCGTTCGTGAACCTGCCTTGCCGTGTCATCGAGTGCGACGAGATTTGGTCATTCTGCTACTCGAAGCAGAAGAACGTACCAGACGAGTTCGTCGGTACGCCCGGCTACGGCAATGTTTGGACGTGGACGGCTATTGATGCCGACACCAAATTGGTCCCGACCTGGCTGGTAGGAGAGCGCACGATCAGTGACGCCTACGTGTTCCTGGCCGATCTGAAGGGCCGTCTCCGCAACGCTCGAATCCAGTTGACCACGGACGGCCTCGGGCACTACCTGCGCGTCGTGGACGGCCTCTGGGCCGACGACATCGACTTCGCCATGCTCCACAAAAACTATGGCACGCTCGAAGGACCGCACAGCCCCGAGCGCACCTACAGTCCCGCTACGTGCACGGGCATTGACGTGAAAGTGATCTCGGGCAAGCCGGACCCGGCACGAATCTCGACCTCCTACGTGGAGCGTCAGAACCTGACAATGCGAATGGGTATGCGCCGTTTCACCCGTCTGACCAATGGCTTCAGCAAGAAGATCGAGTTCCACGCCCACGCCGTGAGCTTGAACTTCATGTACTACAACTTCGCCCGTCCGCATCTGAGCCTCCGGATCAAAAACGAGGATGGCACGTTCACCAAGCGCACCCCCGCGATGGCCGCTGGTATCGCGGACCACATCTGGTCAACGTGGGAGATCGCGGAGTTGCTGGACTAATGGAATTCAACCTGAAGCCAGTCATCGTCGAGGTCTTCGGCCCGAAACGCTATCCCTGTCGCCTCGGCAATTCTCATCGTCATCTCAATATTTGTGGCGTGGATAGTAGCCGTGACTGGTTCACGACTCTTGAGTCGTTCCCAGAGGGCACCGATCTCGAAGCCTCGGACGAACTCGGGATCGTCGGAGTCGAATGGGCAGATCAATTCCACGTCACACTCCCGTCGTACGGTTCGAATCGGAGCAATGTCAAAGTTGTCTCCCCGACTAACGGGAGGAGGTGAAGAAAATGCCAACTACAGGTCACAAATGCGAAGTCTCCGGAATTTACCGGAGTAGCTGCAATGCGCGAACCGAAATCGCTCTGAGCAAGAGCGAAACGTTCCCGCCGTGCAGCCATTGTCGTACAGCTGTTACGTGGACTCTCGTCCGCGCTACGACTCACAAGTAGAAAATCATTCGAGTCGGCCCTTCGATCCCACAGCGACGTGGATCGGGGGGCCGCTCGATTTGTCACTCTAGTCAATGACTGTAACTCAATGTGATTTCTCAATTCTTTCATTTCAAACTAGGCCACTACCCATCGAAGTCGCCCACAACGACGGAACTAGGCTCGAGTGGTCCGCGTTGTGACGATTTACCGACGGCTTATTGAGGCTGCACATGACTAAGGCCAAGTCTCCGAATGAAGGGCTCCCCTGGCTGATACAGGGGGGCATGGGAATCGCAATTTCCGGTTGGCCGCTCGCACGAGCGGTCTCAAGCATGGGACAACTCGGTGTTGTCTCGGGCACCGCCATCGATAACGTATTCGTGCGTAGGCTGCAAGACCACGGCATCGACGGTGAGTTGCAGGGCGCCCTCGATTCGTTCCCGGCGCAAAATGTCGTCCACGACATCGTGGGTAAATACGGATCGCTGCGCCGAACGGGTTCTGAGCCGTACCGCAGTCTGCCGGCCCTGACCTTGGGTAGCAAAGGTCGCGCCATTGACGCGATTGTGTTGGCGTCGTTCGTGGAAGTGGCACTCGCCAAAATGGGTCATCGCGGCGTGGTCGGTATCAATCTGCTCACCAAAGTCCAACTCCCGACCGCGGCCACGCTCTACGGCGCGATTCTCGCCGGTGTCGACTACGTCCTGATGGGAGCGGGCGTCCCCACTCATATTCCGGGAGTCCTGGAAAAGCTCACGCGCGGCGAGCCGGTCACACTTCCCCACACCGTGACGGGCGCCTCGAGTGATGATCCCGTGAGTTCGCTCCACTTTGATCCCACCCCGTACCTTCCTCCGCACGCTGTCCAACAACCACGCTTCATTGGCATTATCTCCTCACACGTGCTCGCGACGGCGCTCGTCAAGCGCAGCAACGGCCCGGTTGACGGCTTCGTCGTTGAGCGGCCCACGGCCGGGGGACACAACGCACCGCCTCGTGGCGCCTTCGAGGTTGACGACGAAGGCAATCCTAAATACGGTGAGCGGGATATGGTCGACTTCGAGGTACTCGCTGGTCTCGGCAAGCCGTATTGGATCGGCGGAGGCATCACTTCGGCTGAAAACGTGCGAGAAGCGTTCGCACTCGGCGCAACCGGCGTCCAGGTAGGAACCCTCTTCGCGTACTGCGATGAGTCGGGAATGGATGCGGACTTGCGTCGTCGCGTTCTCGATGAGATCAAGACCGGATCGTTGAACGTGAAGACGTCGTTACGGGCATCCTCGACGGGATATCCGTTCAAAGTCGTGTCGGTCCCTGGAACGATCTCCGACGCCACCGTCTACGCCGAGCGTGAGAGAAAGTGCGACTTGGGATATCTGCGCGAGGCGTACCTCAAGCCCAATGGCTCGTTGGGTTATCGCTGCAGCGCCGAACCGGTCGACGCCTTCATTCGCAAAGGCGGTGCGTTCGAGTTGAGCGACGAATCGACCTGTCTGTGCAACGGATTGATGTCAACGTGCGGGCTCGGTCAGTACCGAGCCGATGGGCATCGTGAACCGCCGATCGTCACGAGCGGTGACTCCATCAATGACATCCGCGAACTACTGGTCGACCGAGAGAGCTACAGCGCTCGTGACGTCATTGATCATCTGAGCGCGGGTCTCGACGTCACCGCCGCGAGCGACGTCTCGTACACGCGTTAGTCTCGCGCCATGATCCTCGAGATGTCACCGAGTGAAATCGACGAGTTCGTACTCTCGCAGAAAATCGG
>Ga0307373_10008346_pt1 | contig 15819 bp, 10 predicted proteins | sample OX2MG_FD_202534 | JGI IMG/M metagenome (GOLD analysis project Ga0307373, IMG submission 202534) | Soil microbial communities from Risofladan, Vaasa, Finland - OX-2 | ecosystem: Environmental > Terrestrial > Soil > Coastal area > Acid sulfate soil | place: Finland: Risofladan, Vaasa | collected... | reverse complement strand
GACAAGCCCGGCTCTCGGCTTCCAGACGCAGGAATCCGAGACGGTGATCGACGCGCTCGACGTCCACGGCGAGATCCCGAGCTGGCTGGGTGGCTCGCTGCTGCGCACGGGCCCTGCCAAGTTCGAGGTTGGCGAGCAGCGTATGCGCCACTGGTTCGACGGCCTGGCGATGCTGCACCGCTTCACGGTCGGTGACGGGCGCGTCTCTTACGGCAACCGCTTTCTGGAAAGCCGCTCCTACCGGGCAGCCCGCGAGCAGGGACGAATGGTCTACGGCGAGTTCGCCACAGATCCGTGCCGGTCGCTGTTCAAGCGCGTGCAGACGCTGTTCTCGGGCGCAGGAGTCCTGCCTGATAACGCCAACATCAACGTGACCAAGCTCGGCGAGCGGTTCATCGCGATGACCGAGACGCCGCTGCCGGTCCAGTTTGACCCGCACACGCTGCAGGCAGCCGGAGTACGCCCCTATGAGGTGCCGGGACACCTGTCCACCGCGCACCCGCATTCAGACCGCGAGAGCGGCGGGATACTCAACTATGCCGCCAAGCTTGGTGCGAGGAGCAGTTACCGGTTCTTCGCACTCGCCCCGGAGGACAGCAAGCCCCGCGCGATCGGCTCGCTTTCAGTGAAGGAACCTGCCTACATGCACTCCTTCGGGCTCACCGAGCGCTGGCTAGTACTTGCGGAGTTCCCGTTCGTGGTCAACCCGCTGGCACTGGCGCTGTCCGGACGCCCCTACATCGAGAACTATCGCTGGAAGCCAGAGCGGGGCACACGCTTCACGCTCGTGGATCGCGCTACGGGTGAGGCGAGGGGTGGGTTTCAAACCGGCGCGGTGTTCGCCTTCCACCACGTCAACGCATATGAGGACGGCGGTGAGGTCGTCGTTGACCTGTGCGTCTACCCCGACGCGGGCATCATCGAGGATCTGTATCTCGAGCGTCTGCGCGCCGGTGCGCCGGTAACGCCCGCCACGCTGACTCGTTATCGCCTCGGCCTGGCTGACCGGTCGGTGCGCAGCGAGCGGCTGACCGGCGAGCCTCTGGAGCTGCCGCGCATCAACTACGGGCGCTGCAACGAGCGTCCATACCGCTACGTCTGGGGCAACTCGAACGGCCCTCAGGGATGGATCGAGGAGATCCTCAAGGTAGACACGGCCAGCGGTGAGACGCTGTCCTGGTCGCAGCCGGGCTGCTACCCGGGAGAGCCGGTATTCGTAGCCCGTCCGCAGGCCGAGGATGAGGACGACGGGGTGCTGCTGTCGGTCGTGCTCGACGCGGCGGCCGAATCATCGTTCCTGCTCGTGCTCGACGCTTCAGATCTGAGCGAGCTGGCGCGAGCGCAGGCGCCCCACCACATCCCCTTCGGCTTCCACGGCCAGTTCGCGCGGGGATGAGCAGCGACACCTCCTCTCACAACACATCGAGCTGAGAACAAGTCAAAAAGGAGTCTTTCGATGGCCACCAGCGCACTGCCCACTCCCAATCAGACCACTGATCTGATGGAGCGGCTGAGAGAAGGCCTGCAAGGATTCTCCGAGCGCTGGCTTGCACGCGCCGGTGAGCTGGACGACTTCCTCGGCCGCTGGGAGACAGCCTGGAACACCCACGACCCCGGCGGGCTCGAAGCCCTCGTGACCGAGGACATCGTGTGCGAGGACCCAGCGATGCTCGGCGAGACCGCCCACGGTCGCCACGAGTTCAGGGCATTCAGCGAGCTCTTCTTCCGCGCCTTCCCCGACGTCCACATCGAAAGCACCGGCGCGGTCTACCTCGCGTTCGAGGGCACGGGGATGGCGCTGCCATGGCGACTGACCGGAACGTTCACGGGTGAGCTTCAGTTCTGGGGCAAGCGTTACGGCTCAAAGCTACCGGCTCTGGCGCCCACCGGACGGGCGGTCGACATCAACGGTATCGACCTGTACGAGTTCCGCGACGGTCTGATCTCCCGCCACACACTTATCTATGACCCCGTTGATTTCTCGCAGCAGATTGGGCTGCTCCCACCACGAGCCTTCAAGGTGCCCACGGTCGTGCTGCTCGCCCAGCGGTTGATCGCGAGCGTCCAGCGGCGCCGCGCACGCGCTTAGCGGCTCGATTCGCCACGCTCTCACTCCTGCAGCGCGACGCTTGCCGGGACGCCGCTCGCCAGATATCCGGGGAGCGCGAGCACAGCGAGCGCGGCAGCGATGACCAGGCCGACGCTTGCGAGCGCGGGCAGCGGGCTGAGCGAGTGATCGACAGGGAAGTTGAGCGTCTGCGCGAGCGCGCGGTCGGCGAGGTGCTGGCCGTAGAGGCCGAACAGGGCACCGGTGACGCAGCCGGCGCCGAGCAGGAGCAGGCTCTCGAGCAGGATGGTGCGCCACAGCTGCGCTCGCGCGAGACCCTCGAGCTTGAGCTTGGCCAGGCGCGCTCGCCGCTGCCACACCATCGCGCCGATCGCCGCCGCCATCGCAAGGATGGCGAAGATCGGGATGAGCGTTGCGATCTGCGTGAGGCGCGCGAGCGCGCGCGCGTCAAGCGCCTGGACCGCGCCACTGCGCTGCCGGGCGCTCTGCACGGCTAGCGCGCTCTGTCGGCTTGGTCCCAATGCGCTCTGTATCTCACGCGCGCCGCGGCTGGGCGAAATGCCGGGGGCGAGTTGGATCGCGTACGCGCTTGCGTCTGTACTGGCCCATGCGCGCGCATAGCTGGGTGCGCTCATCACGATCGCGCCTGGCTCCCAGCCCATGTTGGTGGACAGGGCTGCCACGTACATCCTCGTCGGGTTGGGGGTCGGCAGTGTGACGCTGTGCCCGACACGCAGATCGTGTTCTTCGGCGATCACCCGTGACACGACGATCCAGCCGCGGCTGCGTACGAGCGCTTCTATCCTGCGTGCGTCACCGCCGAGCAGCTGTCCCTTGGGCAGTAGCGGCCGCGCCGCGAGGGGCGGGGCGATCACGAGCACGCGCCGCCGGCCGTAGTCGAGCAGCCCGCCGCGATAGAGCTCGACGGCCTGTACCCCCGGGACGTGCCGCAGGCGCCTCTGCGCAAGCGGAGCGAACGGGGTTGTCATCAACAGGTTGTAGGAGCCGGCCGGCGCCACCCACACCGGTGCGGCCGCGGTGGTTTCACGCGCGGCCGTGCGCAGGCCGGCGAGCAGATCGCGGTGCGCTCCTCCGATCGCGACGCTGCCAAAGACAGCCACGGCCCCGGTCGCGGCGATCGCCACCGCTCGTGTGCGCCCGGCGCTCAGCTCCATCCGAGCGACGTGCCCCACCGGGCTGATGAGGAATGCGGCAAGCCACCCCGCCAGCGCGAGCGTCATGCGCAGCGTGAGCGGCAATACGCAGAGCAGCGCCGCGATCACGAGCACCATGCCGGGGATCGCCGCGTCGGGTTCGATCGCGAGCAGCGCGCTGCTCGCGGCGAGACAGGCTAGCCCGGCGAGCGCCGTGCGCGCGCTGGCCCAGCTGGCGCCTGAGGACTCGCGTTCGCTCCTCGCGGCGAGCGGGTCGTGCGAGAGGACCGCACGCAGCGGGCTGAGTACCGCCGCAAACGCAGCGAGCATGCCGCCTGCGGCGGCGATCGCCACGTCTGTGAAGCTGACGGATTGCTCGGAGCCGACGGTAAACCCGAGCGAGAAGAATGCAGAGTCCGAGCGCAGGACGCGTGTGAAGAGCACGTCGCCGAGCGCGAGCCCAAGCGCGGAGGCGAGCACACCGAGCACGAGCGCGTCGAGGCAGAGCGTTGCGATCACCGTCCGCGGGGCGTAGCCGTCGCGGCGCAGATCGACTATGAGCCGCCGCCGCGCGGGGACGGTGAGCAGTGTCGCGTTGAACGCGAACAGGAATCCTACGAAGGCGCTGATCGCGGAGAACAGCGCGCTTGACTGGCTGCTCGCGCTCACGGCGTTGGCGAACAGAGTCGCTTCGTAGCCGATCGGCTCGACGTTCGCGCGGCCTGCGGTAAGCGCCATCAGCTCCCCCCGCACGCGCGTCCGCGCGCCCGGCTCGGGCTGGATGAGGACGCGACTCACGCGTCCTTGAAGCCCGGCAATTTCCTGGGCGTATGAGAGCGGCGCGATCACGACGGGACTGCGTGCCAGCTGGCCGATCTGCCGTTCGCCCAGCTGGGCGTAGAGTGGGGCCTGCACGGTGTGCCCGGCGAGCCGCAGGGTGACTTCTTGGCCAAAGCGGATGACTCCCAGCGCATGCGAGAGTGGCGCCGCCATGACGACCGCGCCGATCCCTCCGAACGGGGTGAGTTCGCCGTGCGGCACGAGCGTGCCTCCAAGCGCCGGCAGACTCTGATCGGCACCGATGAGCTCGACCGGCTCGCCGGCATCGGGCCCGCTGGCCTGTGCGTCCGCTTCCAGTAGCGGCGCGGCGAAGCGCACGCCCGCAAGCCGCCGCACGCGCCCCACCAGACCCTGCGAGATGCCGTGCGGGTCACGCGCGGCGAGCTGCAGCGTCGCGTTGCCGGCGACCCCGTGCTCGAGGTCGCTGACAGAGCCCTGCAGGCTCGAGCTCGAGACCTGCGAGGCGAACAGCAGCGCGACGCCCGCCGCTATGCCGGCGATCGCAAGACACTCCTGCGCGGCTCGTGCGCGCAGCCGCACCCGGTAGAGCAAGAGGACGTTCGACGGCTTCACGGCGGCGTGACGGTCGTGGGCAGGCTCACCGAGCGCCCAGCGGCACCCTCCTCCGTGAAGACGGCGGTGCTCGCCCCGGCACGCCCTACCGCCGAACCTGCGATGAGTACATCCGCCTGCGCGCCGCTGTTGGGATCCGCGTTGTAGTCGCCGAGGCGCCCATCGCGCAATCCGAGCACGCGGTCGGCGTAGCGGGCCGCCATCGGATCGTGGCTGACGAGCACGACCGCCACGCCACGCTCACGGCACAGCTCGCGCAGCAGTTCGAGCACTTCGCGACCTCGCTGGGTGTCGAGGCTTCCGGTTGGCTCATCGGCGAGCAGCAGGCGTGGGTTGGTGGATAGTGCGCGCGCGATCATCACGCGCTGGCGCTCGCCCATGGAGAGCGTCTCTGAGCGGTGGTGCAGGCGTTCGCCCAGCCCGAGACGGATGAGCAAAGGCTCGATCTCGCGCTGCGCTTGGCGCCAGCGCATCGCACCCAACAGCTTGAGGACCGTGTTGTCGATCGCGCTGACGCCCGGCAGCAGGTCAAAGTTTTGGCGGATGAAGCCGAGCTCTGTGAGCCTGAACCGGGACGCTTCGCGCTCTGACAGCGCGGAGGTGTCGCGCCCGCCGATGAGCACGGTCCCCGATGTCGGGGCAAGCAGTGTGGCGATCATCAACAGCAGCGTCGTCTTGCCCGACCCGCTCGGTCCGTACAGCGCGACCATCTCGCCGGCCCGGACGGTCAGCGACACGCCGTCGACGGCCCGCACCGGCTCCCCGCCGAAGGTGGGGTAGTGCTTGACCAGATCACGCAGCTCGAGCATCGGGTCCCTGCGCTCGCGCGTGGAGTGCTTGCGCGGCTCAGTCAACGGCATTGCCTGCCACGTGCACGGTAACGGCGTCGTTTGAGCGCTGAATGGTGCCGCTGAAACTCAGACCTGACCCCCGTGCGTGCGCGTAGCTGCCGGTGCCGCGCTCGATCGAAATGGAGCCGGAGAAGCTTGCTCTCGTACGTTCCTTGTGATAGCTCGCGCTGCCTTTAGCCGTGATCGAGCCGCCGCTGGGGTAGATGTTCAGTTCGGCGGTGACACGGCTACTGGAGACGATGCTCAGATGAACGTAGATCGTGCCTTTCACGGTGCCTGACGCGAGACCCTTCTCGTTGAGCGTGAAGCCGTGCTTGCTCGTCAGGCGCAGGCTGCCGTTCTCGCTCAGGAAGAGCACCCGCGCGCCGCTCCCGACCGCGGCGCGTGCCTGTGAGGCACTCAGGGCAAGCGTCCCTGAAGCCAAGCTCGCCGCGAGCCAGACAGTCGCTGCGACGGCGAGCAAATGTATGAGACCGTGGGTTCTGTTGCTGTCATTTTGCATTGTCGTACCTGCCTTCTTGTGATTCATCGTGGACAAGGAGTGGCTGTGGAGACATCCTGCGCCTGCCCGTCTGCGTAGGAAAGTTCAGCCGCGAACGGAAAGCCGCCAGGCGGGCAGCGCGCCGGCTCGATGGTCGTGTTCGACTCGCGCGCTGAGTGCCGGGGAGAGCCGATCGTCAGAGACATCGAAGCGAGGAGTGCGTCCGGCTCGAGCGGCAGCGTTGCGATCGCCGGAACGGAGAGCACGAGGTCTTCCCCGTAGGGCGGGTTGTCGGAGAGCACCGTGCCGCTCAACACCACCCGCTCGTCAAACGGCGTGTAGCCCTGCGCGAGCATCTCAAACGTCGGCTGCAGGTTGCGCAGCGGGCCGAGAAACACCCACAATGAGAGGTTCTCGCTGAGCTGCTGGGACCCGAGCAGTGCCTGTACAAGCGCTCGCCCGGCGCCGAGTCGCGATTGCGCCGGACAGCCGCGCGCGCCCAGGAGTTGCAGGCGGTGAGGATCACAGCTGCGCAGGTGTGGGATTTCGATACCCAGTCCGGTGGGGAGGCGCAGAACCGAGCGGCGCAGCGGCGATGGATCGCCAAGTGCGCCCCCGGCGAAATCGATCGTTATGGTGAGCGCGCCGGTCGCACCGAGCCGGTCGGGATGAAACAACGCACGGATCGTGGCCGGGGCCTGCGAGCCGGCGGTGGGCGCGGAGCTGACGGGCGTGGTGCACGCCAGCATTACGCTCGTCTGCACGGCGAGCAGCGCAGCGCACACTCGCGCACAGCGGGTCACCCACGCGCTATGGATCACCCGCTTGGACACGGAATCGTCGGGTTGACGGTGAACGTGACGCCGTCGCTGAAGTCGACCGTGGCGCGCGTCGGAAAGCCGCCGAAGGGGCACGTCCTGGGCACGATCAGCCCCTTGACGTGAACGAGCGTGCGCCGGCCGTGGACAGTCTTGAAGTACGCGACGTTGCTCGCACCAAATGTCGCGAACGCGCTTTCAACGGATGCGTATGCAGCGCCGGGAATTGTCGAGACCGGTGGAACCTGAACACTGAAGGCGAGCCCGTACGGCTTGGGCGCAGGGATCTCCCTCGCCACCACCACGAGCGACTCCCCCACCGGCGAGCTCCCGTTCGCGTACGCCAGCAGCCTCAGGCGCCCGTGTTCTGAGGAAGCAAAGAAGAAGTCGAGGGTGAACGGCTCGCGCACGAGCTGGCCGGGAAACGCCAGCACGGCGACGCCGCCGCCGAAGCCCACCCGCGAATCCGCCGGGCAGCCCGCCGGACCTTGCTGTTCGAGCAGTACTTGCGTGCACGTTCCCGCGTCTCGCGCCTGGATACGGAGCCCACCCGGGCCGTACAGCGTGAGCCTGCTGACCGGCGACGCCGGCACATCAGCGGTCGATGCAAAGCTCGCCGTGATTGACAGGTTGGCAGCCGCGCCCAGCCTGTCCGGCGTAAACGCCTCTTTGACGACTAGCGCGTCCCCGGCCCACGCAATCCCCGCGAGCGCTGCATACACGCACCCAAGCGAAATTGCGACGAGCGTCCGGCGGATGGCGCGACGGGCAAGACAGGAGGAGATGAAGTCGCGGCGCACCTACCCTCCAATCGGAGCGCGCGGGTTGGTGCCCCAGAAGATCTGCGTGCCGAGCATCCCGATCAGCGTGACCAGAACTAGGTTCAAGGCCATCGACTTCGCGGTTGCCTCACCCACGCCGACCGGACCGCCGCTAGCGTTGTAGCCGTAGTAGCAGCCCACCAACACGATCACGGTGGCCATCGTCATCCCCTTGATCACACTGAACAGCAGATCCGGCGGGCTCTGGAACTCCCAGAAGGTCAACAGATATCCCCCGGGGGACGTGTATCCGATCTGCAGCACCACGGCGATATAGGAGGCCAGGTAGGCCACGCCGATCGCGGCGACGTACATGAACGGCAACACGATCCACGATGCCAGCAATCGTGTGCCGCACAGAAACGTCATCGAGTCGAACCCCATCACCTCGAGCGCGTCGATCTCATCGGAGATCCGCATTGCGCCGAGCTCCGCCACGATCCCGGTCCCGACCTTGGCGGACATCATGTAGCCAAACGCGTACGGAACGGCCTCACGCAGGTTGCACAGGGCCGTGAACACCCCCGCGTAGGCCGGCGCACCCTGGGACTCGAGAAAATAGGCGCCCTCGATACCACACGTGCCGAGGCCCGTGAGGAACACGAGGCCCCAGATGACGAGCGTCGAGCCGACGATCAGGATGCCCGACTGGCGCAGCGCCTCACCGAAGAAGCGCAGCACGCGCAACCCCCACACATCACGCACGATGCTGCCGGTGAAGCGAGCGATCTCCCCGGCGGCGGTGACCCATTCGCGCGGCAACGCCAGCAGCTCGTTCATTGCACTCGTCCGAGACGCACGGGGGAGGAGGGATGGCCTGGTCTACCCCCCGGCCTAGACGGGGCGATCACCCAGAGCATCATTTGGAGACCCTCACTTGATCACGAGGATGTTGGGGTGGGTGGCGAGCAGCGTCTGCGTGAAGACGTAGTTGAACGCGCCGATCGCCAGGAACGAGATCACGACCGCCTGGTTGACCGCCCGCCCGACGCCCTCAGCGCCGCCGGAGGCGGTCATGCCCTTGTAGCAGCAGACGATCGCGATGATCGCCCCGAAGATTGTCGTCTTCAGCACCGAGCCCCATAGGTCGGTGGTCGAGGCGTTAGCGAACAGCGTCGCCCAGAACGGGCCGAGGGGCTGCCCTGTGACGGTCGCGGCGAGGATGCCGCCGAAGATCCCGAACAGCAGCGCGTACAGATCGAACAGACCGGTGATCAGCATCAGCGCGAGGAAGCGAGGCACGACGAGGTTCTTGATCGGGTCCACGCCGAGGACCTGCAGAGCGTCGAGCTCCTCACGGATCTTGCGCGCCCCCAGGTCAGCCGTGATCGCGGTGCCCGCCACGCCCGCGAGCACGATCGAGGTGATCAACGGGCCGATTTCGCGGATCGCCGCCAGCACGAAGAACCCGCCCAGCCGGTCGACCGCGCCGAAGAGCCGCAAGAAGTTCGCCGCCTGCAACCCCGGCGCTCCATAGTTGATCGCGACGGTCGTGACCAGTAGCGGAAACCAAACCAGTCGCAGGACGAACAGGAACTGCGACACGAACTCCTCACCGTATGGATACGGCGGGCGCAGGGCAGAGGAGATGGTCCTGCCCGTCAACAGCATCATCTCCCCGACTTCTTCGAGCAGGTTCCTGGCCGGCAACACCGCTCGCTTGACCGTCTCTCGTGCCGCTGTCCCCGCGGGGCCCTGCACCGGCCTTGCCCCGGTGGGCCTTCCCTGCATGTTTGTGCTCGCCATTTGTCCTAAGTATATACTTAGTATCTATCAGTAGAGCCTGATGAAACCGCGAGCTCCGGCCGGCGGCTGAAGGAGGGCGCCGGGCGCTTCGCGCGTGCCCGCCACAATCCCGCGTCGCCCCCAATCGCTACGCTGGCGCCATGCCGAAAACACTCGTGATCGCCGAGAAGCCCTCTGTGGGGCAGGACTTGGCGCGTGTACTGAAGGGGCCATTCCAAAAGCAAGAAGGCTGGCTGGAGGGTCCTGAGCACGTGATCACATGGGCGGTGGGGCACCTCGTGCAGCTGGCCGAACCCGAGGCATATGACCCGAAGTTCAAGAGCTGGAAGATGGCCGACCTGCCGATCGTGCCTGACCACTTCAAGCTCGTCGTGCGCGATGAGCGCTCGCGCAAGCAGATGACAGCTGTCACCAAACAGCTCAGCCGCGAGGACATCAAGGACGTCGTCAATGCCTGTGACGCCGGCCGTGAGGGGGAGCTGATCTTTGCCTACTTGTATGAGAAGGCGAACGCGAGCAAGCCGGTTAAGCGGTTGTGGCTGAACTCGATGACGAACGCGGCGATGAAAGAGGCGTTCAAAGGGCTGCGCCCGGCGGCGGAGTTCGCAATGCTGGAGCAGGCTGCGCGTTCTCGCTCAGAGGCCGACTGGATCGTGGGCATGAACGCCACGCGCGCCGCAACCATCCGTTTGCGCAGCTCGTTCGATGGCGCGGTGTCGCTTGGCCGCGTGCAAACGCCGACGCTGGCCATCATCGCTCGCCGCGAGGAGGAGATCAAGGCATTCATACCTGAGCCGTATTGGCTGGTGGATGCCACTTTCGTAGCCGGGGTGGGTGGGCATCCAAACGGCGAGCAGGCCAGCGGCGAGCGGACCTACATCGGCCGCTTCCATGCGGGGAGCAAGCCGCGGATCTCGAGCGAGGCGGAAGCGGCTGCGGTCGTGCAGGCGTGTGAAGGCAAGCAGGGCCAGATCACAAAGCTGGAGAAGAAAAAGCAGAAAGAGCGCGCGCCGATGCTGTATGACCTGACGACGCTGCAGCGGGAGGCGAACACCCGGTACGGGTTCTCCGCCAAGCGCACGCTGGCGGCGGCGCAGCGGTTGTATGAGGAGCACAAGGCGCTGACATATCCGAGGACCAACTCCCGCTACCTGACGACCGAGATGATTGGCGAGATCAAGCCGATTGCCTCGCTGGTGGGGCAACGGGCCGAGTACTCCAAAGCCGCGGAGTACGTGACCGGGCTGGATAAATTGCCGTTGGGCCGGGTGGTCAACGACGCCAAGGTGACCGACCACCACGCGATCATCCCAACACGCTCCGAGCACAACCTCGAGAAAATGGGCTCGGACGACCGTCGGGTCTACGACATGGCGGTGCGCCGCTTCCTGGCCGTGTTCCATCCCGAGGCGGTGTTCGAGAACACGAAGGTGGAGACGACGGTGCCGGCTGGCCTGCAGGAGAAGGACGGCGGGCATGTCTTTCGCACGCGCGGCAAGCTTCTGCTGGTACCCGGCTGGCGCGGGGTATACGACGAGGTGGCCTTCGACTCCGCGCCGAAGGGCGAGGAGGACGAGGGTGCCGACCAGCAGCTTCCGCGGCTGGCCGAGGGCGAGGAGGTACAGACGAAGGAGATCGCCAGCGAGCGCAAGGAAACCAAACCGCCCCGGCGTTACAGCGACGCCTCGCTGCTCGGGGCGATGGAGACCGCGGGCAAGCTGGTCGACGACGAAGAGCTGCGCGAGGCGATGAAGGAGTCGGGAATCGGCACACCGGCCACGCGCGCCGCGATCATCGAGCGGCTGATCACGGTCGGCTATGTCGAGCGCGACGCGCGGGCACTGGTTGCGACCGAGAAGGGGCTGAACGTGATCCGCCTGCTCGACGCGCACATGCTCACCTCGCCCGAACTGACCGGCAACTGGGAGCACCGTCTCGGCAAGATCGAGCGCGGCGAGGACTCGCGCGAGAAGTTCATGGACGACATCGCGGGCTTCGCCGAGCAGACCGTTAAGACGCTTGATGAGACGCTCAAAGATGTGCGCATTCCCCGCGCCAGGCTGGGACCGTGCCCGGTATGCGGTCATGAGATCGTGGAGAACCGCAAGGGCTACTCGTGCTGGGCTCGTGATGATTCAGGGTGCGGGTTTGTGATCTGGAAGGGCAAAGCGGGCAAGTCGCTGCCGATCGCCGTGGCGCGCGAACTGATCAAAACCGGCTATACCAAGAACGCCGTAACCGGCTTCAGAGGCCGCAGCGGCCGCAGCTTCCGGGCGCACCTAGCCCTCAGCCAGACGGAGGAGGGGCAATGGCGGGTCGAGTTCGACGAGGAGTGGGCGAAGGAGGGCGTGAAGCCTCCAGAGGCCGGGTCCGAGAGCCCCGCCGATGTACCAGCTTCTAGCGCTGCGTAGCACGGAGGCTCTGACAGATCTACTGCAGCGAGCGTGTCGGGTGGGTACGCAAGGATGAGTAGCAGTGCCGATCACGCTGATCACCGGGCCCGCGAACGCGGGCAAGGCCCGCGAGGTGATGAGTGCAGTGCGCCGGCACTTGGCCCACGGGGTGCAGCCGCTACTGGTCGTGCCGACGCATGTCGATGCGGAGCACTACCGGAGCGAGCTGGTGCGGGCGGGGGTGGTGCTGGGCGCGCGAGTGGAGCGCTTTGAGGGGCTGATCGGCGAGGCGGTGCGCCGCGCGGGTACAGGCGAGCCGGTGCTGGGAAGAGTTGCCCGCGAACAGGTGCTGGCGAAGGTGGCCGGAGCGCCACCAGGCGGCGTACGGAGCACTCCAGGGCGCGTGCGTGCGCTAGGGGTGATGGTGGCTGAACTGGAGGTGCAGCGCGTAACCCCGGCGCGGCTAGGAGCGGCACTGCGGGCATGGGAGGCTGCGGATGGCGGAGAGGCGACGGCAGGCTTGGAGGATCTCGGGAAGTGTTTTGGGGAGTACCAGCGCATGCTGGCGCAGATTGGGCGCACTGATCACGAGCGCCGCGCCGCGCAAGCGCTGGACGCATTGCGTCGCAAGCCTGCACTCTGGGGTGCGACGCCGGTGCTCATGTACGGGTTTGACGATTTCGGCGCCTTGCAGCTCGATGTGATCGAGACACTCGGCACCGTGGTGGGTGCGCCGGTGACGGTGTCGCTTACATATGAGCCCGGACGGGCAGCGTTCGCGGGACGGGCGGGCACCTTTGAGACGATTGCGCCGCTGGCTTCCGAGCACCGGCGGCTACAGGCGCGTGTGGAGTATTACGCCCCGCCGGCACGTCCGGCGCTGCACCATCTGGAGCGCTCGCTGTTCGAGCCGGGGGCGGCGCGGGTGGACTCGGGCGGGGCTGTGCGGCTGCTGGAGGGCGGGGGTGAGCGCGCCGAGCTGGAGCTGGTGGCGGGCGAGATCGCACGGCTGCTGGAGCAGGGCATGGCAGCCGAGGATGTCGCTGTGCTGGTGCGCCCGGCCAGCACGTCGATGGAGCTGCTCGAAGAGGTCTTCGGCGACGCCCGCATCCCCTTCGCGCTGCTGCGCTGGCGTGCCTTCGCCGACACCGCGACCGGCCGCGCGCTGATCGGGCTGCTGCGCTGCGTCGCCGCTCCGGCCGCCGGGCATGACGGCGATGCTGGCGATGCGCGGGGCGAGCTCGGCGACCTGCTTGCCTGGCTGCGCGCGCCGGGGCTGTTGGAGTTGCCCGCGCTGGCCGACAGGCTCGAGCGTCAGGCGCGCCGCACCGGCGCGCTGAGCGCCGGCGCGGCCAGGGCGGAGTGGGAGCGCCACAACTGGCCGTTGGAGACGATCGATCGCCTGCAGGAGGCGCAGCGGCGCGGCGCGGCGGCGCTGATCGAGCTCGCCTGGCGCGAGTTGCAGTGGCTGTTCTGCGCGCCGCGGCGGCGCTCGGCCGAGCTGCTGAATGCGGATGAGCTCGACGAGGCCCGCGCGCTGGCCGAGGGCGGGCGCGCGCTGGCGCAGCTGCGCGAGCTCGCGCGGCTGGCGCCCGAGCTATCGCCAGCGAGCGCGGCGGAGCTTGCCGAGGTGCTCGGCGCTGTCGAGCTGGTCAGCGGCGACCGGCCGGTGCCGGGCGCGGTGGCCGTGCTGGATCCGCTCGCGCTGCGCGCGCGGCGGGTTCGCGCGCTGTTCGTCTGCGGGCTGCAAGAGGGCGTCTTTCCCCAGCGCGCGCGGGCGCAGCCGCTCCTGTCCGAGCAGGAACGCCGGCGCTTGGCCGAAGTCTCCGGGCTGCGCCTGCGCGGGCAGGAGGACCTGCTCGCAGCCGAGCGCTACCTGCTCTATGCGGCTGTCTCGCGTCCGCAGGAGCGGCTCGTGCTGAGCTGGCACAGCGCCGGCGACGACGGTCAGACGACGCCGCGCTCGCTGTTCGTCGATGACATCTGCGACCTGTTCGAGCCGGAGCTCCTTGCCACACGCGCGCGGCGTCGTCTGGGCGCTGTCGATGACGTCGCGCTGGCGAGGAGCACGGATTCGTCCGCCCTCGAGGCGCTTGCTGCGGACTCCGGTGCCAGCGCGCAAGCGGAGGGTGCCAATGAGCCGCTGCGCGACACGCACCTGCTCGGCGAGCTGGCGGCGCGCCCATGGTCGGCGTCGTCGCTGGAACGGTGGATCGGCTGTCCGGTGGCATGGTTCGTCGAGCGGCTGCTGCGTCCGGACGCGCTCGAGTCCGACCCGGAGCCGCTCGCTCGCGGGGCGTTGGCGCACGCCGCGCTGAAGGACACGCTTGAGGGGCTGCGCGGCGAGACCGGCAGCGCGCGGCTGACGCGCGGCAGCCTCACGCGCGCTCGCGAGCTTCTCGCCAGCGCTCTGGCTGATAACGAAGCCGGCCATCCGCTGTCGGTCGTGCCGGAGCGGCGCGCGGCCGTGCGCCGGCGCCTGCAGGCCGACCTCGACCGCTACTTGACGCTCGCCGCAGAGAGCGAAAGCCCGTTGGCGCCGCGCGAGCTTGAGCTCGGGTTCGGCTTTGAGGAGGGCGACGAACGCGGCGAGGCGAGTGAGCTGCCTGCATTCGAGTTGGGCGGCGGGGTGAGGCTGCGCGGGCGCATCGACCGCGTCGACGTCGACGCGGCAGGTAACGCCGTCGTGTACGACTACAAGGGCAAAGACCCGCCCGGCGCGGCGAGGTGGATGAAGGACGGCAAGCTGCAGGTGGCACTGTACATGCGCGCCGCCGAGGAGTTGCTCGGGCTGCGCGCGGCCGGCGGCTTCTACCAGCCGCTGACCGGCAGCGACCTGCGACCACGCGGCGTGCTCGACGGTGACAGCGGGCTGGAGCTCGACTGCGTCTCAACGGATGTTCGCGAGCACGCCGAGCTGCGCGAGTTGCTCGACCAAGCCGTTGCCGTGGCGCGCGAGGTCGCCGGGCAGGCGGCTGGCGGGCGGCTGCAGGCGCGACCGGACACGTGTGCGTTCAAAGGCGGCTGTCAGTATCCGACGATCTGCCGGTGCGAGCGTTGAGCCCGCGGACGCCGGCGTTGGAGCCGCAGGCGCCTCCCGGCACGGAGCCGGCCAGCATGCTCGCGGTGGCGAGCGGCGAGGTGCGCGTGCTCACGGACGAGCAGCGAGAGGCCATCGGGCGTCGCGCGGAGTCGCTGCTCCTGTCGGCAGCGGCCGGCAGCGGCAAGACGTCCGTGCTCGTCGAGCGCTTCGTGGCAGCGGTTCGTGACGACGGCGTGGCGCCGGGCCGGATCCTTGCGATCACGTTCACCGAGCGAGCCGCCGGCGAGCTGCGCGACCGCGTGCGCGATCGCCTGCTGGAGCTCGGCGACCGTCAGGCAGCGCGCGACACCGAGGCGGCGTTCGTGGGCACCTTTCACGGCTTCTGCGCGCGAATGCTACGCGCGCACTCCTTCGCAGCCGGCCTGGACCCGGACTTCGCGATCCTTGACGAGAGGCTGGCAGGAAGGCTGCGCGAGCTGGCCTTCCAGTCGGCGGTGCGCAAGCTGCTCGCCGCCGTGGGCGCCACAGCGGTCGACCTGCTGGCGGCATACGGCGTCGACCGGGTGCGCTCGATGATCGAGCAGATTTATCTGGAGCTGCGCAGCCGCGGCCAGCCGCTGCCACGCCTGCCCGTGCCGGCGCACGACGCGGATGCAGACGCGGACGCGGACGCAGACGAGCTTGGTGTGCAGGCGGCGGCAGCGTGCGTGTTGCTGGGTGACCTGCTCGCGCGCTTCGGTGAGGCCTACGATCAGCTCAAGCGCGAGCGGGCGAGCGTGGACTTTGACGACCTGGAGCTGCTCGCGCAGGAGCTGCTGAACGAGTGCGAGCCGGTGCGCGAGGAATGGTCTGCCCGCTTCGATCTGTTGATGGTCGACGAGTTCCAGGACACCAATCCGCGCCAGCTTGCGATCCTGCGCGCGCTGGACCGCGGCAACCTGTTCACGGTCGGTGACGAGCTGCAGTCGATCTACGGCTTTCGCCACGCCGACGTGAGCCTGTTTCGCACCCGGCGCAACGAGCTATCAGAG
>Ga0307373_10008345_pt1 | contig 15819 bp, 13 predicted proteins | sample OX2MG_FD_202534 | JGI IMG/M metagenome (GOLD analysis project Ga0307373, IMG submission 202534) | Soil microbial communities from Risofladan, Vaasa, Finland - OX-2 | ecosystem: Environmental > Terrestrial > Soil > Coastal area > Acid sulfate soil | place: Finland: Risofladan, Vaasa | collected... | reverse complement strand
AGTCCCGACCGGGCGCCTCCGGCACGGGCGGCCTCGGAGACGGCCACGACGCGCTCGTCCTCGACGACGGCCACGGCGGCGGTCCCCGCGGGCTCCGGTCTCGACGCGGTGAGCGGCCACTGCGGGCAGGCGACGACGAGCGTCCGCTGGCCGAGCCCGCCCTGCCCGCTCACCGGACGCCCGAGGCGCGTCGGGGCACTCGCGCGGCCGGCCCGGCCGGCAGCGCGGCGCCGGGAGCGAGCGCGACCCGGCCGTCCGCTCCCGGGAGCCACAGCCACCTCCTGAGCTCCTCGGGCGCGGCGCGGCGCCGGGTCGCGACGACCTCGACGAGACGGGCGGTGACCCTCCCGTCGCCCTGCCCGGGACCCGAGAAGCGACCGGCCGTCACCTCGAGCCGGACGTCCGGCGTCCCCGGCCACCCGGTGCCCGCACCCCTCCCGGCACCCGCCCCGGGGCGCGAGGGCCGCGCCGGACCGGCGATCGCCCCCGCGGACCCCGCCGTGCGGCCGGTGGCGAGGACGAGGACGGCTCGGCGCTCGCGCGCCCGTGCGGCGAGGCGGCGCGCCTCCGGCGCCGCGAGCGCGGACGACGCTCGGACGCAGACGACGTCGCACCCCTCGAGGAGCGCGCCGGCGACCTGCGCGAGACGGCGGCCGGGCTCCGGCACCAGGAGGAGGTGGGAGAGCGCGACCCCGAGCTCGGCCGCCGCGACGAGACCGAGGTCGGGAGCGCCGACCACGGCGCACCACGCTCCCCCGGCGCTCGGCCCGGCGAGCAGCGCGAGGAGCAGCGAGGTCGCACCTGGCACGTCGGAGCCGGAGACGACGACGGTGCCGCCGCGCCGCAGCCCCGAGCTGCCGAGCAGGTCCGCGAACGGCTCGAGGACGGGGAGGAGATCCTCCCTCGCGAGCACGGTGGGACGGGTCCGGCGCGCGAGGAGGGAGAGCGACTCGGGGAGCTCGCGGCTCGCCTCCGGGCGTGCGGTGACCATCGTCCGGATCGTATCGAACATACGTTCGAGTAATCCAGGTCCCGCGGCCCGCCCCTGGCCCGCCCGGAGGAGGGCCGGTAGTATTTGCGCTGCATGTGGCACGGACAACGGTCTTTGGACCTCGCGCGGGCCACTGCCCCCTCCGTCGTGCTCCAGCCGTGCCGACCGCCGCCCGCGCCGGCGGGAAGGCCCCGCCTCCCGAGGGTGCCGATCGCGTGGCGCGGTGTCGGCCGGCACGTCGCCGCGTTGCTCGCCGCGGCGGTCCTCGCCGGATCCCTCGCCGCCGTCCAGCCGGCCCGGTCCGCGGCCGCCCAGCCGGCCCGGTCCGCGGCCGTGTCGCGCGCCCGCACGATCACGGCGCGCATTCGCTCGCTCGCGAACGCGGTCAACCACGAGCGGGGCGCAGACCGCGTCGCGGCCGGCCGGTACGCGGCGGCCGGCGTCGCGCTCGGCCGGATCCGCTCGCGCGCCGCCTCGGTCGACCACGCGCTGAAGCTCGACCAGCGGGCCCTGCAGCGGGCGAGCCGCGAGCTCGGACGGCTCGCCGTCGCGCTCTACGTGACCGACGCCGGCCAGGTGAACCTCGACGGGCTGCTGAGCTCGACGGCCGAGTCCCTCTCGCTGCGCACCGTGTACACGGGTGTGCTCGGCGCCCGGCTCGAGACGACCTCGCTCGCGGTGCGAAGCGAGGAAGCGGCGCTTCGGACCGGCCACGCCGCGCTCTTGAGGGACGAGGCCGTCGCCTCGCACCGGCTCGAGACGACGCGGGCCGCGCACCTCGCCGACCTCCGGTCCGCCCGCTCCTACGAACGCTCGCTCGCCGCGCTCCGCCGCGAGCTCGCCCGGATGACCGCGGCCGAGCGGTCCGCGACCGTCCGCGCGTCTCCCGCGGTCGCGCGGGCGGTGAGCCCGCCTCCCGTCCCGGCCGCCGCGGCCGCCGGGACGGGAGGGATCGTGTTCCCGTTCCAGAACCCGTCGCTCGTCGTGCCGGCGGGCGAGTGGACGCTCGACATGGGCGTGGACATTGGGACGGTCGGCAACGCGTGCGGCGCCGGAGTCGTCGAGGTCGCGATCGCGAGCGGCACGGTGACCCAGCTCGGCGTCGCGGGCTTCGGCCCGGCGGCGCCGGTCGTGCTCGTCGACTCGGGGCCGCTCGCGGGACGCTACGTCTACTACGGGCACGCGCTCCCGGCGCTCGTCTCGGTCGGAGAGCACGTGAGCGCGGGCCAGCCGATCGCCGACGTCGGCTGCGGCGACGTCGGCGAGTCGCTCGCACCACACCTCGAGATCGGCATGAGCGCCCTCGGCGGTCCGGAGTTCCCCTCGTACTACGAGACCTCTGGAGCGATGCTCCAGCTGCTCCTCGCCGCCTACCCCTGACCGCAGGCGCCGCCCCGGCCCGCGACGAGCCGCCCGCCCGGAGCGCGCGCGGATAGCGTCGTGCGATGGCCCCGGGCGACGACGACCGCGAGACGCTCGACTGGGCCCGCTTCGGCGCCGCGACCCGCGAGCTCGCGGCCGCGGTCGCGGACGACGGCTACCGACCCGACATCATCCTCGCGATCGCCCGCGGCGGGCTCTTCGTAGCGGGCGCGCTCGGCTACGCGCTCTCGGTGAAGAACATCTACGTGATGAACGTCGAGTACTACACCGGGGTCGACGAACGCCTGCCGCTCCCGGTCGTGCTCCCTCCGGTGCCGGACCTCGTCGACCTCGACAGCGCGCGGGTGCTCGTCGCCGACGACGTCGCGGACACGGGCCACACGCTCGCCCTCGTGCACGAGCTGTGCACGGGCAAGGTCGCCGACGTGCGCGCGGCCGTGCTCTACCAGAAGCCGCACTCGGTCATCGCGAGCGAGTACGTGTGGGCGCGGACCGACCGCTGGATCGCGTTCCCGTGGTCCAGCGATCCGCCGGTCGTCGGGAGCGGCGCGGCGGACGGCGCGCGCACCGCGACCTAGCGGCGATCGGACCCGCCCGGCGGGTGACGGTAGTCTCGTATGCTTCCCGTCTCCGTCCCCTCGAGGTTCTCGTGCGCCGTTCCCTGCTCATCTCGCTGACGCTCGCCCTCGGCGTCGCGGCACCGGCCGTCGCCGTGCCGCTCGGTGCCGCGCCCGCGGCGGCGAGCGCCGCACGGACGGGAACGTTCCCGAAGGTCACCGGCGGCTTCGGCAAGGTGCCGACGATCACGTTCGCGAAGGGCGAGAAGCCGCCGGCGAAGCTCGAGGTCTCGGTGCTTCACCGTGGATCGGGCCCGCTGACGAAGAAGGGTGACCTGCTCGTCGCGAACTACGTCGGCCAGATCTGGAGCGGCAAGGTCTTCGACAGCTCCTTCACCCGCCACCAGCTCTCGGGCTTCGCGATCGGCGTCGGCACGGTGATCAAGGGCTGGGACAAGACGCTCGTCGGCGTCCACGCGGGAAGCCGGCTGCTGCTCGTGATCCCACCCGCGGACGGCTACGGCTCGGCGGGCCTCTCACAGGCGGGCATCACCGGCAAGGACACGCTCGTGTTCGTCGTCGACGTCGTCGCGTCCTACTCGCACGCGACCGAGGTGAGCGGGCACGCGGCGCACACGAGGCGCACGGTCGGCGGCGTGACCGTGGCCGGTTCGCTCGGCGCCCCGCCGACGATCTCGGTGTCGAAGACGGCCACGAAGCCGAAGAGCCCGACGACGACCGTGCTCGACCGCGGGCACGGCCCGGCGATCACGCCCGGCCTCGTCGTCGTGCAGTACGTCGTGACCAACTGGAGCGGTGTCGTCCAGGACTCGACGTGGAAAAATGGCACGCCCTACGGGATCAACGTCGACATCGCCTCGAATCCGACGATCTTCGACGCGCTGAAGGGCGTTCCGCTCGGGAGCCGGATCCTCGTCGACATCCCGGCGGGCACGGGCGGCGGGCCGTACGCGTTCGTCGCCGACCTGATCGCCGAGCCACACGACCCGCAGCACTGACCGCGGGCGCCCCGACGCCCGCAGCACTGACCGCGGGCGCCCGGAGCGAGCGCGCCGGGACTGGACCGTCGGGCACCGGTCGCACCACCTGGACGGCCGGGAGGTGCCCCGCTAGGTCGAGCGCCCGGCGCGGCCCATGACGAGCCGAAGGACGAGCGCGACGACCGCGACGACGACCACGAGCTTCACGACGAACGCCACGAACCCGACGATGGACGACAGCACGGCGAACGCGATGACCACCGCGACGACGGTCGTCACGCCGACGAACAGCATGTGCGCGGGCCGCAGCCCGCGTCCGTTGCGGACCGGAGTGCCGGACTCCCTGGGCTGGATCATGTCTGCACCGCCACTTCCCGGGCGCGTATCACCCGAGGTCATCGTACCGCCGTGGCAGGTCGCGGCCGGCGCGCCGGCGTGTGACGGCCGCCGCGCGCCGTCGCGTAACCTTGCCCGGTCATGGCCGGCGCCGACGTGAACGATCCCGACGGCGGCGCCGACGCGACGCCCTCGTCGCTGCGAGCGGAGCGCGAGCGGCTCGCCGCGCAGGTCACCGCGAGGCGACTCGCTCCCGGCGACTTCCCCGCCCGGTACGCAGAGGCCGCGGATCGCTTCCTCGGCGCGCTTTTCGAGCGCGCGACGAAGGGCAAGGCACGCGGCTTCGCGCTCCTCGCGGTCGGCCGCTACGGGCGCGGCGAGCTCAGCCCGGGAAGCGACCTCGACCTCGTCCTGCTCCACCGGGCGCGCGGCGGGCACGACCGGATCGCCCAGGCGATCTGGTACGCGATCTGGGACGACGGCACGAAGCTCGACCACAGCGTGCGCACCCGGGGCGAGGCGCTCGCGGTCGCCCGCGCGGACCTGAAGGCGATCCTCGGCCTGCTCGACGGCCGGCTCGTCGCGGGTGACGAGCGGCTCGCCGCTCGCGTCCTCGACGACGTCGCGGGCGCGTGGCGCAAGCAGGCCGTGACGTTCCTCCCGGGCCTCGAGAGCGCGCGCGAACAGCGCCACCACGAGTCCGGAGAGCTCGCGTTCCTCCTCGAGCCGGACCTGAAGCAGTCCGCGGGCGGCCTGCGCGACGTCGACGCCCTGCGAGCGCTCGCGGGGGCACTGCCGGCCCTGGCGCCGCTCGCAACCTCCGGAGCGCTCTGCGACGCCGAGCGGTTCGTCCTCGCCGCGCGCGTGGCGCTCCAGGTGCGCACCGGACGGGACGGCGACCGGCTCCTGCTCCAGGAGCAGGACGAGGTCGCCGATCTCCTCGGGTTCACCGACGCCGACGCGCTGATGGCTGCGGTCGCCGAAGCCGGGCGCACGGTCACCGCGACGTCGGTCGAGTGCTGGCGCCGGGCCCGCACGATGCTGTCCGGCGAGCGCGCCGGCGACGCGGACCTCGCGCTCGCTCCCGGGATCGTGCTTCGTGACGGCGAGATCGCGCTCGCCCCCGACGCGGACCCGGCCGCTGATCCCACGCTGCTCGTGCGCATCGCGGCAGCAGCGGCGCAGCGCAACGCGCTCGTCGAGCGCGACACGCTCGACCGCCTCGAGGCTTCGGCGCCCGCCGTGCCGACGCCGTGGCCGGCCGAGCTGCGGGAGGCGTTCGTCTCGCTGCTCGGGACCGGCGACGCGCTCGTCCCGGTCGTCGAGGCCCTCGACCAGCGCCGGCTGTTCGAGCGACTGATCCCCGAGTGGTCCGCCGTCCGCCACCGACCGCAGCGCAACGCCTACCACCGCTACACCGTCGACCGGCACCTGCTCGAGGCCGTCGCGCGCGCCTCCGCGCACGTCGCGGACGTCGACCGCCCAGACCTCCTGCTCATGGGCGCGCTCCTCCACGACCTCGGAAAGGGCCACGAGGGCGACCACAGCGAGGTCGGCGAGGAGCTCGCGACGACCATCGCGAGGCGAATGGGCTTCGAGGAGCGCGACGTCGCGGTCCTCTCGTGCCTCGTCGCCTACCACCTCGTGATCCCCGAGTTCGCGACGCGACGGGACCTCGACGACCCGTCCACCGCTCGGCTCGTCGCGAAGATCGTCGAGAACCGCCGCACCCTCGCGCTGTTGACCGCGCTCACCGAGGCCGACAGCCGCGCGACGGGGAGCTCCGCGTGGAGCCCGTGGAAGGCGGAGCTCGTCGCGACGCTCGCGGAGCGCGTCGGGCGCGTCCTCGACGGGCTGCCGGTCGGGGCGAGCGCGCCGTTCGTCCCGACCGCGGAGCAGTCCGAGCTGCTCGCGAGCGGCCGCCTCGCGCTGCGCGCGACGGGTCGGCGCGTGACCGTCGTCGCTCCGGACCGGATCGGGCTCTTCTCCGCCGCGGCGGGGGCGCTCGCGCTCCACCGGTGCAACGTGCGACGCGCGACCGCAGTCGCCGGGACTCCCGGGATGGCCGTCGAGGTCTTCGACGTCGAGCCGCAGTTCGACCGGACTCCGGACTGGCCGGCCGTCGAGCGCGACCTCGCGGCGCTGCTCGACGGGCGTCTCGACATCCGCGCGCGGCTCGCCGAGCACGACCGCACGTACGCGCGCTCCCGCCGCCCCGTGTCCGCGCTCCGCCCCGAGCGCAGGATCTCGGTCGACAACGAGACCTCGGAGATCGCGTCCATCGTCGAGGTGCGCGCGCCCGACCGACTCGGGCTCCTCTACGAGATCACCGCGGCCCTCGCGGGTGCCGGCTACGACGTCGAGGCCGCGCTCGTCGACACGCTCGGGCACGAGGTCATCGACACCTTCTACCTCCGGGGCCCCGACGGCGCGAAGGTCGCCGGCGAGGACGAGGTCAAGCGGGTGTGCGACACGCTCGAACGCGTCGTGCGCGGCGAGCCGGACGACGAGGGCGTCGTGCGCGGCGAGCCGGACGACGAGGGCGTCGTGCGCGGCGAGCCGGACGACGAGGGCGTCGTGCGCGGCGAGCCGGACGACGAGGGCGTCGTCCGGTAACGGCGTCCGGCGCTCAGAGCCCGGGCGGGACGATCCCCCAGGACGCCGCGAACGCCTCCCCCGGCTCGAGCACGACGAGGTCGTCCCCGGTCCGCAGCGCGTCGGGCGGGCACGTCATCGGCTCGAGGGCGATGGCCCGTCGCCGGTCGGGCTCGGCGAGCGTGTCGCCCGAGTACACCATCGCGTACCCGAAGGCGTCGTCGGCCCAGAGCTCCACCGGCGCGGGCGCGTCCGACACGAGCAGCTCCGCGTGCCATCTCCCGTCGCCGCCGACGGCGATGCCGGTGAAGCAGTCGTCGAGGCGCAGCGCCCCGATCGGCTCGCGCGCCGCGCACGGCAGGCTCCCGGCGACGACCTCGTACGCGGTCCCGCGCACGTCCTCGACACCGACCGGGATCATGCGCTCGTCCAGCACGAGGCGCCGCTCGGCCGGCACCGCGAGCCTCGCCGCGTCGACACCGCCGGCGCCGGCGGCGAGGTAGCCGTGGAAGCCGAGGCCGAACGGCGTCCGGCGGTCCCCTTCGGCGACGGCGCGCACCGACACCGTGAGGCCGCCGTCGTCGAGTCGGTACTCGATCTCGATCCTCAGCCGGAACGGGTACGCGGGCTGGGGGTGCAGGACGTGCTCGAGCCGGACGGCCGAGCGCCCGTGCTCGACGAGGCCCCACGGCGCCCAGCGGACGAGGCCGTGGATCGCGTTCCCGCGCTCCGGCTCGTCGAGCGGTACCTGCGCCGGCGTGCCCTCGAACTCGTAGCGTCCGTCGCGCAGCCGGTTCGGCCACGGTGCGAGGACCTGCCCCCGCCCTCCGCCGCACATCTCGTCCTCGCCGAATCCCCAGCAGACCTCGCTCCCGCGGACCTCGTAGGTGCGAAGCGTCGCCCCGACCTCGGTGACGACGGCACGCTGGTCGCCGTGCTCGAGCCGGTACTGGGTTCCAGACGGAGGGATCACGGGCCGATCGTAGCGACGGGCCGGGCGTGACGCTCGGCGGTGGGCGCGCCACCCGGCGAGGTTGCGTTCCGGTGACAGATGGCCAGTGCGTGCTAGTTCTTCTGCCCTACGAGCAGGTGGTTCAGATGCGCGACTTTGCTACAGCCGTGTAGTTCGGCTACCGTTTTGCCACTCAGACAGAGACACCGACGGACGGTGCCGGGCGACCGGCACCCGGGTATCGGCGGGCGTGGCCTCGTGCCCCCGACCGTGCCCGAGCCAGCGGCTCAGCTCCTGCCGACTCCCGCGCACCGCGCCGTCCCATGCCCCCACGCCCGCAGGGCGAGAAGGAGACGCCGCACGACAAGCCGAGGGCCGCCCCCGTCAGCACCTCGCCGAGACGCCATGTGCGTCCCGACCCGGTACGCCCTCCCGGCACCGGGCCACGAGCCGCATGCACCGATGACGGCGTGCCCGCATCCCGCACCCACCTGGAACCCCACGGGTTTCCCGCAGTCCAAGGAGGCGCAAGATGCGAACGCACCCACTGCTCGCACTCTTCACGACCACGATCACCCTCACCTCGACCGGCTTCGTCGCCGGATCGCTCGCCGACTCGGGACACCCGGCGGCGGCCTCGTCCGCGCGCTCGACCGCGCACCGCGTCACGCGCCTCGCCGCGCCGGCGCCGCTCGCCGCGACCGGTTCGACGGCCGCCGCCGACCGCCGCCCCGCCGCGATCACCGCGGTCGCGACCCACGCGATCCGGCTGTTCGTGCGGAGCGACGTGTCGGCCGCCGGACCGCTCGCGCTCGCGCTCGTCCTCGGCTCGCGCGACCGGCACCGGATGCTCCCCGCGAGCGTCCGCCGGCACGCTGCGCACCTCGTGCAGCTCCTGATCGAGGGCGCGAACCGCACGGCGAGGTCGGCCACGGCTCCGGCGACCGGCGTCTGGCTCGCGTTGCGCACGTGCGAGTCGGGCGGCAACTACCGGGCGAACACCGGCAACGGCTACTTCGGCGCCTACCAGTTCCTGCCGACGACCTGGTGGTCCCTCGGTTACCACGGTCTGCCGAGCGAGGCGCCGGTGCGCGTCCAGGACCAGGCCGCGCGCCTCCTGGAAGCGCGGGCGGGGTGGCAGCCCTGGCCGCAGTGCGCGGCCACGCTCGGCCTCGGCTAGGCGTCCCCGGCCGGCGCGCGCGGGCCGCAGTGGACGCCACGGCGCGGCACGGGCCCGGTACGCTGCAAGGAAGGATCCTCACGAGAGGGAAGGTGTCCATGGACGTCGTTGAGCCACCGTCGTTCGGCAGCGTCGCGCTCACCTTCGACGACGTCATGCTCCTGCCACAGGCCTCGGACGTGCTCCCCCACGAGGTCGACACGACGACGCGGCTCTGCGACCGGCTCGAGCTGAACATCCCGCTCGTCTCCGCAGCGATGGACACGGTGACCGAGTCGCGCCTCGCGGTCGCGCTCGCGCGCCTCGGCGGGCTCGGGATCGTGCACCGCAACATGTCGATCGAGCGCCAGGCCGAGGAGGTCGACCGGGTGAAGCGCTCCGAGGCGGGCATGGTGCTGAATCCCGTGAAGATCCTCCCCGACCGGCCCGTCGCGGAGGCGCGCGAGCTGATGGCGCGCTTCCACATCTCGGGCGTGCCGGTCGTCGACGAGGACGACCGGCTCGTCGGCATCGTCACGAACCGCGATCTGCGCTTCCTCGAGGACGCCGGAGCGCTCGTGCGGACGGTCATGACCTCCGAGTCGCTCGTGACCGCCCCGGTCGGCACGGACCTCGTGCGCGCCCGGCGGATCCTCCAGGCGGCGAAGGTCGAGAAACTCCCGATCGTGGACGACCGCGGGCGGCTGCGCGGGCTCATCACGGTCAAGGACATCACGAAGCAGGAGACGTACCCCGCGGCGTGCAAGGACCCCGACGGCCGGCTGCGCGTCGGCGCGGCGGTCGGCGTCGGCAGCGACGGCCTCGCTCGGGCGAAGGCGCTCGTCGACGCCGAGGTCGACGTCATCTGCGTCGACACCGCGCACGGGCATTCGAGCCGGGTCGTCGACACCGTCGCCGAGCTCCGGGAGAACTGGCGCACGGGCATCATCATCGGCGGCAACGTCGCGACGCGCTCGGGGACGCGTGCGCTCGCCGAGGCCGGCGCGGACGTCGTGAAGGTCGGGATCGGCCCGGGCGCCATCTGCACGACCCGGGTCGTGACCGGCATCGGGGTCCCCCAGTGGACCGCCGTGCGCGACTGCGCGCTCGAGGCACGCGAGCACGGAGTCGGGATCCTCGCCGACGGCGGCATCCGCTTCTCCGGGGACATCGCGAAGGCGATCGGCGCGGGCGCGCACGCGGTGATGCTCGGCAGCCTGCTCGCCGGCGTCGAGGAGAGCCCCGGCGAGATCACGATGATCGGCAACCGCCCGATGAAGCGCTACCGGGGCATGGGGAGCCTCGGGGCGATGGCGGCGCGCTCGTTCTCGAAGGACCGGTACGCGCAGGAGCACGTGAGCGAGGCCGAGAAGGTCATCCCCGAAGGGGTCGAGGGCAACGTGCCCTATCGCGGCCCGCTCAACGAGGTCGTCCACCAGCTGGTCGGTGGTCTTCGCCAGGCCATGGGCTACAGCGGGACTCGGACCGTCGCGCAGCTCCGCGAGCAGGCGCAGTTCATCCGGGTCTCGCCGCAGGCAATGCGGGAGAGCCACCCTCACGACCTCACGGGCGTCGTCGACGCGCCGAACTACTGGGCGAGCGACCTGTAGCTCCCCGCACGGACGGGTCCGCGCAGCTGCGGTGCTCGCGAGTGACGGCGCGCCGTCGTCGCTACCCGGCCGGGTGGCTCGGGCAGTTGAACATCCACCGGGTCCCGAAGCGGTCCGCGCACGTCCCCCAGTACGCGCCCCAGGGCATGTCCACGAGGCCGAACTGTTCGCTCCCGCCCTGCGACAGGAGCCCGAACAGCCGCTCGGTCTCGGCGCGGTCCTCGAGCTCGAGGTTGATGGTCATGGAGTTGCCGAGGCGGCGCACGTGGCCGAACGACTCGAGCATGTCGGTTCCCATGATCACGTGGCCCGCCAGGATCGGGAGCTCGACGTGCATGACCATCTGCTGCTCGGCCTCGCTCAGCGCGGGCTGACCGGGAGCGGTGGGCATGTCGCCCATCCGGTGGATCGGCGTGAGGAACTCGGTGCCGAACACGGACCTGTAGAAGTTGAACGCCTCCTCGGTGTCGCCCATGAAGTTCAGGTAGGTGCTCACTCGCGGCATCGGGCCTCCCTTCGGTGTCGTACTGCCATCATCGGTCCGGGCCCGCGCCGTCGCCTAGGGTCGGCCGAGGACGCCCGCCGATCGCCGCGTCTCCTCACTGGGAGCGCCGGCGGCCCGCAGCGCCGGTGCCGGAGAGCCTCCGCCCACGCCCGCTCCGCGCCTGGCGCGGTGCCCAGCTCCACCGCCGCGCGGCCACGGCGGCAGCCACGACACCCCATGCCGCCATGACGACGAGGTCGTGCCACGGCCAGCTCGACACTCCCTTCTGGGCGATCGACGCGTCGTACACGGCGACGATCATGTGCCGCACGGGAAGGTAGGACGAGAACTTCGCGAGCCCGGAGCTCGCCGCGAGCGGGAACCAGAGGCCGGACAGGAAGAGAAGGACGAAGAACACCACGCTCGTGATCGGTGCCCCGGCTTCCTGGTTCGGGACGAGCGTGCTCGTCCCGAGGCCCAGCGCGGTGAACGAGGCGGCGCCGACGACGAGCACCACGACCAGCGCGAGGAGGTTGTGCGGAAACGGCACGCCGTACCCGAAGCGCCCGATGAGCAGCACGAGAACCACCTGGACGACCGAGATGATCAGCGCGTTCGCGGAGACGGCGGCCATCATCGCCCAGGCGGGCAGCGGCGAGAGCCGGACGCGCTTCAACAGGCCCATCTCCCGCCGCACGACCAGGTTGATGGTCAACGAGTTGAAGCAGGCGGCCATCACGCCGTACGCGATGAAGCCGGGAACGTAGTAGGAGATCAGCAGCCCGCCACCGAGGGCACTGCTGCGCTGGTGCCCCGCGCTCGAGCCGACGAGGAGGAGGAAGATCACGGAGAACCCGACGGTGAACACCGCGCCGATCGGGTTCAGCCAGAAGTTGAGCTGCTCGTAGTAGACTTGCCGGGCCATCAGCACGACGTCGCCCATCGCGCGCGTGTGGCCTCCGGTGGCAGGACCGCGGGTCACTGGCGCTCCGCCGCGCCCGACGGGTCCCCGGCGTCCGGCGCGTGGCCGGTCAGTCTCAGGTAGACGTCCTCGAGGGTGAGCCGCTCCACTGTCAGCCCGACGACGTCCACCTGCTCGCGCAGCGCCCAGTTCGTGAGCGCCGCGAGGACCTCGACCTCCCGGTCCGTCTTGATCTCGAAGGCGCCGCCGCCCGAGACGCGCGCGTCGACGGGGAGCGGGGGCGCGCCGGCCGTCCCGGGGAGCCGGAAGCGGATGGTCGTCTCGCCCACGTCGCGTCCCCCGAGCGAGCCCGGGGCCCCCTCGGCGACGATGCGACCGGCGTCGATCACCGCGACCCGATCCGCGAGCGCCTCGGCCTCGTCCATGTAGTGCGTCGTGAGGACCACGGTCGTCCCGCCCCCGGTCAGCGCCCGGACCACCTCCCAGGCCCCGCGACGCGCCGACGGGTCGAACCCCGTGGTGGGCTCGTCGAGGAAGAGCAGCCGGGGACTGCCGACGATGCCGAGCCCCAGGTCCAAGCGGCGCTGCTGACCACCGGACAGCGACTTCACGCGGTCGTCCGACTTCTCCGAGAGCCCGACGAGCTCGAGCACCTCGTCCACCGGTCGCGGGTTCGGGTAGTACCCGGCGTTGCGGGTTAGCGCCTGGCGGACCGACAGGAACGGCTCGACCGCGAGCTCCTGGAGCACGACGCCCATGTGCTCGCGCAGCTCGCGGCTCGTCCCCTGGTTCGCGGGGTCGTACCCGAGCACCTCGACGCGGCCGCGGTCGCGCCGCCGGAAGCCCTCGAGGATCTCGATGACCGTGGTCTTCCCCGCGCCGTTCGGGCCGAGCAGCGCGAAGACCTCGCCCTCGGCCACCTCGAACGTCACGTCCTCGACGGCTTGGTTGCCCTCGTAGCTCTTCGCAAGGTGCTCGACCACGACAGCGGGCACGCGACCCTCCTCCCGGCGCTGCTCCGTCTCGTTCGGTACCACGACGCCTGGGGTCGACGTGCATCGACACCGATTCGATGATCGCACATCGGGACCGGACCATTGCGGCCGATGCGGCGCGCCGCACGCGGTCGCGCCGCGGCGCGCGCGGATCGGTGTCCTGCGCCGGGCGTCGCGGCACCGTATCGTGAGGCCATGACCTCGCGTCGGCGACTCGTCCTGCTCGCGGGTCTAGCGCTTCTCGGCGTCGAGACGATCGTGATGCGGCGACGCGGATTCGCGATCGGCACGCACACGGTGGTGCGCTGCCGACGCGGCCACGTCTTCACGACGATCTGGCTCCCCGGCGCTTCGCTGAAAGCTCTCCGGTTCGAGCCGATCCGGTGGATGCGGCTCCAGCACTGCCCCGTCGGCAGGCACTGGACGCTCGTCGTGCCCGTGCGCGAGGCCGACCTGACGGACGCGGACCGGCAGTCCGCGTCCGAGCACCACGACCTGCGCATCCCGTAGGAGCGTTGGTCGCCGGCCGCGCCGATTCGCGTTCTCGACGCCGGGGCGCGCGGCGTGCGCGATGGGCAGCGAACGCGTCGACGAGCAGCTCGTCGCGGGCGATGTCCGGCCGATCGAGGCGGTGGACCGTCCGATCCCCGGTGCGTGCGACACGACATTCCGCCACCACGACCGGCACCGGCAGTCGCTCGTCCCACCCTCGATCGACGGCTGGACGCCCGGGGAGCGCCTCGCGCGCTCGCGTGCCGGGCGCTCTCGAGCACGTGCTCGACGGGCTCGCGCCCGAGGGGGCGGTAGGAGCGCTTCCTATCCTCCGAGCGTGAACGCCTCCCTGTCCTCCACGCGTGTCCTCGACCGAGCGCCGACGGGGTGGTCCCGTGTTCGCGGGTGCGGTCCGTGGGTCCGGGTGGCGGCCGGGCACCCGCACGATCGCCGTTGCGCAGCCCGGCCGTCCGGACGACCGGGCGCCGCGTGCCCGCCTATGGCCTTGCGCGCCGGCTCTCTCCGGCGCAGCGCATCTCAGTTCTCCATGTGGGAAAATCGTGCTCGCGAGAGGTGGCCACGGCGACGGTTCGCCGAGGCACAGAGGAGTGAGCGATGACGACACGGCGATTCGATCCGGTCGGGGAGCTGCGACCCCTGCCGGTCGCGCCCTTCGCAGACCTGTCGGAGCAGATCGGCACCGAGGCGCCACTCGCCTACGACGTGTACCGCCTGGGTGACGATCTGTGCATCGACTTCGACGTCCCCGGGGTGGACCCTTCGGCGATCAATCTCTCGCTGGAGAACCAGTGCCTCACGATCTCGACGGCGCGGGAGCTGCCCACGGTGGACATCACGGTGATCGAACGCGGTCGAGTGCACGGCGTGTTCGAGCGGCGCCTCGTCTTCCCCAGCAACTGGCAGCTCGAGGACCTGCGCGCCAGCATCGACAACGGCGTGCTCCACTTGCGTGCGCCGCTCCGGGCTTCACACGCGCCACGAACCATCGACGTGGACGCGAGCGCGGCCTCGACGCCCGTCCGCCAGCCCGTTGTCAGCGGCGAGTTCGAAGGGTCCGAGCGGGGCGGGACGGCCTGAGCTGCAACCCTCGAGGTGCGGACATCGCAGCGAGCAGTCACGTTCGCGGTCACCGGTCCGGCGTTCCACCGTCGTGGGCCTGACCCGTCGTGGACGCGGCAGCGACCGTCGCTCTCGACAGTGACGCCAGCCTCCGTCGCGACGCCGGGTCGCGCGGGCTGACCGGCTACGACAGCCCGAGAAAGCGCCGCAGCGACCCGATCTCCGCGTCGCGGAACCGCGCGGCCGCGCGGCTGGACGGCGCGACGAGATCGAATCCGTGCCACACCCCCGGGAACACGCGCAGCTCGACCGGCACGTCCGCGTCGATCAGGCGGCGCGCGTACTCGATGCCCTCGTCGCGCAGCGGGTCGAGCTCCGCGACGCTCACGTACACGGGCGGGAGACCGGAGAGATCGGGCGCGAGCGCGGGCGACGCGTACGGGTCCGGCGCGGCACCGTCGGGAAGGTACAGCGACCACATCTGTGCCGCGTTGCGCCCGCAGAACCCGGGCACGTCCCCGTAGCGCCGCATCGACGCCGTGGCGCACCGCCAGTCCGTCGCCGGGTAGACGAGGAGCTGGAATGCGGCGGCCGGTCCCACCCCGTCGCGGCCGCGCTGCGCGAGCGCGGCGGCCAGGCAGCCGCCGGCGCTGCTTCCGGCGACACCGATCCGCCGCGCGTCGACGCCGAGCTCGCCGGCACCCTCGACGAGCCAGTCGAACGCCGCGGCACAGTCGTCGAGCCCGGCCGGATACCGGTGCTCGGGGGCGAGCCGGTAGTCGACGCTCGCGACGAGGCACCGTGCGCCGCGCGCGAGGTAGGTGGACCGGTCGTGCTCGAAGTCCGGCGCTCCCGAGACGAAGGCGCCTCCGTGGAGGTGGAGCACCGCACCCGTGTCGCCGTCACCGACCCGGCCGTCGTAGAGCTGGACCCGCACCGGGCCCGCGCCGCTCGGGCCGGGCACGGCGATCGAGCTGATCCGCACCGCCGGGTCCCACGTGAGCTCGGTCGCGACGGTGTCCGCGCGGACCCGGGCGAGGTCGGACAGCTCGACGGTCGTGAGCTCCGAGAGGTGCGCGCGGATCCCGGTGTCGATGCGCGCCGGGTCGAAGGCCGTCACGGCGCGCACCGGCGCCGGAGCAGTCGCGGCGCGCATCGGCGCCGGAGCCGTCGCGAGCGGGGCGACCCCGAGACGGCGCCTGGCGCGCCACCGAGTGGAGCCGACCCCGCCACCGGCTAGCGCACCGCCTCGCCCGTCGCCG
>Ga0307373_10008343_pt1 | contig 15822 bp, 15 predicted proteins | sample OX2MG_FD_202534 | JGI IMG/M metagenome (GOLD analysis project Ga0307373, IMG submission 202534) | Soil microbial communities from Risofladan, Vaasa, Finland - OX-2 | ecosystem: Environmental > Terrestrial > Soil > Coastal area > Acid sulfate soil | place: Finland: Risofladan, Vaasa | collected... | reverse complement strand
CATCTCGGGTGCACCGTGCAATACCGTCCGGACCTGCGCGAAATCTGGTGCCCCTGCCACAACGGCAAATACAACCTGCAGGGCCGCAACATCAGCGGCCCGCCGCCGAAGCCCCTGGCGGAATTCACGGTCAACGTAAAGGGTGCGGACATTTACGTCAGCCGGACGGCGGCCTCCTGACATGAGCCCGGGCGCGCAGATTCGAAACTGGCTGGACGATCGCTTCGGCTGGGACGATCTGATCGCCTTCCTCAAGCACAAGACCGTTCCCTTGCACCGCTATTCCTACTGGTATTACCTGGGCGGAATCACACTCTTCCTCTTCAGCCTACAGGTGGTCACCGGCATCCTGCTGCTGCTCTACTATCGCCCGACACCGAGCGACGCCTTCGAAAGCGTGCAATACATCATGACGCAGGCGCGTTTCGGCTGGCTGATCCGCTCGATCCATTCCTGGGGCGCCAATCTGATGATCTTCACGGCGTTCGCGCACATGTTCAGCGTGGCGTTCCTGAAGTCGTACCGGAAACCGCGCGAGCTGACCTGGCTGAGCGGGATGGTGCTCCTGTTCCTGGTGCTGGGCTTCGGATTCAGCGGTTATCTCCTGCCCTGGAACACGCTGGCGTTTTTTGCGACCACGGTGGGAACGAGTCTGGTGGGCCAGGTGCCGCTCGTCGGGCACTGGTTGCTGATTTTCCTGCGCGGGGGCCAAGACGTCACCGGGGCCACTCTAGGCCGCTTCTTCGCCTTTCACGTCGCCCTGCTGCCGGGACTGGCGACGGCGTTCATTCTCGTGCATCTGGTGCTGATCCAGCGCTTCGGAATGAGCGTCCCGCCACGCGTGGAGCCCGAGTGGAAAGCGAAGCCGCCCGAGCAGCGTGAAATTCGCTTCTTCCCGAATTTTCTGCTGCGCGAGCTGATGGGCTGGTACCTGGCGCTCGGCGTGCTGGGAAGCCTTGCCGCGCTGAAACCCTGGGAACTGGGAACGAAGGCCGATCCGTTTGCTTCGGCCCCGGCCGGCATCAAGCCGGAGTGGTATTTCATGTTTATGTTTGAAACGTTGAAGTTGCTCCCGGCCAAGATGTGGTTCATGACGGGGGAATCCTTGGGGGTTATCGCCTTTGGCATCGCCGCCTTGCTTTGGACCCTGCTGCCGTTTTTCGACCACGAGAGACAGGGGCGCAGCGGACGCTGGGCGGCCGGGGTGGTTGTTTTCGCGCTGGCCTATGTGGTGGCGCTCACGGCCTACGGCTACATGGTGATGGCGAAGTAGGGATCGAGGAAAACGGGAACTTCACACATGGAAGGCAAAAGGCAAACACGGATGGGCAGAACCGGTTGGACAGGGCTGTTATTCTCGTTTGCTCTCTGCCTGATGTTCGCTTCCCCGGCCCATGCGCAGACGACCCAGAACAGTTGTCTGGATTGCCATAGCCGGCTCGATCCCCCATTGCAAGTGAAAGCGGAAGTCTTTGCGCGCAGCATTCACGCGCAAAAGGGGCTGAGCTGCGTGAGCTGTCACGGCGGCGATCCCACAACCGACGACATGGCTCGGGCGATGAGTCCCGCGGCCGGCTTCAAGGGGCCGATCAGCCGCAAACAGATTCCCGCGCTCTGCGCAAGCTGCCACTCGAACGCCGCCTATATGCGCGGCTTCGACCCGTCGCTGCGCACCGACGAGTTCAGCCAGTATCAGACCAGCGTCCACGGGCAACTGCTGGCCAAGGGCGACACCAAGGTTGCGGTCTGCACGGACTGTCACGGTTTGCATGACATTCGCGCCCCCAGCGATCCGCAATCCAGCGTCTACCCGCTCAACGTTGCCAAGACCTGCGCCACCTGTCACGCCAACGCGGCGTACATGAAGCCGTATAAGATTCCCACCGATCAATACGCCTCCTACACCGCCAGCGTCCATTACGAGGACTTGACCGTGAAGGGAGACCTGAGCGCCCCGACCTGCGTCACCTGCCATGGCAGCCACGGCGCCGCGCCGCCCGGGGTGACCTCGGTGGTCAATGTCTGCTCGACCTGTCATATTTTTCAGGCGGAGCTTTTCGACAAGAGCCCGCACAAACAGGCTTTCGCCTCGATGGGCCTGCCGGGCTGCGTCGTTTGCCACAGCAACCATCGCATCGTCGAGCCGACCGACGCCTTCATCGGCACGGGGAAAGGCGCCGTCTGCGTCAACTGCCATACGCGGGGAGATCCCGGCTACATCGCCGCGGCCCGGATTCATCAAGGGCTCACCGAGCTGACGGTATCCATTCAGCGATCGGACAACATCCTTTCGGAGGCGGAGAGTTCGGGCGTCGAAGTGGGTTCGGCCTTGCTGGAGCTCAACGACGCGCGGGACGATCTCATGAAGGCGCGCGTGTCGGTGCACAATTTCAGCGTCGCGCCCGTGGAGAAGAACATACAGGCCGGGTTGGCGGTCACGCAGAAAACCTACAAGGCAGGTGTCGCCGCTCTGGCCGAACGCGATTACCGCAGGAAGGGGCTGGGAATTGCTCTGATCGTAATCCTTGCGGTGGTCATCGGCTTTGGGCTATTGATCAAGAAGGTGGAATCGAGAAATCGACAGGAGACCCAGAAATGAGAATACGAATGCTCGCCGCCATATTTGCCGCGCTGGCGCTGCCGGCCGCCATGTTCGCTGCACCCAAGGGCAACGCGGCCGCCGGCAAAGAAGTGTATCAAGCGCACTGCCAGATGTGTCACGGCCCGAACGGAGAGGGCAATGCCTCGCTGGCCAAGATGCTCCATGCAACGATCCCGCCGCTCGGCTCGAAAGAGGTGCAGGCGCTGAGCGATGCCCAGATGCACGAAGTGATCGAAAAGGGCAAGCTGAAAATGCCGCCCGTCAAAGGACTCTCTTCCGCCGACGTCGACAACGTCATCGCCTTCGTCCGCACCCTGGCGAAGAAGTAGAGCTGTCGCCGCCCTCCACCACCGGCCTGGCACCGACATTTGGGATTGACACGGCGGCGCCGCAGCGCGAAAAGTGAACACTTCATGAGCACTTGACCGGCTGCACCCGGGATCGAAGGGAAAAGGCATGAGTGTAAAGGAAAGCGTGGGAGGTTGGCTTCGCCCGCTCATCTATCTCGGGCGGAATCCAATCTCGCTGACCGGGGCGGTACTAACCACCAGTTCCGCCCTGACTGTTATCTCCTTCTGGCTGTTCGAAATCGTTCTCGGCGGCGGCGCCTCGCGCTATCCCTACGCCGGCATCGTCTTTTATCTGTTTCTGCCGACCCTTTTCCTATTGGGCCTGATCTTGATGCCCGCCGGGGCGCTGTGGCGGCGGCATCAATTGTTGCGCCGCGGCGAGTTGCCGACGCTCTACCCCCGCGTCGATTTCGCCGAGCCGCTGCTGCGGCGCGCGGTGGCGCTGATTCTCTTCGCCACGTTCATAAACGTCGTGATTTTTACTGCGGCATCCTACAAAGGCGTGCAATACATGGACTCGGTCGCGTTCTGCGGCACCACCTGCCACACCGTGATGCAGCCGGAGTACACGGCGTACCTGAATTCGCCGCACTCGCGGGTGGCCTGCGTCGAATGCCACATTGGGCCGGGCGCTTCCTGGTTTGTGCGCTCGAAGCTTTCCGGCACAAAACAGGTCTTCGCGGTGCTATTTAACACCTATCCGCGGCCGATTCCTTCGCCGGTGACCAGCCTGCGGCCGGCCCGGGCCACGTGCGAGCAATGCCATTGGCCGCAGCGTTTCGAAGGCAACGTACTCTTGGTCTTGAATCACTTCGATTCGGACCAGGCGAACACGGAGGAAACCACGGTGCTGGTGATGAAGGTCGGCGGGCAAAATGCCAGCGGCCCGCAGGGCATTCACGGCCACCATCTCGCGCCAGGAACGAAAATCACGTATATCGCGCTCGACCGGGAGCGGCAGGTGATTCCGGAGGTCTCCTACACAGACGCCAGCGGCAAGACGACCGTCTTCCGCTCGACAGCGATCAAGGCGACGCCCCAGCAACTGGCCGAAGGCCAGCACCGCACGATGGACTGCATGGACTGCCACAACCGTCCCACCCACACCTTCCAGTTGCCCGGCGACGCCCTCGATCAGGACATGTCGGAGCACTACATCAGCACGGATTTGCCGTACATCAAAAAGGAAGCCCTCGCGGCACTCAAGACGACCTATCCGAGCCGCCTGGTCGCGCGCCAGCGGATCGCGCAAACGCTCGAGAATTTCTACAAGACGCAATATCCGCAAGTTGTCGCCACGAAGAACGCCCAATTGCAGGAGGCGATCCGTAGCGTGCAGCAGATTTATCTGAGGAATGTGTTTCCTCAGATGCATGTCACTTGGGGGACCTATATCGACGACCTGGGACACACGAATTGGCCCGGCTGTTTCCGCTGCCACGACGGCAGCCACGTGGCAGCGAACGGGCAATCGATTCCCAACGATTGCAGCACATGCCACGACATCCTGGCGATGAGCGAGCACAACCCGAAGGTTCTCTCGCAACTCGGGATGCCATAACGCTGGACGCAGGACCTCGGCTTGCCCAAGGCCCGGCGAATGGGGGCGAACATGGGCTGGAGCGTGGTTGCGATTCTTCTGCTGGCACTGGGCGGATCGGTTCCCGCACTGGCTGCGGCTACCGCTCCGCAAAACGCCACATGCCTGGCCTGCCACGGCCAGCCGGGAGCGACCGGCCCTTCCGGCCGCAGTATTTCCGTCAGCCCGAGCCACTTCGCAAAAAGCGTCCACAGCAGCCTCTCCTGCACGTCATGCCACACCTCGATCACGGGCTACCCTCACCCGGCAACGGTGCAACCGGTACAATGCGGCACCTGTCACAGCACCGAGGCTTCCGATGTGACTGCGAGCGTCCATGCCAAGGTCGCCGCGGTGCCGTGTCTCGGCTGTCACGGCAATCCGCACGAAATCGTCCCGGCGACAGACTCCAGTTCGCCCGTCTATCCGCTCAACGTGCCGCGCACCTGCGGCACATGCCACAGCAATCCGGCAATGGCCAAACAGTACGGGCTGCCGAACGTCTATTCGATGTACATGGATTCGATTCACGGCTTTGCGCTCACCAAAGAAGGACTTCTTGTCGCCGCCAGCTGTTCGAGCTGTCACGGCACGCATAAAATCCTGAGCCACACGAATCCGCAAAGCCGCACCTACCGCACGAATATCCCGGACACCTGCGGGACCTGCCACGAGGGACCCAAGGTGGCCTATTTTGCCGGGATTCACGGCCAACGCCTGAAAGCCGGAGATCCTAGGGCCCCGACCTGCACCGACTGCCACACCGCTCATCACATCGCCCAGGTGGAGACCGTCGCCTGGCAGATGAAGACGTCGGCGACTTGCGGGAACTGCCACAAGCAGGAATACGTCACCTATCTCGACACGTTCCACGCGCAGGTGTCCGCGCTCGGCTACACGGAAACCGCCCATTGCTGGAATTGCCACGGCAATCACGACATCCTTCCGCCGTCGAATCCCCAATCGACGGTGAATCCGGCCAACCTCGTCACCACTTGCGGCCGGTGCCATGCGGGCGCGAGTGAACGCTTCGTGAGCTATCAGCCCCACGCCGACCCGCGGAACCGGCAGGACTATCCGCTGCTTTGGACCGTTACCCTGTTCATGAATCTGCTGCTGATCAGCGTGCTCGGGTTCTTCGGCATTCATACGGTTCTCTGGTTCATTCGCTCGACATTCAGCCGGCAATCCGGCGGGCGGAGGCAGCCATGAGCGCGGATATCGACCGGGGAGGGTTCATGGAGCAAACAGATCAGCCAGCCCGCTACCACGTCCGGTTCACCCTCGGGCAGCGCTACCTGCACGCGGTCGTCTTTAGCACTTTCATCGGCCTGGCGCTGACCGGGCTCCCGTTGCGCTTCAGCCACTCGGCCTGGGCGGAGGGCTTCGCGCATGCTGTGGGAGGATTCGCCGCGATTCTCTTCTTCCACAAGTTCTGCGGGGTTCTGCTGACGGCGGCCTTCCTCATCCATTTGGGCGACCTCTTTCGCCGGGGCGCGATCAAAAAGGAAAAGGGCATTTTCTGGGGCCCGGATTCGCTCGTCCCGCGCGGAAAGGATTTCGTCGATCTGTACCGGCACATCCGGTGGTTCTTTTGGCGCGGTCCGCGGCCGAAATTCGACCGCTACGCCTATTGGGAAAAATTCGATTACTGGGCGGTCTTCTGGGGCATGGCGATCATCGGCCTTTCCGGCTATGCGATGTGGTTCGCCCCCTTGGCGGCCAAAATCATACCCGGCTCGTGGCTGAACATCGCTCTGGTCCTGCACGGCGAAGAGGCCCTGCTCGCCGTCTGGTTCATCTTCGTCGTCCACTTTTTCAACACGCACCTTCGGCCCGGCTCTTTTCCCATGGACCTGGTGATTTTCACCGGAAAGGAGCGCGACAAGGAGTTTCAGGAGAAAAGACCGGTGGAGTACGAGCGGCTTCGGCAGGAGGGTCGGCTGGAGGGGGAGATGACCACCGTTGCCCCCGCGCGTTGGCTAAAGAATTTTGGCCGCATCGTCGGCGCGGCGATTATTGTCACCGGGTTCATCCTGTTGGTCTTGACCCTGGCGACCTTTTTCAATGCCTAGCGCAAACAGCCCGCGACCGGCCTCTTTGCGTTCATTTGAGGCCGAGTTTTCCCCACATGGCGTCGATGCGGGCTTTGACCTCGGGGTCCATTTTGATCTCGTCCGGCCAGGGCCGCTGGAAACCTTCCTCGGGCCATTTGCGCGTGGCGTCGATTCCCATTTTCGAGCCGAAGTCCTGCATCCGGGCCGCGTGCTCGAGCGTATCCACCGGACCGAGGACGAAATCCACGTCCCGCTGGGGATCGATGGCGCAAAGGGTCTTCCAGACGACCTCCGCGGAATTCTGCACATCGACGTCGTGATCCACGACGACCACGACCTTGGTCAGCATCGCCTGCCCCATGGACCAGATGGCGTGCATGATTTTCCGCGCATGCCCCGGGTAGGATTTCCGGATGGCGACGACGATCAGGTTATTGAAAATTCCCTCGGCCGGCATGGCCACGTCCACGATCTCCGGATGCACCATCTGCATCAGCGGCAGGAAAATCCGCTCCACGGCGTACCCCATGAAATAGTCTTCCTGAGGGGGCCTGCCGACGATGGTCGTCAGATAGGTCGGGTGGGTGCGATGCGTAATGCAGGTGACGTGAAAGGCGGGATAGAGGCCCTCGAGCGAATAGAAACCGGTGTGGTCGCCAAACGGCCCTTCGGTGCGCATGTCCTCCGTATCGACGTACCCCTCAAGCACGATCTCCGATTCGGCCGGGACTTCGAGGTCAACGCTGACGCAGCGAACCATATCGACCGGCTCGCGGCGGAGGAAACCGGCAAGCATCATCTCGTCCATGCCCGGCGGGGCGGGCAGGATGCCGGCCAGCGCCGTAATGGGCTCGGCCCCGATCGCGACCGCGACTTCGAGCCGGCCGCGCTTCTCGCTTTTCACCTGACGGAAATGCTCGGCGCCATGCTTCTGGGTCTGCCAGTGCATCGCCGTCGTCCGGTCGTCGAGCACCTGCATCCGGTAAACCCCCACGTTCCGGCGCCCGGTGCGGGGATCGCGGGTGACGACGAGCGGCCAGGTGATATAACGGCCGCCGTCCCCGGGCCAGCACTTCAGAATCGGAAATTCCGACAGCGAGAAATTGTCCCGCCGCACCACCGCCTGGCAGGGCGCGCTTTTTACCGTGCGTGGAAATGCCGCTTCGACCTCTCGCAGCCGCCCGAGCAGCTTCAATTTGTCGAGCATGCCCTCGGGCCGCGGCAGATCCATCAGCGAACGAATGCGCGCGGCGACCTCGTCGACGTGGTCCACGCCGAGGGCCAGATGGAGGCGGCGCTTGCTTCCCAGAAGATTGATCGCCAGCGGCACGCTCGAGCCTTTGGGGTGCTCGAAGAGAAGCGCCGGGCCGCCGGCCTTGGTGACCCGGTCGGTGATCTCGGTCACCTCGAGCACCGGATCGACCTCGACGCCGATTCGCTGCAGCTCGTTTTCGCTTTCCAGCCGTGCCAGAAATTCCTTCAGGTTTCGGAAGGCCACGCAACGTTCCTTTCTTCGATGGGACGCCGCCCACGGTTCAAAATCGGTTTGCCAGTAACGGCTAGGCACTCTATCACGTAGCCCGCCCATACAGCGAAACCGGTTTCGGCAGGTGTACCGGCAGGGCCCCGCCGTGCCGGCGACTGAAAAACATTTTGAGGCCCCTTTCGGGAAACACAAATGATAGCCGAAGATGCCGGGCAGGTGTTCTCCCTCCGGTGCCCGTTGCGGGAACCCCCCGAAGACCACCCGCAACCCGCGGACAGCGACCGGTGTCATAGTAGGCAGAGGGCGAAATTGAGGCACTCCTTTCGGTTATGCGAGGAAGGTGGATGGAAATTCCCGGATTCATACGAAAACACAAGAAGTTAACCGGCGGGCTGGTCGTTTTAGCCTGCGTCGTGATTCTGACGGGCATGCTGGTTGGCCGGAAACCGGCCGGGGCGACCTACCTGACCGTCCCTGTCCGGCGAGGCAACATCACGGCGACTGTACAGGCCACCGGAACGATCAATCCCCTCACCACCGCCCCGGTCGGCTCCTACGTCTCGGGCAATGTGAAGTACATCTTTGCCGACTTCAATACCCACGTCCAGGCGGGACAGGTGCTGGCGCAGATCGACCCGGCCCCCTTCCAGGCGGCCGTGGAGACCGCCCAAGGGAACCTGGCAGCGGCCCAGGCCAATGTGTCCACCTTGAAAGCGAGCATGGGGGCCATGGATGAGGTTGTGAAAACCGACCAGGCCAACGCCGCCAAGGCGAAGGCGAATCTCGATTACACCGTCGTCAACGCCAGACGCACGGAAGACCTTTACAAACAGGGGATCATCTCCCAGGACCAGAACGACCTCACCAAGTCCACCTTGGCGCAGAACCAGGCCGCGCTCGCCGCCGCCAACGCCACAACGAACCAGGACCTGGCCAAGATCAAACAGGTTGAGGCCCAGATCGACCAGGCCAAGGGGCAGGTGGAAGCCGCCGCCGGCAGTTTGCGTCAAGCGCAGACCAATCTCGACTACACCACCATCATCTCCCCGATCGATGGCGTGGTCACCTCGCGTAGCATCGTCGTCGGCCAGGTGGTTGCCTCCTCGCTGCAGGCCCAAACGGCCTTCCAGGTGGCGCAGAACCTCGAACGCATGCAGGTCTACGCCCAGGTCGATGAGTCGGACACGGGCAACATCAAGGTGGGAACGCCATGCACGTTTCAGGTGGACGCTTTCCCGAACGACATTTTCCAGGCGCAGGTGAATTCGATTCGCCTGGATCCCACGACCGTGCAAAACGTCGTGACCTACGACGTGATTCTGGACTTTCAGAACCCGAACGAAAAACTGCTGCCCGGCGAAACCGCCTATGTGACCATCCCCACCGGGCACGCCAAAGACGCGCTGATGATCCCCAATGCGGCGCTGATTTTCACTCCCAGCCTGCCGCCGGCGAGCGTTCACGAACTCTACGCCCATTACAAAATCCCGAGCGCTGCCTACACCAACCATCTGGGCGGATGGCAGCTTGTCTGGAAACTGGCGCCGAACAAAACCGACCTGATTCCGGTCGCCGTGAAGGCCGGCATTACCGACCTGAACAACACGCAGGTTCTCGAGGGCGACCTTCGCCAGGGCGACATGATCGTCAGCAGCCAGACGTCGATGGGCGCGGCCGGCGCGGCCGGCCCCGCCGGACGCGGACGCGGCCCCGGCTTGGTCGTACGCTGATTGCCGGCACGCATTGCTGGCACACAGGGCCGGGTGACACAGTTCGGGCAGCTCCTCGGAAACGCGGTGAGCGGGCCAGTGTCCCGCTCCTGGAGAGGTTATGAACGGGCGCGAAGTGGTGCACAGCTCGATCGAGGCGCTCTGGGCCAACAAGATGCGGACCGTCCTCACCATGCTGGGCATCATCATCGGCGTGGCCGCGGTGATTTGCACTGTTGCGATCGGTGAAGGCGCTTCCCAGCAGGTGCATGAGCAGATCCAAAGCATGGGCGAGAACATGCTCTTCATCCAAGCCGGCAGCGTCAACCGTGGCGGCGTCCAGATGGGCGCCCAGGCAACCCGGACCTTGACCGGTGACGACGCGGTGGCCATCGGGCGCGATGTCCCGCTGATCAAAGCGGTCAGCCCCTACGTCATCAGTCCGACCCAGGTCGTCTTCCAGGGACAAAACTGGAGCACGCGAGTGCAAGGCGTGAGCCCCGATTATTTCTCCATCCGCAACTGGCCGGTGGTCAGCGGCAGTGAATTTACCCGGCATGAAGTCAGCGCATCGGCGACCGTTTGCGTTCTCGGGAACACCGTCGTGCAGAACCTGTTTGCCAATGCCGACCCGGTCGGGAAGATCATTCGCATCTCCAAACTGCCATTTTTGGTTGTGGGCGTTCTGCAGGCCAAGGGATCTTCCAGCTTCGGCCAGGATCAGGATGACGTCATCCTGGCGCCCTACACGACGGTGCAGAAGAAGCTGGCGGGGGTCAGTTGGGTGAATGCCATCTTCGCCTCCACGGTCTCCGATAAAGCCATGCAGCCCGCCATTACGCAAGTGACCGCCCTGCTGCGCCAGCGGCACAAGCTGCGGGCGCAGGAACCGAACGACTTCATGATCCGCAATCCCCAGGAACTCGCCGATGCAGCCACTTCCTCGGCCGAGGTGATGGCCACCCTGCTCGCCAGCATCGCCTCGGTTTCGCTGCTGGTGGGCGGCATCGGCATCATGAACATCATGCTCGTCTCGGTCACCGAGCGCCGCCGCGAGATCGGCGTGCGCCGCGCCGTCGGCGCCACCCGGGGCGATATTCGCTGGCAATTCCTCAGCGAGGCTATGGTCCTCAGCTTGATCGGAGGAGGGCTTGGGGTGATCGGCGGGGTCATCGGCTCGGGGGTGGTTTCCCACCTATTGGGGTGGCCCACCCAGGTTCCCGTTGGCGCGGTTGTCGTTGCCGTAGGATTCTCGGCGGCGGTGGGCGTGTTTTTTGGCTACTACCCGGCGCAAAAGGCGGCGCGACTCGATCCCATTGAGGCCCTTCGCTATGAATAGACGCATGAAAAGACGATTGACCGGGCGATCCATCTTCGCAGCTCTGGCCGGCGTGCTCCTGGCGGGCAGCTTGACCGCCCGGGCGGCGCAGGGGAAGGCGGGGCAGGTGACGAAGGACGAATTCTTCCTCATCTCCTCATTGAACATGCAAAAGCACGAACTGGTGCTCAAGCTGCCCACCGAAGTCACCATGCAGATGTCGATCACGGATAAAACACCGATCGTCGACGAGCATGGCAAGCCGCTGCGCATGGCCGATCTGCGTTCCGGCGACACGGTCTACATTACCTACAGGCAGAACGGGGCCGGCGCGGAAGCCCTCAGCATTCGCCTTGGCCCCATGACGATAGAGGAGCTGCACCGCCGCTATCTGAAAGGCGATGCGATGCCGGCTCCGGTCCGGCCCGCGCCGGCGCCAGGCGTTTCCGCGACGGGCGCTCGCACGCGTCCGGCAAAGGTTCAGCGCAACCGGGCAAAGCCCTAGCCCAACGGAGGAATGATGAACGGACGCGAGGTGATGCGCAGTTCGTTCCAGGCGCTCGCCGCCAACAAGATGCGCACCCTGCTGACGATGCTGGGCATTATCATCGGCGTCGCGGCGGTGATTTGCACCGTCGCCATCGGCCAGGGCGCTGCGCATGCCGTCTCGACCGAGATCCAGAACATGGGCGAAAACATGATTTTTATCCAGGCCGGCAGCGTCAACCGGGGCGGCGTCCAGATGGGGGCTCAGGCGACGAAAACCCTGACTGCGGAGGATGGCGCTGCGATCAAGCGCGAGATTCCGCTGATCAAAGGCATCAGCCCGATGGTCGGAACGCACGCGCAGGTGGTCTATGACAGCAACAACTGGTACACCCACGTGCAAGGGGCCAGCGCCGATTATTTCCAGATCCGCCATTGGGGCATCGCACGTGGCTCGCCCTTTTCCCGGCAAGACGTAGAGAGAGCCGCTAATGTTTGCGATATCGGTCAGACGGTCGCGAAGAACCTATTTGGCACCGATAATCCCGTCGACAAGATTATCCGGATCGGCAATTTGCCGTTCCTGGTGGTCGGTGAGTTGCAGGTCAAGGGGTTGAGCCCTTTCGGCTCGGATCAGGACGATGTCGTCCTGGCGCCCTTTACCACGGTGCAAAACAAACTGGTCGGCATTTCCTGGGTGCATTTCATGATGGCCTCGGCCATCACCAGCGCCGCGATCAATCCAGCCATTCGGCAAATGACCGCTCTGCTCCGCCAGCGGCACAAGCTGCGCTACGACGAACCCAACGACTTCATTATTCGCAGTCCGAACGAATTGATTCAGGCGAGCGAGCAATCATCGAGAATCATGACGATGCTGCTGGCGAGCGTCGCCTCGGTTTCCCTGCTGGTCGGCGGCATCGGCATCATGAACATCATGCTCGTCTCGGTCACCGAGCGCCGACGCGAGATCGGCGTGCGCCGCGCCGTCGGCGCCACCCGGCGCGATGTTCGCTGGCAATTTCTGAGCGAGGCGGTGGTTCTGAGTTTGATGGGAGGAGGGATCGGGGTGGTCGGCGGAATCGCCGGCTCGGCTATCGTTTCCGGAATGCTGCGGTGGCCGACGCAGGTTTCCGCTCTGGCCGTCATCGTCGCCGTGATGTTCTCGGCGGCGGTGGGCATATTTTTCGGCTACTACCCGGCCCAGAAAGCGGCACAACTAGATCCAATCGAGACACTACGCTATGAATAACAAACTGGTTCGGTTCAGTATCGTTCTGCTGGGGGGATTCCGGCTCTTTCTGGCGAGCCCTGCGGCCCGGGCGGCGCGGAAAAGCGGTTCGCCGATCACCCCGGACGAATTTTTCATCGTCTCCGAAGTGAACATGAAGAAGCACCAGGTCGTGATGGAAGAGCCCACGCAAATCACCGTCACGATGAAGTTGACCGGCAAAACGGTGTTCACGAGCGAGCAGGCACGCACGCTGCCGATTGCGGACATGCGGGCCGGGGACACGGTCTACGTCACCTACCAGCGGGACAGCAATGGCGTCGTGACGGCCCTCACCATTCGCGAGGGGCCGATGACCGTCCAGGTGTTGCACCGCCGCTACTTCCACGGCTAGCCGGTCTTGTTTTCTTTCGGACCGGGCCATCGCCTTTCCTTCCAGGCAGGTGGGCGGCTTGCCGCCGTCAAAGAACAGGTGCTAGGCTTGCGCGTGGAAGCGGGAGTAGTTCAGTGGCAGAACGTCGGCTTCCCAAGCCGAAGGTGAGGGTCCGATTCCCTTCTCCCGCTCCAACAAAACAAACAGCTTACGCAGCCCCCCCATTTTCCATATTTTCCAAAACGTCAATTTTGTTGCCATTCTGAAAGGAAGATGCGTCCCCCACCTACAGGAGGGGAAGCTCGCCCGTGTACCGCACGGGCATTGATTGACCGCTGCAGCCCATTTGCCAGCGAAGAACTGCGGCCGCGACGGTTGGCAAGCGACCGCGCCCATTGCTCGCTGGGCCTCCTGACCGAATCGCTTCCTGGGATCTATTGAGGTAAGCGAAGCCGGAGAAATCAGTTGATGGTGAATGCGTCGTCGAGCGAGATGAAAGAAACGTCGCCCTCATAAACATCGAGAAAATTTCAAAGGCGTTTGGAATTTGTCTTTCCGAGCTTTTTCGAGGGGTCTAGCGCATCTGCGGTCCTGGTCTCACGCCTAGCCCCCCTCTGCTGCGGATTTCAGAAGCGTTTGATGTCCCGATTGACAGGCTCGTCAGGGGATTGGACAGGTGATCGGTCACTTCAATGGTCCAGGACCCAAACTACCTGCCTCAGGTCACGTTCACCGGCTGCGTACAGGAACCTCTGGCTCTGGAATGCAACCCACCGGTTGATGCTGTTCACATTGGGCACGTTGTCGTCCGTATAACCTCTGTACCGACCCTTCCCTTCGGCAAACAGACAAACCTTGGGGGTTAGGGGCATGAAGCCCTTCGCGCCCTTCTGAGACAATATGTTGACTCGAGAGAACTCCGGTAGGGGTTCCGGGAACCAGCGGTCCTCACGTTCCCGCATGACTACGAACGGATTGTCGCTGGTGATGTAGGAATAGCCGAGCGGAGCTATTTGAAGACACACGTTAAGCTCAATAAGCTGTTCAGCAATCTGAGGCGCTAGACGGACGAGGCTCTGCAAGAACAGATTGGGAACGTCTTTGTCCGTGGCCCGAAGGACGTTCTTCACGTGCCCCCTCTGTGCTTCCCTCTGCGCCGGGACGCGGACCTTCTGGATCGCAACGAAACTGAAGATGCTAGAGATTTCGCTGGCAGTGAGTATCTCGCACCCCCACAGTTTTTTGAATACGGGTGCCATCGGGGCCTCCACGTGCCGACCGAACCACCTTTCAATAACATCGCTTTTCCCCCCATTCGGAAGACTGAGAATGTACATGTCCTTGGCAATTCCTGTGGTGGACACGGACTGTCTCCGAAATTCCTTGTCTTGGCGGTCGTATACGCACAGGCGTCCTTCGTTTGCGAACTGACGAAGGTAGACACGGGGATTAGCGTGGCTATTTCGGGCTACAGTGCGTATACGTGGTAGGCTCATGTGCCCCCAGGGGCGAGAATAGCAAGAATGCCGGATAGGACAAAGGCCCCGCCCAACCCAAGTCGCTTGACAAGTCGGCTGAACAGGGAACGCGCAGGGCTCCGAGGGCTTGCATGAAGGGATTATCATCATTTTGTACGTCCAGAGGAAAGTGCCATGTGGACAATAGTCGCCGATGTTTTGCTGACGGTATTATCCTTCACAGCAATTTTCTCGTTGCTTGTGGTCCGTTCGTATTTTTCAACCTATGGCGGCGAAAAGGGCAAGAATGTTGCGACACATGAGGATATGGAAAGAATCATCGAAGATTTGCGGCGAGCAACACAAGCCACAGAGGAAATCAAAACGCAACTCTCCGCGGAGGTGTGGGATCGCCAGCGCGAATGGGAATTGAAACGTGAGGTAATGTTCGAAACCGCGAAGGGGATGGCGGCCATAAACAGCGCCATTGTCTCTCTCGATTTCTCGGTAAAGCACCTGTAGTGCTCCCCGCTAAAACAGGACAGCCTTCCTAGGTAGAATCAGGGCCTCCCAAACAGGAGGCACCATGGGCAGAAGAGCGCGCGTCGATCGAACCCCGGAAGAGAAGTGGCAGATCGTGCAGGAAGGCATCAAGAGCGGGAACGTTTCGGAGACCTGCCGAAGGCATGGCATTTCACCGTCCTTGCTGTATCGGTGGAGGGACGAAGCCGAGGAAGGAGCCAAGGCAGCGCTTGGGGGGAAAAGCGCTGCCGCCGCTGAAACGGAGAAAGACCGCCGCATCCGGCAACTGGAACGGACGCTGGGGCGGAAATCGTTGGAGATCGAAATCCTAAAAAACGTCGTGGGGGAGTGAGCTGCAGCGGGGTTCACTCCCAGGCGCGGGAACTGGTGGCGCAGGGATACGCGGCCACGCTGGTGGCCGCGACGCTAGCCATCAGTCGGTCGAGCTTGTACTACCGGAAGAAGCTACGGGGCAGCCGGGCCGATCGCACCTACGACGAGCGGATCGTCGTGGCCTGTGGCGAGAAACCCGCCTACGGCTACCGGCGCGTCACTTGGTGGCTGCGGCGGAAGCAAGGGCTGAGGGTGAACCGGAAGCGGGTGCTGCGGGTCATGCGAGAGCGAGAGTTGCTGGTGCGCTCGCGACGTCTGC
>Ga0307373_10008342_pt1 | contig 15822 bp, 14 predicted proteins | sample OX2MG_FD_202534 | JGI IMG/M metagenome (GOLD analysis project Ga0307373, IMG submission 202534) | Soil microbial communities from Risofladan, Vaasa, Finland - OX-2 | ecosystem: Environmental > Terrestrial > Soil > Coastal area > Acid sulfate soil | place: Finland: Risofladan, Vaasa | collected... | reverse complement strand
CCGCACCGACCGCGGCGAGCACGCTGCTGAGCAGGGCCACACCGGTCGCCGCCCCCAGCTGCCGCTGCACGCTGGAGAGAGTGGCGGCGCGCCCGGTGGCCGCCCGCGAGATGGTGGCGAAGGCCGCCGCCTGCGACGGCAGGAAGACGTAGGCCATCCCCACCCCAATCAGGAACATCAGGACGCGCACGACCCAGGCGCTGGTCCCCAGCCCGACCGTACACAGGAGCGCCATCATCGTCGCCACCCAGACCAGGCCTCCGGCTATCAGCCGGCGCGGGCCGATCCGCGGGTAGAAGTGCACCACGATCTGCGTCGATGACACCACCCCCAGCGCCTCGGGGAAGGTAGTCAGTCCCGACGAGAGCGGCGAGGCGCCCCGCGCCTCCTGAAGGAAGAGCGGCACGAGGAAGAGGATGCCGATGAAGCCGGCCGAGGCGAACAGGGACGCCAGGCTGGTGGTGCGGAAGAGGCGATCGGCCAGCACCGACAGCTGCACCATCGGCTCGCGCGTGCGCAGCTCGACGGCGACGAACGTCACCAGCACCACCGCGCCCACCGCGGCGGCGGAGACGATGCCCGGTGACCTCCAGCCGCGAGTCGGCCCCTCGCTCAACGCGTACATCATCAGCGCGAAGCCGCTGCCGGCCAGCAGGAAGCCCGGCAGGTCGAAGCCACCCGCCAGTGGCTCCCGGTGCTCGTGCAGGAAGGAGATACCGAAGAGGAACGCGAACAGCCCGACCGGCACGTTGACGAAGAAGGCCCAGTGCCAGGAGAGCTTCTCGATGAGCAGGCCGCCCAGCACCGGCCCCGAGGCCGGCCCCAGGATCGTCACGAACATCAGGATGCGCGACACCTGCACGCGCTCCTCCGGCGGGTAGGTGCGATAGAGCATGGCCATCCCGACCGGGGTGAGCATGCCGCCACCCGCGCCCTGGAGCGCGCGGAACAGGATCAGCTGGCCGAAGCTGGCGGAGAGCCCGCAGAGCGCGGAGGCCCCCGTGAAGAGCGCCAGCGCCAGCAGGAAGATGCGCTTGGTGCCCCAGCGGTCTCCCAGCCAGCCCGAGGCGGGGATGAAGACTGCCAGGCTCACGAGGTAGCTCACCACCACGGCGTCGATGGCCGACGGCGCCACGTTGAACTGCCGGCTCAGCGTGGCCAGCGCGACGTTGACAATGGTCGAGTCGATCGAGTTCATCAACATGCCGCACACGTAGACGACCGCGACCACGACCTTCTGGTTGAGGTGACGACCGGGCAAGCGCTTCCCCTTCAGCCGACGCCGAACCCCGGGTGGCCTGCGCCGCACCGCCCGGGCTCGCAAACCGGACCGGATACCGACCGCGTCGCATTATCGCACGGTCGACCCGTCGTCCGGCGGGCCGGGCCTACCGCTGACCCGCATCCCCGCGCCGGCCGGCTCGTTTCACCGCTGAGCGTGGGTGTGTCCGCCCGCACAGGCGCCGCAGATCACCCGCGCCATCCGACAGGGCGGGACGCTGGATGTGTCCGGTCCGGCGCGTGGAAAGGCGGCGTGCCATGCGGAAACGACTGCGCCGGCCGGGGATGTGCCTCGCCGGCGCGCTGCTGCTCCTGGCCGGCATCCTGCCGGCCGCACTGCCGGTCGCGGCGGCGCCCGACACCGCCAACCTCTACCTGATCGCCATCGGCGACAACGGGAAGTCCGGCCCGCTGGTCGGCTGCGGCGACAGCCTGGTCACCGTGCCCGGCATCGACATCGGCAGCCAGCCGACGACGGAGGCCAAGATCATCGCCGCGCTCAACGCGCTGTTCGCGATCCACACCGCAACGTACGGCCAGTCCGGCCTCTACGATCCGCTGTATCAGGCGAGCCTGACCGTGGACAGCGCGCGGCTCGACGGGACGCGCGCGGTGGTTCACCTGTCCGGGTCCTTCAATCTGCGCGGCGTGTGTGACGACCCGCGGGTGCTGGCCCAGATCAAGGCGACGGTGCTGCAGTTCCCTGGGGTGACCCGGGCGGACATCGTCTATCAGGGAGACCTGCTGGACGCCGTCCTCTCGGGCGGCGGACCGCATCCCAGCTGGCGCTTCTTCCCGGAGACCGACCACCTGGTGGCCAACGGCTTCCTGCGCTACTGGGAGACGTTTGGCGGCCTGCCGGTCTTCGGCTACCCGATCACGGAGGAGTTCACCGAGAACGGCGTCACCGTGCAGTACTTCGAGCGGGCGCGTTTCGAGTGGCATCCGGGCTCGGATCCCAGCCACTTCGACGTGCTGCTCGGGCTGCTCGGCGACGAGGTCGCCCAGCACGACGGGCTGCTGGCAACGGCGCCCTTCCAGCCGATCCACGCCGCCTCCGACGCCCACTGCACCTTCTACGCGGTCACCGGTCACCGGCTCTGCTTTGGGTTCCGCGACTACTGGCAGGGGCACGGCGGGCTGGCCGTGCTCGGCTATCCAATCAGCGAGGAGTTCACCCAGAACGGCGTGACGGTGCAGTACTTCGAGCGGCAGCGTCTGGAGTACCACCCGGAGAACCCGCCGGCCTGGCAGGTCGAAGGCGGGCTGCTCGGGGTGCAGGTGCTGGCCATGCGCGGCGGCCACTGACGAGCGCGGCCGGGTGGGCGCTCTCCCCGCTCGCCCGGCCGTATCGGCTCAGTGGTGCTCGCGGTGCTGGTGGTGCTGGAGGCGGCGCTCGTAGGCGGCGAGGAACTGGCGGGCCTCATCGCCGTGGAGCGCGACCTCCACGCCGCTCTCGAAGGTGACCGTCACCTCCGGCGCCGGTCCGCTGGCGGGCTGGTCGAGCACCCGCACCAGCAGGATGTCGTCGAGGCTGACGATCAGCCGCCGCCCCTGCTCTGGGTTCCGGATGTCCGCCACGTCGTGCATCGTGCCCCCCAATCGGTATTACGCGGGCCAGTCCACACTTCCATCGTACAACCAGCCGTGGCCGCGCCGCCTTGACAGGCCGACCGGCGGCCCCGATCATGGGCGTGTCAGCGACGTGACAGCAGCGGAGGCACGACTGGACGCCCGGGACGCGGCGGCGTCTCCCCGGAGGGTCACCCCCTCCGGCCCGGCGGGCAGGCCAAGGAGGACCGGATGGAGCAGACGAGCGGGCGGCCCCTGAAGATCGGCGTCTTCCTCCCGACCGGCGAGGGCCTGATGGGCGGCGCGTCGCCACGCTGGTCCGACATCGTGGGCATGGCGCGCCTGGCCGAGGCCGTCGGCTTCGACTCGGTGTGGGTCAACGACCACCTCCTGATGCGCTTCGAGGGGCGCTTCACCGAGCCGCGCGGCACCTGGGAGTGCTGGACGCTGATGGCCGCGCTGGCGGCCGCGACCTCACGGGTCGAGCTCGGCACGCTCGTCAGCACCACGACCTTCCGCAACCCAGCGCTGCTGGCCAAGATCATCGACACGATCGACGAGATCAGCGACGGGCGCGTCATCGCCGGCCTGGGCGCGGGCGACTCCGAGTTCGAGCACACCGCCTTCGGTCTGCCCTACGACCACCGGGCCAGCCGCTTCGAGGAGGCCATCCAGATCATCAGATCACTCTTGCGCGAGGGGGCCAGCACCTTCCACGGCCGCTACTACCAGACCGACCAGTGCGAGCTGCGCCCGCGCGGGCCGCGCCCGGGTGGTCCACCCATCCTGATCGGCGCCCGACCGACCAGCCCGCGCATGCTCAGCCTGGCCGTGCGCTACGGCGACCAGTGGAACGCCTGGCTGGTGTTCGGCAACAACCACCCGCAGGAGATCCCGCCGCTGCGGACGGCGGTCGACGCGGCCTGCCGCGCGACCGGGCGCGACCCGGCCACGCTGGAGCGCACCATCACGGTGCAGGTCGACTTCTCCGACCGGGGCGGGCGGCCACGCCGGCCGGAACTGCTGTGGGGCTCGCCGGAGGAACTGGCAGCGGCCTTCCGCGCCTTCGCCGCCGAGGGGATCTCACACCTGCAGATCGTGCCGCGCCCGAGCACGGCGGCGGTCATCGAGGCGCTCGCCCCGGCGCTGGCCGCCCTCGACCGGGGGTAGGGGCTGCGCGGCCGAGCGGGACAACCGCACGCGACGAGTCGCGCCCCTACGGCTGATACTGGCGTCTCAGCCCGCGTCAGCGCTCCCGGCCGTCGTCGCGCTCCGCGGCCTCTGGTGGATGCAGCGGCAGGCGCACGGTGAAGGTCGTGCCAGCGCCGGGCGCGCTCACCAGCCCGATCGTGCCGCCGTGCTGCTCGACGATGCGGCGCGTGATGTAGAGGCCGAGCCCGGTCCCGCTGGCACTGCGGCGCGCGTGCTCGCTGCGGACGAAGGGCTGGAACAACCCGGCCTGGTCCGCGGCCGACATCCCAATCCCGTGATCGCTGACCGACAGGATCGCCTGGTCGCCCTCCCGCCGGATCGCGATGCGGACCTCGCCGCCGTCGGGGGAGTACTTGAGCGCGTTCGACAGCAGGTTGGTCAGGACCTGGTCGAGGCGGTCGGGGTCCCAGACGCCCACCAGACGGGGCTCGCCGTGGAGGACAAGCCCGTGCCGCGCGGTGCGCTCCGGCGCATGGTTGAAGCGCGTCACCGCCCGCCGCGCCAGGCGGACAAGGTCCAGCGCCTCGGGCCGCAGGTCGAGCCGCCCCTGCTGGATGCGCGAGGCGTCGAGCAGGTCACCGATCAGGAGCTCGAAGCGATCGACCTGCCCGCGCAGCTCGTCGACGAACTCGGTCAGGTTGCGGCGGTCGAGCTCCGGCTGGCGCAGCTCATCGCCCAACAGGTGCACCCAGCCCTTGACCGTCGTCAGCGGCGTCTTGAGCTCGTGCGAGGCGATCGAGAGGAACTCCTCGCGCGCCAGCACCGCCTGCTGCGCCTCCTGGTAGAGCAGGGCGTTGTCGACCGCCAGCGCCGCGCGGTCGGCCAGGTCCTGCAGGAACGCCTGGTCGTCGGCCGTGTAGGACTGGCCCAGCCGGTCCCGCCAGGACAGCAGGGTGCCAATCGCGCGCCCCCGCACCCGCAGCGGCACCACCAGCACACTGTGCAGGCCGAAGCGGTCCAGGTACGGCCAGTACTCCGGCTTGGTCGCCCGCCGCAGATCCTCGAGTTGTACCGTCGGCACCAGGATCGGCCGTCCAGAGCTGAACGCCTGGCCGCTGATCCCCTCACCGAGCAGGTGCGGCGTCCCCACGATGTCGTGCAGCACGCTCAACGCGGTCGGATCGGGGTGGTAGAGGGACATCGGCTCCAGCCGCTGCTCGTCGGCGGAGAGCAGGCGGATCACGCAGCCGTCGCCCAGGGCCTCGGCGACCCTGCGCGTGGCTGTCTCCAGCACGGCCCGGACGTGCAGGCTCGCCGCGGCGAAGTCCTGCGCCGCCTCCGACAGCGCCTGCGCCTTGGCCGCCTGGCGCTGGATCTGCAGGCGCGCCTGCTGTGCCTCGCGGTAGAGGCCGGCATTGTCGACCGCCAGCGCGGCCCGGCCGGCCAGGTCCTCCGCCAGCGCCAGGTCGAGCGGGTTGTAGCGCCGGCCCGACTCGGTCATCACGAGCGAGATCGCGCCCAGCGTCCTGTCCCGCGCCACCAGCGGCACGATCAGCGCCGAGGTGATTCCCATTCCCCGCAGCAGCGCCAGGTGCTCCGGGCCCTCGGTAACGTCCTCGAGCATCGTTGCCGGCACCTCGGGGTAGAACTCGGACTCACCGGTCCGGAGCACCTGGGGCACGCCCCAGCTCGCATCCATGGGCGGCGCGTGGCGCTCGCTCAGCTGGCGGGCCAGCTCGGAGCGCTCCGGGTTGACGTGGCTGACGCTGGCCAGCCGGTACATCGTGCCGTCCTCGCCCAGGATGTGGATCGTGCACCAGTCGGCCAGGCGGGGCACGCAGAGGCGCGCCAGGCTGCCGAGCGTCGTCTCGTAGTCCAGCGAGTCGCCCAGCAGCGCGCTGGCCGCGGCCAGGAAGGCCGAACGCTCCTCGGCCGCCTCGGCCGCCGCCAGCGCCGCGCGCTCCGCGTCGTCGAGGTGGGCGCGGTCGATCCCCAGCGCGATGCGGTCACCGACCAGCTGCAGGAGCCGGGCGTCCTCGGCGGTGAAGTGGCGGGTCTGGAACGCGCCCACGTGGAGCACGCCCAGGACCCGACCCTCGACCAGCAGCGGCACGCCGAGCAGCGAGCGCATCCCGCGCTGGCGCAGGATGGGGTTGTAGATGTCGGCCTGGTCCACGTCGTCGACGATGACCGCCTGCCGCCGCGCCGCGACCTGGCCGGCGAAGCCGCGCCCGACCGGGACGCGGATGCCGGCGCCGACCTCCTCCTCGAGCCCGCTCGCCGCCCGCGGCACCAGCGTGTTCGTCTCCACGTCGAGGAGCAGCACCGTCACCGTGTCCACCGCGAGCACGTCGCGGATGCGGCTGTTCAGCTCCTGGAGCAACTCTTCGAGGCCCAGGTGGGCGAGCGTCACGTCGGTCACGGCCTGGGTGCGCCGCAGCGCGTCGGCGGCGGTCTCGGCGTCGGCGCGCGCCGCACGCTCGCGCGCCAGCAACTGGGCACGCTCGGTCTCAGTGCGCTTGCGGTCGGTCACATCGCGGATGATGCTGGTGACGAGGAGACCGTGCTCGGTCTGCAGCGGGCTCAGGCTGATCTCGGTCGGGAACTCGCTGCCGTCACGTCGCCGCCCGAAGAGCTCCAGCCCGGTCCCCATGGGGCGGGTACGCGGCGCCGCCAGGTAGCCGTCCCGGTGCGTGTGGTGAACCCCGCGGAAGCGCTCCGGCAGCAAGATCTCGAGCCGCTCGCCGATCAGCTCCGCGCGCTGATAGCCGAAGAGTTGCTCGGTCTGCGAGTTGACCAGCACGATGCGGGCCCGCTCGTCGACGATCACGATCGCGTCCGGCGCCGACTCGAGCAGCGCGCGGAATGCCTGGTTCTCCAGCTGGGTCGAGCCGTTGATCAACGGCGCGTCAGGCTCTGGTCGGGAAGACCCGGCGTCCGTATCCATCGCGCAGTCCCGTTCGCCGTGATCGCCACCCGCGGGCGCCGATCAGGTTCGGCCGCCGCGCCGGGCTCATCCTCCCGGAAGCACCGGTAGCCCCGATCCTGCACGGCGGGGCCGCGGCGGCGCTGGAGCCTGTTCCGATCTGTCGATCATACCATGGGCAGCCACTATTTCGACGGATCACCGGTGGATGTCACGCGTTCTCGGGCGACGCTGCCCGGATTCCGATCGACCTGCTTGCAAAACTAATGAGATTAGTTTATAGTAGCGTCACGTTAGTCCCGAGCACCGCGAGGGCGCGGACGGCAGCGGGACCCCGCCAGGGAGGGACACATCGTGAAGCTCACCCGTCACGGCGACGATCTGGTCCAGCTCACCCGCTGGCCACTCCTTTTCCCGATCAACGTCTACCTCGTGCGTGAGGACGACGGGCTGACCCTGATCGATGCCGGGATGGGGGGCTGCGCCCGGGACATCCTGCATACGGCCGAGGCCCTCGGCGCCCCAATCGTCCGCATCGCCCTGACCCACGGGCACGGCGACCACGTCGGCTCGCTCGGCGCGCTGGCCGCGGCGCTCCCGGGTGTCGAGGTGCTGATGAGCCCACGAACCGCCCGCTTCCTCTCCGGCGATCGCACCTCCGATCCGGCGGACGGCGGTGGTGAGGTGCGCGGCTCCTGGCAGACGCTCGCCACCCGACCCACCCGGCTGCTGGCCCCGGGCGACCACGTCGGATCGCTGGAGGTCTTCGCCACGCCGGGTCACTCGCCGGACCACATCGCCTTCCTCGACCGGCGCGACCGCACCCTGATCGCCGGGGACGCCTTCCAGACCCAGGGCGGCATCGCCGTCTCGGGCACCGTGCGCCCGCTCTTCCCGTTTCCGGCCATGGCGACCTGGGACAAGTCCGCGGCGCTGGCGTCCGCGCGGGCGCTTCGGGCAACCGAGCCGGCGCGGCTGGCCGTCGGCCACGGCCGGGTGCTCGACGACCCCTGCGCGGCCATGGATCGCGCCATCGCCGTCGCCGCCCGCGGGCTCGAGGGTCAGCTCGGCCATGCGGGCTAGGCCGGGCCTGAGCCGCGACGCCGTGGTACGGGCGGCGGCCGAGCTGCTGGATGCCTCCGCCGGCCGGGAGGTGACGCTGGGCGAGATCGCGGCCCGGCTCGGCGTGCGCGCGCCCTCCCTCTACAACCACATCGAGGGTCAGGAGGAACTGCACCGCGAGCTGGCGCTCTTCGGGCTCCGCGAGCTGGGTGGGCGGCTGGGCCATGCCGCGATCGGCAAGGCGGGCGATGCGGCCCTGCTCGCAATCGGCGAGGCCTACCGGACCTTTGCCCGCGAACGTCCCGGGCTCTACCTGGCGACGCTGCGGGCGCCGGGCCCCGGGGAGCCGGCGCTGCAGGAGGCGGGCGAGGAGGTCATCGAGGTGCTGCGGATCGTGCTGGAGCCGTACACGCTCTCGGACGAGGAGACGATCCACGCCATCCGCGGGCTGCGCAGCATCGCGCACGGATTCGTCTCGCTGGAACTGGGCGGTGGCTTCGGCATCCCGCTCGATCTCGACGAGAGCTTCCGCCGGTTGCTGGAGACGTTCGTCCAGGGGCTGCCGGGGTACGCCACGGCGCGGCCGGCAGCCATCGCCACGGCGGCCGGCTGAGGGGTGCGCCTGGGCCGCGGGCGAGGTCGCCGGGGTGCGTCGGCGCTCAGACGGTCGGCATCGCCATCAGGCCCGAGGCCCCGTGCTGCATGATGCGGCGGGCGATCTGAGCCAGGTGGACCGCGTCGTGGGCGGCCATGTGCGCCGTGAGCTGCTGGATCGTGATCTCGCCCGCCTCCTCGTGCTCGCCGCAGCGCTGCCAATCCCCGGGAGCGAGCGCCTCCAGCGTCGCGACGTGCTCGACCCGTAGCCGGGCGAACCGCTCCAGCGCGCGGATCACCGACTGGTCGCGATAGCGCGAGGCGCGCGCCAGCTCGGCCTGGTCGTAGCCGGCAAGCACCGGCCGGTCCTCGTCCCGCATGCGGCGGATGCGCGCCAGCGAGCGCTCCTCGGCGTCGCGCAGGTGGCAGACGACCTCCACCACCGACCACTCCTCCTCGCCCGCGCCCCTGCCGCCCCCACGCAGCACCTCGTCGGGCACGCCGCGGAGCAGGGCACGCAGCACGGCCGGTGTGCCGCGATAGACCTCGATCAGCTCGGCTCGTTCGTCGAACACGCCGAACTCCTCTCCTCCACTTGCCCCGCCGGCCACGCGCGCCGGGCCCCGCTCAGCCCGCGTGCCGGAAGCCTGCCTCCACCATCGTCAGCGGAGCGCCGTCACGCTGGACGACCGCGTCGATGACCCGGGCCACGATCACCACCGAGTCGCCCGCTGCGACCTCTCCCGTCACCTCCGCGGTGACGTAGCCCAGCGCGTCGTCGAGGATCGGCAGGCCGGACGGCTCGAGGTGGTGGGGAATGCCGGTCAGCTTGTTGCCGACGTGGCGGGTCTTGCGGCCGAAATGGCCGGCGAGGTCGCGCTGGCCGGTGACGAAGACGTTGACGGCAAAGCGGCCGGAAGCCCGGATCAGGGGGAGCGAGTGGGAGTCCGCCTCGACGGAGACCATCAGCAGCGGTGGGTCGAACGACGCCTGGCTGAGCCAGTTGGCGGTGAACGCCCCGACGTCGCCCTCGTGGGACACGGTCACCGCGTACAGGCCGTAGGTGAACCAGCGCAGCACCGTGCGCCTGGACTGGACGTCCTCCTGCCGCGCCGCCTCCGCCACGTCCCGCTCCTCGTCCCCGCCCGGCGCGGCCCCTGCCGCCCAACTCCATCATACGCCCCCGGCGCCAGCGGCGCGCGGGGATGTACGGCCGGCGGCGGCACGGGCCCGACGACACCCGCGAAGTCCCCGGGGGACACGGCCGGAGCGGTACAAGGAGCTCGAGACGACCGCGCACGTCAGGGGCTTGACCTTGACCCAGGGGCAGGGTCCTAGCATGGGTGGCAGAGCATACGGCGGCCATCTCGCGGTCGCGCGCGACGTGAAGCAGGAAGGAAGACGCATGCCACACGACACGCTGTCCGATCTCGCGCGGCAGGTTCGCGAGCAGGCCGCCGCCTACTGTGAGGCGACCAGAGTCCCGGGCTACCTGGCCGGTGTCTACCACGCCGGCGAGCAGATCGTCGTGGCCCACGGGCTGGCGAACGTCGTCACAGGCGCACCGATGCGCGACGACACCGGCTTCCTCTTTGGCTCCGTCACCAAGGTCCTGACCACCACCCTCGTCCTCCAGCAGGTCGAGCGCGGCCTGATCGATCTCGACGAGCGCGTGGTCATGTACCTGCCGGAGTTCAGGCTGACCACGCCCGGAACAGCCGAGCAGATCCGGGTGCGCAACCTCCTGACGCATACCAACGGGATCGACGCGGACCTGTTCCTCCCCGATGCCCAGGGGCGCGACGCGCTGAAGGTCTTCGTCGAGGAGCTCGGTCGGTCGTGCGGAGCGCTCTTCGCGCCGGGCGAGTACATGAGCTACTCGAACGGCGGGATGATCGTGGCGGGGCGCCTGCTCGAGGTCGTGACCGGCACGTCCTACCACGACCTCCTCAAGCGCGAGCTGTACGCGCCGATCGGCATGGATGACTCGTGCACCTCCGCCGAGGAAGCCATCCTGCGCGGCACCGCGGTCGGCCACTTCCCCGATCCCGCCAGCGGTGCGGTTCGTCGCACCGACGTGTTCAAGCTGCCGGACTCCTGGGCGCCCGCCGGGAGCACGCCGATCGGCCCTATCCGCGACCTGCTGGCCTTCGGCCGGACCCATCTCGCCGGTGGCGTCTCGCCCACGGGTAGGCGCGTCCTCTCGGAGGGGTCCACCGCGCGCATGCAGGCGGTGTCGTATGACATGGGGACCCCAAACGTCTCTCCGATCGGGCTCGGCTGGCTGCTCGTGCCGTTCGGGAAGACGACGGCGCTCTCCATGTCGGGCGCGTCGCCGGGCGGCGCGGCGGTGCTGGTCGTGGTGCCGGAGCACGATCTCGCCTTTGTCGCCTTCGGCAATGACCCGCGAGCGATGGCGCTCCATGACCGGCTGCTGCTGTGGATCCTCAGTGAGTACCTTGGCGTCGAGGTTCCCGACCTCTTCTCGGCCCCGCCCCCGGCCGGCGATCTCGCGCCCTACGCGGGCACCTACCGCTCGAATCAGCTGCGGGTCGATGTCCGGGTCGTGGACGGCCAGCTCGAGGAGGCGACGACCTACGAGCCGTTCGACGAGGTGCAGGCGCGGATCTTCAGCGGGTTCTCGGGCGGCTCGTTCCCATTCCCGGCGCGGCGCCTCGTCCCCATCCGCGAGGGCATCTTCGCGCCGGCCGGAATGCCGCACCAGGCGTTCAACGGCTACATGCGCCAACTGCTCGTCTCCTATCACGGGGTCAGTGACGGCCGGGCGACCTACCGCTGTGCCGGCGGCCGCATGACGCGACGGGAGCGCGCGGGCTAACGAGGGGTGCGTCCGCGCTGCCCAGGTGCCTGGGCGCGGCGACGTGCCTGGGGACCGACGGTGCGCGGACTCGCCACCGGTGCCTGTGATGGGGACCGGCCGGTTGGACGTCGATGCGTACACTGCGGCGGGACGGAGGATCGCGGTGAGGAACGTCGTGGGGGGCGAGCCGGTCCGGGGACAAACGACGCAGCTGCTCACCATCGGCCAGCTGGCTGCGTATGCCGGCGTGACGATCAAGGCCGTGCGCCACTACCACCGGCGCGGCCTGCTGACCGAGCCGCCGCGCGACGCGTCGGGCTACCGGCGCTACGGCGCGGAGCAGGCCATCGCGCTGGTCAAGATCCGGACGCTGGCCGAGGCCGGCGTACCGCTGGCCCGCGTCAAGGAGCTGCTCGCCGCCGACCCCAATCAGTTCGCCGCGGCGATCGCCGGGATCGACCAGGCGCTGCAGGCGCGCGCCGAGGAGCTCCAGCGCACGCGCGAGCGGCTCGCTCAGCTCAGCGCCGGGGACCGGCTGTTCGTCTCCGCGGAGGTCGCCGACTACCTCGACCGGCTGCGCGCGCTCGGCGTGAGCCCGCGCGCGGTGCAGCAGGAGCGCGACGGCTGGATCCTGCTGCAGTCGGCCGCGCCGGACACGGTGGCGAACTGGATCGCCAACAAGCGCGACGCGCTCGAGGATCCGGAGTTCCGCGCCCTCTACGTCGCGTGCGACGTGGCGTTCGACTGGTCCCCGGACGACCCGCGCCTGGAGGCGCTGGCCGAACGCATCCGGCACTGGACTGCCGGTCCACGCGGCAAGGCCGGCGAGAGGCCGACACAGGTCCCGGCCATCGCCCGGCTGGTGGTGACGTCGGCCGGCGCGTCCTCGCCGGCCTGGGACCGGCTCAACGCGATCGTCCGGCAGCAGGCTCAGCGGCCTCGTGCGGGGCGGTGAGTCCGCCCGCCGGCCGTGGAGGCCAGCGGGCGGTAGTCCGGCCCTGCGCCGGCGGGGGCCGGGTCCGGCGGGGGGGGGGGCGGGGGCGGGGGGGGCCCCCGCCCCCCCCGGCCCGGCCCCACCACCGGGGATCACTCGTTGGACCCGGCCGACTCCAGCGCCCGGGAGATGTAGGTCATCATCTCGCGCATCGGCGCGGTCTCGATGCCGTGGATGCTCTCCTCCTGCTGCCACATGGTGCCCAGCGACTTCGCGATGCCGGGGTCGCCGCCGGTGAACTCCCCGACCAGCCCCATCCAGCGCCGCGCCAGCTCCCGCACGACCGGGCTGGAGGGATCGGCCCCACGGTCCATCTCAGCCTGCACGGCCGCGATCAGCCGCGGCCACGCCTCGGTCTCGACCTGCTTGATGCGCTCCTCGCCGACGATCCGGCGCCGCTCCTCGAGCGCCGCCAACTGCTCCGGGGTGTAGTACTGCTCCATCTTGTCCATCACCTCGATCACGTCCACGAATGCCTCGACCGAGACCTCCTCGGCCGCGCGCAGGTGCCCGGCGATCTGCTCCAGCCGGCGACAGAGCTCGTCCAGCAGCACCCGCTGCTCCCGGGCTCGCGCCAGTTGCTGCTCGACCATCTCGAGCGTCGAGCCGCCCGAGCGCTCCAGGCACGCCTGGACCTCCTTGAGCGACAGCCCCAGCTGCCGCAACGCCTTGACCTGCTGCAGCCGCACCACGTCGGCGGGCCCGTAGAGCCGGTAGCCGGCCTCGCTGCGCCGCGACGGGGAAAGCAGCCCGATCTCATCGTAGTAGCGCAGCGTCCTGATCGTCAGTCCGGCCCGCCTGGCCAGCTCGCCGACGCTCATGCCCACCGGCTGCATCCGCGAATCCTCCTCTCGACTCCGGCTGCCCCGCAACCGCACCTCGATGCTAGAGCCTCACGTGGCGTGAGGGTCAAGGGGGCATGGCGATGAGGTTGCCGGTCCGCGACGCCGGTCTCCGGGACCGTGGAATGGCCGCTGCGGTGTCGACGCGGCGCGATCGCCGGGCGCCGTCGCGGGTCGGATTGACCGGACGCAGTGAACGTTCGATAATCGCGCCGATCGGAGGAGAGCGACATGGCCGGAGAGGGACTGCCCGAGATGCCGCGAGGCGGCGCGCTGGGGCCGGTGGTCATCGGGTTCACGGACACGCAACTGGCGTCCGGTGACTGGGTCGCCTCGGCCGTCGTGCTGACCGACCCGGCCGGCGAGGGTCCATCACGGCACATGGTCGCGCGCGGGACGAGCCGGGAGGAAGCTCGGCGCGCGCTCGTGTGCGAGATCGCCGCGCTCGGCGACGAACCCCTCCCCGACACTCGCGTCCACCGCGCCGGCTGACGCCGGTGCGCGCCCCTACGGCACCTGACCCTGCAGGATCTTGATCAGCTTGGTCGCGTCGATATTGCCGCCCGAGACGATGCAGGCCACCTTGCCGGTGCCCGCCTGGCCGCCGAGCGCCGCGGCTACCCCGGCCGCGCCCGCCCCCTCGGCCACCACCCGGTTGCGCTCCATCAGCAGGCGCACGGCCGTCGCGATCTCCGGGATCGGCGCGACCAGCGAGCCGTCCACCAGCGCGCTCACCAGCGGCCACATCTCCGGGTTGAGCGACGGACCGCTGATGCCGTCGGCGAAGTTCGGGCGGTAGTCGTCGAGCGCCACCGCCCGACCGGCCGCCAGCGACGCGGCGAGTGGCGCCGCCCCCTCCGCCTCGGCGGCATACACCCGGGTGTCCGGCTTGAGCGCCCGCACCGCCGAGGCGACCCCACAGCACAGCCCGCCCCCGCCGAAGGGCACGACGACCGCGTCCACGTCCGGCAGGTCCTCCAGAATCTCCAGCCCGATGGTGCCGTTGCCCGCCATCACCGCCGGGTCGGCAAAGGGGTGGATGAAGAGCCCGCGCATCCCCGCGCGGCCGTGGACCTCCATCGTGTGCCACCACTCCTCGAACGGCACCTTGACGACCTCGCCGCCGAGCCGCTGGATGGCGTCGATCTTCGTCTGCGGCGCCGTCTCCGGCACGACGACCGTGCAGGGCACGCCGAGGCGTCGCGCCCACCAGGCCACACCCTGCGCCATGTTGCCGGCGCTGGCGGTCCAGACGCCCTCCGCCACCTGCTCCGGCGGCGCCTGCAGGATGGCGTTGCCGGCGCCGCGCAGCTTGAACGAGCCGATCGGCTGCAGGGTCTCGAGCTTGAGGTAGATCTCGGCCGGCGCGTCGTCCACGTTGAGCCGCACCAGTGGCGTCCGTACCACCGCACCGCCGATGCGCGTCCAGGCCGCGCGGATCTCCGCGATCGGGATCGCTACGCTCGCTGTCATCGTCTCGCTTTCTCCCTGGCCCTCGGGCCGGGCGCGTCGAATCGCGTCCCGACAGCGCGGGGCCTGCCCAATCAGTCGCGGGCCAGCGTGGTGTTGCGCAGCACGCCGATCCCCTCGACCTCCACCTCGATCGTGTCGCCCGGCTGCATCGAGCCGACCCCCTCGGGCGTGCCGGTCATGATCACGTCGCCCGGCTCGAGGGTCATCACGTTGGAGATGACGCTGACGAGGTGGGCCGGCTTGAAGATCATCGTCTCGGTGGTGGTGTTCTGCCGCATCTCGCCGTTCAGGCGCGACTGGATGCGCACGTGGTCGGGGTCGAGCACCGTCTCGATCGCCGGCCCCAGCGGGCAGAAGGTGTTGTAGCCCTTGCCCCGCGTCCACTGGCCGCCGCCGAAGACGCTGCGGTTGCTGACGTCGTTGCCGCAGGTGTAGCCCAGCACGTAGTCGAGCGCGTCGGCCTCGGCAACTCGGTAGGCGCGCCGTCCCATGACGAGGCAGAGCTCGGCCTCGAAGTCGGTGCGGCAGTCGGCCATCAGCTCGATCACGCCGTTCGGCGGCAAGAGGGCCGACGTGGGCTTGAGGAAGATCACCGGCTCCTCGGGGACGTCGCTCGGCCCGCCGCGCGCCATCTCGGCGACGTGCGCCGCGTAGTTCTTGCCGATCGCCACGATCTTGCCCGGCGCGACCGGCGTCAGCAGCGTCAGGTCCTCCAGCGGACCGACCGCGGCGCCGGCCCTGAACCCGGCGAAGAGGTCCCCCTCGGCTCGGTAGACCGTCCCGCCCTCGAGCACGCCGTAGCGCGGCTGGCCGCCGTCATCGTAGCGCACGATCTTCATCGGTCGTCCCTCCTGTCGGCCGCGGGCGGGCCTATGCCCGTGCCGCCCGGCATCCGCACCCGTCCGTCACCCCGTCGGTTGCGCGTCACGCCGGTGACGATACGCGCCGCCGTGTCGCGGGTCAACCGCGCCTTGACAACCCTCCGCCGCGGGCCGGAAGATGCGCGCGTACCGATCGACATGCTGGAGTGCCGGGACGCCGGGAGACGCGGGCCGCGATCAACCGGACCCGCGCCGGGCCAGCGGTATCCGGTCGCCGGACGAGA
>Ga0307373_10008341_pt1 | contig 15826 bp, 14 predicted proteins | sample OX2MG_FD_202534 | JGI IMG/M metagenome (GOLD analysis project Ga0307373, IMG submission 202534) | Soil microbial communities from Risofladan, Vaasa, Finland - OX-2 | ecosystem: Environmental > Terrestrial > Soil > Coastal area > Acid sulfate soil | place: Finland: Risofladan, Vaasa | collected... | reverse complement strand
TCTGGACGACTCATCCGCTGTGTCGCCGCCCCAAGGTCTTCCCACGGCCACCGCACCTTCCACGCGAGGATCATCTCAAGCAAGCAGCCTAGCTTCACTTTGGTGGGGCGGACCCGCGTGCGCGCGTGCGCGTGCGGCGTTGCCCCCCGGGGCAGTTTCAGCTACACTGGCATCGGTGGAGGTGGGTCGATGGGCGGTGTCAGCATCCCGACTGGCGGCGTCAACGCGGCGGTGTCAACCTCACCCGCCTTGAGCCTGCCAGAACGTACCCTGCTGCGTCTGGCCCTGGACCTTGGCGCGCTTGAGATCGGTGGACCGCTCACCGCGTCGGAGCAGCAGCTCGTGGACGAGGTCCGTACGACCTTCAGAACGGCGCCGGCAACGCTTGCCGACGTCCGCGCGGCGATCGTCGATGGGGAAGACCCGCTGGGATCGTGGCTGTGCCGCGTTCGTACGCCGGCCAGGCGGCGGGCCCAGGGGGCTTTCTATACGCCGCCCGCGCTGGTTGACCCGATGCTCGATTGGGTCCTGAGCCACGACCTCGACCGCTTGATCGACCCCGGCTGCGGGAGCGGGCGATTCGCCGCCGGGGCCGTTCGTCGTCGGCCAGACCTCCCCATCGTCGCCATCGACCTCGATCCCTTTGCGACCCTGCTCACCCGCGCGACTCTTGGCGTTTTACGCGCGCGGGCCGTCGTGATCTATCAGGCTGATTACACCACATTCGATCTACCTGACATTCCCGGCCGCACTGCCTTCGTCGGGAACCCACCGTACGTGCGCCACCACGACCTGTCGCCGTTGGCCAAGGAGTGGGTTGTCCGGACCGGCAAACGGTTCGGGCACACCGTGTCGACACTGGCAGGCCTCCACGTGTACTTCTACCTGGCGACCGCGGCACGTGCCCGCCCCGGCGATGTTGGCTGCTTTGTGACCAGCGCCGAGTGGCTCGACGTGAACTATGGCGCCACCGTCCGCCACCTGCTGCTCAACAGCCTCGGTGGCCAATCGCTCCACCTGATCGATCCAAGGGCCGTGCCATTCGCGGATGCGATGGCGACGGCCGCTATTGTGACGTTTGAGGCCGGGTCGTCGCCGCCGAGCATGCGCTGCCAATCGGTGGCGAGTCCCTCCGATCTCGGTGACCTCCGAACTGGAAGAGAGGTCGGGCGCGGCATTCTCGAGCGCGCCCGCCGCTGGACACAGGTGGTCAGCCAGCGACCGTCGCAAGACGGCCCGGCCAGCACCGTACGCTTGCGGGCGATCGCCCGAGTGCATCGCGGCACGGTGACGGGAGCCAACGAATTTTTCATCCTCACGGGTCAGAGGGCGCGAGACCTCGGCATTGCCGCGTGGTGCCGGCCAGTCGTTAGCAGCGCCGAAGAGATCTTTCAATCGGGCGGAATCATCCGCGACGGTCCCGAGCGGAAGCTCCTGCTCGACGCCCCGCCTGACCTTGACCGAGGCGCGCACCCCCGTCTCGACGCGTATCTGCGGTCCGGCGAGCAAACGCGCGGTAACGAGCCGCCAATCTGCGCGCGCTACATCTGCCAGCATCGCCACCCGTGGTGGTACCTGGGCCGCGCGTCTCCCCCTCCGATCATCGCTTCTTATATGGCCAGGCAGGCGCCGATGTTCGCGCTGAATCCAGACGGCCTGGCCGTGGTGAACATCGCGCATGGAATCTACCCGACCAGCCCCATCGCTGCTGAGCAACTGGCGCAACTGGCGACTGCGTTGAACACCGGCCGGGATTCTTTCAGGGGTCATGGTCGCACCTATCACGGCGGGCTGGAGAAATTCGAGCCGCGAGAGATGGAGGCTCTCCTGATCTGCTGAGGGGTCCAGAACTTGCAGCGTCGCCACGCTGGTTTCCGGGGTGGTGCCATGTACTTGTTCCTATTTCGCGTGCATGCGAAGTCAGCTGATGACGTCCAGAACGTCTGCCGGGTTTTCGAGCACACGCTGCGCCTCTTCCAGGAGCCGGGCTGGCTCGGCGGGTCCTGCGTCATCAATCTGGACGATTCTCGCGACGTGTTGATCTATGAAATGTGGGGCAGCCTGCCGGCGTTGCGGGCGTGGCTGGGTTCCGAGGCACGCCAGGAAGCGCACCGCCAGATCGCGCCCTACGTCGAAGGTCCACCGGTGGAGACGACCTTTCAGGAAGCCGCGTAGCACGCGCGGCTTCCTCATTGTCCTCTCGCTTCGTCATTGCCCCCTCGTTGCCGCGTGCCCAATCCACGTGATAGAATCGCCGCGCCTGAGGCTGCTGTGATCTGGAGAAGGCGCGCGGTCCCCCCAACCGCTGCTTTCTGAAGAGCGCCGGCAATTGCCGATCGCCGAGCGATGGTCGTGCGGTATGCGCGACGAGAAAATTTTTTTGTGAGGAACAACGGTGAGTGGGAAGCGTATCGCCCTGTACGCGGGCCTGAGTGTCCTACCGTTGATCGCCGCCCTGTGGATCGCCGGGTTTGACCCGAATTACGTCCTGGGGAACTACGTAACAACCAGCAACGCCTTCGTGACCGGAGACCTGATCGAGGCGAGCGCCCCGGCGAATGGCGAGGTGACGCGCATCCTGAGCAACGTGGGCGACCCGGTCCACAACGGCCAGATCGTCGTCTACCTGGCGACACTCCCCCAGGCTGGCAGCGTGTTACCGGTGATCCCGCAGGTACGCGCTCCCGCGGCCGGCACCATCGTGCATCTGGACGTGCTGGTTGGCCAGCGGGTGACGATGGGCGAGCCGGTCGCGACCATCGCCGACCTGAGGGGACTCTGGATCGTCGCCGGGATCGACGAAGGCTCGTTCCACACCGTTCAGGTGGGACAGCGCGCGGACGTCTACGTTCCCGCGCTCGACGAGACCTTCGTCGGCAAGGTCAGCCAACTGATGCCCGATCTGCTCGCGAGCGAACCCCGGACCGGTGGCTCGGCCCCCAGCGGTGGCTCCAGCACCTTCAGCTCGAACAACGAGATCCCCGTCCGCGTCGACTTCGACTACGGCGACGAGCTGGTCTACCCGGGGATGTCAGCCAACGTCACCGTCTACGTGCGGCGAGGGCTCTAGAGTAATTTTCAGATAGGATTGGCTGGCTTGCCGAGGCACAGCCTTGGCTGTGCCTCGGCAAGCCAGCCAATCCTATCTGAAAATTACTCTAGGCGTTCCTTGTCCGCCAGACCCGCATTCGTTCGAGCGATTCCTGGGGGATTTGCAGGTCTCCCAGGTCGGCGGCGTAGAGTCCCCGACCGTGGAAGTCGCTGCCGCCGGTCGGGATCAGATCGAACTGACGGGCGATCTCGCAGAGGCGCTCGACCGTCTCGGGCGGATAGTCCCCGTAGTAGCACTCGATGCCCACCAGGCCAGCGTCGGAGAGTTCGCGCACGAAGGTCACCAGGTCGAAGCCGGAGTTTTCCCCGGGATTGATGTAGGTTGGGTGAGCGAGCACCGGCATGCCACCTGCCGAGCGAATCAGCTCCATGGCCTCGACCGGCGTCAGCTTGAACCGCTCGACGTAGGCAGGACCGTTCCGGCTCAGGTAGAGATTAAAGGCGTCGCGGGACGTCTGGACGTACCCCATCTCGACCATCGCCTGAGCGACGTGGGGTCGGCCCACCGCGCCGCTGCCGGCGAGCTGCCGGACGCGCTCGTAGGTCAGGGACATGCCCAGCGCATTCAGCTTGGCCACCATCTGCTGGGCGCGCAAAATCCGCGAGTCCCGCAGCTTGGTCAGCGTCTCTTCGAAGTCGAGCCGTGATCTGTCGACGAAGTAGCCGAGCATGTGGACTTCCGTCTGCGGCACGTCGGTGCTGATCTCGATGCCGGGCCACACGTCCAGAGCCGTGTCCGCGGCGCGGACCAGCGCGCCCGGGACACCGTCGGTCGAGTCGTGATCGGTGATGGCGAGCAAGCGCAGGCCGCGCTGCAAAGCTAATTCAACTAGTTCTGCTGACGTCAGCACCCCGTCCGACGCGGTGGAGTGCGCGTGCAAGTCAACTTTGTCGTTCAACGATGAGTACCTTTCACCGCGCGAAATCGACGGCGCGGGTTTCCCGTAGGACCGTGACCTTGATCTGGCCCGGATATTCCAACGTGTCTTCGATGCGCTTGACGATGTCGCGGGCCAGGCGTACCGCCGACAAATCGTCGATCTCCTCCGGTTTGACGATGATGCGCACCTCTCGACCGGCCTGGATCGCGAAGGAGCGTTCCACGCCGGCGAATGAGTTGGCCACCGTCTCCAGTGCCTCCAGGCGCCTGACGTAATTCTCGACCGTCTCGCGGCGAGCGCCGGGGCGCGCACCGGAGATAGCATCAGCCGCCTGCACAATCATTGCCTCGATGGACTGAGGCTCGTCCATTTCGCCGTGGTGGTTACCGATCGCCGCCACGATCTTGGGCGCCTTGCCGTAACGCTTGACCAGATCGGCGCCGACGAGGGCGTGCGGACCGTCGACCTCGTGGCTCAGCGCCTTCCCGATGTCATGCATCAGGCCGGCCGCGCGCGCCACGTTCACGTCCGTGCCGAGCTCGGCCGCTAGCGCTGCCGACAGGTGGGCGACCTCGATCGAGTGATTCAAGATGTTCTGCCCATAGCTGGTCCGGTACTTCAGCCGTCCCAGCACCTTGATCAGCTCGGGATGCAGGCCGTGTACTCCTGCCTTCAAGGCCGCCTGCTCGCCCTCTTCGCGGATGATGTTTTCGACTTCCTGCCGAGCCTTCAGCACCACCTCTTCGATGCGAGCCGGGTGGATGCGGCCATCGGCGATCAGCTTTTGCAAGGCGAGCCGGGCGACTTCCCGACGGATCGGATCGAAGCCCGAGAGGGTGACGGCGTCCGGGGTGTCGTCGATGATCACGTCGACTCCCGTCGCACTCTCCAGCGCGCGGATGTTGCGGCCTTCGCGCCCGATGATCCGCCCCTTCATCTCTTCGTTGGGCAGCGCGACCACCGAGACGGTTACCTCGGCGACCTGGTCGGCGGCGCATCGCTGGATCGCGAGCGTGACAATCGCCCGCGCTTTGCGCTCGCCGTCTTCGCGCGCCTGCTGCTCGATCTCGCGAACGCGCCGTGCCGCGTCGGCGCGCACTTCCTGCTCGATTTCACGCAGCAGGAAATCCCGCGCTTCTTCCACCGTGAGCTGAGCGACGCGTTCCAAGTCGCGCTGGCGGTCCTTTTTCAGCTCTTCGATCTGTTGACGCAGAACGTCGATCTGGTTTTCCTTCTCGGTCATGGTCCGCTCGCGGCGGTCCGAGACGTCGGTGCGCCGATCGAGCGACTCTTCCTTCTGTTGGAGGCGTCGCTCCTGGCGGTGCAGCTCAGCGCGGCGGTCTCGGATCTCGGCTTCCGCCGCGGTCTTGATTTTTAGAGCTTCGTCTCGGGCTTCCAGGAGGAGCTCGCGCTGTCGGCTCTTGGCTTCGTCGAGAAGGCGATCGGCCGATTCACCAGCCAGCTTGACCCGCTGACGGACCTGTCGATTCCTCATCAGCCACCCGAGGGCGAAGGTGCCGGCGCCGCCGCCGACGACGACAATTGCTGAGACGATGTAGTACGTCAGCATCCTTCACCTCCTATCGACATTATTTCGTGGAAGCGAGCCAGCGGGCAGCATGCGGCCCATACACAAAATGGGCGCCAAAGCGCCCATTCCTCCCAGTCCCTCCAGCGCACAGCGGGGCCTGTCACCGCGCAAGACGGCCACCGATCTAGCCGCTTCCTTTAATCATAGTGGCGAAGACAGTCACATGTCAAGACAGAAGTCGATAGCCCGGCTGCTTCGCGTCACCGCGTTACGCCTCTGCCAGGAACGTCCGAACGGCCTGCAGGAACCCCTCGAACTGCTCACGGCGGATGTTGTGCCCCGCGCCGCGGAGTCGGACGACCTTGAGGGTCGGCAGCAGCCGCACGGCCTCTGCCGCGGCGTCGGGGGTGACGATGGACCCCTTCTCGGGATCGGCGGTGATCAAGAGCACCGGGCAGGTGATCTTCGGCAGGAGCTCCTGCCAGGTCGTGCGGTCGGGTGACCGCAACGCGCCGCCGAAGCTGAGGCTGACGCGGCGCTTCGAGTCTGCCCAGGGGCCGAGCTCCTCGTCCGACCAGGTCGGGTTTTGCTCGCGGCACAGGGCGATCAGCGCCTCACGCGACATCGCCTTTCGCTCCGCGGTGCCCGTGCGCATCCGAGTTGCCCGCGCCTCGATCTCGGCGTTGGCTGGCCGATTGAAATCGGACCGGAAGCCCGGGTCTTCGAGGATGGCGCAGCGCACCAGGTCCGGGTACAGGGCGGCCAGGTAGAACGAAGTACCGGCGCCCATCGAGTGCCCGCCGACCGCGGGCCTCTCCAGATGGAGCGCCCGGATCAAGCCGGCGAGATCCGCCGCTCGCTCCTCGGAGTTATAGCCACCCTCGGGCGCCTCGGAGAGTCCGTGCCCTCGAGCGTCCGGCATGATCACGTCATAGTCCGCTTCCAGGGCCCGCGTCGCGCGGGTCCAGCACAGCCCGTCGTCGGTCGCGCCGTGCGAGAGCACCAGGGGCGGCTTGGTGCCACCCGTCCGGTAGTAGTGGACCCTGATGCCGTTGGCGATCACGTCGCCACTGAGCCATTCCGCCACGATCTTCTCCTATCGCTCTGAGAATCTGAGAAACCCGTGATCTGTCCTGGTTGCGCTGTCACGCGCCGGCCCGCAACGCCTCCCGAAGCTCGCGGTACCCGATCAACTTGATGCCTTCGGTCTCGACCGCCCGCCGGACCGGCTCGCTCGCAACGACCAGCCGGTGCGCCTCGACTCTGGCGGCCGCGTCCGGCGCGATGGCCGTTAGCTCGTCGCCGGCCGCCGCCGCGTGCAGCACGAACTCGGTGACACCGGGCTTCAGCCCCCGGATGGCCTGGATCATGAAGCCTTCGAGCCGCTCCGGCTCGCTGAGCGGCAGCCCGGCCATGTGGTCCGGCGCGAGCAGCTCCGCCCTGGCCGCCATGACGACCTCGGCCAGGGCCGATTGGCCGCGCTCGACGAGGCGCCGCTCGGCTCCCAGACGCAGTGGCAGCCGGTAACGGCGCGCCAGGTCCACGTAGATGACCAGGAAGTCGGGGTGCGAGCCGAACACGCCCATGTGGTCGTCGAGCTTGGTCACGTCCACGCCCCGGGCCAGCGCCCACTCGACCTGCGCCTCGGCCTCGGCCCGGGCCGCGCGTGGGTCGCCGTGCTCGTGGATCGGCGCGCCGCGATGCCAGTAGCAACCCTCGGGGTCGACGAGGCCACTGTGCGGGTCGCGCCCGGCGGCAGTCATCGGGCCCCACCGATAGGTCCGCCACTCCGCGGTGATCGTCAGGTGGACGCCCACGTCGAGGCCAGCGGCCAGCTCGACCGCTTCGAGCGCCCACGGGCAGGGTACCATCAGCGAGGCCGCGGTGAGCAGCCCGCGCGTCAGCCCGGCCACGGTGGCGACGTTGGCGGCGTGGCACATGCCGATGTCGTCGCCATTCACGATGAGGAGCTTCGCGTCGGCTGGATAGCCCAGCCGCTCCGCGGTGGTTGACATCGCCGTCCCTCCTTAGGATCCTGAAAATCGGCTACCGGGCGACGTCCGTGTCCGGTGTTCACCATGCTAGCAGGCCCGACCAGTCGTGCCAAGACTGCGGATCCTGTGCGATAATCCTACCCGTTGAAAGTCTTGCCAAAACGGAGGAACACATGGAACGCGCGGACGTCGTCGTGATTGGGGCCGGACTGATTGGTAGCTCGATCGCCTGGCGGCTGGCGCAGGCGGGACGACGGGTGGTGCTGCTCGACCGCGGGGAGCCGGGCGGGGAGGCGTCGTGGGCTGGCGCGGGCTTGCTGCAGCCCGAGGCCGGCCGCGAGGCCACGCCGGAGACGCTGGGTCTCTGGCTGGAAAGCCTGGCGCGGTACGAGGGGTTCGTCCGCGAGCTCCAGGAGACCACCCACGCGGCGTTCGAGTTCCGTCGCTGCGGCCGTCTGATCCTGGCGCTCGACGAGGCCCAGGAAGCGGCGCTGCGTGAGCGCGCACAAGCACAAGTGACTGCCGGCATCGCGCACGAGTGGCTGTCTGGCGACGACGTCCGGCGGATGGAGCCGGCGGTGACCCACGCGGTGCGCGCGGCGTTGTTCTATCCGCAGCACGCCATGGTCGACAATCGCCGCATGGGCCCGGTCATCGCGCTCGCGGCAGCCATCGCCGGCGCCGAGGTGCGCCCGTACGAGGCGGCCATGGGAATCGCCGTGACGGGCGACCGGGTCGAGGGCGTCGAGACGCCAAGCGGCCGCATCGCCGCCGAGGTGGTCGTGAACGCGGCCGGGTGCTGGTCAGGCTTTCTGAGGCCGCGGGATGGGCCGGCGCAGACCGAGCCAGGACCAGCCGTCCTCTCTCAGGACGAGCGATCGACGTCGGCGCAAGACAGAATCGTCGGGCCGGCGAAGGGCGAGATCATCGCCCTCGAAGCCCGACCCGCGCCGATCCAGCGAGTCATCTCGATCGAGGGCGGGTCGGTCTCGGCGCGCGGCGACGGGCGGATCGTTGTCGGGGCGACGGTGATCCATGGCAGCTTTCGGAAGGAGGTCACCGCGAACGGCGTCGCGGCGATGCTCGCGGTCGCCAGCCAGGCGGTGCCGGCCTTGCGAGAAGCGCGCTTCCTGGAAGCGTGGACCGGCTTGCGCCCCCACAGCGCCGACGATCAACCGGTGATCGGGCCGGACGACGTCGGTCTTTACTGGGCGACGGGCCACTTCAAGATGGGCATCCTCTCGACACCGGCGACGGCCGAGGTCGTCACGAGCATGATCGAGGGGCGGCCGCCGTGCGTGCCGGTCACGTCGATGAGCCCACGGCGCTTCGAGCGGTGACGTAGGCGTCGTGCAGCTCGAAGTAGAGCGCGTCTAGGTAGGAAGACTGGCTGCCTCGATGGCGCCACAAGCCCCGGCTCGGCCAGTCCATCGCCAGCAGCGCGATGAGCAGCGGCGGGAGAAAGGTCAGCGGCACCACGATCAGGTGGATCGTGGTCATGCTCATCCAGTCCTGATTCCAGTACCAGAGGTAAGCCCAGAGTGGCGTTGCCAGGGTGGCGGTGAAGGTGAAGACCACCGTCCGGAGCTGGACCCAGCGGTCCCTGGTGAGGGCAGACACGGCGACGAGTAGCGCAAGGTACCAGCCGGCGAAGTGTGCTCCGACCAGAATCGTCACGAAGAACACTTCGTACATCGCCTGCGCCAGGTTAGCCCGACCGAGCCGGAGCGAGTTGGCCTGCCAGAGGCAGACGATGCCGACGAGCGCGAGGCGCGGAAAGGCGAGCCAGTTGATCGAACCTGGAATCACCAGAACGATCAGCGCGGGAATCGAGGACAGGTAGTCGCTATCCGCGGCCAGGGCTCGCTGGAGCGTGGTCGGACCCGCCCAGAAGGGCGCGTACGCAACGACCGCCAGGGCGACCAGCGCCGCCGCGCTGGCCACGACCGTGACCAACCGCCCACGGTGCGACCGCGGCGAATCCAGGATCCTGGCCAGCAGAAACAACGGAATGGCCCCGAGCGTCAGGAACTTGACCAGGACCGACGCTCCGACGCCGAGCGCGCTCAGCACCGGTCGGTTCTTCGTCAGGAGCGCGAGCGCGGCGATCAGGAAAAAGGTCATCACCGCGTCATTGTGCCCGTTCCCGACCATTTCTAATTGGACCAGCGGATTCCAGCCGAAGAGCACGACCGCGAGCGCGCCAGAGCGCGGTCCCTGGCCTCCGAAGGCCCAGGCGAGCAGAAGCGCAGTGGCGACGAGTGCGACGGCCGCTAGCGCCTTTAAGAGCAGGATCGCGACGACGACGTTGGATCCCGCGAGGAGCGCATCCAGCTTGGTCAGGGTAATCCAGATCGGACCGTACGGCGAGGTCGAGTCGGCCCAGGTGCCGGCGTACGAGACGAACGTGTCGCCCACGGCTTGCGCTGGCGGACTCACCATCGGGTTGAGGTGGTGGAAGACCGCGACGTGCCCCTCGACGGCGTAGTTGTACACGTCGATCGCCGTGACGGGGTACAGGAAAACCAGCGTCACGCTAAACAGCGCGGTGAAGCCCAGCGCCACCAGCAGCGCCGCGGACGGCCTCCCCCCGCCCTCACGGAGGGTGTCCGCTGGGCCCCTCTCCATCGGAGATGGAGAGGGGACGCCGGGGCGGGGCCACCCCCTCTCCATTTCCAATGGAGAGGGGGCGAGGGGGTGAGGTCGTCGCGCGACGCCCAGCGCAATCGTGTACAGAACGAACAACCCGATCAAGCCGGCGGTGACCAGGACCGCGGCGAGCGGCTGGTAGTCAGTTAGCTTGCCGAGATCGGTGAGCTCGGTCCCGCTTTTCAGGAGAGAGAACGGGCCGGCCACCGCGACGAGGAAGATCGCTTCGAGGGCCAGGCCGAGCGCCAGCAAGTGCCGGGACATGCTTTACTCCGTGGGTCTTTCGAGTGCCCAGAACACCCGCGCGCGGGCGCCGTCTGGAAGGTGGATCTCAGCGCGATCGAGCACGCGAACGGCAACCATGGGCAGGAGGCGATAAAGGTAGGGAGAGAAGAGGAAGCACGCGTCGCGGCCGGCGACGCACAATCCGGCGGCCTCGGCGCTGGCTTTCACCGTGGCGGGCGAGTGGATGTAGACCTTGCCGCCCCATTGGCGAGCAGCGAGCGCCAGGATCGCCCGGGGAGTCCACCGGTAGGTGTCGAAGACGAAGCGCCCCCCGGGTCGCAGCAACGGCACGACCGAGCCGATCAAGGCCCCGATATCGCCAAAGTGGAACGCGACCCGCAGAGCGACCACGGCGTCGAACGACTGCCGCGCGAAGGGCAGGGCGAAGGCATCAGCCAGTACCGCCGGCGCTCCCACCGCTGGGACGGCCCGGGCGAGCATGGCGTCGGAGGCGTCGCACAGCACGACGTCGCGACCATGCTCGGCCAGTCGCTGGCTCAAGCGCCCGGTGCCGCAGCCGAGATCGAGAATCCGGCCGGTGTCCGGCAACAGGCGCAGAACCTGGGCGATTTCGCGTTGGTTGACCCAGGCGCCGCTCGGGCTGCCGAAGCGTTGCCGATCGTACGCGGCGACAACCTCGGGTTGCCGGTAGAACTTCCGCTTGTCAGCGGCATCCGGAGTGTGCTGCGACACCGGTATCATAGACTGCCTCGTACTTCTGGACCAAGCGATCCGGATCGAACGAATATCGCATCAGCCGCCGCTGAGCTTGCACCATCGCCTCACGGCGCGTGGGATCGTCCAGCAGCCGGACGATGCTCCGCGCGACGTCGCCGGGGTCCTCGGGCTGGGCCAGCTCGGCCTCTTGCCCCGGTTCCACGAGCTCACGCAGCAGCGGGAGGTCGCTGGTGACCAGCGGAACGCCCGTCGCCATCGCTTCGAGCACGAGCCCGGGAAAGGCTGCCTGGCCGATCGTCAGACGGTAGGGGAGGGCGACGACGTCGCTCTGGCGGATCAAACCCGAGACTGGCACGCGGCCGACGACGTGGACGTGCTCGGCGACCCCGCTCTCCTCCACGGCCCGCTGGACTGGCCTCCGCGGCCCAAGGCCACTCCAAGCCAGAACGAGCTGAGCGCGCGGGTACTCTTTGAGTACGTCCGGCATGGCGCGCACCAGAACGTCGACCCCTTTGACGTGATTGAAGTGCCCGATGTAGCTGATGATCGGGCCGCCGGTCGGCAAATTGGCGACGTCCGGGTTCAGGTGTTCCTGCAAGCGCTCCGCGTCGATCAGATTTGGAATGACGCTGACCCGCTCGGGCGACACGCCGAGGCTGCCGAGCTCCGCCGCCTGCAGCGCGCTGGCGACAACGTACCGCGACGCCCGAAACGACGAGACCCGAGCAACCAGCCGATTGTTGATCAGCAACTGTGGGCAGTAGAACTGTGGCGCTGCCAGCATCCGCCGACCGAGCAGGTCGGTCGCGAGCGGAAGCTGCGCTTCGAACCCGACGACGATCGGCCGGTGCAGCAGCGCCTGGACGACGTCGCCGACGACGCTGAAGCTGGGTGTGGGCAGGTTCAATTGGACGACGTCGGCATCTTTCGCGGCGTCTTGCAGCCGACGGACGATGCGGGCGATCCGTAGAAGTTTGGCGGGAAGAATGCCTGCACTGGCTTCTGGTCCGTAGATGCGATCAGGATCGAGCAGGCGCGTCTCGGCGAACGCCGTCACCAGTTGGACCTGGTGCCCGCGGTCGCGCAATCCCCGCCCCAGGCCGACGAGCGAGTTGATCTGACCGCTCAAGAGGCGCGGATGAATCGAGACCAGGCAAATCTTCACGGTCAATCCTTGGCCAGTGCGCCACGGCGAGCGCGGAGTCCGGTCCCACCGACGAGATACTTGCTGTGACTGATGGCGAAGACAATGAGTCCGACCAGTACCCACAGCCAGAAGATCATTGCCCGCGCGCCGAAGGCGGTGACCAGGGCAGCGCCAAGAGGTGCGCCGTGGGCCGCGATCAATCCAACCAGCGTGGCCTCCGCTGCACCCAGTCCACCGGGCGACAGAGTGATTCCGCCGACGAAACCCGCGCTGCCGATCATGAGGAGAGCCAGGGAGAAGGGCACGGGATAGCCGACCGCGTGGGCGATCTGCCAGAGGACCACGCCGTCCCCGAGGCGCCCGATCACGACGAAGGCGAGCGCCAGTGACAGCGTGTACGGGTTCGTGACCTTGGTCCCGCCGGTGCGCACCTGCGACACCAGTGCGGCGAGCCGCGCCGTGCCTGGGAGGAACCGCGACCAGCGTCCTTCGCTCCGTTGCCAGGCGCCCACGGCGGAACGTCCCAGCCGGTCCCACGCGCCGAGTTGCCGCGCGGCGCCGTACGAAAGAGCCACGACGACCAGCCCCAGCAGGATGACGATCCAGCGCGTGGCTGTTTCGCCGCCGATTCCGGGCCAGCGTAGCGGCGACGCGGCCATGACCCCGAAGCCGCCGATCACGACCAGCAGCCCGAACGCGGCCAGATCGGTCAACCGTTCCACCAGCGCGGCTGGGAGTGACTGCGCCATCGGGACGTTCGTCGAGCGTTCCAGCAGCTTCAGCTTGTACAACTCGGCGATGCGCCCCGGTGTCGCCGAAAAGGCAAACCCGACGATCTGGGTGTAGCCGCTCACTTTCAGCGATAAGCCCGGCACGAGGGTCCGCGCCAGCGTGTGCCAGCGCATCACTCGCAGCCCGAAGCTCCAGGCGGCGAACGGGACCAGCATCAGCAGAAATGCCGGCTTGAGAACGCCACTGTTCAGCGACAGCACTACCGACTGTCGAACCGCGCCGACGGCGGCGAGAGCAATCAGCACGCCAACCGCGCCGATTGCCACGACGATCAGAATGCCGTAGGTCCGCCGGACTGACACAGTAGCCATCCCCACGCCTTCGTTCAGGTCGATGAGTGATTGCACGTCAACGAGGCGCGCCGCGCGCTGCTCCCCGCTACCCATGAGAATACCGCCCCAGCCTGAGAAGAGGCTAAGCCCAACCTGAAATAAAGCTGAGAAGACTGAGAGGTTTCTCAGGGAACCGGAATGAGCGGCGCCGGCTGCAGAGCGGGTAAGGCCACGGTAAAGGTGCTGCCGACATCAGGCACACTCTCGACGTTGATCTTGGCGTGGTGTTCGTTAGAGATCCATCGGGCAATTGCCAGGCCAAGTCCGGTCCCATCCTCCGAGCGCGAGCGCGGCGACCGATAGAACCGTTCGAAGACGTGCGGCAGATTGTCGGGCGCGATGCCCTGTCCGGTATCCGAGACGATGACCCGGTGAGATCTCCCCTCGGTGTAGGCGGTGAGACGCACCAGGCCATCGGGGCGGTTGTACTTCATAGCGTTATCCAGCAGGATCATCAAGAGCTCGCCGAGCCGATCGGCATCGGCCAGGACGCGCGCACCCGGTTCGAGGCGGTTGAGCGCCAGCTCGACGGTGATGTTCGTCGGGCGGGCCAGGGCCTGCGCCTGGCGGAAGCAGTTCTCGACGATCGGCCGAAGGTCGACCGTGCCGCGCTCGAGGTGGCGCCCGGCGTCCGCGCGGGCGAGCGCGAGCAACCCGTTCACCAGGTGCGCCATCCGCGCGGCCTCGTCGGCGACGTCGTTCAGCGCTTCGATGCGCTCCGAGAGGGGCATCGCGGGATCGCGCCGCAGAAACTCCACGTTCCCCTGGATCGTCGTCAAGGGGGTGCGCAGCTCGTGCGAGGCGTCGGCGACGAACCGCTGTTGGGCCAGGAACGCGGCTTCGAGCCGATCGAGCATTTCGTTGAAGGTCATCACCAGCCGACCGATCTCGTCGGGGATCTTCGGCGTCGCCAACCGCCGATCCAGGCGCTGGGCCAGTCCGATCGCGCGGGCGGCCTGGCTGACCTGATCGATCGGCCGCAGCGCCGCGCGCGCGAGCAGCCAGCCGCCGCCCGCGGCCGCGGCCAGCGCGATCAGAATGCTGACCGTCAGCCAGATCCTCAACTGCTGCAGCGCCACGTCAAGATCGGCAAGGTTGCGACCGATCTGCACGTAACCGACCAGGTGACCGCTGTCCAGGATCGGCGTGGTGTACAGCCGAACCGCCTGCCCGGCCTGAACCACGGTCTCGAGGACGGGGTCGCCGCCTTTCGCGTTGGCGAGCGTGTCGGCGCTCAGGGGGAGATCGCTGCCTTGCAGTGTATCGGAGCGAAAGACCGCCGCGCCGGCGGTATCGCGGATCTCGGTGTAGAGAGTTGGCGCTCGGAACTGGCTCTGCGGGACGCGGATCTTCGTCGGAACGTGCAGGGCCTGGTTCTCGAAACGGATACTGAGTGCCGCGTCGTGCGCCTTGCTTTCGACCGAGGCATCGACGTCGGCGTAGAGCTCGCGGGTGAGCAGAGTAAAGACGAGCACCCCGGACAGCACCAGCACGATCGCGAGAATCGCGGTGAACCAGAGCGTGAGACGGACCCGTAGCGACACGCTATCCTGCCTCCCGGAGCACGTAACCGGCTCCGCGTACCGTCTGGATCAGACGCGGCTCAGTCTTCTCTTCGAGTTTACTCCGCAAGTAGCCGACGTAGACTTCGAGGACGTTGGCGTCGCCGCCGAAGTCGTACCCCCAGACCTGCTCCAGAATGACGTCGCGCGTAAGGACCTGGCGCGGATGCCGGAGAAACAGCGCCAGGAGCTCGTATTCCTTGGTGGTGAGATCGATCGGCCGCTCGCCGCGCGTCGCGACCCGTCGGCCCGTGTCCAGTCGGAGGTCGCCGAACGAGAGGACCGCGCCGTTCTGGCCGTCGCGCCGTCGGAGCAGCGCCCGCACGCGGGCGGTCAACTCCTCGAGCGCGAAGGGCTTCACCAGATAGTCGTCAGCGCCGGCGTCGAGCCCGGCCACGCGGTCCGGCACCTCGTCGCGCGCGGTGAGCATGAGAATGGGGATGGCGCCGCCGGACCGCAGTCGCCGGCAGACTTCCAGCCCGTCCAGCCCCGGCATCATGACGTCCAGGATCACCAGATCCGGCGGCCGGTCGCGGGCAGCCAGCAGCCCCTTCACGCCGTCGCCGGCGAGATCGACCTCGTAGCCCTCGTAGGACAGGGTCCGCCGGAGCATCGCCGTGATCTTCCGATCGTCGTCCACGACCAAAATTCGTGCAGCCATCGCGTTGCCCCTGGGGCTCAAGCGTGTCATCGCTGACCACATTATCCCCCACTTGGGCCGCGAGTACAAACTCCCTTCCCCCCGGCCCGACGACGACTGCTGGCTCGCTTCTTGCCAGCATAGCTAGGGTCCGCCTTTCAGTCAGCCGAGTGCTCTGTCAGGGAGGGAATGATGGAAGAGGTGGGTGAAGAATTGGCCCAAGA
>Ga0307373_10008340_pt1 | contig 15826 bp, 9 predicted proteins | sample OX2MG_FD_202534 | JGI IMG/M metagenome (GOLD analysis project Ga0307373, IMG submission 202534) | Soil microbial communities from Risofladan, Vaasa, Finland - OX-2 | ecosystem: Environmental > Terrestrial > Soil > Coastal area > Acid sulfate soil | place: Finland: Risofladan, Vaasa | collected... | reverse complement strand
TGACCCCGGTGCAGCAGCAGGTCATCGAGTTGCTCGGACTCTCGACCGATGAATACGGCCGTTGACGCCCCCGGGAAATTGCCACAAAATCAACCCAAGGTCTAGCGGAACGTAGGTCCGAAGGACAAAAAGAATGCCAACTGGCGACGCGATTGCATGTTTGTCGCCGTGGCATGTACTGCCGTCTGCACACTGATCTCGAATGACAACGAACACATTCACGCCAGCCGTGAGGAATTATTACGCGGCGCACAAAGTGCGCAGCCGCACTCGGGTCCAGGCTTTGATCTTGAAACGTCACTCGGTGCCCACCAACGAATTTGCGGAGCATAGACAGCCGTGGCCTCCTACTCCATCGACCAGCTCATCATCAACTCGCCGTTCGACGAGCCGACGAGCTATTGGAGCTACGACCGCGAAGCGCGGCTATTCACCCGCAAGCCGGGCCGCCGGCCGGCGGGCTACATCATGGCCACGCCCGGCTCGCAGGCCTTCGACGATCCGGGCGTGTTCGTCGAGCTGCCGTTGGTGAACCAGATCCGCCTGCGCGTCAAGGCCTGGCGCGAGCACCCCGAGGACCCGTACGCCGGCGTGACGGGGATCACGCGGCGGCTCTTGGAGCATTGGCGCGACCCGGAACAGCGCGACGGCCGGCGGTTCTTCTTCTGCCAGCTCGAAGCCATCGAAACGCTGATTTGGCTTACCGAGGCGCCGGCCGCCCAGCGGCTAGGAATCGACGTGCCGGGCGACGGCGGCGCGTTTCGGCGCTGGTGCTCGAAGATGGCCACCGGGTCGGGCAAGACGATCGTCATGGCGATGCTCGTCGCCTGGCACGTGCTGAACAAGACCACCTACCCGCAAGACAAGCGCTTCGCGCGAAACGTGTTGGTCATTGCTCCGGGTCTGACCGTAAAGAGCCGATTGCAAGTGCTCGTGCCCGGCCGCGACGGGAACTACTACGACGAGTTCGCCATCGTCCCGCCGGGGCTGACTGACAAGCTCCGGCAGGGTAAAGTGCTGGTGCGCAACTGGCACGCGCTCGATTGGGAGACCGAGGATCAGGTGGCCAGGCGAAAGGGGGTCGACAAACGCGGCGCTAAGAGCGACGAAGCCTATGTCCGCGAAGTCCTCGGCGAGATGCAATCGGCGCGCAAGGTGCTCGTGATCAACGACGAGGCGCACCATGCCTGGCGGATCGCGGGCGCCAAAGCGACCGGCATTAGGAAGGCCGATATCGAAGAGGCGACAAAATGGATTGGCGGGCTCGACCGCATCCACCGAGCGCGGGGGATTCTGGCGTGCCACGACCTTTCGGCGACCCCTTTCGCACCATCCGGCAGGCAGAGCACGGGCGAAATGCTCTTCGACTGGATCGTGAGCGATTTCGGTCTGGCCGACGCCATCGAATCGGGCCTGGTCAAGACGCCCCGTGTCGTGGTGCGCGACGACGGGCGATATGGAGCGGACTACAAGTCGCGGCTGTACCACATCTACAGCGATGCGGAAGTGAAGGACGACCTGAATCGCAAGGCCGAGCCGCAGGAGCCGCTCCCGGACCTCGTGACCAACGGCTATTACTTGCTGGGCAAGGATTGGCTGGAAACGGCCAAGACGTGGCGCGAGGCCGGGCAGCCCACGCCGCCCGTGATGATCACCGTCGCCAACCGCACCGAGACCGCCGCGCGAGTCAAGTTCGCCTTCGACCGCGCCAAGATCCGAGTCGATGAGCTGGCCCAGCCCGAACGCACGCTGCACATTGATTCGAAGGTCCTGGAAATGGCGGAGGCGCAGGTTGAAGCCGCCGAGCTGGCCGCCACCGAAACTGTCGACGAAAACGACGACGATGGACCGATTCGCAGGCTCAGCAAGCAGCAGCAGGCCGAGCTGTTGCGGCGAACGGTCGATACGGTGGGCCGGGTGGGCCAACCCGGCGAACAGATTCAGGCCGTAATCTCCGTGGGCATGCTCTCGGAGGGATGGGACACGAAGACGGTGACGCACATCATGGGCTTGCGCGCATTTTCGAGCCAATTGCTCTGCGAGCAAGTCGTGGGCCGCGGGCTACGCCGCACCAGCTACGACGTGAACCCAACCACGGGACGATTCGAACCGGAGTACGTCAACATCTTCGGCGTGCCTTTCACGTTCCTACCGCACGAGGCGGGCGACGGTCCGCCGCCCCCGCCCCCGACGCCCAAGACGCGCGTCGAGGCCCTCTCCGATCGGCGACGCGATTTTGAGATCGTCTGGCCCAACATCGTTCGGATCGACCACGTATTGCGGACGAGACTCGTGCTCGACCTCTCGGCGGTGGAGCCGCTGGTGCTGGACGCCTTGGACCTGGCGACGATCGCCGAACTAGCGCCGGTGGTCGATGGCAAACCCGATTTGGCCCGTGTCTCGCAGATCGAGCTGGAGGGGCTCGCGCGGCACTTCCGCGTGCAACGAATCGTATTCGAGGCGGCGCGCGACCTGTACGACCAGGCGAGGCCGTCGTGGCGCGGCAATCGCGAGCTCCTGCTGGGGCAACTGGTGGGGCTGATGGAGCGGTTTGTGTCGTCGGACCGGGTGCGGATCGTCCCCGACTCGTTTACCGCGGACGAACTGCGACGGCGAATCGTGCTGGCCTTGAACATGAACAAGTTGGTGGGCCACATCTGGCACGCGATCCGCGAGGACAACACCGAAGGGCTGACCGCGGTGTTCGACGACGACCATCCGCTACGCTCGACCGGCGACATGCAGCCTTGGTTCACCGGTAGGCCGTGCGAGCGAACGCGACGGTCGCACGTAAATTTCTGCGTCTACGACAGCACCTGGGAAGCCAACGAGGCCTTCGAACTCGACCGGAACGAGGTTGTCGGTGCCTGGGTGAAGAACGACCACCTGGGGTTCGAGATCGTCTATGGTTTCCAGGGCGTGGTGCGAAAGTACCGTCCCGATTTCCTCGTCCGATTATGCAACGGCACTATGCTGGTGTTGGAGGTCAAGGGCCAGGACTCCTTGGCCAACCAGGCGAAACGGCAGTTCCTGGACGAATGGGTGCGGGCGGTGAACGGCGTTGGCGACTTCGGCCGCTGGGCTTCGGATGTGTCGCGGCACCCGAAGGATGTGTGTGGGATTCTGCGTCGCCACGCGGCCGCGCCGTAATTCCGTCATCCACGTCATCGGACGGCTTGCCGGTAATTCACCCGATCATATCCAGGAGCACGCAGCAGACGTTACTGAGCGGGACCGTGGGTTGTTCCTCGTGCTGTGGGTCGACCGCCGTGGAGAACCGCGCAAAGGCGGTGGTCGTCCCGGTCCACGACGTCAACTGGTCGTCCGGCGAGAGCTTGACCCGAGGAAACGTGAATTCCAGCGTGCCCTCGGTTCCGAAACCGCGGTGCCATAGGTACGAGGAGTCGTAGGTGCAATGGCCTGGAATCGCGATATGGAGATGGAGCGCCAATGGTCCTGGAATTTGCTCGTGCATCGCATGCGAGCACCTTCCCGTCATCGGCTCGCCGATCACGAGGCGGCGATGATTGTCGATGACGAGGTTGGTAAGTTCGACGACCGGGGCCTGAACCGGCCACCAGTCGCTCGGCGGCAGTGATTCGGCACAACGCATGCCATCGACGACGACATTCAGGTTTTTCGCTTGGCGCGGAGTCAATTCGAAAACGAACATCTCGCCCGCGAGAATTTGGACCAGGTACGGCTTGCCGCGCTTGGTCAATGCCTTCCCGATCGTGATGGAACAACTGCCACGTCTTTTCTGTGTACGGTCGATCGTCTCGATAAAACTGCGCTGTGCGAGCGGACAGTTCGCCCGCACCCATTTCTTAGCTATCTGGAGCAAGCCTTTGGTTTGCATGGAGTTTCTCCGTACCCGACGCAATGTTCGTCCGCTAAGATAATCAGAGCATTTCCTCAATGGGAGTCAATAGTCATGCGCCTCGGTAGGGTGGTTCGTGGACGCGATTGGTTCGGCGCCGTTCGCCCAGTTGAGCGTCTGCGCCGGGCTGCCCTGGGGCTGACCCAGCTCGTTTTCCCACCTCGCTGCGCGGGATGCGACGGAGAGTTGCCGGTCGCGTCGCCGGCCTGGGCGCTGTGCGATGCCTGTCGCTCACGGCTGGCGCCTTCTGACGCGCTACGTTGCGTGCGGTGCGGCGCGGTCGCCGCCCGGGCAACAGGCGATGCGACGGGCTGCGACGATTGCCGCCAGCGGAGCTTGGGGTTCGACCGTGTCTGGGTTTGGGGCGATTACGTGGGCGAGATCCGTGCGGCCGTGCTGCGGATGAAGCACGCCCACGAGGAGCCCCTCTCGGCGGCGGTAGGCCGCTTGCTCACCGATCGGCTGCGCGAGCCGCTGGCGGCATGGCAGCCGGATGTGGTGGCCTGCGTGCCGATGCACTGGACACGGCGTTGGACTCGCGGCACGAACAGCGCGGAGATCCTGGCCGAAATCCTTGCCGCCAGCCTGCGGTTGCCACTGGCCAACGGGGTGGTTTCACGCCGCCGCCGCACTCAGCCCCAGGCGGGCTTGCCTCCCACCGAACGGTTCAACAATGTCCACGGTGCCTTCCGGCTGCGCTCCGGCGCCGCTTTCGGCGGTGCCCGCGTGTTGCTCTGCGACGACGTTCTGACCACCGGCGCCACCTGCGGCGAGGTCGCCCGGCTCTTCAAACGGGCAGGCGCCAAGCAAGTGGCCGTCGCGGTGGTCGCGCTGGCGCCGCGTCCGAATTGAATTAGCGCCCCGCGGGCCCTTCATGTCTTACGAGAGCGATGACAACCCCTTATAATGAAGATAGTTCGGTTCTCAATCGGAACGTCCCATGCCTCTATCGAATCCTACCCGCCGCGCACGCCGCCAGTCGCGGTTCTATCCGTTTCGCCGGGCCGTACTGGGTGGTTTGGGGGTCGTGTTGCCGCCGCTCTTGACGGTGGTCATCTTCCTGTGGATTGCCGGTACCATTCAGCAGTACGCGTTGGAGCCGGTGACGACCGGTGCCCGCAACGTCTTGGTCTGGTACTGGACCGACCGTGACGAAAAGCTCCTCTCCGAGAAGCAAGCCGTCGCTCAACTGCACGACCATCCGGATTCGGACTCGCTCGTCGTTTCCACGGGCGAGGTCTATGAACGGATCAATGGCGATCTCTTTGTCCCGCGCGAAGTGCGCGAAAGAGTCGAGGGCGACGATCCGGCCAGGCTACTCGAAACCACGAACCCCAAGGAGTTTTACCAGCGTTATGCCGAAGTCGACGTCCTTCCGCCGCAACGGGTCGTTCCGCTGTTCCTTTGCCTGTTCATCCTGTTCTTGTACTTGTTGGGCAAGTTGCTGGGTGCCGGCGTCGGGCGCGTGTTCTGGAACCTTTTCGAGTGGGGTGTTCACCGTGTGCCGCTGGTCCGCAACGTCTACGACTCGGTCAAGCAGGTGACCGATTTCATGATCAAGGAGCCGGAGATCGAGTACCGCCGGGTCGTGGCCGTCGAGTACCCGCGCAAGGGGTGCTGGTCGCTGGGCTTCGTCACCGGCGAAAGCCTGCAAGACATTCGCAGCGCGGCCGGCGAGCCGGTGCTTTCCGTGATGATCCCCAGCTCGCCGATGTCGGTGACCGGGTACACCATCACCGTGCTCAAGAGCCTGACGGTCGATCTGGACCTCACGGTCGATCAGGCGTTACAGTTCGTGATCAGTTGCGGAGTGGTCCTGCCACCGCACCAAATCCCACGCGACCGACTGGAAGCGGCCTCTCCGGCGAACCAGGATTGATGGCGTCAAACGCGCGACTACGATTGGGCACGCGGGCCAGCCCGCTGGCGCGTTGGCAGGCCCAGTGGGTCGCCGGGAGGTTGGCCGAGTTGGGCATCGAGACGGTGTTGGTGCCGATCTCCACCCGCGGCGACGAGCGGCGGGCCGGACCCATCGGCGCGATCGGCGAACAGGGAGTCTTTACCAAGGAGTTGCAGCGCGCGCTCATCGACGGCGACATCGACCTGGCCGTTCACAGCCTGAAGGATCTGCCCACTGACGCCGTCGCGGGATTGGTCCTGGCGGCCGTGCCCGCGCGCGGGCCGCTGGGCGACGTGCTGATCAGCCGCAGCGGGCAGCGGTTCGACGCATTGCCGCGTGGCGCGGCGGTGGGCACCGGCAGCCTGCGTCGGCGCACGCAGTTGTGGCACGCGCGACCCGACCTGCGGATGGAAGACGTCCGCGGCAATGTCGAGACCCGCGTCAACAAGCTCCACGATGGCGATTTCGACGCGCTGGTCCTGGCCGAGGCGGGGCTCGAACGCTTGGGTCTGACGGGCGAGATCACCCAGCGGCTGCCGCTGTCGTTGATGTTGCCGGCCGTCGGGCAGGGAGCGTTGGGGCTCGAAGCGCGGGCCGACGACCAGGATACGCTTGCGCTACTGTCGCCCCTCGACGATGACGAAACGCACCGCGCGGTGGCCGCCGAGCGCTCGATGTTGGCCGCGCTGCGCGGCGGGTGCCTGGCGCCGGTCGGCGGATGGGGCCGCGTCGCCGAAGGACGGTTGCAACTGTCCGGCGTCGTCCTCAGCGCCGACGGCGCGCGCCGTGTATTCGCGGAACTCACCGGCGCCACCGACCCGATTGCCTTGGGGCAGGCCGTCGCCGCTGACTTGTTTTCGCAGGGGGCGGGCGAGTTGATCGAGGGAGCGCGGAATGGTGGAGATGCAACTGAATAGCGAGGCCCGCCGGGCACGCATCGGCTCGAACCCCGCATCTACGCCGAGGTCCTATTGCAATTACGCAGACGACATGGCATAATGTACTACTGTTCATTTGCAAGATATCCACCGCGAGCGACCGCAACGCGGCAATTGTGACCGCGCAACCGGTTGTTTGGGTTGGATTCCGCGGCTAAATTGGCGTCGCAAAGGGAAGGGATGGATCCCGTTTCGAGTAATTGGCAGCGTTTGATTCCGTGCGATTCGAAGTGGGGTGGGTTGGTCATGCTCCTGGAAGAAGCCTGCGAATGGTTTGGGTGGCCCCCACCCGAGTTCGTGCTTGATCCCAAGGGCGAGGGAGCGGGGGTCTGCGCGCATTCGGCAAAACAAAAGATTGGCGAACCGCTCAAGCGAGCTTTTCCCAAGTTCGCCGTGGAAACGGGCATCCTGGTGCCCGATCCCAACGGCGCCGGCACCGCGGCGCCGCTGGCCGTCATTTGTCAATTTCCGAGAGGGGCCGACCCCGAGGTTTTGCGCGAAGCTCATCGGCTGGCGTGGAATTTTTCGCGTACTTCGCTGCTGATTACCCTGGAACCGCAGCAGTTGTCGGCCTGGTCGTGCTTTCAAGACCCCGACCAAAGCGAGGATCTTCGGCGCGTTTGCGCGCTGTCGACGCCGGAGGGATCGGCGCCCGGGGGCACTTCCCAGCAAGGGCAAATCCGTGAATTGCTGCATTGGGTGAGTCTGATAACTGGCAATTTTCTGCGTCAGCGGCAGGCTCATTTTCCCACGGACGGGCGAGCCGACCTACTGCTTCTGAGAAACTTGCGCCATGTGCGGCGCTCGCTGATTGAATCTGACCTGGACCGCGACGTCTGTCACGACCTGCTCGCTCGGATCGTCTTCACCCAGTTCCTGTTTCACCGCAAAGACAGCGCGGGGAACCCGTTTTTCAGTCCGACGATACTGGCCCAACGTTGCGACGGCGCGCTCGAGCGTGAGCACCGGGAGTTCGCAACGATCCTTCGAGACAAAGACGAGACCTACGCCCTCTTCCGCTGGCTCGACGACCGTTTCAACGGCGATTTGTTTCCGGGCAAGGAAGACCAAACCGAAGAGGAACGTGACGCCGCCTGGCTTGCCGAAAAAAACGCCGTAAGCGCCGACCACCTCAAGTTGCTCGCCGATCTGGTTTCCGGAACGATCGACACGACCGATCGGCAGCTCCGCCTCTGGCCGCATTACTCGTTCGATACCATCCCCCTGGAGTTCATTAGCAGCGTTTACGAGGAATTCCTGACTGAAGATCGGAATGCGAAGAAAGCGTACTACACGCCGTCGCACCTCGTCGATTACATTCTGGATGCGGTTCTGCCTTGGGAGGGCGAGGCCTGGGACCTCCGAGTGCTCGACCCCGCGTGCGGGTCGGGCATTTTTCTGGTGAAGGCCTTTCAGCGGCTCATCCACCGTTGGCGACGCCGGCACGGGCGCGAGCCGCTCGTGCGCGACTTGAAGCCGCTCTTGGAGAACAACTTCTATGGCGTGGACATCCACCCTGACGCGGTGCGCGTGGCGTGCTTCAGCCTTTATCTGGCCATGGCCGACGCCATCGATCCTAAGCACTATGTGACCCGAGAACGGGTCTTCCCGCGGCTGCGCGGCAGGCGATTGATCGCCAAGGACTTCTTCGACGAAACGACAAACGGTTTTCGGACCGACGGAGACGCCAAGCCGTTCGACCTGGTGATTGGCAACGCGCCCTGGGGGGAAAACTCAACGAAAAAAACATCGGATATCGTTCCCGACGCTGCGCCCACTCCGGGACGGCGCAAGCGAAAGGCCGCGCCGACGACTAAGGCCGAAACGTGGGCGAAGTCGCACGATTGGCCGATCGCCAACAACGACATCGGCCCCCTTTTCGTGGCCAAGGCGCTGAATCTGGTTGATCCATCGGGACGGGTCGCAATGTTGCAACCGGCGCTTTGGCTTTACCACAGGGCGCCGCCCGCGAAGGCCCTGAGGGGGAAACTCTTCGGTTCGTTCACCGTCGACGAAGTGACGAACCTTTCGGCGCTGCGACGCGACTTGTTCCGCAACGCAATCGGCCCAGCCTGCGTTCTCGTAGTGGGCCAAGGTACACCCGATCCGCGGACATCGCTCTTGTACATGACGCCCAAGCCGCTGCGAACCTCTGCGCTGACCAAAGAGTTTCAGGTCGAGCCACGCGACATCTCCCACCTGACCCACGAAGAAGCCGCGCACGACTCGCTGATTTGGTCGGTGTTGGCCCTGGGTGGGCGGCGTGATCTTCATTTGGTCCAGCGCCTGTCGCGCGAGACCAACCTCGCCAAGCTCGAAGCGAAAGGAGATATCATCTCGCGCATCGGCGTCATTCCAGGCGACCGGAAGCAAGAGCTTCCCGAACACCGAAACAAACGTTATTTCGACGCTCCGAGGTTTCCCGCGGACGTTTTTCTGGAGCTCGACGCCGAAAGCATCCCGCGCTGGACCGATCCGCGCGTTCACAGCAGGGACACCAAAGGCACGTACGACGAGTTCAAGAACCCCCAGTTGCTCGTCAAACAAAGCTTGAACGCAAATATTGGGCGGTTTCGCGCGGCCTTAGTGCGCTCAAGCGATCCGGTCTGGGGCGTGGTCTGCAAGAAAACGTACCTGTCGGTCCACGACGTCTCACCCGACGGCCGATATCTTCACACCGCGTGCATTGCCTACAACAGCTTACTGGCGACGTACTTTTTGTTTCTGACTAGCAGTCGCCTGGGACATTACATCACGGAGGCCCTGACGGAGGAATTGAAGACGGTACCCATGCCACCCAATGCTCCCGACGTTTCCTCCTTCGATTCATTCGAGGCGATCGATGAGTTCATGTGCCGGGCGTTTTCGTTGACGGAGGCGGAGCGGGCGATCGTGGAAGACGTCCTGGCCGTTGGTCTTCCGGACGCGCTGCGAAAGGGCCCGGGTCCTGGGCGACGTCCGACCGCGCGCCGCGGTGCCTCCGGCCTCGATGAATTCGAGTTGTCGGCCTACGGCGCGACTCTGACGAGCGTTCTGAAAGGAACGTTTGGTACGGACAAGGAGGTCGCAGTCACTATATATCAGGAGCCCGGCGCGAGGCGCCTTCCCGTTCGAATGGTTACCATCCACCTGGACTCAAATGGCGTCGCCCCGCTGACGATCGAAACGATCGAGGCCGATGGCTTGCTCGACAAGCTCGCATCGTTTCATCGCGATGTGCTCTCGAAAAAGGCGCATTCGGCGGTTGGCGACGCATTCGGGTTCCAGCGCGTCGCATACTTCTTCCATGCGCCGCATTCGGCACCGGGGCGCGTTCGCAGCTTGACTATCATCAAGCCCGACGAATACCGCTACTGGACCCGTTCGCAAGCCATGCGCGACGCCGACGAGCTGGCGGCGGCGCTCGTGCGAGCGGCCGGGGCGAAAAGGGGGCGAGGATGAGCCGCCGCGCCACGTTCAGCGAGCTGCGGTGGCCTGACGATCCGTTTGACCACGATTTGCCGATCCGATGGGCGAGTGGCGTGGCGACGCGGGTGCTCGATTGGACGTGGCGCGCGTTCGATCTTCTGCGAGCCAAGCATCTGGCCCGAGTCGATCTCACTCAAGGTCTGGAACAGTTGGAGCGCGATCTGACTCGCAGCCACTTTATCGAGATCCTAGCTCTCTTCGCGTCGGAGACGAGCGGATTCCCGACATTCTTCCCCGTCCCCGTTCCCGAATGGCCGGAGCTGGAATCACGAACATCGCCGTCGGCGAAGCCTCCGGCCAACGACTTTGCCTTCGTTTCATACAGCAATCGACGATGGACCTGGCCGATCGAGGCGAAGGTTGTGCCGACGCCCGGCAGGCTAGGCGACTATCTTGAAGACGTCAACCGTAAGTTCGTAGGCGGTGTTGCCGCGCCCCTGGTCGGGGAAGGGGCGATGATCGCCTATCTTCTGACGAATGAGACCGACAAGGTCTTCGAGAACCTGGCGAGGCGCCTCGAACAGGTTCTGGAGCCGGTTTCCGAGTTTCGCGAGCGGCCACATCGAACTTCCCACCATTCCCGAGCCACCGCTCCCGATCTGCGTCTCCATCACATGATGATGGAGTGTGTCGCGCGATGAGAACGGCGATTGGGCGTGGCAAAGATACGTTCGGTCCTGGATGGAACCGACCCGACGACTCCCATTGAGCGCCGCGATCAAGCCAGCCGAATTCACGCGGGACCTTTTCCGGAGGATATTCAGTAACGACTGTAATCAGCTCGGTATCGCTTGCTTCCTAATGTAGTCCGTCAAGATAATCCTCGGACTATCCTGAGAGCCATACATTTCATGAGGCTCATTCCCTCCAATCGTAATGTGATAATGGTGAATGGCCCCAGTTTTATAGGTCGATATGCGGCAGTGTTTGACTAACCCCTTTACTATATCTACAGGAACCAACGCGACTTGACTTATTCCCATGCCGCCTTCGGACGTCAAGCTCCGCATTGGCAGCCTCAATTTCTCGGAGTCGATCGATGTGGCATCATTAAAGCCGGCGCGCTCCGCGAGCAAAACGTTTGGTTCGGGGTACAAACCTGTCACCGTCCACCTTGCCGCCGCCGCCGCCTGCGAGGACAATAAGAGTTTGCCGCCTGCAACCCCGGACGCCCAGCGTATGGACGAAAACCGCCGCCTGATCGTGAGTGGCCGATTTGCCGCCGCGGCGCTGGCAACGGCGACTCAGCTTCTCTTGCTGGGTTCGGCCGTGCTCGCCCGCGACGCGGGCACGGCTGAAGACGCCGCCGCCATTCACGCCGCGGCAATCCAAAAGCGGTTCCAAGAGCAGATTCAGCCGCTCTTGGCGAAATACTGCCTGCGCTGCCATAACCCCGACAACATGAAGTCGGGCATTCGCGTCGATCACTTGGACGGCGCCCTGGAAGGGAGGCAACCGTTCCTTTGGAAAGACATCCGCGAGCAGCTTGCTGACGAAGCGATGCCGCCCGACGACGAACCGCAGCCGGCCGCCGAGGAGAGGCGGTTGCTCACCGATTGGATCGACGAGGCCGTCGCGATGGCCCGAGCCCGCAAACAAGAGAAAAACGGCTCGGTGCGCCGACTCACCGTATCGCAATATCGCAACACCCTGAGAGACCTGTTGGGCCTCGAAGACGATTTCACGGGTCTCCTGCCGCCCGACGCGGTCTCCAAGGATGGTTTCTTGAACAACAGCCAGACGATGCAGCTTTCCCCCTTGCTGGTCGAGGCCTATCTCAGCATTGCCGAGAAGGCGCTCGATCGGTGCCTCGTCGACGAGACCTCGCGGCCCGAAATCCAGAACTTCCGGATGGATTTGGGCGAGGGGATCAATCCGGCGCCGTGTCCGGACAAGCTGGTTCTCGGGGCGCTCAGCCATCTGCTCGCGAACGAAGACTTCACGGTGACTCAGTTGCAGCCGGCGAAGCCGTTTGACTATCGGCCGTTCGCGATGCAAACGAAGTACCGGTTCATCGAGGGCTACCAGGGCAACGACACGGTGCGCGGATGGCGCGAATTCGACAGCATCTACCACGCGGTCTATGCCTGCATGCGAGGCTCACAGGGGTATCCCAAGGGTCTGTCCTACGAGACGGTTCCCCAGGGACTGCTGCTGCGGCCGGCGATTCTCAGCGATGAATTGTTCGAGGGGGACAGCACCTACGGGCCGAAGGCGAACTTCAAGATCTCGCTGCGCGAACTACCCGACCAGGGACGGTTTCGCGTCACGGTCAAGGCCGCAAAATACGACGACGGCCTGCTGCTCGAAGAGAACACGGCAAGTCATCCCGCACCCTCGGCGGGGGCGATCGCGGTCGAGGACCTCGCGCAGCCACAAACTGCCGCCATCGAAGCGGCCGGAATCTACCAGGTCGACGTGTACTTGACGGCCGACGCCGGCGTGCCGAACGCCGAAAAGCGGCATGTGCTCACGCTCAAGCTGGGCGAGCGACGTTTTTCGGGGACCCTGCTACAGCCGGCGTTCTTGGCCGTGCGCTTGCCGGCCGGTCCGCTGACCGTCGCCGCTCAATACGGCGGCCAGTCCTCGCCGGCCCGCGTCGTCTTCACCCCCTTGGACTCGACGCACGAGCTTGCCAGGCGATTCGCGGCCTTCGATCGGCGCTCGCCGCGCGTCGGCGTTCACCTGGGCTTGCGGCGAGACTGCGGCAGCACGCTGGCGCAGCTCGGCGGACCGCAGCCCGTCGCTTCCTGCGACTTGCACGACTTCGTCTTTGAAGGCGCCATCGGCAACTTTCCCAGCCCGGACGTGGAAAAGGACAACGTCAATTATCTGGCCGGCATCCGCGAAATCGGCGTCCGTAGCGAATGTACCGACGGCCGCGACATGCCGCGGTTGCTCGTTCGCTCGGTCGAGTTCGAAGGGCCGCTCTACGACGCCTGGCCGCCGGCGACGCACCGCGGCATCTTCGTCGAGTCGGCGCAGCCATCGGGGCCCGCCGCGCACGCCCGCGACATCATCCGATCGTTTGCCACGCGGGCATTCCGCCGGCCCGTCTCCGAGCAAGAAGAAGTGTCGCTCTTTGCCGTGTGGAGCGATTCGTTCGCGCGGACCGCCGACTTCCGGCAAAGCACCAAGGACGCCTTGCTCGTGGTACTTTCGTCGCCGCAGTTCCTGTTCCTGATCGAAAACAGCGCAGGAGCCGAACCTGAGTCCATCGACGCCCATGAGCTGGCGTCGAAGCTGTCGTATTTCCTCTGGAACACGGCCCCCGACGAGCGGCTGCTGTCGCTGGCCGCGGCAGGCCGTTTGAGCGAATCGCTCGACGCCGAAACTCAGCGAATGATCCAGGACCCTCGCTTCGGCCAGTTTGTCCGCGAGTTCGCGTCGCAGTGGCTGAGTCTCGACAAGCTCGACGTCGTCGAGACCGATCGCAATCGCTACCCGAAGCTGACTCGCCATGTCAAGACTCAGTTGCGCAACGAGCCCGGCGAGTTTCTCGCGTACCTGATTCGGCACAACCTGCCGCTGCGGCACCTGGTTCAGTCGGACTTCATCGTGGCCAACGAGGTCGTGGCGAGCTACTACGAACTGGGCGACCGCACGGAAGACGGGTTCGAGTTCGTCGCGATCCAACACCAGAACGAAAACCTGGGCGGCCTGCTAACCCAGGCTGGAATTCTCGCGGGGCTGTCGGACGGTCGCGAATCGAACCCGGTGAAACGCGGCGCCTGGCTGGCTCGCAAGATCATCGCCGAGCCGCCGGACGACCCGCCGCCCAACGTGCCCGCCCTGCCGGCCGACGGCGAGCAACGGTCGCTCCGCGAGAAACTCGAGCGGCACCGCAATCAGCCGGGCTGCGCCAAGTGTCATTCCGGCATCGACCCGTGGGGACTGCCCTGGGAGCAATTCGACGCTGGCGGGCTCTTGAAGCGGGGCCAGGCCGTCGACGCCCGCTCGACGTTGCCCGATGGAACTGAGGTCGCCGGCGCGAACGCCTTGAAGGCGTACCTGGCCGGCGAGCGGCTCGACCAGGTGGCGTTCAGCTTTCTCAAGCACGTGGGCGTTTATGCCACCGGCCGCAGCCTGAGCTACCAGGAGCTTGAATCTCTCAAGGAGAAGGTGCTAGAATTCAAGTCCGCCGGCTACCCCGTGCAAGACCTCATCCGGAGCGTCGTGAACAGCGAGTTGTTTTTGGAGAAATAGCGGCGGCCCTTTGCCGCCAACGTTTTTTCAGCGAGTAATTCCCATGGCCGCGCCAGCCAAGCTTGATCGTCGTTCCGAACGGCAGTCCATCAATTATCGTGATCGCCCTCCGGTGTCTTCAAATGCCTTCCGTTCCTGGCTGTCTTCAATTGCCTTCCGGTCTTCAATTGCCTTCCGATATGGATGTCTTTCGCGACCAAGCGATGCACTTGGGTGAGCTCCCGCCGGCGCGGTGGTGAGGGCGTTTTTGCCGGCTCGCCTCGGCGCCGTTGGACCCCAGATCAGGCAAAAATCGCCCGCTAAAAAACGCGAAGGGCCTTTTTCCTCTTTTTGCCATCGGCACGCTAGTGCAGTGCCACTCGGATCGTCAGCAGCTTTTCTTCGCGCCGCAGCGTGAGAAGGGCGGTTCCGCCTGAGCGTGTGAGCAGCGTTCGCATGGTGCGTAGGGTTGTAGTCGACGCGTTGCAATCGTCAATGCGAATGAGGATATCACCCGCCATAACGCCTGCCTTTTCGGCATTGCCTCCAGGATGAACGACGTCGATGACGGTTCGACCGTCCGCTCGCAGCATCGAAAGTCCGCTCAGATCCCTGCGCATGGGACGATCGAATATCCGACTCCGCCGTAGATACATCGTGGCGTTCGGGAAGTCGAACGTCGCAACATAGCGAGACAGGTACTCCAATGAAATGACGTTCCACTTCGCTGAGGAAGCGAGAAGGTTCCGGTGCATAAACCCGTCCAATCGTAGCGCACTCAGAACCCCGGAATAGTCCTCCTGCTCACCGGTAGCTATGGTGGTCGATGATTTGCTCACCACGCGAAACCCGCCTTGTCGTTTCACCGCGATCAGCAACTGGGGCTCGATGCCGCACTCGTCAAACGCAATGAAGCCCGTATCAATCACAAAAGCCGCGTTCAACCGTTCCCCCAAGCCGAGTTCCACAGTCGGCAATCCATTGCGGTTAAACACAAGCGGAATTTGTTTTCCCGACGACGGAGGTACCGAATCCATGAACGACACTCTACCGTTCGAGACATCCAGTTGAACGACGTGTCTGCCAAGAAAGTCCATGCCGAGTGCGCCGTCAATGTCATGCCCAGCGGCCTTTCGAATCGGGTCCAAATCCACCGCGAATATCCGTCCACCCTCATGAACTCGAAGATCACCGATGCGCGCTCCGAGCGGCGCGTCGAACATCTGGACGACCTGCGAGGCGCCGTTCGCGCCCACGAGGTTTCCCGGTCCGCGAATCGGTCCTAGTTGTGGGGACAATCGAGCGTCGTACATGGTAAACTGCGCGCCGGTGTCCACAACGAAGGAGCGCCGCACCCCATTGAGTGTCAGCGGGACTAGCACTACATCGCCATTGGAATTGACGTCGTAATCGGCGCGAATTGCCTCCTGGGCTTGCGCTGGCGTCACGAGCTCC
>Ga0307373_10008339_pt1 | contig 15826 bp, 9 predicted proteins | sample OX2MG_FD_202534 | JGI IMG/M metagenome (GOLD analysis project Ga0307373, IMG submission 202534) | Soil microbial communities from Risofladan, Vaasa, Finland - OX-2 | ecosystem: Environmental > Terrestrial > Soil > Coastal area > Acid sulfate soil | place: Finland: Risofladan, Vaasa | collected... | reverse complement strand
GACGGCCCGCGATTACGCGTCGCGCGACGCACGCGTCGTCGGCGTCGCCTCGCGGGTGGTGGGCCCGATCGGCGGCCGGATCGAGCGCTCGGCCCGCTCGACCTCCTTCGCGCTGCCCAACCAGCCGACGGACGGCGTCCACAACCTGATGGTGTTCGGCTACTTCGTGCTGATCGAGCAGCACGCCCACCTGACCAGCGGGGCCTGGCCGGCGGCTACCGGCGGCGACGTGGTCGAGGCCGCCATCCCCCGTCCGACCGCCGAGCTGCTGGGGCTGTCGATCGGCAGCACGCTCAGCGTCACCAACCGGCTGAACGCCTCCCTGAGCGTGCCGGTCCGCATCAGCGGCATCTACCAGGTCGACGACGTCGCCGACCCCTACTGGTGGGGCGACCCGCTCGACACCGGCGGCATCGATGTCGGGGCGTCGTTCACGACCTACGGGCCGTTCCTGGTCGCCCAGCCGACCTTCTTCGGTGCGCTGAGCGGCCCCGGCGCCCGCTACATCTGGCGCGTCTACCCGAACTTCGCCCTGACGACCGTACCGATGGTGCCGACCCTGATCGGCAACGTCGACGGGCTCAAGGACAGCCTCAACCAGGGCTACGACGCCAACGACCAGTTCCTGGTCGACACCGACCTGAACACGCTGCTGCGCCAGGCGCAGCGCTCGCTGCTGGTGACGCGCACCGGCGTGCTGATCGTGACGGTCCAGCTGGCGATGCTGGCGGGCTATGCGCTGCTGCTGACCTCCGAGCTGCTGGTCGACCAGCGGCGTGTCGAGACGGGGCTGCTCCACGCGCGCGGGGCGAGCACCGCGCAGATCGTGACCATGGCGGTGATGGAGGCGCTGTTGCTGGGGATCCCGGCCGCGGCCGCCGGGCCCTGGTTGGCCGACCTGTCGCTGCGGATCCTGAACCACGTCGGGCCGCTGGCCGCGATCTCGCTGGCGCTCCACCCGCGGGTGTCGCTCGACTCCTACTGGCTGTCGATCATCGCCGCGCTGGGCTGCGTGCTGGCGCTGGCGCTGCCGTCGCTGGCGGCGGCCCGCTCCTTCGTGCAGGCCCGCACCGCACGCGGCCGCCAGCGCGCCCAGGGGCTGGCCCAGCGCGCCGGCATCGACGTGGCGCTGCTCGGCGCGGCGGCACTCGGCTACTGGCAGCTGCACCGCTACGGCGCGCCGATCACCCAGACGGTTCAGGGCAAGCTGGGTCTGGACCCGCTGCTGGTCGCCGCCCCGGCCATCGGGCTGGTGGCCGGCGCCGTCGTCGCGCTGCGGATCATCCCGCTGCTGGCACGCCTGGTCGACCGGGCCGCCACCCGCGTGCGTGGGCTGGTGCCCGCGCTCGGCGCCTGGCAGCTCGGTCGCCGCCCGCTGGGCTACGCGCGCTCGGCGCTGCTGCTGATGCTGGCCATCGCCATCGGCCTCTTCTCGCTGTCCTACGCCTCGACCTGGGCGCTGTCCCAGCAGGATCAGGCCGACTACCAGATCGGTGCCGACCTGCGCCTGCAGCCGGACATTCGCTACGGCAGCGCGATCCCGCAGCTCGACCTGGCCCAGGCGCACGGCCAGGTCTCCGGCGTGGCCGCGACCATGCCGATCATGCGCGACTTCTTCGAGGCTTCGCAGGTGACCGGCGACGGCCTGCTGCTGGCCGTCGACGCCAGCCAGGCCAGCCGCATCGTCTCCTTCCGGCCGGACCTGGCCGGTGTTCCCTTCAGCGACCTGATGGCCAAGCTGGCCGCCGGACGCCCGACGCTACCGACGCTGCCGCTCCCCGGCCAGCCGCAGCGGCTGGCCCTCGACGTGAAGATGACGCTCGACCCGCTGCCGGCCGGCGCGCCGGTCCAGCCCGGCCGCTCCGACGTCTTCCCGTCGCTGACGCTGGTGGTGCGGGACGCGCGTGGGATGCTGTACACGCTCGGGCCGACGACGGTGCCGGCCGACGGCGGGGAGCACCTGGTCGTGTTCCCGCTGGCCTACGCCGCCACCGGCGCGCACCTGATGCTGCCCGAGTACCCGCTCGCGCTGGCCTCGGCGAGCCTGGACATGCACCCGCTGGCACGGGTGGCCCGCACGGGCCAGTTCGATCTGGTGGCCTTCCAGACGAGCGACCAGCTCTCGGGCAATAGCTGGGCCGCCGTCCCCTTCGACCGCGGCCAGGCGAACCTGTCGCTGGTGCAGTTCGGCCTGAGCGCGCCGGCCTCCAACACCCCCACCGCGACCCAGCCGGCGGCCGGCACCGCCTTCCAGTTCAGTACCGGCGCCGCCCGCGGCAACGGCTACTCGGCGGTCAGCTTCGCGCTGAAGCCGAACGGCCCGCTGCCGCCCGACACCCTGCCGATCCTGGTGAGCGACAACTTCCTCGACGCTACCGCCACCCACGTCGGCGACACCATCCCGCTCGACCTGGAGGGTGCGCGGCGGCAGGCGCGGATCGTCGGCTCGGTGCGCGGCTTCCCGACGCTCGACCCCGGGCGGGCCAACGTCATCGTCGACCTGCCGACCCTGACCGCGCTGAAGTTCGAGACCGACGGCGGCACGATCGACCCCAGCGAGTGGTGGCTGGCGACGACGCCGGGCGGGCGCGCAGCCGCCGACGCCACGCTGCGGGCGGCCCCCTACTCCAGCCCGCAGGTGCTCGACCGCGTCGATCGCATCCAGGCACTGCGCACCGACCCTGTCGCGCTGGGGATCATCGGGGCGCTCTCGCTGGGCTTCGTCGCCGCCGGGCTCTTCGCCGCGCTCGGCTTTGCCGTCAGCGCCGCCGTCGGCGCCTGGGACCGGCTGACCGAGTTCGCCCTGCTGCGGGCGCTCGGGCTGTCACCCGGCCAGCTCTCCGGCTGGCTGTCGCTCGAGAACGGCATCCTGGTCGTGGTCAGCCTGGTCGGCGGAACGTTGCTGGGGCTGCTGCTGGCCTGGCTGATCCTGCCGCTGGTGTCGCTCACCCAGCAGGCGAGCCGGACCGTGCCGGGCGTCGTGGTGGTGGTCCCCTGGAGCTCCGTAGTGGCTCTCGAGGTCAGCAGCCTGGTGGTGCTGGCGCTGGCGGTGGTCGTGCTGGCGGGCGCCCTGCGTCGGATCGGCCTGGGCTCGCTGCTGCGGCTGGGTGAGGAGTAGGCCGTGGCGCGCGTGGCCGGGCGAGCGACAGCACGACCCCGAAGCGGCCGGAACGCCGTCGCCGGGCTGACCGCGATCGCGACACTGCTGCGCCGCCTGCGCTGGGAGCTGCCGCTGGCGGCGACGGTCGCCGGCGTCGTGCTCGTGACCGGCTTCGTCTTCGCCGCCGCGCCGCGCCTGCTCAACGCCGTCTCGCGCGATGGACTGCGCTACGCCATCACCAACGCCGCCGTCTACGAGCGGAACCTGGTCATGTCCCAGGGCGGTCGCCTGCCCGCCGGCAGCGGGAGCGACCCGCTGGCAGCCGTCGACTCCGCCGGGGCGCAGATGGACGCGAGCCTGCCCGCGTCGCTGCGCTCGGTCGTCGACCACCGCACCTACGTCGTCGATGCCGTGCGCTACACCTTCCCGCAGCCGCCCGGCGGCAGCGGATCCGTCCGCCACGTCACCTTCCGCTACCAGAGCGGCATCGAGTCGCGTATCCACCTGGTTTCCGGTCGCCTCCCGGCGCCGACCAGCGCCACGGTCACCTCGACCACGCCGCCGACCACCCCCATCCCGGTCATCGAGGTGGCGATGTCCCAGGCGACGGCCCAGGCGCTCGGGCTGCAGCTCAACCAGCCGGCGGTCCTGGAGCCCGACTTCCAGGACAATCTGATCGGACGCGGCAACGTACCGAACCGGCTGGCCGTCGATGTGGTCGGCTTCATCGACACGCTCAACCCCAAGGATGACTACTGGTACGACGACCAGAGCCTGCAGACCCCCAGCGTCTACGACGACGGGAACACGACGCAGATCTACGGCACGGGGCTGTTCGCGCCGCTGGCCTACGCGGACCTGCTCAAGGACACCGTCCCGGCGCTAGTCGAGTACAACTGGCGCTTCTATGTGGCGCCGGACCGCTTCACCGTGTCCAACTTTGGCCAGCTGCAATCCGACGTCAAGCGACTCGACGCCACCTACGGCTCGGCCTACACCGCGCGCCCGACCGACATCGGCGCCAGCACGCGCCTGGCCGACCTCTTCTCGCAGTACGCCGGGCAGCGCCGGCTGACCGAGTCGATCCTCTCGCTGGCCGTGATCGGGCTGCTGGCGGTGGCGCTGGCGGTGATCGGTCTGGTGGGCGCGTTCGTCGCCGAGCGGCGGCGCGAGTCCTACGCGCTGCTGCGGGGCCGCGGTGGCTCGGCGGCGCAACTCCTCGGCGCGCAGGCGGCCGAGGCGGGGCTGCTCGGGATACCGGCCGTCCTGCTGGGCTATCTGGCGGCGCTGCTGCTGGTACGTGCCGAGCCGACCATCTGGTCCCCGGGCCTGGCGCTTGGGATCGCCCTGGCGACGGCGGTGCTCACCGTCGGGGCGACCCTGCCCTACGCGCGGCGCAACCTGCAGGCGCTGGAGCGCGACGAGGTCCGCCGTGAGCGCTTCTCGCCCCGGCGGGCGGCGTTCGAGGTGTTCGTCGTCGTGCTGGCGGTGGCCGGGATCTACCTGCTGCGCCGCCGCGGCCTGGCCGGCGACAGCGCCACGGCCCAGGCCGGCGGCGTCGATCCCTACCTCGCGGCGGTGCCGGTGCTCCTCGGCCTGGCCGTGGGGCTGGTGACGCTGCGCCTCTACGTCCTGCCGATTCGCGTCCTGGCCTGGTGGGCCTCTACCCGCAAGGACCTCGTCCTCTTCCTGGGTCTGCGGCGCGTCTCGCGCCAGTCGCTGGTGACCAGCGTGCCGCTGCTGGTGCTGCTCCTGTCGGTGGCGGTCAGCGTCTTCTCGTCGGTCATGCTGCGGACCATCGCCGTGGGTCAGATCCAGACGTCGTGGGAGTTGGTCGGTGCGCCGTTCCGGGTGAACTCGTATGCCGGGGCACAGCTGCTGGATCCCGACCTCGACCTCTCGAAGGTGCCCGGCGTCGTGGCGACCGCGGACGCGCTGAACACCAGCGCCGTCGTCAGCGCGAACGGCGCCTTGCCCGGCGGGCTGACCACCCTGTTCGCGGTGCAGACCGCGGCCTACGAGAAGATCGACGCCGGCACGCCGGTCGACCCCCACTTCAGCGGGGCACTGCTGACGCCCCCGAGCGGGTCCGACGTCGGTAAGGGGTCCAACCCGATCCCGGCCATCGTCTCGACCGCGTCGCCGCTGGGCGGTCATTCGATGACGGTGGGTGAGACCTTCGGGCTGCAGATCCACAACCAGACGGTCACCTTCGTGGCCGCCGAGGTGCGGGATCGTTTCCCGGCGCTGCCATCGACGACACCGTTCGTCGTGGCCTCGCTCGACGCCGTCCACGCGGCGGTACCGGGCTACAACACCGAGCGGACGTCCCTCTACGTGGGGGCACCCGACCGTGCCGGCCCGGCGCTGAGCGCGGCGATCGATGCCCAGCAGTCGCCGTCGATCCTGACCTCCCGCGCCGCCGAGTACGCCGGCGTGCACGACGCACCGCTCGTCGCGGGTGCGGTGTCCGGGTTCCGCATCGGGGTCGGAGTCGCCGCGCTCTACTCGGCCCTGGCGGTGGTGGTGGCGCTGGCGCTGACCGGGAGGGCGCGAGCCCGCGACGTCGCCTACCTGCGCACGCTCGGCCTCTCGCCGCTCCAGGTGCTGGGCCTGATCGCCGCCGAGCAGGCGCCGCCGGTAGTCGTGGCGCTGGCCGTGGGGACCGCGCTCGGGGTGGGTATCATTCGGCTGATCGCCCCGGCCCTCGACTTCACGGCCTTCACCGGGCCCGACATTCCGGTGGCGGTGACGATCGACTGGCCGACCGTCGTGCTCCTGGGGCTCGGCCTGGTGGTCGTCGTCGCGGCGGCCGTCGCCGCCGCCAGCGCGCTGACCGAGCGTGCCAGCCTCAGCGGGGTCCTGAGAATGGGGGATCGATGACCGACACGCTCGACTACCAGGAGCTGCGCGAGCGGGCGGCCGGCGTCCAGCGTATCCAGTTCGGCGCCGGCTCGCAGATCGTGTGCGACAACCTGGTCAAGATCTACAAGGTAGCCGAGTTGGAGGTGGTCGCGCTCCAGGGGCTCGACCTGATCGTGAGCCAGGGCGAGATGGTCGGCATCGTGGGCGCCTCCGGCAGCGGCAAGTCGACTCTGCTCAACATCCTGGGCGGGCTCGACGTCCCCTCCGCCGGGCGGTCGGTCGTGGCCGGCTACGACCTGCTCAACATGACGGCGCAGGACCGGCTGGTCTACCGGCGCCAGGTCGTGGGCTTCATCTGGCAGCAGACCGCGCGCAACCTGCTGCCGTACCTCACGGCCGCCGACAACGTGGAGCTGCCAATGATCCTCGACGGCATGCCCGGCCGTCAGCGCAAGGAGCGGGTGGGGGAGCTGCTGGAGCTCGTGGGGCTCACTCCGCGCGCCCGGCATCGCCCCGACCGCCTCTCCGGCGGCGAGCAGCAACGGGTGGCCATCGCCGTGGCGCTGGCCAACTCGCCGTCGGTGCTGCTGGCCGACGAGCCGACCGGTGAGCTCGATACGGCCACCTCCAACGAGGTCTTCGCCGTGCTGCGCGCGATCAGCGCCGACCTCGGCGTGACCGTGGTGGTCGTGACCCACGACCCGCTGGTCTCCAACCAGATGACGCGCACGGTGTCCATTCGGGACGGGCGCACCAGCAGCGAGACGCTGCGGCGCATGGGAACCAGCGCCGAGGGCGAGCGCCAGGTCATCGCCGAGGAGTTCGCGGTGCTCGATCGTGCCGGCCGCATGCAGTTGCCCCACAACTACGTCGATGCCCTCAGGCTCGAGCGCCGGGTGCGCCTCGACCTCGAGCCGGACCACATCGGTGTCTGGCCGGATCGGAGCGCCGAGCAGGCGCCGGAGCGGGAGCGGGAGCCGGAGCGATGAGCGACGACAACGAGCGCTGGATGCCGCCCGAGCGGCGGCGGGGTGCCGAGCGGGGCACGGCCCCGACGCCCACCCCGCCGGCTGAGCCGACCGTCGCGGCACCCGTCGCCGAGCCGGCCGTGACCCGGGCCACTCCGGTCACCGAGCCGACCGCGACCCGTGCCACGCCGGTGGTCGCCCCGGTGTTCGCCCCGGAGCCTCCGCCGGGCCCGCGCCCGCGGGAGGCGATGATCATCGCGCCCATCGTGGACGTCGAGGGCGTCAGCCGCGACTACCCGATGGGCGAGGGGATCGTGCACGCCCTCAAGCCGGTCACCCTCAAGGTGCCGCGCGGCCAGCTGGTGGCGGTACACGGGCGCTCCGGCTCGGGCAAGACGACCCTCTTGAACCTGATCGGGGGGCTGGATCGGCCCAGCACCGGACGGGTTTGGGTCGACGGCATCGACGTCACCGCCCTGCCGGAGCGCGACCTCGTCGAGCTGCGCCGCCACACGGTCGGTTTCATCTTCCAGACCTTCGGCCTCATCCCGATCCTGACCGCCGCGGAGAACGTCGAGATCCCGCTGCGGCTCTCCAACGTCGACGTCGCCGAGCGCGAGGAGCGCGTGCGCGTGCTGCTCGAGCTGGTCGGCCTGGGAGAGCGCGCCCGCCACCGGCCCTTCGAACTGTCGGGCGGCGAGCAGCAGCGGGTCGCCATCGCCCGGGCGCTGGCCAACACGCCCAAGCTCCTGATCGCCGACGAGCCGACCGGCCAGCTCGACTCCGGCACGGCGCGGTCGATCATGGCGCTGATCCGGGCGCTGGTGAAGAGCGAGGGCGTGACGGCGATCGTGGCCACTCACGACCCGGTGCTGATCGACCTGGCCGACCGCGTGGTCGAGCTACGCGACGGTGAGATCATCGCCGACAACTGGTAGACCCCGGCGCCACGGAAGCCCCAGTACACCGCGAGATACCGCCGCGACCCGCTGCCGCACCCACACACATGGTGCTTAGATTGTCATACCTTTTGACAACCTGATACCTGAATTCATCGCCATTTAAGACTGGGTTTACGTTGGCGGTGGATCATGGGAGTCGGTCGCTCGACCGCCGGCCCGATCCAGGGGCCGATCACGTGTCCGCCGTCCGACCGCGGAGCGGTGCCGTCTGCCGGTCGACCTCCCGCCGACTCAGCCGACAGCCGCCGACTTCCCGGCACGACAGGTGCACAGTGATTCGTGCTCCGACCCGGTATCCCGGTTCGAGCGACGCAAGCGGATTGGGAGAGGTGTGATGGATCACGGGATCTCACTGGACACGGCGCTCGCGCGCTGGGCGGTGACCACGCCCGACGCGCCCTTCGTCTCGGAGGTCGAGACGGGCCGCGTCCTCAGCTATGGCGCCGCGCGCGCGGCCGTGCAGACGCTCCGGGCCTACCTCGGCGAGCCGGGGCGCGTCGTCGGGCTGTCGCTGCCGGCCGGCGTGCCGTCGGCGATGACCTGGCTGGCGGCGCTGACCGGTGGACACACGCTCGTGCCCTGCTCGCCGGACGCGACCGACGAGGAGAAGGCACGCCTGGGCGCGCGCTTCGGCGTGGATACTCTGGTCGTGCCCGCCGTCGACCATGCCTTCGGGTTCGCCAACCCCGAGGCGCGGATCATCACCCTCCGCGAGGTGGAGGAGGTCATCGGCCGCGCGGTCGCGGGGCCGGCGCCGTCGGTGCCGGCGGCATTCGAGGGCGAGGTCTGCCTGACGACCTCCGGGACGACCGGCGAGCCGAAGGGTATCCGCCTGCGGGCGCACCAGGTCGCCTACACGGCCGACCAGATCCGGCGCAGACATCGTCTGACGACGTCCGACCGCGGGCTGTCGGTCCTGCCGTTCTTCCACGTCAACGCCCCGGTGGTCAGCCTCTGCGCGACCTTGATGGCCGGCGCCACGGTCGTGATCGCTCCGCGCTTCAGCCGCAGCCGGTTCTGGTCGTGGATCGAGCGCGAGCAGATCACCTGGGCCAGCGTCGTGCCGGCGATCGTGGCCATGCTGCTGCAGACCGAGCCGCCGGAGTGGCTGCCGGGTCCGCTGCGCTTCGTGCGCACCGCCTCGGCGCCGTTGCCGGTGACCTACCTGCGCGAGTTCGAGCGGCGCTTCGGCGTCCCGATGATCGAGACCTACGGCCTGTCCGAGGCCGCGGCCACCGTGGCGGCGAACCCCGCCCCGCCGGCGCGCCACGTCCCCGGCTCGGTCGGCCTGCCGCTGGGCGTCTCGATTCGCATCTGCCGGCCGCGTGAGAACAACGTCTCGACATCGCTGGCCGACGTGGCGCCGGGAGTCGAGGGAGAGATCTGCATCAGCGGTCCCAGCGTCATCGCCGGCTACGAGGGCGGCGTCGGCGCGTCCTCGTTCACGGACGGCTGGTTCCGTACCGGCGACCTGGGCCGGCTCGATAACGACGGGTACCTGCACATCAGCGGGCGCCTCGGCGACGTGATCAACCGGGGCGGGGAGAAGATTGCCCCGCGCGAGGTCGAGGAGGTCCTCCTGGCGCACCCGCTCGTCCGCGACGTGGCGGTCGTGGGCCGGCCCGACCCCATCTTCGGCCGCCGGGTGGTCGCCTACGTGGTCCCCTCCGGTGGCGCCTTCCCCGACCTGAGTGGGACGCTGCGGGCCTACGCCGCGCGGCGCCTGAGCACCTACAAGGTCCCCGAGGAGGTGGTCGAGGTCCCGGCGCTGCCGCGGACGCGGACGGGCAAGATCCAGCGTCACCTGGTCGGGGTGACGACGGTCGCCGGGCTGGGTGGTCTGACGGATGAGCTCGAGCAGGATGGGGCTGCCTGATGTCCGCCCCGGCTCTCGACGTCGAGCCCGCGGTGGCTCCCGTTCCCGGCGGGGCAGCCAGCCCGACTCAGGTTCGGACGGCAGGACGTCACCGGCCCTACCTGTACGAGGTCGACCTCGTGCGGGTGGTGACCGCGCTCTGCGTGGTCGGCGTCCACGCGGCGGCCTTCACCGTGGTCTTCAACCACTCGACGCTGGGAGCGCAGCTGCAAAACGCCGTCGTGGACGTGCTGCACTTCACGCGCGAGGTCTTCCTCTCGATCACGGCATTCGTGCTGGTCTACGGCTACGCGCACCGGCCCTTCAACGCGCGGCGCTTCTGGCGTCGGCGCGGGCTGGGCGTGCTGCTGCCCTACGTGGCCTGGAGCTTCTTCTACGTGTGGTTCTCGACCCCGCACCAGCCGATTGGCAGCTGGCTGTGGGCGGCGACGCTCAATACGATCGGCGGCAGCGCGTCGTACCAGCTCTACTTCATCCTGCTCAGCCTCGAGTTCTACCTGATCCTGCCGCTCTTCCTGTGGGCGCTGGCCCGTGTCGAGCGCCATCCGTGGAAGCTGCTGGCCGGGAGCCTCGCGGTCCAGCTCGCGGTGATGTACGTCGACTACCACTACATTCAGGCGGGTGCTCTCGCCGGGACGCGCGCCGGCCAGGTCATCGCCGAGGCCCAGGGGCGGCTGCTCCCCTTCTACCAGTTCTACGCGGTCATCGGCGCCCTCGGCGCGATCTACGTCGATCAGGTGCGTGCCTTCGTCCTGCGGCATGGTCGGGCCGTCGTCGTGACCATGGCTCTGGGGGTGGGCATCCTCTGGGGTCGATACTTCGTCGGCGTCTGGAGCCTGCACGACAGCACCGACTACGCCACCGCGGTCTTCCAGCCCTCGGTCGTGCTCTTCAGCGGTGCCACGGCGCTCTTCCTCTACTGGCTGGGGTCCCGCTGGGCGCTCAGCCGGGGCGCGGGGATGCGCCCGCGAGGCTGGCGCTTCATGGCGCTGCTGTCGGATGCCTCCTTTGGCGTCTACCTCGTCCACGCCTTCATCCTGAACAGCGTCCTGTCGTCGCTCGCGCCTGCCTTCCCGGCCGGTTGGCCCGCGGCGTTTCGGGCGCTCCTGGTCTGGGCGATCGCGGCGAGCGGTGCCGTCGGCATGAGCGTGCTCTTCATCTACCTGCCGGGCTTCAGCCGCCTGGTCGGTCGCCCCTGCGCCTGGACCGGCGCGGTGATCTTCCTGCGGCGGGTTGGTGCGTGGCTCCGTCAGCCCCTCGACGCGGCGCTCCGGCCGCTGCTCGCGCAAGACCACGCGAAGGGCGCCGCCGAGCTCGATCGGCAGCTCCAGTCGAGCGAGTGACCGGATGAGGTCCGTCCGCAAGCGCTGGATCCTGGCGGTCGCCGTGACGGCGCTGCTCGCCGCCGCGGTCCGCGTGGGTCCCTGGCGGGTCTCCTCACCCGCCTCCGAGAGTGCCGCCCCGACCGTGACCACATCCCGGCCCGCGAGCCCGGGGCGGATACGGCGAGCCTCCATCGCGGCTGCTCCCCGGCGCGCCTCGGTGGCCGCGGTCCGCGCGCCCGCCTCGCCCTCGCCGAGCCGGGCGACCTTCGCGGCGACGCCGGGTGCGATCCCGGCCGCGTCCGGGACGGTCACCTGCCAGCCGGCACCCGCCAACGACTATGCCACCTGTCGCTACGTGGAGCCGTCGGGCGATGGGATGACGTTCTACCTGTTCGTTCCGTCCAACTACGACCCGACGCGGACGTACCCCCTGGTGCTGCTGCTCCACGGCGGTGGCGAGCGGGCCAGGCCGACGAAGACCGCGACCCAGAACCGGGCCTTGCTCCTCAACCAGCCGTACGTGGCGGTTTGGGGGCCGGGCTACCCCCATCCCGACGCCCCAGACGTCCAGCGCCGGTGGCCCAGCTTCGTGGTCGTGCCGCAGCTCCTGGCCGGGCAGCGCTGGGTAAACGTCCCGCCCGCCACCGGCTCCTACCACCTGGCGGCGCAGCCCAGCGATCCGCTCCGCATGGCCATGGAGATCCTCGACGTGGTACAGGCGCGCTACACCGGGATCGACCCGTCGCGGCGCTACATCACGGGGCTGTCGCTCGGCGGCTACGGGACCTGGGAGGCGATCGAGCGCTGGCCGGGCTACTTCGCCGCCGCGGCCCCGATCTGCGGCGCCGGCGACCCATCCCAGGCCGCGCGCATCAAGGACCTGCCCATCTGGGCCTTTCACGGCTCGGCCGACCCGACGGTGCCGGTTTCCGGCTCGCGCGACATGGTCCACGCGATCGAGGCGGCCGGCGGCCATGCGCGCTACACCGAGTACTCCGGGGCGGGCCACGCCGTCTGGACGAACGTCTACGCGCTGCTCGGCCGGCCGTCGCCGACGCCCGGCTTTTTCAACTGGCTCTTCGCGCAGCGTCGCGCCGGCACGGCGGCGTAGCCATCGGCGATCAGGAGGCGAACAGCGCGCCCACCCCCTGCGCGGCTGCCAGCGCGCCCGAGATGAAGATCACCAGCAGCGCGATCGAGCGGAAGGTCGCCTCGGGGATTCGCCCCGCCAGCCGCACCCCCATCCAGTTTCCCACCAGCGCGCCCGGCAGCCAGACGGCCGCCGCGGGGACGAGTGCGAGCCGCACGAGGTCACCGCGTGCCTGGAGCAGAACGAGCGCGATGGCGTTGGAGACGACGAAGTAGACCGCGAGGTCGGCCAGGAAGGAGAGCGGCCTGGCCCGGTTACGCGTGAGGAGGAGCGCGGGCGGCACGCCGTTGAGGGACATCGTTGCGCCGAGGAAGCCGCCGGCCAGACCTGCCGCGACCGTGCCGCCCGGGATCGGCCGCGCCGTCTGCGCGGAGCGCAGCAGGACCACGGCGGTGAGCATGACCAGCGCCCCGGTCGCCACCTTGAGCGCCGGACCGTTGACGACGTCGACCACGCGCACGCCGAGGTAGAGTCCGGGCACGCTGCCGAGGATCAGCAGCGCGGCCTGGCGCACGAACAGGTGCCGGCGCAGTTGCCAGGCGACCGAGATGCGCGTCACGAGTGCGAGCGAGAGGTTGGCCGTGACGATGAACTTGAGCGGGAAGCCGAGCGCCAGCAGGAGTGGCATCGACACCAGGGCGAAGCCGAAGCCGGTCGCGCCGGCCAGCAACGCAGCCAGGAGCATCACCAGAGCGCCCAGGGCGAGCGCCGGGTCAGTCGCCAGTCCGAACGTGGTGATCCCCTTCGGAGTCACTGACGCGCAAACGGCGCGGCAGACGGCCGCGCCAGACTCCAGCCAGACTGTGAGACCTTGACCGTGCCGAGCGTCGTCTCCCCAATGAGTGCGGCCACGGCCGATCGTCAGGTTACCATCTTGCGCCGGCAGCGCGCTCGGCCGAGCAGCCAGTGTGTCAGCCGGCGAGCACGCACCCGCTCGCCGGGCTCAATGCCTGCGCAGGAACTCCCTGACGCTGTCAAGGAACCAGCCCGTCCGTCGCCAGGGTATCGAGTGATTGGCGTTTGGGCAGACAGCCAGGTCAGCGTTCGGCAGGGTGCGGTACATCGAGATCGCGGCCTCGACCGGCACGTCGCCATCCCGGTCGCCCACCATGACCAGCGCTGGACGGGTGATGCCTCCGAACTCGGCGTCGGAGAGCCCGGGGTAGTCGAGCCAGAGCTGAGCCGTCTGAGTGACAAGCGTCCGCCAGTGCTCATCACCGCCGGCGTGCATCGCACGAAATCGTGGGTAGGACTCCCCCAGCATCCGTTCGACCTGCGTGAGATCGGGCTGGCCCAGGGCGTCGATGCCGAAGAAGTCGCGCACCCAGCCCTGGGTCTCGGGAGTCGGGTGGTAGTCCGCGGCCCCGGCGACGAACGCACGGACGTACTGCGGGTAGCGCAGAGCCAGGTGCAGCGCGTGCTGCCCACCGTCACTCCAGCCGACGACATATGGCGGATCGGTAGCGACGGCCTCGATCACGGCGGCGAAGTCCGACGCAATTCGGGGGTAGGCCAGCCTCCCGGCGGGATTGGTCGAGTGTCCGTGCCCGCGGGTGTCGACGGTGATGACGCGAAACTCGGAAGCGAGATTGGGGATCAGGTGCAGCCAGGTCCGACTCGACTCGAGCCCGCCATGCAGGAGGAGCAGCGGATAGCCGGCGCCGAATTCCTCGTAGTAGAGGCTGACGTCGTCGAGCTCGACGGTCTTGCCCCGAGGCTTGTCCCGGTCAGCGTGTGTCACCTTGGCTCGCTCCTCCTGGGGGTGCCAACCCGGGATGACCGGGTTCTGACGTCAAACTCGATCATCGCGCCCCATCATGGGAAGCGACGCATCCTCCAGCCGATCGGCTCTTGCCGCCTTTCGATGATCCAGTTTCGGCGTTTCGTGGGCGGCAGCGCGGATTGGTGGCTGTCGTCGACGACCGCGCTACGGTGGACATCGGGCAAGACGAATCCATTCGCACCAGGGCGCGAAACGGGGGGTGCATATCCCCCCAAACAGGTAAAACAAACTATACCGTGTAGACCTCGTTGCGATGCTACCTGGAGTGGCTGTTATCCTGGAGGTGCGGTGGGATCTGGCCGACCGCCATGGGCGTTCACCCGCGAGCACGCGCCCATACGCACTCGACCCTTCGCGTGGGACGTGACGGCGAGCGCTCGTCGGGTGCAACGCCGAGTATGCCGCTCGCGACCATGGCTACCGACGTCGGACCTCGAGGATTATCGACACCATCCCCAACTCGCCCTCTCGGTTCCGGTGATCAATGCGCGGCGATCTGCGGACCGGACCATCGCTGATGTCCCAGTGTTGTCGTAGAACCGGCCGGACTCGCCGGAGTACTCGAGCCCCGAACTGGCCGTTCGGTGCGCCCGACCCGTCGAGCCGCGTCGTCGAAAGTGGCGTCGAAGATCCCGGCAGGAGGCGCGGTCGCTGGCTTCGCCGCCGCTGCTGCTCAGACCGGGCGCACTTCGGCGAGCCACTGGACGGCTTGCGCGTCGTCCCAGCAGACGGCGGCTCCCCACGCGGCCGTCGCTTGCGCGGCGAGGTCGTGCGCCGCGTCGTCGAGACCGGCCGCGTTGTGGGGCAGCACCAGGTCGAGGTCGGGGACGTCGACGTGCGCCTCGTCCCAGTCGATCAGCGCGACCCGCTCGGCGGTCAGGCGGATGTTGCGCGGGTTGGGGTCGCCGTGGACGACGCAGGTCGGCCGTCCGACGAGCCGCGCCCACGCGGCGCGGCAGCGCGCCACGCCCTCCGGCGGCATCGCGCCGAGGTCGATCTTCGTCCCGGTGGCGGCGTGCAGGAGGTCGGTCGACGAGCGCCAACCCGGGCGCTGCGGCCACCCCGGCGTCAACCGATGCAGCCGGCGGAGCGTATCGGCCACGCGCCGCCAGTCGGCCTCCGTCTCGGGCGGTCCACCCTCGACGTAGGTCATCACCACCACCCCGTCGGCGAACAGCCGGCCGTCCGTCGTCGGGATCGGCACCGGCACGGTCAGCCCTGCACGGTCGAGGCGTTGGAGAAGCGCGGTCTCCCACGCGAGATCCGCGTCGCTCCGGACACCGAGACGACCGACCGCGAGGTGCCCGTTGACGCGCACGGTCCACACGTCGTTGGCCACGCCGCCAGCGAGCGGTGCGATGCGCGCGACGTCGTCCCCCCACTGCGCGAGTGCCTCCCAGCCCATGGGCCACCTCCTCCCCGTCACGCAGCGCACGATCCGCCCGCGCCACGACCGCGCGGCTCTCGCCGTCTTTCGATGATTGCCCTGCAGGCGGCGCAGCGCAGACGCTGCCGCCAGCGATCGCAGCCCGCGCGCCCGTAGCCCTGGCGTTGGCGTAGCTCGAGCTTGTGGACGAAGCCCTCCGTCGGTCCGTTGCTCCCCGGCTCGGTGAGCCCGGCGCGCACAGCATCAAGGTCGCCCCGCAGGCCGGTGGCGAAGCGGTGGAGCGCGGGCACCGGGCAGCCCTCCGCCTTGGCTAACCAGTCGTCCAGGCGCTCGCCGCGCCGCTCGCGCAGCAGCGCCGCGAAGTCCTGCACCAGGATGTCGGCGCCGGCGACCGCCTCGTCGACTTGCCG
>Ga0307373_10008336_pt1 | contig 15828 bp, 15 predicted proteins | sample OX2MG_FD_202534 | JGI IMG/M metagenome (GOLD analysis project Ga0307373, IMG submission 202534) | Soil microbial communities from Risofladan, Vaasa, Finland - OX-2 | ecosystem: Environmental > Terrestrial > Soil > Coastal area > Acid sulfate soil | place: Finland: Risofladan, Vaasa | collected... | reverse complement strand
CGGCAGGCCGCCGGTAGACAGCAGGCTTTCCAGCGCCTTTACCTGCATCCACACCTGGCCCTTGTCATCCACCGCGCCGCGGGCATAGATGTTGCCGTTGCGCTCCGTCGGTTCAAATGGCGGTGAGTGCCACTCGTCGATCGGGTCCTCCGGCTGCACGTCGTAGTGCCCGTAAATCAGCGCCGTGGGTTTGCCGGGAGCCTTCAACCAGTCGCCGTAGACGAGCGGATGGCCCGTGGTCTCCTTCAGGTGCACATTCTCAAAGCCGATCCGCCGCAACTCGGCCGCCAGCATCTCGGCCGCCTTGCGGCAATCGCCGGCGTGTTCGGGCAGAGTGGAGATGGATGGAATCCTCAGCAGGCTTTTCAACTCGTCCAGGAAGCGCGCGTGATTCGCGCGGGCGTATTCCAATGCAGATGACGGCATGGCGCAACTCCAGTCGAAATAGAGAGATGGCGGACAACCAGAAAGTATAGCCCTTCCCGAAGCCACCAGGCGCGCAACTCGCCGTTTCCGGGGTCCTTCCATGCACGTTCATTTTGCCGGCGAGAGGTTTCCTCCTTTGCTCAAAAGAACGGTCCGCTCCTGCCCTGCCGCCTCCGGGCTCCTGCTTTTATTGGTGCTCTCCTTCGGCCCCTGGCGCTGGTCCATCGCCCAGTCGACGGAGAAACCCTTCGCCCGCCGCAATTCCTTCGGCATTGTCGCCGCATATTCGAACGACTCCAGCCACGTATGAGCTCGGGCGTTGATTGCACCGGAACGTGTGCAAAAAACACATCAACATATCATGATATGTCGGAAATATGCATACACGAATATTTATGCATTCTACCTACATATCATGATATGTTGATATGATTCCGGACGCCGGGACGATCGTCATCAAGTCAATAGGTGATGGTCGCGGTGATGGTGTCGGAGTAGCTTCCCGGCGGTTGTCCGGTTTGCCCGGCTGGCACCTGTCCGTAAACGCTGACGGTTTGCACAAGCCCGGTGCCCGTTCCGGAGACGGTATCGCTGCCTGCGGTGTTGCCCCAGTTCAAAGTGCGATTGGAATCCCGGAAGAGCTTATAGCCGAGCAGGTACGCATTCGGGCCGGTCATGCTCCGGCTGGTCACCGTTGCCCCGGTCGCGGTGCCGGCATCCAGGCCGACGTCGTAGGCTGTTGTGTTTGTGCAGGTGACTGAGATCGTGGACGAGGAATTGATCAGCGCACCCGAGTACACCCCAAAATTGAGCGAACTCGCCGCGATGTTGCAGGCTTTGGAGACCGTTGCATTGACGTTGAAGTGATTGGTGGCGGTCGTGAAACCGGATCCGCTTACGTAAACGTTCACGGTAGGATCGTGGTAACCGCCGGCCGGCGCGTACTCGTTGGAAGGCAGCAGGGCATAGACCGAGAAGGTCTGATTGTTGCCGGTTCCCGTGCCGGAGACGGTATCGGTACCCACCGTTTCTCCCCAATTCACCGAATGGGCAGCATCCTGGAACAAGCCATAGCCCAGCAGGCTGTTGCCGGGTGGGGGACCGCCCTTCATGAAGCGGCTGGTCACGGTTGCCCCGGTTCCCGTACCGGCATCGATCCCAATGTCGTAGTTCAGATTCTTCGTGCATTTCACCGTGATTGTGCCTGTAATTGCGATGGCCGTGCCGGAGAAGGTTCCGAAGTTAATGTTGGTGGCGGCGACCGTGCAACTGTTCCCCCCGGGGGGAGCGGCCACCGCGGGCCATGCGCAGCAGGCGAGAGTCAGCCAGACCGCAAGTGTTCGCCCTCGCATCATGGCTTTGGCTCCGTGCAGCGCAGCGGCCCGATCGAGGGGATCTCTCCCGGAACGGGGCGGTAATCGAAAACCACCCGGCAACGGCGGCCGTCGGGGCGCTCGACCGACAGAGTGTTGTGAGGGCTCAGGTCTTCCACGTATGCTTCCCCATCGTAGCCCACGGGTACGGTGACTCCGGTCGCAATGAGGCGGGCGGCACTGCCCAGCGGCACCGCGACGCCGGATTCGTCGACGAGGTGCAGCAGGGCGCCATGGCTGATCTTCATGGCGAATTTGACCACCACGCCCGAGCGGTCCTGGGGACGGACCTCGTGCGAGGAATCGTGAATGTTCACGTCCGCTGGAAGATTATCCGCGGCGATGGTGAGATGGTTCAGATCGAAGGCACGCAAATCCGCCACCAGCAATTTGCCCGACGAACCGGTCTTCCCCACGTCGCGGTTTTCCTGGAGAACCTCCACGTGGCGCATGGGGTTGGTGTCCACAATGGCGAAGCTGTCGTAGATCCAGTTGGATAGAAACAGGCCGCGGTCGGCAAAGGAAATCGCGCCCTGGTTCTCCAACTGGACGGTAGTGGCGCCGGCATTGCTGTCCACGCCGGCGATGAAAAGCCCTTTCAGGGCTTTATGTGCCACCTGCGCGAATTCGTGGTTCGTCCCGCCGCCGGCGGACACGTAGGCCTGGTATCCCCAGTCGCCCACATCGGTCACCGACTTTTGAACATCGATCTGTCCGTAGCCATCGGAAGACCCGCTGATGTCCACAGAGCTTCGCCTGCCGAAAGGAATGGTGAGCCCAAACTGAACGCCCGCGCTGCTTGAGTCATCCAGCGATTTGAACAGCGAAGCGTAGAACGACATGCGATGGATCTGTACGGAATAGTTGGCGGAGACGACATGAGAACTCTGGGCGGAGATGCCGCCGGTTGTGAGAGGGCGCGGAGAAGGATCCTGGCTGACCCCGGCATAAGCTCCTCCCGCGGTGCCAAACCGCCGGAAAGACACGCTGGTGAAGGCGCTAACCTGCCGTCGCAGAATGCCATCGCCGTTCATGGCGGCAACATCCCAATAGCCGGGGCTGGCGAGGGTTGCCGAGCCGCCCAGGCTGAATTCCCTGCCGATGCGCTGCGCGCCCACTGAGACCTGACCGCCAGAATGGCCAGATCCGAAGCTGCCGGCGGCCGAGTAGTTGACCACGCCGAGGGTTCCCACTTGAATCACCGCGCCGGCGCCGGCCAGGAAAGTGCCCGGAGCACCTTCGGCGGTGCCCTCAATGGTGAACTTCGGAGTCAACCCCCGGCGATAGCTGCCCACCCCTGCGAGTTTCCCGTAGTTGTAGCTGGCGGCACCGAAATAGCGCCGCACCGCGCCGGCCTGGACGGCGAAGGTCTGAAGACCGGGAGCAAGCATGGCAGAGCTGGCGTAGAACGGCTGGGTGACGATGACCTGCTGGCCCAGCGCATTGGTCATGGCCAGCGAGATGGTGCCCGCGCCGGACATGACAGGAAGCTGGGGGACCTCGAACGGACCGGAGCCGATCTGGCCCGAGGCGACGAGGTTGCCGTCGGTCAGGACATCCACAGAGGACGGCACCGCGGCGGTGCCCTGAATCGAGGGCATGGGGAACGTGATCAGATCGGGCCGCATGCTGAAGTCCGAGCGGACCTGGACACCGGCCAGGCGAACCGGGCGCGACCAGGAAAGGCCGCTGGTGATGAAGTCGCCCAGGCTGTAGCGTCGCAGGGTGTTGACGTCGGCATACGTGTAAGCCGTATCCAGGCGGATCGGATTTCCATTTGCAGCAGCATTGGAATTGCTTCCAGCGTATGCCAGCCAATCCGAACTCACGATCCCAGCCGGAGAAAACAATCTGGTGTCGAATGAGCCAGTGGCGCCGGTTTGCCCACTGGCGATGGTATCGACTACGTCGTAATTGATGGTCACGCCTGTGCCGCTCTCGATTACCCGGCGATCTCCGCCCTGGTCTCTCGGCGGGGGCCGCAGAATCGTCGGAGCCAAGCCACTGAGGTCGACATTGACATGGAGAACCTGATTCACCTGGTCGATGGTATAAGTGACGCCGTGCAAATCCGACAGCGCAACCAGGCGGGTGGGAGCAGCGCCGCGCACCTCCGGCACCTGAAGGCCCAGCTCCCGCAAATCGTCTGCGTGGGCCATCAACCGGCGGCGGCTCAACGTAAACTCGGCGATTTTACCGGTGTCGTGTCCATTCAGCTCAACTTCCAGCAGCAGGGTTACGTCGGCGGTTGCTGCCGCGGAGGCGGCAGCCGCCGCTTGATGGTCGCCGGTAGCGTCGGTTTTGGCCGGCGGATGCGTTTCTGCCTCCATGGCGATCGCCGAAGCTGCTCCCCGAATCGGAAGCGACGAAATCAGGAGCATCGCCGCGAGGCCGAGCCAACGAGCACCGTAGAATCGACGATCACGGCTTGCCGGCAACGACGAGCTGCTCCTTAATCGGTCCGGAGTCCGCATGCGCTGCCAATTGCAGGGTGTCGCCCGGTTTCGGCAACGAGCCAGGCCCGGCAATGTGCCAGCGCCGGGTAACACCGGCCAGGATGTAGGGCGAAACGCCGCGGTCCGTTGTGTACTTGGCGCCATCGCTCGTGGAAAGCTCAATATCGCGGATGGTTTCATGGCGAAGACCATCGTTTGAGCCCACGAGATAGAGTTGGCCGGCGTCGGACTCAACGTGAAACTGCACATGGGAAACCGCGCGGGTCAGCGGTTGAGCAAAAATGGGGATGGATAAGCGAAGAACAACATGAACAATGCCGGGCTCGGCCGGCGGTGGAATCTGGTCGATCAGGATGCGATAGGTGGCTTCCCGATCTTGCGGCGGTTTCCGCAGGATGAGGCGGACAACCTGGGTGGCTCCGGGTGCGATCGTGGTGATCGGTGGACTGAGGACCAGCACATCGGTCGCATCGAGGCGATCTTCTCCGGATGGCTGGTCCCAGACAAATGGCCGGATCTGGATGGAAGTTTCAGTGGTTCCCTTGTTGGTTACGGTCAGGGAAGCTGCGCTCTGACCCGGGGCCAGGAAAATGTTCACGGGCAGTACCGCCAGGGCCTGCGCCCGTGCCGCCGGACTGGCCAGAATCAGCCAGCCGGCAGCCGCGAGCACTGCGAAGGACCCCTTCCATCGACACCCGTTGAACAAATTCATGAGAGTCTTGTCGAACCATCCGGCGCACCAGGTCACGAGCCCGAACCTCCAGTCCGGGCACGTTTGGGGTTAGTAGGTTACCGTCGCAGTGATCGTGTCCTGGTAAGAACCCGGCGCCAGGTACTGCGCTGCGGGAATCTGGCCGTAGACGGTGATCGACTGAGCCGAACCGTTGCCGGTTCCGGTCACGGTGTCGGTGCCGACGGTGTTGCCCCAGTTGGTGCTCCGGTTTGAATCAGAATACAGGGCGTAGTTCAGGAGGGCGCCATTCGGTCCAGCCATTTTCCGGGTGCTGGTGGTCGCGCCGCTCGCGGTTCCGGCATCGAGGCCGACATTGTAGGCCGTGGTGTTGGTGCACGTGACGTTAACCTGGGAGGTGGCGTTTGCCACGGCGCCCGCGTAGGTTCCGAACGACAGAGACGTCGCCGAGACCAGGCAGGTGGCCTGGATGGTAGCGGAGACGGTGAAAGTGGTGGTGGCAGTGCTGGTGGCAGAGGCGGGTTTGACCGCCAGAGCGAGCGCGATGCAGGCCGCAACGGCCATGCTGGACTTCAATGTGCTTGAGAACTTCATGTCGATGTCTCCTTCGAAAATGGAAATTCGATGAATCAATGGGGTCCCGTCGACTGGAATTCACACTCGCACCGGGCTGTCACTCGGAAATCGTGTCGTGGCAATACCGCAGTTCTGGGTATGAAGCAATCTGCTCCGCGCATTCGAGCTTTGGTCTCTAATCCCCGCTTCCTGTCCGGCGATTGGAATCGCTCTTGAGGAGGCGTTGAGCTTACAATCCATCGGCTCTTCGGCGCGATGAGTCCATTGTTGGCGAGTTCTCGTCGCGCAACAATTCACGGCAGGTGGTATAGGGCATATCGCAGGTGGTGAGACGCTTGATTCAGGAGTAATCAGTAGGTAACGATCACGGTAATTGAATCGGTAGTTACCGAAGTAGGAGACAATCCCGGATGCGCCAGGCGGAAAAGGGAGAAATAGCCCGCCGTTTGTTGCCGAGCGGCAATCTTGTATGGGCGCGATTCGAGGGTACAGCCCGAAAGCACCGGACACGATGCGAACCGACTGAGGTTGGTCAGCACGGCGGCAGGAATGGGCGGCTGAACCGGCGCGATCGTATAAGAGGTGGAGCTAGTGCAGTTGACCGAGACGCTCGATTGGGTATTGGTTCCGGCAGCAATGTAGTCTGCAAGGCTCATGGGCGAGGCGGACACCAGGCATGAGGAAGCAACAGTAGCGCCGACTGCGATGGATGCGCTGGTGCTCCCCGCGATCGCGACGGCTCTGCACACGAACAGCAGGGGGACGAGTGCGGCCGATTTGAACGCGATCGGAATCAGAGCCTCACCTCCGAATCTCTATCGGCATTCGTAAGCCCGAAGCTTAGCAGTATTTGCCGGCGGCAGGAAGGATGCGGCTTCGCTCGGGCATAACCTTGGTTTCGATCGGGTGGGTACTGGCGCCACGCAGGGCTCCGCACCTCGATAAAGGGCTCCCTCCATTGCCTGTGACCTGGACAGTAGTGCAGAAGTGCTTCCACGAGTCGGTTGTTTCGACCGGCGGGCGCAGGTTCTATATCGTCGACCACATCCCGTTCAGGAGCAGACAGGAGCGCAGCGGGATTCCGGCTCAGGCCGGGAACGCCGTGCTGCGCACCCTGGGGCGATGGTGGAGCGCATCCTGGAGCTTTTTGCGCGTGTCCTCCAGTTCCGCCCCAGTCACTTCCATCCGCGGCGGCCGCACGCGGGCACATCCGGTGCCGGTATCCTGCTGCACCTGCTTGATGAGCTGAACAAACTTGGGCACGGTATCCATGCGCAACAGCGGAAGAAACCAGCGATACAGCTCGAACGCCTCGTTCCACTTGCCATCGCGCGCCGCGTTGAAAAGCGCGACGGACTCAGCCGGGAACGCGTTTACCAGGCCGGCCACCCAGCCCACTGCGCCTGCAGCGATACCCTCCACAATCGCGTCGTCCACACCGACGAAGATGTGGAGCCGGTCGCCGGTCAACGCACGGATCGCCGTAACCCTGCGCACATCCGTGCTCGATTCCTTCACCGCCACCAGATTGGGGTGCTCGGCGGCAAGTTCCGTGATCTGCTCGGGAGAAAAATCCGTTCCGTAGGAAACCGGGTTGTTATAGAGCATGCAATCGAGGGGCGTGGCGCGGAAGATTGCGGCTACATGCGCCTTCATTTCGCGCCAGTCGCCCACATAGACGTAGGGCGGCAGCACCATCAGGCCGGAGCAGCCTGCGTGCTGCGCGGCCTTCGCCAGCGCGACCGCTTCCTCGGTCGACAGCGCGGAGATGGCGCCCACCACGGGTGCGCCTTCGGCCGCCTCCACCACGTTGCGCAGGATAGCTTCCTTCTCCGCGAAACTAAGCGTGGCGGCCTCACCCAGCGAGCCGAGCGCAATAATGCCCGAACATCCATTGCCGAGCAGCCACCGAACATGTTGCCTGGCGAACGCGTGATCCACCTGCAGCTTCTGGTCAAAACAAGTTGTCATTGCGGGCATTACGCCATGCCACTTCATGCTGTCTCCTTGATAGTGTGTGAAACTTCGCCGGCCGCTTCCCTGCTCCCGGAAACAGTTGCCGGTTGCTGCGGCAACATCGCCAGGCTGGCAACTCGCGCCGGAAAAATTGGAGGCCGTATCGATTCCGCCCCCCAGCCAAACAGAAACTCCGCGGCCGCGCCGCAAATGCGCCCCTGGCATGAACCCATGCCGCAACGGGTGTGCAGCTTGGCCTCCCGCCAGCTCGAACACTCCCGCAACCTGCCGTAACCCACATCCTCGCAGCGGCAGACCAGGGTGTCGTCTGCGGCGAGCGACCGCAATTGTGGATCGAGCGCGCAGGCTTGGCGCAGGGCACGGACGAATCCGCGCCGCGCGTGGCGCTTATCGGCGAGTTCTCGCGCGTGGTCAACGCGGCCGGCGGCGGCCAGGCCAGCTATCTCCCCCTCGAGCAGCGACACGTCCACGCCGCCAATTCCCGTGGGCTCCCCGGCGCAAAATACATTGGGGACGGACGTCCGCATCTGCCCATCGGTCGCCACAAAGCCATCTTGCATGCGGCAGCCCAGCAATGCGGCCAGTTCTGTGTTGGGCACGAGGTGGAATCCACACGCGAGATAGTCGCACTCGATGACCCACCTTTTTGCGCCCTGGCGCAAGGTCACGGCGCGCAGGCGATCCTGGCCATGCGCCATGACAGGCCAGCAGCCGGTTTTGAATCGCATCGGCCCGATGGCAAGGCTGTAGCCCAATCCCTGCCAAAGCTTGCCAGGTTCGCTTAGCATGCGGGTTCCAAAACTCATCAGGCGGCCCATGGAAGCCTGCTCGCACACGGCCAGGATCTTCGCGCCTCGTTGGGCCAGGTGCGCCGCGACGGCGAGCAACAGCGGGCCAGTGCCAGCAACTACGACCCGCTTGCCACCGATGGGCAATCCGCCACGCACCATCGCGTCCAGACCTCCCGCGCCCATCACATTGGGCAGTGTCCAGCCCGGAAACGGGAGAAATCGCTCCCGTGCGCCGGTGGCCAGAATCAGGCGCTGGTAGCGGAAGTCCGCAATCTGTTCGATTGGCCCTTTGCCAGTTCCCGGCAGAGGCTGGCCTGGGTTTCGTTCCGCGCGCACTACTCCGGCTTCTGGACAATCGATGACCCGCCACCCCTGCTTTCGAAGCACATCCCTGGACTCCAGCCGGGCGAGCCAGGCACGAGCGTGCGCGGGAGCATGCGCTCCGCTGCGCCAGATCTGGCCGCCCGCAGCGGGATTGTCATCCAGAAGTGCGACGCTTCGCCCAGCCTCGGCCGCTCTGACCGCAGCTGCGATTCCTGCCGGCCCCGCGCCGACCACCAAAATGTCGAAGCTCTCGGTCACGGCGTTCGCGCTGCCTCCATGGGCGCCACCGCACCGGAACCAGTGGTGACCGCGAGCCCCGGCGCGCACAGAATCTGGCAGCTTCGCTGGTGCGGGATGCCGTCGATGGTGACGCGGCACTCAAAGCAGATCCCCATCCCGCACAGCGGTCCTCGCGGCTCCCCGCTGACGGAGGTGCGCGTTGCCGCACCCGCCATCGCCACGGCAGCGGCCACGGTCGTACCGGGCGAGACCGTTACCGCGGCGCCGTTCACCGTGAGCGAGATATCCTGCTTCTTCTCATGCATGGGATTGCTGCCGCGATGGAATTTCCATTTTCAAGTCCGGCGCGTTCGTTCCGTTGCCCGGATTTTTCGAATAGCGCGAAGGCAGGTAGGGACTCGCGTCGATCTCGGCCGTTCCGCCAAGCATGGTGCTGGCCAGCACCCTAGCCGTTCCCAATGATGTCGTAATGCCCAGACCTTCGTGCCCCGTGGCCAGAAACATGGTCTCATCCTCCGGCCAGGGTCCGATCAACGGCAGCTTGTCCGGAGTTGCCGCGCGAAACCCTGTCCACACGCGAATCGCCTGCAGTTCGCCGATTCCGGGAAGATAGGCCTGCGCGCGCGCGATCATCCCCGCCAGCAGGGAATGATTTACATCCGCGTGCTCGGCTCCGAACTCCCGCGACGAGCCGATCAGCAGTTGTCCGGTGCGGCGCGGCTGGACGTTGAACGCCACCGAATCCGCCGTCGTCGAATGCGCGCTCTTCAGATAGCCGAGTTCCACAAGCTGATGCCGCACCATTCCCGGGTAGCGATCGGTGATGACCAGATGGCCGCGGCGCTTGCGGATGGGTAGCTCCGGAATCAGCCGGGTTGCGTCAGCCCCGCAGGCGTTCACAATGCGCGCTGCCGTGAGTTCGCTGCCGTCCTCGAGTTTTACCCGGCCTGCTCCGGCGGATAGCACTCGCTTTGGCGCAAGGATTTCTGCGCCCAGCCGGAGCGCCTCCCGGGTGCAGTATGCTGCCGCGCAGGGAGGATACAGCACCGCGTCTCCTGGGACCAGCAGCGCGCCGGCAAGCGGCCGCAGATGCGGTTCGACCCGCGCAAGCTCCGCGGACGAAAGGATCTCGGTCGGAATGGCCGCCGCCGCGTAGACCTCATGTTTGCGATGCACCTCGCCCATTTCCTCGTCATCGGCGGCGATCCAGAGCGTGCCGGCCATGTCGAACTCGACATCGTCGGGCAGCTGCGGCGCAAGTTCCCGCCACAGCCGCTGGGAGTAGCTCGTGAGCGCAAGTTGCGCCGGCGAATCGTCCATCGCCACAATGTGGCCCATCCCGGCAGCGGTAGCCCCGCCTCCGATCACGCCTGCATCCACCAGGACGGTCTTCAGGCCACGCACCGCGAATTCGCGCGCGCAGGCTGCGCCTACAATGCCCGCTCCAATGACAACCACTTCGTGCGCTGTGCTCATGAAGAGATGCCTGCCCGCAATGGATCGCCGGGCTGCAGAATCAGCTTACTCTCCGACGTGAAGAATGCCGATCCGGTGATGCTGGGAATCACCTCGTTCTCCGTGCCGTTGCGCAGGCGATACGCGCCCTCGAACCAAGTGTCGAGAATACCTTGGCGGCGCCAAATCTCTCCCGGCGCGAGCATCCCGTCGGCAGCCAGGCAGGCAGCACAAGGCGCGTTTCTAAGCGCGGTAGGTCTTGGAAGCCGTCCAGTGCAGTGAATTGTGGATCGGATTGTGGATTGTCACTTGTGGTCACCATCAATCTAAGTCCTTTAGAATGATGGCGGGGACGACGGGGCTCGAACCCGCGACCTCTGCCGTGACAGGGCAGCGCTCTAACCAAACTGAGCTACGTCCCCAAGCAACTTAGCGGGTGCCGAAGGCGGCTGTGGGCCCTGGCTTGATGCCCGGCGCGCAGGCCCCTTCGGGGGCGTACACGCGTTGCTCGAACAGGTTCAAGTGTAACAGAAAACCGGGATTCCCAAAGCCACGCCTGCCTGCGGGGCTGAAACCCGCGAGCCCGCTGCCGATTATGCCGTCCAGGCAGCCGGACGCGTCGTCCGGGCGCCGTTGGCTGCGAATCCCATGTCTGCCGATATGCCGCGCACGCACTGCAGCAGGTGGTTTGCAATGGAGGGCAGTTTCTGGGCGGTGACACGGAATGAGGGTCCGGAGATGCTGACCGCGGCCACCGGCTGGCGCTGAGCATCCAGCACCGGCACGGCGATGCAGCGGAGACCTTCTTCCAGCTCCTCGTCGTCGACCGCGTAACCGCGGCGGTGAGTCTTTTCGATCTCCGTGCGCAACGCCTCAGCGGTGGCGATGGTGCGTGGCGTGAATCGCTCGAACTTGGTGCGGCGGATAATGTCTTCCATGCGATCTTCCGGCAGAAACGCCAGGATGGCCTTGCCTACCGCCGTGCAGTGGACCGGGTTGCTGGCGCCGATGCGGGTGATCATGCGCACCGATCGCGCCGGCTCGATCTTGTCGATGTAAATGACCCGGGCCTGCTCCAGGATGCAGAGATGCGCGGTTTCCTCAGTTTCGGCCACGAGGCGGCGCAGGTGCGGCAGGGCGCGGTCGCGCAGATCGTATTGCTCGATGGCGCGGTTACCGAAATCGAAGAGGCGAAGTCCAAGCCGGAACTTGCCGCCGCCGGTGCGTTCCACCATGTGGTGGCGTTCCAGAACCATCAGAAACCGGTGCGCGGTGCTCTTGTGCAATTGGAGCGCGGTAGCAACTTGCGCGAGTCCAAGCGGCGTTTCGCTCTCTCCCAGCAGGTCGAGGACGGCAAAGGCGCGGTCGAGGGCTTGCACCTTATAAGTGCCCTGGGGGGCGGAGTCTCGCATAATGGTTCTCCGTTTCGCTAATTGATCTAACTTAGTCTTTCAAAATCGGAATAGGGTGTCAACCACCTATTGTTTTTTGCAGAATATCACTTCAACTGGCCTGAAGTGGGGTGCCTGGGGAGGGGTAAAAGATGGCTTCCGGCGCGACCGTCTCTTATGCCGGTACGGTGTCTCCCTCGCCGGGAGCAAGGAAGAGATTGGTTTCCACTCCGTGCTGGCGGGTGTAGAGATCGTAGTATCTGCCGCCGTGAGAATAGAGCTCGGAGTGGTTGCCGTGCTCGACCACCCTGCCCTGCTCGACCACCAGGATCTGATCGGCGCGGCGAATGGTAGATAGCCGGTGGGCGATGACAAAGGTGGTGCGGCCCAGCATGAGTTGAGCCAGGCCAGCCTGAATCATGGCTTCGGACTCGGAGTCGAGGGAGCTGGTGGCCTCGTCCAGGATGAGGATGCGCGGTTCGGCCAGGAGCGCGCGGGCAATGGAGAGCCGCTGGCGCTGGCCGCCGGACAACTTCACTCCGCGCTCGCCCACCACGGTGTCGTAGCCGTCAGAATAGCGTTCCGCAAATTCGTCGACGCGGGCAATGCGGCAGGCGGAGAGGAATTGGTCCTGGCTGGCCTCGGGGCGCGAGAACATGATGTTTTCGCGGATGGTGCCATCGAAAAGGAATGAGTCCTGCAAAACCACGCCAAGCTGCGAACGATAGGTATGCAGGTTGACATGGGCCAGGTCTACATCGTCCACGAGCACACGGCCGCGGTTGGGGGTGTGGAAGGCGCACAGCAGGCTGATGATGGTGGACTTGCCCGAGCCGGACGAGCCGACCAGGGCGGTAACGGTGCCGGGCATGGCCGCAAAGCTGATGCCGTGCAGGACGGGCTTATCGGGAACGTAGGCGAACTCGACATCTTCAAAGCGGACGCGGCCCTCGATCGGCTTCATCTGGACGTTGCGGCCAGGGACCTGGTTCTCTTCGATTTCGGCCATCAATTCGTTGGTGCGGTCGAGTCCGGCAAAGGCCTCCGTTAATTGGGTCCCGACAGCCACAATCTGAAATACAGGAGCGACCATGAGGGCCAGAAAGACGTTGTATTGAAAGTATTCGCCCACGGTCCAGGTGCTCTTGAGAACGAGAGTGCCACCCAGCCACATGACCAGCGCGGAGACGGCGCCGAGAACTGTGGTGGAAGCCGACCCCAGCACGCTGGTCATGGTGAGCGACTTCATCACGTTTTCGAGCAGTCGCTCGACCCCGGCAGAAAACACCTTATGCTCGCGCTCCTCGGCATGATAGCCCTTCACGACACGAACTCCGCCCAGCGACTCGGTGAGACGCCCGGTGACTTCGGCATTGATTTTGCCGCGTTCGCGGAAGATGGGCCGGATCTTCTTAAAGCCGTACTGGAGGACAAAGACGAATGCGCCCACCACCGCAAATACGGTAAGGGTGACGGTGACGCTGCGATAGAGCAGGAAGAAGAACACCAGGACGGCTGTGAGCATGCCGCCCACGAATTGCACCAGTCCGGTGCCGATGAGATTGCGCACGCCCTCGACGTCTGTCATGATGCGCGCCACCAGCGTTCCGGCGCGATTTTCGTCATAGTAGGCCACGGAGAGCAGGCCGACGTGCCGTTGCACCTCGCGGCGCAGGTCGGCAATCAATTTCTGGCCGGCGACGGAAAGGAGCTGGGCGAGGGAGTAGGACGTGGCGGCTTGCAACACGGTGGCCACGAGCACGGCGATGATAATTCGAGGAAGCAGTCCTGGCTGTGGATGCGTGGGGGAAAGGACCTTGTCGAGCAGAGGCTTGGAGACCAGCGGCAGCACCAGCCCGGCCAGGCGGTTGATGGCCATAAGCAGCATTCCGAAGGCAATGAGCCCCTTGCGCGGAGCGACCAACCTCCAAATCTGCGGTCCGATCTTTTTCAGGCTAGGCTTTCGTTTGGGCAAATCGGCCTGGCCGATACGCGCACTCCGGCCGTGAGCGCCGCCCTCGGCGCGGACGCCACCCATGCCCGGACCTCGCAGTCCGCCCATGCGCTACTCAGCCCTCTTGCGGCGCGCTTCCATGAAGGAGCGCACACACAACAGCACGTAAATGAGCATCAGGAGCGCCATGGCGGCTTGCGCGCTGATGGCGATGTAATTTGGATCCTCGCCCGCGGAGCGCGCGTTGCCATAGACCATGATGGCGCGAATGGCAGCGCCGAAGAAGCCTATGACGCCGATGGTCACGTTGATGTGCATGAACAGCTTGCGGCGCTTCTCACTGGGACTGATGGCGAGAAAGCCAAACACGCCCAGCGCCAGGCCAAACCAGAGGGGAATCAGCGAGGTGGGATAATGGCTGCCGGTTCCGAAGTAGAACCCCAGCCCGAGAATCGCCAGCAGAACGCCAAAGACAAGACTCACTTTTGCCATGGAGTGCCTCTTTCAGGTTTCATGGCCAGCATACCAGTGAGATACAGTTCGAGCTCAGATCGATGCAACAGATTTGGCCCGTCCTACCGCTGAATGCGCGCGGAGCCGCCGCGGGCGAATGCGCGAACCTGGTCAAGCGTGGCCATGGTGGTATCACCGGGGAATGTGGTCAGCAGTGCGCCGTGAGCCCAGCCCAGCTTGATGGCCTCTTCCGGCGACTCGCCGGCGAGCAAGCCATAGAAGAATCCCGCGGCGAATCCGTCACCGCCGCCCACGCGATCGTAGATGTCGAGCTCCGCCGTGGGCGCGGCATAGGATTTGCCGTTGACCCAGGCCACCGCGCTCCAGCTATGGCGATTGGTGGAATGCACTTCTCGGAGCGTAGTCGCCACTACCTTTACGTGCGGGAGTTTCCTGGTCACATTGCCGATCATCGCGAAAAAGGCGCCGGGATCGAGCTTCGATTTTGCAGCAACCTCGGGACCGGGAATGCCGAGGCCCTTCTGCAAGTCCTCCTCGTTGCCGACCAGCACGTCGACGTTCTCGACGATGCGGGCGATGGTTTCCACGGCGTGTTCTTCGCCGCCGGCCACTCTCCACAGCTTTTCCCGGTAGTTCAGGTCGAAGGAGGTGACGGCGCCGGCATCTTTCGCGGCCTTCATCATCTCGGCGGCAAGCTGCGCCGTGGCGGGCGAGAGCGCGGCGAAGATGCCACCGGAATGGGCCCAGCGCACGCCGCCGGCAAAGATCGCCTTCCAGTCGAAGTCGCCGGGCTTGAGCTGCGCCGCGGCCTCGTTGGAGCGGTTATAAAACACCACCGGCGGTCGCACACCGAAGCCGCGATCGCTGTAGACGGTGGCCATGTTGGGCCCGTTCACGCCGTTGTGCCGGAAGTGCTTGTAAATGCCCCGGACAGCCATGGCGCGCACCCGCTCCGCGATGAGATCGCCAATGGGATAGTCGGACATGGCGCTCACGATGGCCGTCTTCATCCCGAAGCAGTCTGCCAGGTTTGCGGCCACGTTGAACTCGCCGCCGCTGACGTGAATGCGGCACTCCGCGGCTTTGCGGAAGGGGACGATGCCGGGGTCCAGCCGGTGCACTATCGCACCCAGAGAGAGAAAATCCAGTTCTCCGGATTTTGCAATCTGCAGCTCGTTGCTCATTCACCGCTCCTTCACAATGCTGCGCTGAAACGAACGGCTGTGGTCCGATGGGTCAGGCGCCGGCCACAGCGTGTTTCATATCGGTCACTACCTGGCTTGCGGTCCATTCGTTGCCGGGATAGAAGCGAATCACCTTTCCGTCGGCGCCGATGAGGGTGGTGGAAAGCGTATGCGTGATCGTCGAATCCGGTGCGCGGGTGATGCCTACGTCGAAGAACAGGGCCATCTTTTCCAGGGTCTTCTCGTCCGGCACCGCAAAATCCCAGTGGGCGAACGCATTCTTTGCATCGCTGCCCAGATAGGTGGCGCCGTAAGCGCGCAGGCGCGCGGGGGTGTCGTGCTCAGGGTCGAAACTGACGCACAGCAGGTGGGTCTTGCGATAAATATCCGGATCGGCGCTCAGCTCGCGGTTGATGATGGCGAAGTTGTGCGTGACCAGCGGGCAGAAATTGGGCAGCGGACACCGCGTGTAGATGAAGGTGATGAGCAGGTCTTTGCCGTGAAACTGGTTCAGGG
>Ga0307373_10008335_pt1 | contig 15830 bp, 9 predicted proteins | sample OX2MG_FD_202534 | JGI IMG/M metagenome (GOLD analysis project Ga0307373, IMG submission 202534) | Soil microbial communities from Risofladan, Vaasa, Finland - OX-2 | ecosystem: Environmental > Terrestrial > Soil > Coastal area > Acid sulfate soil | place: Finland: Risofladan, Vaasa | collected... | reverse complement strand
GATCACGCGGCGCACAATTGACGGGCCGCGCTCGAAGTTGTCGCGCCGGACGTATTCGTCGGGCTGATGCGCCTGATCCATCTCTCCGGGGCCGCAGATCAGCGAGGTGATATTTGATTGCGCGAACCATCCCCCGTCGGTTCCGAACAGCACCCCGCCCGAGTCGCTCGCGCCGGTCGCCTCAAACAGCGCCGCTTCGAGCGGCGTCGCACGTGGAGAGTTAAGCGGTGGCACCACCATCGGCGCGCCGAGCTCAATCGACGCCGGGACGGCGCGCGAGGCGAAATCGTACCGATCGAGCGCGCGCAGGCGGCGCGCGGCCTCGCGGTAAAGCTCGAGCGGGTCGGCATCGGGAAGCGAGCGGTAGCTCAACCGCAGCACACACTGCTCCGCAATCATGTTGACCGCTATTCCACCCGCGATGGCGCCGAAGTTCAGCACGTCATAGGGCGCGTCGGGAAAAATTGCGCGAAACGCCGCGATAGGATTCGCGCGGCGCTCTTCCTGGATACGGCCGACCGCGTCGATCACGCGGCCCATCACCGCGATCGCATTGACTCCCGCCGCCGGCGCCCCACTGTGTCCGCCGCGTCCGCGCACGATGACATCGAACAGGACGATGCTCTTGTGCGCGTGGCTAACGGCCCATGAGGTCGGCTCGCCAATCCACGCCAGGCGCGGCACCGGAGTTGGGCCAAGAATTTTCCGCAGAGCGGGTCCGACTTTTTCCGCGCCGAGGCATCCGACCTCTTCGCTCGCGGTGAAGATGAACACCAGCGGATGCAACAGGCGTGACAGGTCGAATTGCCGGGTTGCGTCCAGGCACTCGGCGATGAAGCCTTTCATGTCGGTGGCGCCGCGTCCGAAGACGCGATCTCCCGCGGCCTCGAGCCGCAGCGCGTCGCGCGTCCATCCGGGCTGCCCGTCGAATGGGACGGTGTCGATGTGACCTGAGATGATCAGGCCGTCGCCTTGCGCGGGTCCGGCCCACGCCACCAGATTGGCCTGCGCGATCCCCCCGAGTTCCACCGGATGCACCGCGGCCGTGAATTTCCGCGCGCGCAATTCCGCCGCCAGATACTCGATCGCCGCAATATCGCTATGGGCGCTGACGGTGTCAAAAGCGATCAGCCGCCGCGCCACTTCATATAGGTAATCAGTCATCCCAGCAGGCCTCGCACCCGCGCGAAAGCCGCGCCAGCACGAAGCTATCACGCCCGCAGCGGATGAGTCCCGTACAACTCGCGCATCCAGATGGTGACCAAGCTATCGAGCAGCACACGAGAGTCAGCCTGATGTGCATCACTCGACGGGTTTTTTCATTATCGCGCCTTGCGGCAGGTATGCAGCGTCAGTGTCAGCAGCGATTGCGGCGTCTGTGTGAAGTCGAAAGCGTCCAGCATCGTATTCGAGCGGGCGTCACGGGCAGTCAGGTACGGCAGCCCGAACAAATCCTCGATAAAACGCGGAATCGACGAGAACTCAAGCTCCTGATGCTCGATAAACCCATGCCGCGCCCACTCGGAAATAATCAGCAGCGGCACACGAGCGCCCAGCCCAAGCGCGTCAATTTGCGGCGGCGCAACGTGATCGTACCAGCCGCCAAAATCGTCCCACGAAACGAACACGACCGCGCTGGCCGCCTGCGGGCTGGCGGCCAGCGCATTGATAATTCTGACCGTGGAATTTTCACCGGCACATTGGTCACCAAAACTCGGATGCTCACTCTCTTCCGTGGAGGTTGTGATCCAGGCAACCGCCGGCAGGTTCCCGTCCGCGGCGTCCGTGAAAAACTGCGCGTTTCCGACCACATTGGTCTCCCACTCCGACGAGTAGCGGACATGCCGAATCGCACCGAAGGCCGACCACTGGCCACCGGAACTGCCAGGTCTAGGGCCATAATAGCGCCAGGCCAGCCCTGCTCCATCGAGTTCGTCCGCTACGGTCGGAATATCAAAACATGGCTGCTTCGGCATGGTCTTGCCGTTCGCTTGAAGAACAGGCACGGTCACGTCCGGTCCCGCGTCACAACCCCAGATGTTGCCCGGCGGATTGTTGATCGCATCGGCCGACGACGCCGCGATCGTGTAGAGATGGTTGGGGAACGACGGCCCGTGCATCGATGAGAAAAAATTGTCGGCCAGCACATACGCCGACGCGTAGGCCCAATAATTCGGGATGTCGGCATCGGAGTAGTGCGAATAATTCACCAGGCGGCCATTCTGGCGCGCGCCCTGAATCCGGTTGAAGCCGTCCATTTGCCCATCGTTGATACCGAGTAGCGCCGAATTCCAGTCATGATCGATGTCGGCAAGCCAATCTGGCGCTTGCCGAAGGTGAACTGTCCGGCCGTTGTGGAGGCTGCCGGTGGTGGCGCCATTTGCGCCCGGAAAATCGGCAAAGTAGTTATCGAAGGTGTGGTTTTCCTTTAGAATAAAGATGACGTGGCGGAGTTGTCCGGATCCCACCGGACTCGCTGCGACCGAGGCGGGCAATCCCGACAAGACGAGCAGGGTAATCATCGGCACGATCTTCATGCGCGCACCTCGATAAAAGTTATCGCCCCCGGTTTGTACAATTCAGGCAATCTAGTGGTCTTGGCATCCGCTATCGATCTACGGTCAAATGCCGGGCCAGCTACACGACCGCAACGGGATGACCCAAGAGCTCGGGTCAGTGGCCCGCACTGGGTGCGCCAAGCAACTGCGTGAGGTACTGGTGATGCTGGTGCTTTGATACACAAGCAGATTAATTAAGGTGCGAATAGCAGTGAAGTGCTGGCCAATGTAACGCAGACTTTAGACTGAGTGATATAAGCTTAAACGCACAATTATTCTCATGATATCGAAAAATCAATCCGGCGATGTTTGAGCTCCGCTCACGGCCGCTGACGGAACGCAAAAAACGAATTCCACCGCAAGATTGGGACGGTCGCGTCAGCCGCCTGCGGCGCGGTAGGATGATTGGACAATCGGGTGCGTCCTATGGCTAATCAGACCGCAATCACGCAGACCGAATCGGCGCGCGCGGCCGAGGCTGACGGCGCGGCGCCATCGCGCGCCGCCAGTGAATTGCGGGCGATTCCTGGCGCTGGAGATCCCGCCGCCAGCGCGCTGGTCCGCATCGATTCCGACTTGAGCGCGCCCGAGTTGTTCCTCAATCGAGAGCTGACCTGGCTGGCATTCAATCACCGCGTGCTTGAACAAGCGCTCGACGCGCGCAATCCGCTGCTTGAACGGATGAAGTTTCTTGCGATTACCGCCTCGAACCTCGACGAATTTTTTATGAAGCGGATCGGCGGTCTCAAGCAGCAGGTCGTCGCCGGAATGCACGACCGGACCGTGGATGGGCGCACGCCGCATCAGCAGATCGCCGAATGCCTTGCCGACGCGCGCGACTTCGACGCGCAGCAGCGCGCGCTTTTGCCAGTGCTGCTCGGCGAGTTGCGCGAGTATGGCATCGAGGTGCTCGGATGGGATCAACTCAAGCCCGACGAGCAGTTCTGGATGCGCGATTTTTACTTTCGCAACATTTTTCCGCTGATGACGCCGCTCGCAATGGATCCGGCTCATCCGTTTCCGTTCGTATCGAACCTGTCGCTCAATCTGCTGGTCACGCTGCGCGCCGCGGACGAGTCTGAAACGTCGATGGCCAGAGTCAAGATTCCGGTCGGCGCAGGAATCGCGCGCTTCCTGCGCATCGATGGCGCCAATCGCTTTGTGCTGCTCGAAGACGTGATCGCGCACACCCTCGATCTGCTGTTTCCCTCGATGACCGCCGAGGCGTGCGAATTTTTCCGGGTCACGCGTAACGCCAATACCGAACGCGACGAGGACGAGGCCGACGATTTGCTGGAACTGATCGAATCCGAGCTGCGCGATCGGCGCTTCGCGCCGATGGTGCGGCTCGAGATCGTCAAGGGCATGAATCCGGTGCATCGCGGGATGCTGGCCGCGGAACTCGGGCTCAATGAACGCGACGACGTGTTCGAGATCGAAGGGATGCTGGCGCTGCGCGACTTGATGGAATTGACCGCGGTGGACAATCCAATCCTCCACGATCCACCGCATCATCCGGTGGACCATCCGCGGCTGACGCCCTCACGCAGCATTTTTCATATCATCCGGGATACGGGCGCGGTCCTGCTGATGCATCCGTACGAGTCGTTTCCGACCTCGGTCGGGCGCTTCCTGCGCGAGGCGAGCATCGATCCGAAGGTGCGCGCGATCAAGATGACGCTGTACCGCACCTCGAGCGATTCTGAAATCATCGGCTACCTGTGCGACGCGGCGCGCAACGGCAAGCAGGTCGCGGTGGTGGTCGAGCTGAAGGCGCGTTTCGATGAGGCCGCCAACATCCGGTTCGCGAGCCGGCTCGAGGAATATGGAATTCACGTCACCTACGGGGTGCTGGGATTGAAGACCCACTCGAAGGTGATTTTGGTTGTGCGCCAGGACTACAACGGGCTGCGCCGCTATGCGCATATCGGCACCGGCAACTATCATCCGGGAACGGCGCGCATCTATTCCGATTTCGGCCTGCTGACCTGTGACGACACGATTGGCCAGGATCTGACTCAGCTCTTCAATTTTTTGACCACTGGATATCGCGGCGGACGAATCTTCAAGAAGATCATCCCGGCGCCGACCTTTCTGAAGCAGGCGCTGCTCGATCGAATCGAACGCGAGAGCAAGCTGCATTCGCCGGCTTCGCCCGGCCTCATCCAGATGAAGGTGAACGCGCTCGAGGACGCCGACATCACGCGCGCGCTCTACCGCGCCGCACGCTTGGGGGTCAAGGTCGATCTCATCGTGCGCGACACCTGCCGGCTTCGCCCCGGGATTGCGGTGCTGTCGGAGACCGTGCGGGTGGTCAGCATCGTCGGGCGGTTCCTTGAGCACGGGCGGATTTATTATTTCCGCAACGGCGGAGCCGAGGAATATCTGATCGGATCGGCCGATTGCATGAAGCGCAATCTCGAAAGCCGCGTCGAAGTGGTAGCCCCCGTCGAAGACGCCGCGCTGCGCAAGGAACTTCGCACCGTGCTGGACTTGCAGCTCGCGCCCAATCACGCGGCGTGGGAGATGCGCGCGGATGGCAGCTACGTTCGGCTTGCGCCCGACAATCCCACGATCAATTGCCAGCAGGCGCTTATCGATCTGTTTGAGAATCGGGAAAAGGAAGCGTCAAAAACCCGCCGCCGCCGGCGCAAAGGCTTCGCGCGGCGCACCATCAAGTAGCACCCTGGCCGCGGGCCAACCAGGCTACACGCCCGAGCGGGGTTCCTGCGCGGTCATCAGCCCAGAAACTCGCGCAGCCGCGCGGCCAGCTCCCGCGGTTTCTCTTCGGGAATGAAATGACCGCAATCCGCGATCGCGCCACCGCTGGCGCGGTTCGCCACACGCCGCAGCGACTCGACGACCAATTCCCCGCGGCCGCGCGAACCGCCGCCGCCCAGCCCAAGCGTGGGCATCGGCAGCTTGAACCCCGTCGCGAGAGTCGCGCGATTGTCTTCGATATCGCGCCCGAGCGCACGATAGAGATTGAATCCCGCGCGCATCGCGCCCGGCTGCGAATAAGTTCGAACGTATTCGGCGATATCCGCGTCGCTGAAGGCGCCCGCCTGATCGATTCCATTCATGAAGAAAAATTCCAGATAGATTCGCTCGCGGCCCACCGTCAGCGCCTCCGGCAGATCGGGAACCTGATGGAACAGATGATGCCATCTTGGCGCGCCTTGCGGATCGATCCCGCCGCCGGCACCCGCGGGACGATCGCCCGGCACCGGCACATCGAGCATCACCAGATGCGTGACCTCACCCGGATGATCGGCGGCAAGGCGAAACGCGATCGGCGCGCCCCAATCGTGCCCGACCACGCTAAATTGTTGGTGGCCAAGACGATTGCGCATCAACTCCCACACGTCGTTCGCAACCGTGCGCTTGTCGTAGCCTGACGATGGGCGCGACGAATCGCCGAGCCCGCGCAGGTCCGGCGCAATCATCGTGTACTTGTCCGCCAGCAGCGGCATCACAAGGCGCCACTCGAACCAGGTCTGCGGCCATCCGTGCAGCAGAACCATCGGCGCACCTTGGCCCATCGTCACATAGTGGATTCGCACGCCCTTGAGGTTCGCGTAGTGATGCTTGAATTCATTCATCGTCCCGGCTCCTGCGCGCAAGGTTAGCAGATACCGGACCGCGTGTACGAGGACGATTTCGCGCTTGTCATAAACATTGGAAATGTCCGGGGCATAAACATTTAGAGATGTCCGCGGGGAGGAGTAGAGCCGCGCGATGGCGAACCTAGAGCGGGGGGTGGGGCGGGGCGGGCGAAAAAATGTCTCTACCCGGAGGTGATTCCAGATGTCCATCGACCATCCCATGGCCCCGCTCAAGCGGACATCTCTAAATTCTAAATGTTTATGACCCGGACTTCTTTAATTGTTCCCAACAATGGGGCGGCGGCGACTTACAGGGCTGCGACGGCGCCGGTTGGGTAGTGGGCGTACTTGTTTCAGGCCATCCGCGATGACAACCTCTTACGCACAATGGCGCAGCCACGAATCAAGAGCAGCTTCATCTACCTTGCCAACGCGGTCAACGACTTGCGCGGCAACTGGGCGAATCTGGCGGCGGTGCTGGCGCCGCTGATCCTGCTTGCGTCGCTATGCCTGCTGCCCGAAGCGCTCAACATGCAGCATCGGCTGGCCAGCTCTTTGGGCGGCGGCGGAACTACGGTCGGCTATTTCGCGGTGCAGGAGCCCTACCATCCGGCGACTAATCCGCCGCTGGCGCCATATCCGGATTGGCTGATCTACACGATGCGGGCGATGGGCGGACTGATTTCGCTGGTGGCCGGGATTGTGGTGCTGGTCGAGATGAAACGGATTCAGAACGGCGAACGCGCGCCTGGAATCATCGGCGAGACGATCGCGGTGTATGCCAGTGCGGTGCGGCTTGCGCTGGCGTATCTGTGGATCGCGATTCTGCAGTTGCTGGCGCCCGCGGCGGCGGTGCTGGTGCTGGAACTCGGGCTTGCCACCCAGTATCCGGTCTTGTCGGTGATAATTTCGATTGCGCGGCTGACGCTGCTGGCCGCGGCCGGGATCGTTTACCTGTGGTTATATTTCGCGGAGTACGCGCTGGTGTTCAACGGCCAGCGCAGCTTCCATTCGCTGCTGTTCAGCCGCGACCTGATGCGCAAGCGGTTCTATACGGTCGCGTCGCGGATCATGGTCTTTCTGGCGGTGTGGTCGGGCTACAATTCGTGGGCGGTCGGAGCGTTCGTGATCGTGAGCCTGCTGCTCGGGCCGGTGGCGCAATTGACCGGCGTGGTCTCCACGATCGTTATCCTGCTGAACGTGATGTGGCTCTCCATCAGCCTTGCGACCAGCGCCTTTTTCATCGCGGCGGGGGTGCGGATGTATCAGGATCTGATGGCGCTCGCGGGCGTGGGCGGCGGCGCCGGCGCTGGCGCCAATCCGGCGCCCGAGCCGGTGACGGCGCGACTCGGCGCCGTCGAAGTCTGAAGCCACTCAATCAACCTTGGCGAGCCGGGCGATCGCGCGCGCCGCGACGTGAACCGCGGGCATTGAAATCGTTTGCATCGTAGCGATCTCGGCCAGGAGCCGCTCGAGATCGGCTAACGTCCGCGGCCTGCCGCTCCTGAGCTGCTCGATCGCGGGCGCAGCGCCGCCGGCGGCAAGCGCGAGTGCGGTAAGTTGCAAGCGTCCCTCGCGAAGCTCAACCGCCAGTTCCTGTGCTGCGCGTTTGCGCCAGCGATCTTCGTCATCGAAGCTGGAGACCGCGGCTTCAAGGCGCGAGAAATCCAGATGTGCGCCAAGGCCGAAATACGCCTCGGCTACCCGCTCGGGGGGCAGGTTGCGCGCCAGCGCAACGCTGAGCACGTTCAACAGATGATCGGCGAAGGCGAGACGCGCCAACTCGTGCGCCAGCTCCCCGTCTGCGACCAAGGCGCGCAGCTCGCGATAGAGGCGCTCGAAGCGCTCTCGCTCGCCGGCCTGAAGAAACTCTTCGAACACTGAACTCAGGCCCTCGAAGGCGGGCCGAAAGCGGCCAATCGCGGCGTCGAGCGCAATCTCGGGCGAAAAATTTCTGAGCGCCCACGCGGTTGCCGTGCGGCCGCCCCGTTCGAGTGCGAAGAACGCTCCGGTTTCAGCCTCGGCGGGCGCCGCGGCGGTGATCACCCGAATCCGTTCGGCGCGCGCCGAAACCGCCAGCACCTCGGAAGCGATTAGCCATCCGCGCGCGGCGTCGTCGTCGCTGACTCCGTGATCGCGGACCATTTCGAACACGAAAGTCGAACCCATCAGATCGACCATCTCATTGACCAGCCGCGTGGCGATCAGTTCGCGGCGCAGGCGATGGTTCGGGATCGCCGCATCGAAGCTCCGTGCGATCGACGCGGGAAAGTAGGGCTTGAGCATCCGATCTACAAGGTGCGGGTCGGCGGTCAGCGCCGAGTCTTCGAGCCGCATCACGAGATCGATCTTGGTATACGCGGTGATCAGCGCCAGCTCGGGCCGCGTGAGCCCGGCGAAGCGCGTGTGGCGCTGGCTGAGCGCCTCGCGGGTGGGCAGGGCTTCCTCATGGCGGCGCAGGAGTCCGCGCTCTTCGATTGCCTGCATGTGCTCGCGGAACGCATCGACGCGAGTGCGGCTGCGGAGCTGTTCGAGCGAAAGCAACAGCGCCTGATCGCGATTGTCGCGCAGCACGCTGGCCGCGACTTCAGCGGCGAGACCGGCCAAAATCCGGTTGCGATCGTCCAAGCGAAGAGCGCCGCGCGTGACCTCTGGGTCGAGCAGAATCTTGAGGTTCACCTCGTGGTCAGAGGTGTCAACCCCCGCGGAGTTGTCGATCGCATCGGTGTTGATGCGACCGCCGGCCAGCGCGTATTCGATGCGCGCCTTCTGAGTGAAGCCGAGGTTGCCGCCCTCGACGGCGATCTTCGCGCGCAGCTCGGCGGCGGCGATGCGGCATCCGTCGTTGGCATGGTCGCCGACGTGTTCGTCGGTCTCGTCGCCGGCGCGGACGTAAGTGCCGATACCGCCGTTGTAAAGCAGATCAACCGGCGCGCGCAGGATCGCGCTGATCAGACTTTCGCCGTCGAGCGCGTCGGCGGTGATTCCAAGCGCGGCGCGCGCCTCGGGGCTGATCTCGATACGCTTCTGTCCGCGCCGCCATACTCCGCCGCCCTTGCTGATCAGCGCCGGATTATAATCCGTCCACGACGAGCGCGGCAGTTCGTAGAGCCGCCGTCGCTCCTCGAAGCTGGCGGCGGGATCGGGCACGGGATCGATGAAGACGTGGCGATGATCGAACGCGGCGATGAGCGCGAGGTTGCGCGAGCGGAGCAGTCCGTTGCCGAACACGTCGCCCGACATATCGCCGATGCCGATCATGGTGACCGGCTGGCCGCGGTCGGGGTCGCGGCCGATCTCGCGCAGATGGCGCCGCGCCGATTCCCACGCGCCGCGCGCCGTGATTCCCATCGCCTTGTGATCGAAGCCGTGCTCGCCGCCTGATGCGAAAGCGTCACCGAGCCAGAAGCCGCGCTCGAGTGCGATGCCGTTGGCGATGTCCGAGAACGCCGCGGTGCCCTTATCGGCCGCGACCACCAGATATGGGCCGTCGTTATCCAGCACCTTGACGCGCGGCGGATGCACGGCGCCGTGCGCGGCGAGGTTGTCGGTCAAATCGAGCAGCGCGCGAATCAGGGTGCGATAGGCCTCGACTCCAGTTGCGTCGGCCGCGTGCTTGACGACGAATCCGCCCTTGGAACCGATCGGCACGATGATCGCGTTCTTGACGGTCTGGGTTTTCATCAGGCTGAGAATCTCGGTGCGGAAATCGTCGGGGCGATCGCTGAAGCGGATTCCGCCGCGCGCGACCTTGCCGGCGCGCAGATGGCATCCCGCCATTCGCGGGCTGTTCACGTGAATCTCATACAGCGGCGCGGTGTCGGGCAGGCCCATGATTTTGCCGCTGTCGAACTTGAGCGCGAGGTACGGATCGGGCTCGGGCATCGGGCAGAAAAAATTGGTGCGCACCGTCGCCTCGACCATCGACAGCAACATCCGCGCGGCGCGATCGTCGGCGATATTGTCGATCGCGCTGAGCTGATCGAGATAGGCGGCGCGCTGGGCGGCGGCCTCATCCGCGGCGTCTTCGCGATCGGGGTCGAGCCGCGCGGCGAACAGCTCGAACATCGCGCGCGCCAATCGCGGGTTGCCCAGCAGCACGCGGAGCAAGGCCGGGCGCGCGGGCGCCAGGCGCATCTGGAAGGCGGCCTCAAGGTAAGCGCGCAGGAGTGCGGCCTCACGCCATTTGAGTCCCGCTGATACCACCAGCGCGCTCAGCGGATCGTCTTCGGCGCTGCCGGCGCGGACCGCGGCGATCGCGTCGGCGATAGTCCCGGCGCCGGCGGATTTCCGCAGCGGCAGCCCGTCCGGACCCTCGACCGAAAACGCCTGCACATACGCATTGGCGGCCCGGCCGTCGCTCCGCGGCTTGAAGAGGTGAACTTCCTCGGCCAAAACCTTGATGCCGAAGTTCTGGAGCATCGGCATCAGCTCTGAAAGTATCGGCGGCTCGCCGACCCCGAGAATTCGCAGCTCGTCCGGATTATCGTCCGCCGCGGGATCGCGGTTAAGCTCGACATGAAATGCGGAGCCGGTGCGCAGCAGCTCCTCGATTCGCTCGATATCCAGGATCGCGCGCCGGGCGGGCACGGCCGCGCGGTATTCGTCGCTGAACGCGTGCGCCCATCGCGCGCCCAATGCGCGCCCGCGCGCGGCGCCGCAGCGCTCGATCAGGCGCTCGGTCAGGCGTTCTTCCCATCGGTGCGCCAGGCGGGCGATCTCGCTTTCGAGCTCCTTGATCTTCTGCGCCTTGGGCGGTTGCGCGGTGAAGCAGAAATGCAGCCGCGCGGTGTAACCCTCGCCCATCGCAAGGTAATAGTAGACAAGCGTGCCACCGAGTCCGGCGGCGAGCGCTGCCTGGATACTCTGCCGCACGCTGGCGGAGAATGCCTCGCGCGGCATCACCACCATCGCGATCACGATGCCGCGGTATGGGTCGCTGAGCACGCACAGCCGCACGGTCGCTTCGTTCTTCACGTCGAGGATCAGATGTAACTGCGCGCGCAGCTCGGAAACCGGCGCTCGAAACAGTTCATCCTTGGGAAAGCTGTTGAACGCGCTGACCAGCTCTTTGTAATCGTGGGACCCCGCGGCGGCGCCTTCGGCCTCGAGTGCCGCGTCCAGCTTAGCGCGCAGAGTCGGGATGTGCTGGGCTTCCTCGGTGTAGGCCTTGGAGGTCAACAAACCGACGAAATGGTCGAAGCCCGTGACGCGGCCGGCGGGGTTGGTGCGCCGAATCGTCACGCTGTCCATCGGCGCACGGCGATGCACCCGGGATTCGGCTCGGGTTTTACCGATCACCAGTGCAGGACCGTCGAAGAACAGCTTGCGCCGCACGGGTTCGATATCGTCGAGCAGGCCGGCGCCGCGAAAGCGTGATTCGTCGTGATCGCGCATGATGCCAAGTTCGCTGCCCGCCTGGACGGAAAACTTTGCGCCGGCGCCTTCGCCGGAAAGATCGTAATGGCGGCAGCCAAGGAACACGAAGCCGCCCTGCACCAGCCAGCGCAGGAAGTCCCGCACCTCGACTAGCGCGCGCTGCGCGGCGGTCTCCTCGCAAATTTCGAGCGCGCGGGCGCCCATCGCGTCGAAATCGCCGGTCGCCTGGCGCACCTCGACCAGCACTGCGCGAACTTCGGCGGCGATCCGCTCGGCGTCGGCGGCCGAAGCCGGCAATTCGAGTTCGGAGTATGTCAGCGACTCACCATGCTCGATCGATGAGGCTTGCTCGAACGAGACGATGGTTCCGTCGGCATCGCGCGCGATTTTATAGACCGGATGCAGCATTGAGAGCACTGGCGCGCCGAGCTGATGAAAATAGGCGAGCAGGCTGTCAACTATGAACGGACAATCGTTCATCGAGGTCTCGATGACCGCAACGCCTGTCTCATCGGTGGCGAGCGTGACCGATACCCCGATCGGTTCAGAGCGATGGCGGAAGAATTCGTAGGCCGACTTCAGCGCGGTCAGGTAGTGGTCCGGCGGTGAATGATCGATACGGTCGTGCGGCTCGCGAGCGAACAGCCGTTCGGCGAACAGCTTGAGGCGCACCGCCTCGTCACCGGAAAAGTTACGCTCGATAATTTGGGACAGTGCTCCAGCTCTCGCCAAGACAATCACCTTTCCTAAAGACGAGGAACTCGCCGCGGCGATTCAATCCGCTCGATCTATTATTATATTGATTGACGGTCCCGCGCCGATAGCGCGATGAGCGGCGCGGCCGGCTCGAATACAGGCTTCATTCGATGGCAGAGATTGAAATCACCGCGATGACGCTTGGGCCGTACGGCCTGGGGCATCGCGCCGGCAAGACCGTGATGGTGCCCGGCGCGGCGCCCGGGGACCGGCTCGAGGTCGCGATTCGCGCCGAGCGCCGCGACTACAGCTTGGGCGCGCTCGAGCGGATTATCGCATCCGGTCCCGCGCGCCGCGCGCCGCCCTGTCCGTATCTGCCGCGCTGCGGGGGATGCGATTGGCAGCAGATCGACTATCCGGCGCAGGTGCGGCTCAAGTCTGAATTAATCGCGCGGGAACTGGGCCGCGCGCTCGGCATCGAGATCGACCCTGCGGGCTTGGTCGAACCCGCGCCCGCCGAGTTCGGATATCGCGCGCGGATTCGGCTCAAGGTCGGCCGCGGCGGCGCGCTGGGATTTTATGAACTCGGCAGCAATGAGCTGGTTGCGATCGAGCACTGCCTGCTCGCGGAAGCTGGACTCGCGATGCCATCGATACTGGCGCGGGTGCTGGCGCGCGATCTCAGCGAGATCGAAACGGTCGCGGCCGGGAACAATCGCACGGTGCTGGTCGGTTATCTGAAAAAGGCCGCCGGTGCTGAACAGCTCGCACGCGCGCGCCGCGTGCTCGAAGCCGACCCGCGAATCGCGGGGATCGTGTTGCGCGCCGGAGAGTATCGCGCCGTTGTGGGCGAGGTCGAAATCGAGATCGAGATCGAACCCGGGGTCACGCTGCGCGGCGGCGCCGATCTGTTCAGCCAGGTGAATCGCGCGCAGAACCTACGGCTGATCGCGGAGGTGATGGCGATGGCGGCGCCGGCGCCAGGGATGAAGCTGCTCGACCTGTTTTGCGGCGCGGGAAATTTCAGCATTCCCGCGGCGCGGCGCGGGGCGCACGTGACCGGCGTGGACGCGGATGCGCCGGCGGCCGCGGCGGCCGAGTGCAATGCGCATCGGATGCGGCTCGGCGACGCGCAGTTCGCGGCGATGCAGGCGCACGAATTTGCGGCCTTTCTTAAGCGCGCGCGGTTTCGCCCCGACGCGGTGATTTTGGATCCGCCGCGCACCGGCGCGGCGGAACTGGTCGAGCCGATTTCCAAGCTTACGCCGGCAAGCGTGGTGTACGTGTCATGTGACGCGGCGACGCTCGCGCGCGATCTGCGCGCGTTCGGGGTGCGCGGTTACAAATTATCACGCGTGCGCGGGTTCGATTTTTTTCCGAACACGCACCACGCCGAGATCGCGGCGCATGCGGTATTGACTTAAATCACGGGGCATCCTTAATGTAGGTGAGTCGATTCCGTGCCTTCCCGCCAGAGGGTAAGTCAGAACGATGCCCAAGCAGGAAAAGGAAAAGGTCGCCCGCCCGAAAATTACCATCATCCCCGGGCGGGGCGTGGCCCAGACCATCAATTATTTGCTCGAGGATCGCGACGATCTGGAATGGATAATCGCCGTGGGACGAACGAAGAACGGCGAGCTGTTCTTCTACGACACCGGCGGCGATATCGTCGAAGATCTCGGCACCCTCGAATACCTCAAGGCGCGCATCGTGCGCGCCCATTTTGGCGATGAATACGAATAGGCGCGCGGCGCCGCGGCATCAGTCCTCGAAGTCCTGCTCAGGGGGACGCGCGTAGATCGTCCCCGCTTCGATTTCGATCGGCACCCGGTACAGAAATTTTCCGCACCCCGACTCGGGACCCGCGATACATTCGCCCGACCCGGGTTCGTAGTACGCGTTGTGCGTCTGGCACATCAGGTAGCGCCCTTCTTCGGCGAAAAACTGATTGTCGACCCAGTCCATCGCCATCGGAACATGCCGGCATCGATTCACGTAAGCGTGAAACGCGCCCGCGAAATTGATCACGAAACACTCTTCGTCGGCGCCGCGAATCGGCAGCATGAACTTCAGCGACTCGCCGGGCGCGAGATCCTCCGTGCGCGCGACTCGGTAGCGCCGATGCGGTGGCGCGGGCGTGGCGCGCGCGCGAGTGCGGGTCAGCGCGGCGCGGCGACGATGCTCCGAAGACATCCGATCTTCTCGATCTCGACTTCGACCGTGTCGCCCGGCTTCATCTCGCCCACCCCAGACGGAGTTCCCGTCGAGATCACGTCGCCCGGCAACAGGGTCATGATGTGTGAGATGTAGCTCACTAGGAAATCGCACCTGAAGATTAAATTCGAGGTGCGGCTGTGCTGGCGAACCTCGCCGTTAAGGCGCGTGGTCAGCGCAAGATCGTCGGGGTTGGCGATGTCGGTTTCGATCACGGGGCCCAGCGGCGCAAAGGTGTCGAAGCCCTTGCCGCGCGTGAATTGCACGTCCTTGCGCTGCAAGTCGCGCGCGGTCACGTCGTTCATGCAGGTGTGGCCGAGCACAAAGCCGCGCGCCCGCTCCGGCGCGACCCGGGTCGCGGTGCGCGAGATCACGATCGCTAGTTCGCCCTCGAAATGCAGAAGCTGCGACTGCGGCGGATAGATTATCGGCGCGCCCGAAGCGATGACGGCAGTCGAGGGCTTGATGAAGAGCAACGGCTCCTCGGGGAGTTGGCGGCCCATCTCGAGCGCGTGGTCGCGGTAGTTGACGCCGACCGCGACAATTTTCCCCGGCGCGATCGGCGCCAGCATCGCGATCGCATCCGCCGCGAGCGGCTTGATACCGGGGACCGGGCGGAGCGCGTCGAGCGCGCCCTCGAGCGGAGTTATCGAGGCGCCTTCGAGCGCGCCGAAACTCACGCGGCCATCAGAGCTGTAACGAACAATCTTCATGCAGCTTCCACTCGCTGGAGATTCTTCCGCATCACGCGGCGCGGGTAAACCGGCGCTTGCCGGGCTCAGCCAAAGCTCATAGCATCTTTCACGCGCGCGCGGGACTGGCGGCGTATCGCGAACGGGGAATTCGCAGGCATCCTGCTGATGGAAAGACCGATCATTCGTGGCGTCGAAGCGTTTCCCGTCGATCAGAACGGGCAAACGTACATCTGCCTGCGCGATCCTACCGGCCTAGCGCCCGAGCCAATTCTGATCGGGATGGGCGCGTACTTTATCGTTTCGCTGTTCGACGGCAAAAACGATCTGCGCGAGTTGCAGGCCGCATTCACCAAGCGATTTGGAGAAGTCCTGGAACTCGAGAAGATCGCCGAGCTGGTAAGCGCCCTCGAGCAGGCGCACTTCCTCGATTCGCCAGCATTCCAGGATCACGAGCGCCGCGTGCGCCAGGAATTTTTGGCGCAGAGCGAGCGGCCCGCCGCGCTCGCCGGGGTTTGCTATGCTCCGGAGCCCGCGCAACTACGCAACGAACTGGCGGGGTTCTTCGATCCCCCGGAAGGACCCGGCCGCAAGCCCGCGCGCAAAACTGGCGCGGCGCTGAGCGGGCTTATCGCGCCGCATATCGACCCGCGCCGCGGTGCGGCGGCTTATGCGCATGCGTACGC
>Ga0307373_10008334_pt1 | contig 15831 bp, 15 predicted proteins | sample OX2MG_FD_202534 | JGI IMG/M metagenome (GOLD analysis project Ga0307373, IMG submission 202534) | Soil microbial communities from Risofladan, Vaasa, Finland - OX-2 | ecosystem: Environmental > Terrestrial > Soil > Coastal area > Acid sulfate soil | place: Finland: Risofladan, Vaasa | collected... | reverse complement strand
CGGTCTTGGAGAAGAACCGGGTCGACTCGGCCTTTTTGTCCAAGAAGAGCGCCCGCACGCCGGACCCCTCGCCGAAGGTGATCGTGCTGCGGTCGACGAGGTTGCGGTTGTTCGCGATGTAGAGGAGGGCGGCGTCGATCTCGCCCTTCTGCAGCATCTGGCCCATGTCGGAGTCGCGCGGCATGTACTGCAGGCGGACCCCCTCGGGGGGCGAGAAGCCCGTCACGCCGCCGTGGCTCTTCTCCGGGGGACGCTCCATGTACCAGGCGATCGAGCGGGGGTCGACGCCGTACTCGTGCTGGAGGATTCCGCGTGCCCACAGCGCGGCGGTCTGCTGGTACTCGGGGACGCCGACCTTCTTCCCGTTGAGCTGGGAGGGCTCGTCGATCCCCGCATCCTCGCGCACGAGCACCCAGGTGTGGAAGAAGATCCGCGAACTGAAGACCGGGAAGGCGGTGAAGGTGTCGTCGCCCTTCGAGCGCGCCATCAAGAGGCTCGAGATCGAGAGCTCGGAGACCTGGAACTCGTGGAAGCCGAACTGCCGCCAGGCGAGCTCGCTCATGCCGATCTCCGAGGGGATGAGGTCGATTCCCTCCGGCTCGACGGCGCCGGTGAACAGCGCCTTGGTCCTCGGGTTCTGGGCGAACGCAAAGCTGAGGCTGAGTCGTGACACGTGATCCCCCCTTGTTGAAGCCAGCGCCGGGCGACCGGGTGCGGACCCCGCGGGTCGCTCGCTCCCGGTCGCCGAGGTCGAAACGGACCCTATCCCGATCGGCCACCGCCCGAGAGCTGCGCCTCCCCGCGCGATGCGGAGGGCGGGCCCCGCTGCAGGCGCCGCCCCGGTGCGGTGGCCCCGCCTCCCCGGTCAGCTCCCGGCGCCGTCCGCCGCGGGCCCCGACGCGCCCCGCCAGCGCTCGTCGGGCCGGGTGGCGAGCGACCGGAAGAGGGTCGCGAGGAGCTGCAGCTCGGCGCGGTGCTGCACCGTCAGCTCGGTGAGCACCGCCGCGCCCCGCTCGGTGAGGGTGATGCGCACCGCCCGCGCGTCGCGGGCGTCCGCGACGCGCGTCACGAGCCCCGCTGCGGCGGCGCGATCGACGAGCTCCACCGCACTGTTGTGGCGGATCAAGAGATGGGCGGCCGCCTCGCCGATCGTCGGGCCGTCGCTCCCCTCGTGGCCACGGACCGCGAGCAAAAGCTGGTGCTGCATCGGCGAAATGCCCACCGTGCGGGCGATCCCCTCGCTCACCCGCTGGAAGCGGCGCAGCCCCGTCCGGAGCCGCAGCAGCTCCCGGTAGTCGTCGTCCTCGAGCGACGCGGCGATGCCCGCCGCGTCGGAGCTGGCCTCCACCGTCAGCCGCGCACGGTGGCGGCCGGGGGCACGTCGCCGCGCACGAGCACGCGCAGCGCGTCCCCGGCGCGCAGGCCCTCCCCGTCGGCGAGCACCGCGAGCACGTTCGCTAACGCGAGGGAGCGCAGCTGATGCGAGCCGCGCGCGCCGAGGGCGACGACGTGCAGCCGCCCCTCCTCGTCGAGGACGGCCTGCGCCGGCACGACGTGCACCCGGCCGTCGGCGCGGCGGGCGATCTCGACGTCGGTGGTCGCCGCGAGCAGCGGCGCGCGGAGCACCGCCCGGCCGGCCATCTGCCGCAGCGCGGGCAGCACGAGGAGCTCGAGGCCGACCATCGCCGCGACCGGGTTGCCCGGCAGGCCGATGACCGGGGGGCCGCTGCCGAGGCGCCCGACTGCGAGCGGCTTCCCCGGCCGCAGCGCGACCGCCAGCTCGTCGAGGTCGCCACCGCACAGCCGGCGGAGCGCCGCGCCGACGAGGTCGCGGTCCCCGGCGCTCACCCCGGCGCTCACGACGACGGCGTCGCACGAGGTGGCGGCCGCCGCGAGCGCCGTCGTCAGCGCGCCGACGTCGTCGGGGACGATCCCGAGGTCCCGGGTGGGAAAGCCCGCCGCCGAGAGCGCCGCCAACAGCGCGGGACGGTTCGCGTCTCGGATCTTTCCGGGCGGTCGAAAGGAGGGCCCCTCGACGAGCTCGTCCCCCGTCGAGGCCACGCCGACCACCGGCAGGGGGTGGGCCAGCACCTCGGCGACGCCGAGGCTCGCGAGGACGCCGAGGGCGGCGGGGCCGAGGAGCTCACCGGGAGCGAAGACCACCTCGCCGGCGGCGACGTCCTCACCGGGCGAGCGCACGTTGGCGCCAGCGTGCAGCGGCTGCTCGACGACGATGACGCCAGGCCCCTCTTCGCGAGCCTGCTCGAAGGGGCAGACCGCATCGGCGCCCGCGGGGAGCGGTGCCCCGGTCATGATGCGCGCCGCCTGGCCCGCTCGCAGCTCCCCGGACGGCACCTCCCCCGCCATCACCGCCTCGACGACCTCGAGGCGCACGGGCGGCGCCGAGGCGTCGCCGGCGCGCAACGCGTAGCCGTCCATCGCCGAGTTCGCGAAGGCGGGCACGTCCTCGCAGGCCACGATCTGCTCGGCGAGCACCAGCTGGGCGGCGGCCGACGTCGCGACGCGACGCGGCGCAAGGCGTGCGCAGCGCGAGAGCACCGACCGCGCCGCCTCCTCGAGGCTGAGCAGCGCGCGCGCCTCTGGCGCCGCGAGGCGCGGCGCCGGCGGCGAGAGGGTCATCGCGCCGTCGCCGCCGCGCGGCGCGCCTCGAGGCGCGCCCGCTGCGGGCCGATCGTCGCCGCGGGGTCGTCGGCCGAGGCCACGCCGCCGTAGAAGAGGCCGAAGCGCGTGCAGGCCGAAGCGGCGAGGAGTGCCGCGCCCGAGAGCAGGCGGCCCGGTCGGCTGCGCCGCGAGAGCTGCGCCAGCACGCCGCCGCCGAGGGCGAGGGCGCGCGAGCAGGCGAGGAGCCGGCCGGCGCGTCCCTCGTGGTACGGGGCGGCGAGCTCGCCGAGGTCGTGTTCCATCGCGAGCGTCGCCGCGAGCTCGGCGGCCACCCCGGCCGCGGCGAGGCGCCGCGCCGGCGCGGCGTCCGCAGCGGACGAGACGACGAGGCCGAGCCCCGCCGCGGCCATCGCCGCCGAGGAGGTGAAGACGAAGGGCAGCTCCCGGTAGGCGCCGTGCCACGCCGGCACTGCGGTGTCGGCGATGAGCACCCCGGTGTAGGCGGCGACGAGGGGGCCGATGGTCGCCGCGGCAGCGGTCGAGGCGGTGCTGAGCAGGGCCGGGCCCCCCGTGAGGTCGGTCAGCGCGGCGAGCGCCGCGGCGGGGGCGTAGGCGCTCACGATCCAGGTGCCGACGCTCATCGGCGAGGTCGGCTTCAGCACCCGCAGCATGTTGAGGAAGCGCGCGGGGCGGCCGAGGTCCTTCACGAGGGCGGCGAGGGAGAGGCCGATCGCCCCCGCGGCGCCGAGCTTCGCGCCCCGCGCGAGGGTCGGCCGCCGCGTCACCTGCGCGCCGGCGGCGAGGAGCGACGAGGCGCCGGCGAGGCCGCCGAGGAAGAAGTAGCCGGCGATCTCGCGTGCCTCCCAGACCGGCTTCTTGATCACCGGCCTCCCGTAGTAGGAGGTGAACTCCTCGGCGTCGCGGCGCCGGCGGCGCCGCCCGGGCTCGAGGCCCTCGATCACGTGCGTGCCCCCCGGCGGCGCCTCGCGGCCGGGGCGGGCCCCCTCGAGGCCGGCGCGGGTGACGCGCCCGACGTTCACCGCCGCGCCCCGACGAAGGCGCCGAGCGCGGCGGCGGCGAGGGCGGTCGCGGCGAGTGCCGCCTGGCGCCACATCGCCGGCAGGTCGCGGGTCGTGACGACCGGGTCAGGGGGGAGGCCGTAGACCTCGGGCTCGTCGAGCAGAAGGAAGAAGGCGCCGTCGCCGCCCACCCCGTCGTTCGGGTCCCGCCCGTAGAGGCGGGCCTCCGCGACGCCGGCGTCGTGCAGCTGTGCGAGTCGGGCGTCGGCCCGCACCCGCAGCTCCTCGACCGGCCCGAACTGGATCGAGTCGGTCGGGCAGGTCTTCGCGCAGGCGGGCTCTGAGCCCTCGAGGAGGCGGTCGTAGCAGAGGGTGCACTTCCAGATGCGGCCGTCCTCGGGGCGCTTGTCGAGCACCCCGTAGGGGCAGGCCGGCACGCAGTAGCCGCAGCCGTTGCAGATGTCCTCCTGCACGACGACGGTCCCGAACTCGGTGCGGAAGAGCGCCCCCGTCGGGCAGACGTCGAGGCACGCCGCGTCGGTGCAGTGCTTGCAGACGTCGGAGGACATGAGCCAGCGCGGCGCCCCGCTCGGGGTGTGCGACTCGACGAACGCGACGTGCCGCCAGGCGTCGGCGCCGAGCCCGCCGGTGTTGTCGAAGGACATGCCGCGGTACTCGAGGGGACGGGAGGGGACCGAGTTCCACTCCTTGCACGCCACCTCGCAGGCCTTGCAGCCGATGCAGACGGAGGTGTCGGTGAAAAAGCCGAGGCGCGGCGGGTGCTCGGGGTAGCCGCTCACCTCGGCTGGCTCGTCCGTGAGGGTCGCGAGGTGGATTCTCACGGCGCGCCCACCTGCTCGCTGATGCCCGCCCGGCGACGGTGCCCCTCGACCAGCTCGAGGAGCTCGGGACCGCGTGGCCGGCGGCCGGGCAGGATGTCGACGCTCAGGTTCTTGTCCTCCTGGATGTGCACGTTCGGATCGAGCGACAGCGAGGTGAGCTCGTTCGCCGCGTCACCGCTCGAGAGCCCGTTCGGCCCCCAATGGAAGGGTGCGCCGATCTGGTGCACGGTCCGGCCGCCGACGACGAGCGGGGTCATCCGCTCGGTCACGCAGACCCGCGCCTCGATGGCGCTGCGCGCCGAGACGATCGTCGCCCAGCCGTTGTGCTCGAGGCCGCGCTCGTCCGCGAGCTCGGGCGAGACCTCGCAGAAGAACTCGGGCTGCAACTCGGCGAGGTAGGGCAGCTCGCGCGTCATCGCCCCCGCGGTGAAGTGCTCGGTGAGGCGGTAGGTGGTGAGCACGTAGGGGTAGACCTCGGCGCCCTCCTCGCCGGCGAAGGGCGCGTACGGGTTCAGCGGGTGCTCGAGGACCTGGCGCACCGGGTCGCGCTGGCGGCCGTAGAGGGCGTTGCGCACCGGGGACTCCTGGCCCTCGTAGTGCGTCGGGAGGGGGCCGTCGATCGTGCCGATCGGCACGTACAGCCAGCCCTTCCCGTCGGCCTGCATGATGAACGGGTCGTCGCCCGCGAGCGCGTCGGCCCCCTCGGCGCCCTCGGGCGGCCGGTAGCCGGGCGGGCGGTCCTTCACGAAGTCGACCACGTCGTGGCCGGTCCACTCCCCGGCCTCGGCGTCCCACCAGACGAGCGCCTTGTGCTCGCTCCAGGGCTCGCCGTCGGGGTCGGCCGAGGCGCGGTTGTAGAGGATGCGGCGGTCCATCGGCCACGCCCACCCCCACTCCCCGCCGAGCCAGTTCTGCTCGCGCCAGGGCTTGCGGCGCGCCGCCTGGTTGACGCCGTCCTTGTAGACGCCGCAGTAGATCCAGCAGCCGCAGGCGGTCGAGCCGTCCTCGGCGAGCTCGAGGTAGCCCGCGAGTGGCTCGCCGTCGCTGCCGAAGCCGTTGATCTCGGCGAGCACGGCATCAGCGCTCGGCTCTTCGAGCGGACCTTCGGTCGGGTAGTCCCACGTGAGGTCGAGCAACGGACGGTCGCGCTCCTCGGTGGAGGCGGCGAGCTTTTCGCGAAGGATCCGGCCGAGGTGGAAGAAGAACCAGAGATCGCTGCGCGCCTCGCCCTCGGGCTCGACTGCCGCGAAGCGCCACTGGACGAGGCGGTTGGTGTTGGTGAAGGTGCCGTCCTTCTCGGTGTGCGCGGCGGCCGGGAGGAAGAAGACCTCGGTGGCGATTTGCTCGGTCTCGAGCTCTCCGCTCTCGATCTCGGGGCCGTCCTTCCACCACGTCGCGCTCTCGATGAGCGAGAAGTCGCGTACGACGAGCCAGTCGAGCTTCGCCATCCCGAGGCGCTGCGCCTTGGTGTTCGCCGAGGAGACCGCGGGGTTCTCGCCGACGAGGAAGTAACCTTCGCACTTCCCCGCGAGCTGCGCGAGCACCGTCGGGTAGGTGCTGTGGTCGCCGGTGATGCGCGGCAGGTAGTCGAAGCAGAAGTCGTTCTCGGGCTGTGCAGCATCGCCCCACCACGCCTTCAGCAGGCTCACCATGTAGGAGCGCATGGCGGCCCAGTAGCCCTTCTCGGTGCGGTCGCTCGCGATGTAGCTGTCGAGGTCCACGTGCGCAGCGGCGTGCGGCATCGCGAGGTAGCCGGGGAGGAGGTTGTACAGGGTGGGGATGTCCGACGAGCCCTGGATGCTCGAGTGGCCGCGCAGCGCCTGGATCCCCCCGCCGGGGCGGCCGATGTTGCCGAGGAGCAGCTGCAGCACGCAGGCGGCGCGGATGTACTGCACCCCGGTCGTGTGCTGGGTCCAGCCCATCGCGTAGATGAAGCTCGTCGTGCGCTCCCGCCCGGAGTTCTCGGTGACGAGGCGGCAGCACTCGAGGAAGGTCTCCTTCGGGGTGCCGCAGATCTCCTCGACCGCCTCGGGGGTGTAGCGGGCGTAGTGCCGCTTCAGGAGCTGGAAGACGCAGCGGGGGTCCTCGAGGGTCTCGTCTCGGCGGATCTCCCCGCTCCCGATCTTCGCCCCGCCTGAGCCGTGCTGCTCGCTGCGCCCGGCACGATGGATGTCCGAGCCGCCATCGCCGCCATCCTCACCGGCCCCGTCCTGCTCCTCGCCGGTCACGCTGCCCGCCGGCTCACGGAGCTGCAGCCCCTCGTACTGCCAGCTCGCGAAGTCGTAGCTGCCGTCGGTCGCGTCGAAGCCGGAGAACAGGCCGTCCAAGTCCTCGGTGTCTCGGAAGGACTCCTCGATGATCGTCGAGGCGTTGGTGTAGGCGAGGACGTAGTCCTTGAACCAGGCGTCGTGCTCGAGGACGTAATGGATCATCCCGCCGAGGAAGGCGATGTCGCTCCCGGCGCGGATCGGCACGTACAGGTCCGCCAGGGCGCTCGTGCGGCTGAAGCGCGGGTCGACGTGGACGAGCTTCGCACCGCGGGCGCGGGCCTCGGCCACCCACTGGAAGCCGACGGGGTGCGCCTCGGCGAAGTTCGATCCCTGGATGAACAGGCAGTCCGAATTCTGCAGGTCCTGCATGCAGGTCGTCGCCCCGCCGCGCCCGAAGGAGGTCCCGAGGGCGGTCACGGTCGAGGAATGACAGACCCGTGCCTGGTTCTCCACCTGCACCACGCCGAGCGCGGTGAAGAGCTTCTTGATGAGGTAGTTCTCCTCGTTGTCGAGGGTCGCGCCGCCGAGGCTGGCGATCCCCATCGTGCGCCGGGTGCGCTTGCTGTCCTCCTCCCACTCGAAGGTGCGCTCGCGCGTCGCGAGGACGCGCTCGGCGATCATCTCCATCGCGGTGTCGAGATCGAGGCGCTCCCACTCCGTCCCGTACGGGCGGCGGTAGAGCACCTCGTGAAGGCGTCCCTTCCCGGTGGTGAGCTGCAGGCTCGCCGCCCCCTTCGGGCACAGCCGTCCCCGGCTCACCGCGGAGTCGGGGTCGCCCTCGATCTGCACGACGCGACCCTCGCGGACGTAGACGTTCTGGCCGCAGCCCACCCCGCAGTAGGGACAGACCGACTTCACGACCCGGTCGGCGGTCTGGGTGCGGGGCCGCAGCTCCTCCGAACGTCGCGACTTCGCCGCCGCCCCCCGCCCGTAGCGGTCGGGGCCGAAAAGCTGGCGGAGAACGGGCCAGGCGCCGAGCCTCCTGCTCACGGCTGCACGCGCTCCTCGCCTTGGAGGCGGCGACGGATGAAGGCGCGAATGTGTGGACCGCGGTCAGGGGCATGCACGGGCGGCGAGACGAGCGGCTGCGGGTCGGTCAACAGCCCCGGCCGGGCGAGGTCCTCCGGCGAGAGGCCGTCGGTGGAGTCCGCGGGGACGCCGGTTGCGATGAGGTAGGCGAGGCCCGGCCGCACGCCGAGGCGGCGCGCCACCTCCTCGTAGCTCGCTCCGCCGGCGAGCAGCGAGCGCACCGCGTCGCGCGCCGGGAGCGCCGCGCGACCGCTCACAGGGGGAGGCCCCAGCCGAGGACGAAGTTCAGCACCGTCGCGAACATTAGATAGAGAAGCCAGCCCCCTGTGCAGAGGTGGAAAAAACCGAGCAGCCGCTCCCCCGCGGCGCCCACCCTGGGGAGGTCCGGCTTCATGCTGGCGAAGAAGTCCGCCCCGTAGACGCAGGTGAGGCCGATGAACAGGCCTCCCACGGGCTGGTCGTGCGCACCGAAGAAGGCGATGACCCCGAGCAGCGAGATCGCGAAGTAGCCGATCGTCATCCCGACGTTGGTGCGGACGTCGGCCTCGCGCAGGCGGTTCCAGCCGATCGCGAACCAGTGGATGCCGTAGGCGGTGAAGGCGAGGGCGGCCATATAGAGGCCCTTGTCGGTGAAGGTGTGGAAGAGGTCGAGGCCGGCGAAGAGGTAGACGCCGCTGAAGAGCTGCATGAAGCCCGGGAGCCAGATCCCCCACATGCCCGTCCCGAAGTCGACGGCGACGCTGCGGCGGGGATAGCCGAAGAGCTCCTGCAGGCCGTAGATGAGATAGCCGGTGCCAAGGCCCATGAAGCCCACCGCGAGGGGAGGGAACGCGGAAGCCGGCAAGGAGACGACGGACGCGAGCACGGTGGCTCCTCCTCCCTGGCGCCGGCGTCCGAGGAGGACGGCCCCGGCGGCCGTTGCATCGGGTGACGACCAACTCGCCTCGCATACCCGGCTCCCTCGGCGGCAAAACCCACCCCGGCAGGTCGCGACGGGAGCGACAGCGATCCCTCTCAGGGGGAGCCATCCGGCGCGGCAAGGCCAAGCCGGCGGAGGTCGCTCGGCGCGTCGACATCGAGGAAGCAGCCGGCGTCGGCCCCCCAGTAGGCCTCGTCGAGGAGCACCGCCTGGCGGCGGTCCGGCAGCCCGCGCAGCGACCGCTCGCCCGCAGCGAGGGCGAGCGGCGCCGCGGCGAGGTCCTCTGCCGACCAGCGAGCGCACAGCGGCTGCGCGTGCCCGTCGATCACCGGCAGCACGCTCCAGTGCCCGGCGTAGGCGACAAGCCGGTCGAGGACGGCGGCGCTGAGGAGCGGGAGATCGCAGGCGACGACGAGACACGGCACGTCGGCGCCGAGGCCTCGCTCGACGAGCGCGGCATGCCCGGCGGCGACCGCAGCGAGCGGCCCAGCGCCGGGCGGCTGCTCGAGGGTCGTCGCGAGATGGCTCGTGCCTCGGCCGACTTCGACCGCGAGCGCCACGGCCGCGGCGAGCAGCTCGCCGACGCGCTCTGCGAGGGTGACCCCTCCGACGAGGAGGGTCGCCTTGTCGACACCCATGCGCGCACTCGTGCCGCCTGTCAGCAGGATCCCGCCGGTCACGCCCGCTCCTTAGGTAGCCGTCGGCGCCGAGCCTAGGGAGGCGAGTCCGCCGTTAGTCTGCGCGGCGTGACTGTCCCGCCGGATGAGTGGCTCGCACAGCTCGCCGCGCGCCTCGGCGCGCCGCCCCCGACCAAGGAGGAGGCCGAGGCGCTGCTCAAGATCGCTTCGCTCGCCGCCCACGCCTCCGAACGGATGGCCGCGCCGCTCTCGTGCTGGCTCGTGGCGCGGGCGGGGATCGACCCGCCGGCGGCGCTCGCCGCCGCCGGCGACCTCGCCGAAGCCCTCGGTGAGGCACCGCAGTGAGAGCAGCGGGGCGGCTCCCGTTCGCGGCCGACGGTGAGCTGCCGACCGCAGAGGTCGCGGTGCACGCAGCACGCGACGGCGACCTCGTCGCGGCAGACGATCGCCTCGCCGTCGAAGAGCCGCTCGAGATCCGCCTCGCCGCTGCACAAGGCCCGCGCACCCTCACGATCACGATGCGCACCCCCGGCCACGACTTCGAGCTCGTGGCGGGCTTCCTGCTTGCGGAGGGGGTCATCGACTCGCGCGAGCGGCTGCTCGACATCGCCTACTGCGTCGCCGACGAGGAGGAGCCCGAACAGCGCTTCAACATCGTCACCGCGACTCTCGACGGGCCGCCGGGCCGAGCGAGCATCGAGCGGCTCGTGATGACTTCCTCGGCCTGCGGCATCTGCGGCTCGGCGTCCATCGAGGCGGCCGTCGCCTGCGGCCACCCGCCCCTCGGGAGCGGCCCGCGCTACACCCTCGCCGAGCTCGCGGCGTTCCCCGACCGGTTGCGCGCCGGTCAGCGCACGTTCAGCCAGACCGGCGGCGTGCACGGCATCGCTCTTCTCGACGGGGCCGGCGAGGTGCTCTGCCTCCGAGAGGACGTCGGCCGCCACAACGCCGTCGACAAGGTCGTCGGCTGGGCGCTCCTCGACGCGCGGCTGCCCCTCTCGGAGTGCGCGCTCATGGTCTCGGGACGGGTCTCCTTCGAGATCGTCCAGAAGGCGATGCGTGCCGGCATCGCCTTCGTCGCCGCGGTCTCCGCTGCGACGAGCCTTGCCGTCCAGCTGGCCGAGGAATCGGGCATGACGCTCGTCGGGTTCCTGCGCGGCGGCAGCTGTACCGTCTACACGGGGCGCGGGCGGCTCGTTCCCTGAGCCCCCGCCTGGGTGAGCCGGACTGCGGGCGATCCGCACTGCGGACGCCCGCAGCCATCGCGCGAGCGATCGCTCAGGTGCCGATCGCGCCCTCGGGACGCCGCTCCTGCCACCGTCCCCGGTCAGTCAAGCCATCGAATCGCCAAGATCGCTGTGTCATCGTCCGAACCGTGCTCGCCGAAGATCTCGTCAACGATGTGCGCGACGAGGTCATCGACGTACTGCGTGACCACCGAGGCCGCCTTGCGCAGCCGCTCCATGCCGACGTCGAGATCCTCACGTCGTCGTTCCACGAGCCCGTCGGTGTAGGCGAGCAGCGTCGAGTGGGGAGCAATGGGCAGGGTGACCGACTCGTAGACGGGCGCCCTGAGCCCGAGGGGCACGCCGGTCGGCATGCGCGCGAACTCGTTCTCGTCGCCGTGCAGGAGCAACACCGGAAGATGCCCGGCATTGGCCATGGTGGCCTCGCGTCGGCTGCTGTCGACGAGCCCGACGAGAACTGTTGCAAAGTGCCCGTCGGTGGGGGATTGATCTCCCTCCCGACCATCTCGAGAATCCGTGCCGGGCTGTAACGACTGCCGCATACGCCCGGGCCGTGTAGCAGAGCCCCGCCATGATCGTCGCCGCACCCAGCCCCCGCCCGAGACGTCGCCGATGACGAAGGCAAAACGGGGATCGTCGATCGCAATCGCGCTGTACCAGTCCCCCCCGACCTCGATACCGGACTCACCGGGGATGTGGCCGGCGGCGAACTGCACCCCGTCGATCGCGGGGAGCACCTTCGGCAAAAGCGAGCGCTGCAGGGTCACCGCGACGTTCCGCTGCTCGCCGTACATACGGCGGTTCTCGTCCGCCAGTCGCTCCGCGTGCTGGCGCCGACGGACCAGCCGCTCGGTCATCACGACCAGCCCGATGGTGAAGAGCAGGCCGACGACGAGGATGCCCCAGGGAAGGAATTCCGACCATCGTCCGGTGAGCGGGCTCGTCGGTGAGATGGCGAGCGTGAGGACGCTTGAGCCGAAGGGCACGGTGGCCGTGGAGACGGTGCCGGTGAGCGGCAGATTCGAGACGTTGGTCTCGACGAGCGCGGAGGCACGGGTCGTCCGGCGCCGAGCGCGACCCGTTCTCGGCAGAGCTCTCGGAATACCTCCTGCGCACCGAGCCGATGAACGGCATCAACCTCATCATGGGGCGTCTCCCACGTCTCGGACAACGTCGTCCTCCTGCAGTTCCTCCGGGGTAACTCCGAGGTGAAGCTCGCGATCACGCTCCTCAAGACGCGCGGCAGCGCGCACGATCCACGGATCCGACAGTTCGAGATCACGTCGGACGGGCCTGTCGCTCGGCGAGCAGTTCCCTCCGAACCAGAGCCTGCCCTAGCCGAGAGCCGTCGGGCGGGTAACGAGGCCCGCGCCTCGCCCGTCGCTCGCCACCACATCTCCGACCGCGCGCCACAGCTGGAAGCGCCGCATTGCCCTCTCCCGACGACCCTGCTGCGCCGCCTGCTTCGCAGCACTAGAGGGGGGGCCACCGTCGACCCGAGCGTGCCATCACCATGAGCGCGACCTGAGTGCGGGAGTTCGTAGGCTGCTCCCAGAAGGAGGGGGGAATGGCGCGAGAGGGACGTTTCACCGTCACGGTCTTCGGCCTCGGGGAGGCGGGTTCGCTCTTCGCCGCCGACCTCGCCCGCAACGCCGCGCTCGTGCAGGCCTACGATCCCGCGCCGGTGGCGACACCGTCGGGCGTCGTCCGCTGCGCGGATCCGAGTGAGGCTGTCGAGGGGGCCGACGTCGTACTCGCGCTCGTCGCCGAGCACGACATGCGGACCGCCGTCTCCCAGGCGGCCGGCAGTATCGCCCCCGGCAGCCTCTACGCCGACTGCGGCTCGGGCTCTCCGGGGCTGAAGCGCGAGCTCGCCGCCGTCGCTGACGCTGGCGGCTTTTCCTTCGTCGACATCGGGATGATGGCGATGGTCCCCGGATACGGGGTCGCGGTCCCCTCGCTCGCCTCGGGCGCGGAGGCAGAGCGGTTCGTCGAGCTCATGACCCCCTTCGGCATGGACGTCACCGCCGTCGACGGGGGCGTCGGCGAGGCCTCGGCGCGCAAGCTGCTGCGCAGCGTCGTCGTGAAGGGGCTCGCGGCGCTTCTCATCGAGTCGCTGCGGGCCGCGGAGAAGGCGGGCTGTCGCGACTGGGTGTGGGAGAACGTCGCCAACCAGATCGCCTCGGCGGATCGCGACTTCCTCGTCCGGCTCCTCGAGGGCACCGCCCAGCACCACCTGCGTCGCACCGACGAGATGGTCGCCGCGACCTCGATGCTCGAGGAGCTCGGGATCGAGCCCCGCATGACCCGCTCGACCGTCGCGATCCACCGCATCGTCCCCGACGAAGGGGTTCCCTCGCCGGGCTGATCCCCGAACCCCGACGACGGACCCCGCACGCGGCGGCGGGGAGGACCGGCGCCCCCATTCGAACAGCGGGCGCGCCGCGCCCGCTGTTCGGCCGGAGGGCCGCTGTTCTCAGATCCTCCAGCTGTCGAAGCGACGCTCCAGCCGGCCGACGATCTCGCTCACGATGATCCCGAGGAGCGCGAGCAGCAGGATCCCGAACATCACCGTCGAGGTCTGCAGGAAGGATCCGGCGAGCGAGATCATGAAGCCGAGGCCCTTGTTGCCGGCGATGAACTCCGACGCGACCGCGCCGATCAGGCAACGCGAGGCCGCCTGACGGAGGCCGGTCATGATGTAGGGCAGGCTGCCCGGGACGAGCACCGTCCGGAAGGTCCGCATTCGTGACGCGCCGAAGCTCTTCGCGACCCGCAGCCAGCGCCCCTCGGTGCTCTTCACCCCCGCGAGGGTGTTGATCGCGACGTAGAAGGTCCCGATGAACAGCACGAGGACCAGGCGGAAACGGAAGCCGATGCCGAACCACAAGATGAGCAGCGGCACGAAGGCGAGGTCCGGAGCGACGTTCGTCGCGTTGAGGAAGGGGTCGGTGACGTAGCGGACGTAGCGGAAGACGCCGCTCACGAGGCCGATCACGATGCCGATCGCCGAGGCGAGCAGGAAGCCGACGATCCACACCGAGAGCGTCGACTCGACGTTGCCCCAGAAGGGGCCGCTCGTGAGCTCTTGGTAGGCGGTGACGGCGACGTCGCTCGGCCGGCTGATGAGCACCGTCTGCACGAGGCCGGCGCGGCTGACGCCCTCCCACAGTCCGAGCAGCCCGAGCACGCCGGCGACGCCGTACATGAGCCGCGCCGTCGGCCGGTAGCGCGAGCGCCGCACGGCGCTACCGGGGGGCTCGACGGCGGTGCTCACCACTGCTCCCGCGCGCCGGCCGGGGCGACCTCTTCCTCGATCTCGCGGCGCAGGTCGTCCCACAGTCGTTGCTCGAGCTCGGCGAAGATCGGCGTCCGCTTGATGTCGAGCGGGCGCGGCCGCTCGAGGGGGATCGGGACGTCGTCGATGATCCGCCCCGGCCGGCCGCTCATCACGAGGACGCGGTCGCTCAGGTAGATCGCCTCGTCGAGCTGGTGCGTGATGAACAGCACGGTCTTTCGCGTCTGGTCCCAGATGCGCAGCAGCTCGGACTGCATGAGCTCACGGGTCTGCGCGTCGAGGGCGGCGAAGGGCTCGTCCATCAGCAAGATCTCTGGGTCGACGGCGAGCGCGCGGGCGACGTTGGCACGCTGCTGCATGCCGATCGAGAGCTCGGCCGGGTAGTTGTGCTCGAAGCCCTTCAGTCCGACCATCTCGATCAGCGGCAGCACCCGCTGCTGCGCCTCCTTCTTCGGTACGCCCTGTGACTCGAGGCCGTAGGCGCAGTTCTCGAGCGTCGTGTACCAGGGCAGGAGCGAGGCCTCCTGGAAGACCATCCCCCGGTCGGGGCCGGGCGCCGTGATCGGCCGCCCCTCGACCTCGATCGTCCCCGCGCTCGGCGCGATCAGGCCGTCGACGATCGCGAGCAACGTGCTCTTGCCGCAGCCCGACGGCCCGATGATGGTCACGAAGGAAGACTCGTCGATGGTCATCGAGACGCGGTCGATCGCCCGGAAGCGCTCGTGGGTGCGCGGCCGTTCGTAGATCATCGTGACGTCGGAAATCACCAGGGAAGGCAACGGGACGGTCCTTTCACTCGGCCGGGCTGGGCAGTGAACATCGTGGAGGAGCAGGAAGTCATTCCTGGGCCGGTCATTCCTGGGCCGGTCATTCCTGGGCCAGGCTCGTCTGCACCTGCCGCCAGCGCAGCACCCGTCGCTCCACCGCGTTGAGAAGCCGGAAGGCGCCGAGCGCGAGGACCGTGATCAATAGCGCCCCGAAGAGCACGAGCGCGGTGTCGTGCGACTCACCGGCCTGGAAGAGCCGGTAGGCGAGGCCCGAGTTGGCGGCGAAGTACTCCCCGACGACGACGCCGGAGACGCCGCGCCCGACGCCGACACGGGCCGCGGCGAAGGCGAAGGGGGCGATCGCCGGGAAGACGACCGTCCGCAGGAGGCGCCACCGCGAGGAGTCGAAGCTGCGCGCCACCCGCAGGTACTGGGGGTTGATGCTCGTCGTCGCGGTGTACATGTTGACGACCACGACGGGGAAGGCAACGAGGAAGATCAGCGCGATCTTCGAGCTGAAGGCGAGGCCGAACCAGATGAGGACGAGCGGGACGAGCGCGATCCCAGGGATCGAGTTCAGCGCGTCGACGATCGGGCGCAGGACGTAGCGCAACCGCCGGAACCAGCCGATCGCGAACCCGACGACGAGGCCGCTCGCGAGCGAGAAGCCGTAGCCGATGCCGAACTCGGTGAGGCTGACGCGCAGATCGCTCCAGAAAAGGGCGGTCTTCACGTCCTGGTAGCCGGCGTCGACGACGGCCCAGGGCGAGGCGAAGAAGAGCGGGTTGATGAGTCGCGCGGAGCTGGCGACCTGCCAGCCCGCGAGAAAGACGATCAGCGCCCCGAGGGGCACGAGCTTTCGCTCGTTGTCGCGGAGCCACTGCTTTGCCGATCTCGCAGGAGCGGCGCCGACGAAGTCGGCGCCCAGCGCCCTGCTCTGAGCCAGGCTCATCGAACAACCTTCCCCGTACGTATCTCTGTCAGCGAACGAGACCCACGCAACACGAACCGAAGCGGGGAGCCGTGGTGCGCGGGTGCAGCCCCGGGCGGGAAAGGCCGCCCGGGGCCGCCAACCTGCAGCTAGGTCGTCGGGATGCCGGCCGTCGAGATTCCGTTGGCCTTGTCCCAGCCACTTTGGGCTAGCTGATCAACGAACTTGTCGGTGAACGCGTCGCGGGGC
>Ga0307373_10008332_pt1 | contig 15833 bp, 11 predicted proteins | sample OX2MG_FD_202534 | JGI IMG/M metagenome (GOLD analysis project Ga0307373, IMG submission 202534) | Soil microbial communities from Risofladan, Vaasa, Finland - OX-2 | ecosystem: Environmental > Terrestrial > Soil > Coastal area > Acid sulfate soil | place: Finland: Risofladan, Vaasa | collected... | reverse complement strand
GAATTGCTGCCGCACCCAGGCCGCCAGTTTGTTTCGATCCTCTGGCGTCGCGATGCGCTCGTGGGTGGCTCCGATGGCGCCCGCAAGGTTTCTGATCACGCCCGCGTTCGGATCGTTGTGCAACACCGCGGCAAGATCGAGATAATTGCCAATGGCGCTGCGTCCAGAGCGCATCAGCGCCCATTCATTCCCCGCAAAACCGATCCGTACCGCAGGGGACAGCTTGGTTTCCGCCATGCTCAGGATTTTGTTGTAGTCGGCTGCATCGTATAGCGTGCGATAGTAGCCTCGGTCGTTCGCGTTGGCGAAAAAGAAATCAGCCTCCGGCACCGACAGCTTCTGCTGCACCGCAGTCAGCAGCTCGCACTTGGGATCTGCACCCGTCCGGAAACATACCGGTATCGTCCACGTTTGCGGATGATCCGCATGCGTCTCCGGATCAAGGAAGAAGCGCTGCTGGGAAACGTTTGTCGATCCGCCCTTGGGCGAAGTGAACGTCAGCAATGGAACTCCCGGCTCAGTGATAAAACTGTCCATCACTTTATCGATCGGCTTCCCGCTGGTTTCGGTTTGCGCATTCCAGAAGTCTTCGGCAGTCGCATTGCCGTACATGTGCGCTTCAAGATATTTGTGCACGCCTTGACGGAACACTTCCGGGCTTTCGTAGTTCTCCGTCATGGCCAGCACGGCACCGCCTTTTTGATAGGTGATGCCATCGAACATCTCGTTGATCTCGCCTGGCGTATCCGCGTTGGCTCGAATCGCCCGAGTCACTTTGCCGGAGTCGTAGTTCAATACCCCGTCCAGATCGAGTGCCTCGTCCTGCGAAAGATTCCATTCCGGCTTCCACTCCGCGACCGCCTTCGATTCCATCCAGGTGGCAAAGCCCTCGTTCAACCAGAGATTGTTCCACCATTTCATGGTGACCATATCGCCGAACCACTGGTGCGCCATCTCGTGGGCAACATCCGTGGCCACGTTTTTCTCCGCGTCAGTCGACGCAGTCTTCTCATCAATCAGGAATACACTCTCGCGGTAGGTAATGGCGCCAAAGTTCTCCATCGCGCCCGCTTCGAAATCCGGAATTCCAATCATGTCGAGCTTCGGCATCGGATACTTGATGCCAAAATAATTGTCGTAGTAGTGCAGGAAGAATTCCGCAGCCTGCAACGCGTAGGCACCCATCTGCACTTTGTCCGGAGTGGCGCAGGTACGGATGGGCACGCCATCGCTTTCTCCGGAAAGACATTGAAAATCCCCAACCAGGAATGCAACCAGGTAGGTGGACATCTTTGGCGTGGTGGCGAAATGGATGGTGTGCTTGTCCGCGGCCGGTCCCGGTTCGTCGGAAACGATGTTCGTATTCGAAATAGCGGTGTCGCCCTTATCAACGATCAGTGTCGTTGCAAACGTCGCCTTCATCGCCGGCTCGTCAAACGATGGGAACGCGCGGCGCGCATCGGTCGGTTCAAATTGCGTGACTGCGTAGTTGCGATGAGCCGCCTTGGACAGGTAAAAACCGCGCAGCTGATCGTTCAGGATTCCGGTGTACGCGATTTTGATGGTGGCCGCGCCTGCCGGTATTTCTTTATCCACATGCAGCGTCGCTTGCTCATCCGGCTTATTCTCGGTGACGTTCGCCGTCTGCGTATTCCCATCTGCAGTAATGGTTACCGTCTGAAATGTGATCTGCGCCGCATTCAGCGTGATGCTGTTCGCCGGCTTATCTAGCGTCACGTCGATTTCTTCTTTACCGGTGAACGTGGCCGCTTTCAAATCCGGCTCCAGCGTCAACGAGTAATGCTGCGGGGTCACATCCGTGGGCAGGCGCTGCGCCTGCAATGCAGCGGAAGAAGTGAAGGAGATGAGCGCTGCGCACGCTGCGAAGATTCCTGCGAATGAAAGACGCGAACAGTGGGGCAAGTGAAATTCCTCCTGAAAATGGACATGAACAAGAAGTCCGGAACGACAAGACCTAGCACAAATACGATACTCGCCGAACGATGGTTCCGTCACCTCAGTCGACGACGCTCTCGCGGTACCGTCAGGACCTCAGGCTTCGCGATAATTCAACAAAACCAGCCCGATGCACACCAGGCACATCGGCCACATCCATGCAGCAATCAATTTGCCGCGCCCCGATCCGCGCAATTCCAGCCAGCGAGTCCAGCCGGCAAACACCGCCAACAACGCGATTGCCGTGTGGCTCATTTCGGTCAGCAATTCCTCTTTCACATTCCCCAGAGTGTGATTGTGAGTCAGCAATAAAGCACCTCCTAAAGCGCACACCGCAGGGAACACCAGCGCAGCCTTCGAGGACTGCAACCGCTGGGTCTGTACGCTCCATTCAAATGCAACGAAGCTGACAATCAGCAGGATATAGAGGCGGTGCTGCAGATCCTCCGGGTTGTAAAAGCTGGCCCAGAAGCCGCGCGGGCCCAACGGCCACGCCTCCGGGTCGGCGCGCAAAAACAGAAACAACGCCAGCCCCAAGAAAGCCAGCGGCCAATGACGAGCCCAGCGAGCGCGATCCCAACGGCCCAGCATCGCCAGCAATCCGGCCATCAAGACGACAATGCCAGCCCAATGATGGTTATAGTCCGACCATTCCTGCTCCATCTTGTTATTGGCGGCTTTGGCGTCGTCGGGCGACAGTGCGTAGGTCTGGATAGCTGCCTTCATCGACTGTACAGGCGGTAGAGCCCGAACCGATGGGGTTGAAAAACTCGGCCAGCGCGGCGTCATCCGGGCTGAAATCTCCGGTAGTGTCAGCCGATTCTGCACCAGGTCGACTGCGGGCGGTTGCGCCGTGAGCGAAGCCGCCGCCAGGATGATGGTGAATCCAATTCCAATCTCCGCCTCAGAGAATTGCGCAATACGTAACAGCCACGGTGACAAATTGAATCGCTGCCCGCGAATCAGCAGGAAATTGCCTGCGCCCAGCACCAGCACCGCTGCCAACATGATCGACTTCGCGACCAGGACCACGCCATAGGCAGTCCCATAAACGGCGCTCCAGGACTGCGTATAGACCCATGCCATGGCGACGCCAGCCGCCACCAGAACGATGACACTCGCGACAGACATCGCGGAATATCGTCGTACGGCGCGAACCGCTTCGTTGTCCTCCACCGCACGATCAATGGCTCGTGAGGAGATCAGCAGCCACAGATACGGCATGCCGCCAATCCACAGCGCGACCGACAGTTGATGCAGCCCTGTCAGCATCATTAATGGAATTTGATGTTCCAGGCGCGACGCTCCGTGGCTGGTCCACACAGTTGCGACCATCAGCGGCACGAAAAACAAAAGCCAAACCGGCTTCCGCGGCAAGCCCAATCGGCTCGTCAATAAAAAGATCACGGCGGTGAAGAAAAGCAGCAAGCCAGCCAGAAAATAATTCGCTGTGTATAGTTCGGACACGCCCAGGCCGGTGGTGCTCATCAACATGGCCGTGTCCAGCACGACAAACATGGCCTGCGCCGCGGCCAGCCCAATCGCGCCAATCCGGAGAAGGCGCAGAGCACGTGGAGAGTATTTCGCGAAAATAGGTGAGGAGGCGATCGACTGCGGCAGGACCACCGTGCAGAACACGATGCCGCCAATCAGCAGAGAGTCGAAGGCCAGAGTCGCCGCACGCAGCAGCACGGCAGCCAGCGGATAATCACGCAGAAACCAAAGCAATGGAATCTTCCTCGGACTATGGAGCCGTGCGCTGCACCGTTCTTACTGGGCGGCAACGGTAAAGGGAACGTCACCACGCGTGATGTGACCGTCACTCGCCAGCACTTGCCAATGAATCTGATATTTTCCGTTTGCCAAGCCATGAGCGACCGCGTTCAACTCGGAAGGCTTGGCGCTGTGCTCCATCTGCAATGGCACCGGTTTGCCGGCTGCATCCGTCAATTTCACGGTGCAACGGCTTGCCTCAATCCGGGAATCGTAGTCCAGCGCAATGTCAACCTGATGACTGCGCACAACAGCCTGGTCGGAGGGAGAGGAGCGCACCAGCATGGCGTGGGCGAATGCCGCCGGCGCTCCAGCGAGAAACACCAGGGCCAGGGGTGCGGTCCATCCCAAAAAGCGTGTCATCCGAAGTGCCTCCCTCTCTGTTCAAGCTGGTTCGAAGTATGCGCCGCTGCCTTGGCAACTTAAGCGGTCACATGGATCGATGCTGCGCGAATCGAGCGTCCGGAAATTTCCGCCGCCCTCATTTCAGCATAGGACGCAGCTCCCATCAACGCCGCGCGACTTTCCAGAATGATCCGCACCGGCATGGTGGAAACTAGATCGTGCATGCGGCCTTTGTCGCAAAATCCGCGCATGAACGTACCATCCTGCATCTTTTTCAGTATCTTCGGCGCGATCCCGCCACCGATATACATTCCACCGTGCGCCAGAATCTTCAACGCCAGATTCCCTGCCTCCGCCCCATAGATGGAAACAAAAACGTCCAGGGCTTTGGCGCACAACTCGTCGCTGCCAGCTTCGCCCAGTTCGCCAATCACAGCGTTGGGGTCTTCTTCCTGCATCCGCTGGCGCAGCGCAGCAGACTCATTCATTTTTTTGCAGTCGCGCAAAAATGTATAAATATTCTTCAGCCCAATTCCGGAGCAGACCCGCTCCCAGCTTACGTGGCCGTTCATTTTCGGATCGGATCGCAGGTATCGTAATAGCTCGATCTCAAGGTCATTGTGTGGCCCAAAATCGCCGTGGCCGCCTTCCGACGCCATCGGAATATGAGTTTTCCCATCCCAGATCAGCAGCCCTTCGCCGAGTCCAGTCCCCGCCGCAATCAGCCCGCGATTGCCCACCTGGCTGTTGTCGCCCTCGCTCAGCGTAAAAATCTGATCGAGGCGAAGTTCGTTAATCCCGTAGCCATTCGCTTCCAGATCGTTAATCAGGAAAATGTGTTCAATGTGAAGATCGCGCGACAGTTCCTGAGTATCTAATCTCCACGGCAAATTCGTCAGCTGAATCACGTTTTTGCGAACGGGACCCGGCGCGCCGAAGCAGGCGGCTTCAATCCCCTCGGAATCCCGCTGTTCTTTCGCACCTAGAAATTCGCGAACAATGGCTTGCAGGTTCGGATATTGTTGCGCGGCGAACTTCTCGTCGCGAACGTGTTGCAGGGTGCCTTGCTCAAAGCGATACAGCGCCAGATGCGCCTTGGTACCACCCACGTCTCCAGCAAGAATCATCGGCTCACTTCCAGCAATCCTCGACCATCCGCGTCAGGCCGCGGCAACTTGGCGGCCGCGGCCCGATCCAGCAGGAAGCTCAACTCGCCGCTCTCCGGCTGAATCAGCTGCGACGGCAATGTCTCCGGCTGATACGGCCCCAGCAAAACTTCTCGTAACACTTCGGCTTTTGACCTATCCTGAATCAGAAAGAAGATTTTATCAGCATGGTTGATCACCGGCCACGTAAGAGTGATGCGCCATGGATTCTTGCCCTCCACATGGTTGGCGACCGCCAATCGCATCATCTCATGCAGGGCTTCCGAGTCCGGGAACAAAGAGGCGGTGTGCCCGTTCGTCCCCATGCCCAGCACAATCAGGTCGAAGCGCGGCAGTTCTGCCCCCTCGAGCCGAAATCGATTGCGTATGGCCGACTCATAGCGCGCTGCACCTTCCTCGGGCTCAAGTTCGCCTTCAATCCGAATCACATTCTCCTGCGGCAGCGGCACCTTCGACAAAAAAGTTTCCTTCGCCAGTCGATAGTTGGAGTCCGCGCTATCCGGCGGCACGCATCTCTCATCCACAAAGAAAATTAACAGCCGTGCCCAGTCAATGCGCGTGTGAAAAGGGTGAGCAGGATCGGCCAGCAGCTCAAACATACGCTTCGGAGCGCCGCCCCCAGAAATCGCGATCCTTGCGACTCCCCGCCCGCGCACCGCCGACTCCACGGACGAAGCAATCCAATCAGCAGCCGTCAGGCTCATCGCTTCGTTGTTGGCTTCCACTTGATAGTGAACCTGAATCTTCTTCGGCATCGTCGTCCCCATTCTGCCATCCCGCCCCAGCTACTGGTGACGCCATTTGCGGCCATCGCGGGCAAGTAGCTCGCTGGCAGCCGCCGGCCCCCAGCTCCCCGCCGCATAGTTGGGGAAGTCCTTGGGCGGATGCGCAGCCCACTCTTCCAGAATTGGAGTCATCAACGCCCATGTCGCTTCCACGCCATCGCGGTGCGAAAAGAGCGTAGCATCCCCCAGCATGGCGTCCAGCAGCAGTCGCTCATACCCGTTGGCCGAGGAAACCCCGAACGCTGCAGCATAGTCGAAATCCATCATCACCGGGCAGCTCTGCATGGTTGGCCCGGGAACTTTGGCGGCAAACCGCAGCGAGATCCCTTCATCCGGCTGAATCCGCATCGAGATAATGTTGGGCTGGATTTCTCCACACTTGCTGGGTCCCATGTTGTCTTTGAACAGCATCGTCGGCGGTTGCTTGAACTGGATCGTGATGTCGGTAAATCTCTTCGCGAGACGCTTACCAGCGCGCACGTAGAATGGAACGCCCGCCCAACGCCAGTTCTCAATCTGAAATCGCATGGCGGCAAAGGTCTCCGTGTTCGATGCCGGATCGACCCGGTCCTCATGGCGATATCCAACCACAGGCTTGCCGTCCACGGTGCCGGGGCCATACTGGCCGCGGACCGTATCTTCCATCTTGATGGGCTGGATCGCCTTCCAGACCTTCACCTTTTCCATGCGTATGGGTGCCGAGAAAAAGGTGACGGGCGGCTCCATGGCAACAAACGAGAGCAATTCCATCACATGGTTCTGCACCACGTCGCGCAACGCTCCGGCCTTCTCATAAAATGGACCGCGGCCTTCAATCCCGATACTCTCCGCTGCGGTGATCCGCACATGATCGATATAATTCCGGTTCCAGATCGGTTCGAAAATTCCATTGGCAAAGCGAAACACCAGGATGTTCTGAACCGTTTCCTTGCCCAGGTAATGGTCGATGCGAAAGATCTGATCTTCCGACAACACCTCGTTGATTTCATCGTTCAGTTCCCTGGCGGATTGCAGGTCGTGACCGAAAGGCTTTTCAATAATGCAGCGGACGGCACCTTTCTCTGACTTGGCCATGCCGTGCACGCCCAGTTGATGGACAATCTCCGCAAAATATTCCGGCGCGGTGGCCAGGTAAAACAGGCGGTTGCCGTTGGTCCCATATTTCTTGTCCAGCGTTTCCAGCAGCGCTTTCAAACGGACATATCCGTCCGGATCGTCAAAGTTCATGGCATGGTAGTTCACTCTTTGCAGAAAGTCGCGCAGATTTGGATCATTCGCTTCGACCCCGCCGCCTTTGATGATTCCATCCCGCATGTCGTTGATGAACTCGTCCTGCAGCGGACGCCGGGCGACGCCAACGACGGCAAACTCGGCTGGTAGCAAGCCGGCTTGCTCCAGGTGATACAGCGCCGGCAGCAATTTCCGCTTGGTCAGATCGCCGGAGGCGCCAAAGATCACAACCACACATGGCTCCGGCACCCGCTCCGGAACGCGCGACGCCTGCAGTTCTTCAGGAGAAACTGTTACTTCCGTCGTGACCATGGCTACTCTCCTTACGTGAGGGAAATGATTGTCTTGCCGTTGCCGATAAATTGCATGTTGCGGAAAAGCGACTCGTGCCGGCCCGCTACGTCGATTTCTTCACCGCGTGGCCACCGAACTCATTCCGCATGATCGACAGCATACGATCGGAGAAATTGTTTTCCTCGCGCGAGCGAATTCTGCGAATCAACGACTCCGTAATCACCGGCGCAGATACGTTCAGATCGATCGCCTCAAAAACTGTCCAGCGGCCTTCGCCAGAGTCGGCGACATACGCTTCCAAGCCCTCGAGTTTAGGATTTTTCTCCAGCGCATCCGCAGTCAGATCCAACAACCACGAACGAACCACACTGCCGTATTGCCAGATCTTGGCGACCTGCGTCAGGTCCAGGTTGAGCGGCTCCTTGTGTTTCATGATCGAGAAGCCCTCGGCGTAGGCTTCCATCAATCCGTATTCGATGCCGTTATGCACCATCTTCACAAAATGTCCCGCACCCGACGGCCCCACGTGACCCCAGCCTTTATCGGCTGCCGGCGCCAGCGTCTCGAAGATAGGGCGCAGATGCTCGACCGGCTCTTTATCGCCGCCGATCATCATGCTATAACCCTCCTTCAATCCCCACACACCTCCAGACGTGCCGACGTCGACAAAGTTGAATCCCTTGGCAGTCAGTTGCGCGTAGCGGCGTTGAGAATCCTTGTAATTCGAATTTCCGCCGTCGATGAAGATATCGCCCTTCTGCATCGACGTTTCCAGCTTGGCGATCGTCTGGTCGACCGGATCGCCGGAGGGCACCATGATCCAGACCGCGCGCGGCGCTTTCAGGTTCTTCACCAGGTCGTCCAGCGACTGCACACCCACCGAACCGGACGCGGTGAGGTTCTTAACCGCGTCAGCGTTGAAATCGAAGCCGACAACTTTGTGTCCGCCCAGGCGCAGCCGCTCCGCCATGTTGAAGCCCATTTTCCCCAGACCAATCAGACCAATTTCCATATGCTCTCCTCTTATCAAAAATTCGTTTGGATCATGCGGCTCGATCGGCGGTGATTCCCAGCCGGCGAAGCTCCGCGATCACCTGCTCCGGGGATGTCATGCGAATGCCCTGAATCCCCAATTGCCGGGCGCCTTCCAGGTTCTCTTCGCGGTCATCGATAAAGACACATTCATCGGGTTGACGTTGAGAAAGATCGAGGGCGCATCGAAAAAATGCAGCTTCCGGCTTCCGCAATGCGATGTAGGCCGAAACCAGGTAGGCGTCAAACAGTCCGGACAAGCCGAACGTCGGGATGCGATATTCCATCAACTCCCGCGATTCATTACTCAACATGTACGTGCTGTTGTCCCGCGAACCCTGCGCCCGCAGTGCTCGAAGAAATTCAATCATTCCGGGATACAAAACCTGGCTCACATCGCGCATTTTTGCGAAAAATTCATTTTCAGAAAATGCCCGAGGAGCGTAGAACACGGTCTCGCGCAGATATTCGTGGACATCAATTTTGCCGCGCTCCCACAAGTCATTCGCCTGGGGATGGCGCTGCTCAAACTCATCGAAATTCAGGCCAAAATGTTTGACCACACGCTCGCGCGCATGCTCATCCCATCCATTGGTCAGCAGAACGCCGCCGCAATCCCAAAACGTTGCGCGAATTTTCGCCATCCCAGCTTCCCCGCACTCCTTCCGGCGTTTTTCCCCGCTATGCGTTCCACTTGTTCGTCATAAAGTGTGCTTCGATGGCGTTCACTTTGTTCAAGCGCCGCACGAATCGCGCTTCGTTAGATTGAAAATGCGCATTCAAAAAAGCCGACACAACCTCATACGCCAATGCGGAACCAATAATGCGCGCTCCCAGAACCAGCACATTCATGTTGTCGTGTTCAACACCCTGATGTGCGGAATAGGTGTCATGGCACATCGCCGCGCGAATCCCCGGCATCTTGTTGGCCGCCACAGAAACTCCGACACCAGAACCGCAGATCAGCACACCCCGTTCAGCATTCTTCGCATGCAAGGCGCGTCCCACATACTCGGCGAAATCGGGATAGTCGGATGGCTCTTTATTGAAGGCACCCAAGTCCAGCACCTCATGTCCCAGGTCGGCAATGTATTTGCGAATTTCTTCTTTCAGGTCGAATCCGGCGTGGTCAGACGCAATCGCGATTTTCATTTGTCTCTCACTTTCCTGCCACGGCGGAAGTCTTGCCCGCGCGCGCAACAATCGCAGTTGCTTTGCGGACCACGTTATCCACGTTGAATCCAAGTTTCTCCATGGCGATTTCCCCCGGCGCCGAGGAACCGAATCGATCCAGCCCCAAAACATCTCCGCTATCGCCGGCAATCTTCCACCAGCAGATCGGGCTGCCCGCTTCGACAACCAATCTCGGAACTCCAGTCATCAGGATCTGTTTCTGATATTCCTCCGGCTGCGCCCCAAAGAGCCGCCAGCTCGGCATGGAGACAACGCGCGCATGCAGGCCCTGCGATTCCAGCACGGTCGCAGCCTGCAGGATCAGACTCACTTCGCTGCCGGTCGCGATCAACACCACGTCCGCCGAGCTTCCACCATCGCGCAGCACGTAGGCCCCGTGGCGCACCCCGTTGAGAATGTCGTATTTTGCAGGATCAATGATGGGCAGGTCTTGCCGCGAGAGAGCAAGAAACGAAGGCTTGCGACGCTCCAGAATCACTTGCCAGGCCGCCGCAGTTTCATTCGCATCCGCGGGTCGGAAATCTGTCAGTTCCGGAATCGCTCGTAGCGAGGCGATCTGCTCCACCGGCTGGTGCGTCGGGCCATCCTGTCCAAGTCCGATGGAGTCGTGCGTGAACACGAAAATCGATGGCACTTCCATCAGCGCCGCCAGGCGCAGTGCCGGTCGCGCGTAATCGCTGAACACGAAGAAGGTCGATCCGTACGGAATCAGCCCGCCATGCGCCGCCATCCCGTTCACAAAGGCGCACATACCGAACTCGCGTACGCCAAAGAAAATGTTGCGACCGTTCGGATCAACATGAAAGCTGGGACTGTCTTTGATGGTCGTCTTGGTGGAGGTGGAAAGGTCCGCTGCGCCGCCAATCAATTCCGGCACCTTCAAAGCAATTCCATTCATCACCGTATTGCCGGCGATGCGAGTGGCGATCGGTTTGGAATCCGCAGGAAACTTCGGGATCCCGGCTTCCCATCCCGCCGGCAGTTTTCCGGCGAACACCCGCTCGTATTCCGCACCTAGCTCTGGAAATTGCTGCTTGTACTTCGCGAACAATGCATTCCAGTCGGACTCAAACTTTGCACCGCGATCTTTCGCCTGCGCCCAGTTTTTCGCAACCTCGTCCGGAACATAGAACGTCTTGTCCGCAGGCCAGCCCAGCTTCTCTTTCGTCTTCGTGGTATCTTCGGCGCCCAGCGGTTCACCGTGCGCCTTGGACGAGCCGGCCTTGGGGCTGCCGTAGCCGATAATCGTGCGCACCGCAATGATCGAAGGCTTGTCCGTCACCGCTTTTGCCGCCTCAATCGCCTTGGAAATGGCCTCCAGGTCATTCCCATCGGCCACACGTTGCACATGCCAGTGATAGGCTTCAAAACGCTTTTCGACATCTTCCGTGAATGACAGCTCGGTGGGTCCGTCGAGAGAAATCAAGTTATCGTCATACAGCAGAATCAGCTTGCTCAATCCCAACGTGCCTGCGAAGGAAGCCGCCTCGTGCGACACGCCCTCCATCAGGTCGCCGTCGCCGCACATCACATAGGTATAGTGATCGACAATCTCGAGTCCAGGCTTGTTGTAACGCGCCGCCAAATGACGTTCTGCCGCCGCCATGCCAATCGACATGGCAAGTCCCTGGCCCAGCGGGCCCGTCGTCACTTCCACTCCGTCGGTCGCCCCCAGTTCCGGATGCCCCGGCGTGTTCGAATTGAACTGGCGGAATTGCTGCAGATCTTGCAGCGTCACCTTGTACCCCGCCAGGTGCAGCGCAGAGTAGAGCATCGCCGACGCATGTCCATTCGAAAGCACGAAGCGATCCCGATTCGACCATTTGGAGTTGGCCGGATTGTGACGCATGAACTTGTGGAATAGAAGATACGTCATCGGTGAATCGCCCAGTGGCGCGCCGGGATGTCCACTATTCGCCTTCTCTACGGCATCGACAGCCAGGAAACGCAATGCATTGATCGACAGCTGATCCAGTTCCGTCATTCGTGCTCTCCAACTTCAGGCCCGATGGGCGAGTTTCGTTTCACGTCAATAATTGTATAGATGCGCGGCGCGAGGAATGGCCGCAGATGGATTAAGAAGCTTTTCAACATCAGCAGATCGGCACTTCATAATTGCGGCCTTCCCAGCGATCCTCCCCCGGCCAGTACAGCGTAAACACCAGGTCTGCGGGTGCCTGCTGGCCGATCGGAATATCGGCATAACAGACGCAGTCGCCCATGTACTTTGACTCGGTCGTCTGATTGGTTTTCCAATCGTCTTGGGTCCAGAGCACGCGAAAGGGGTTGCACTCGACGATGCGCACCGTTTTTCCCCGTCTAATCTGGGTCAACAGGTGGCTGCGTTTGCATATCTCGATTTCCAGCTCGCCGCGGCCGCTGCGATAACGACTCGCTACCGGTCCGACCCGATCGAAAACTTCTCCATCCTCCTGGGAACGCAACAACTTGATGTACTCCGCATGGGCCCATGCCAGCGGCATGGCAGAACCCGAGGGGCGGCCCAGGAACATTCCCTTCTCCGGCAAGTCAGGTGCATCCCAAATCTGTTCCGGCAGCATCCCGCCCTCGGAACTGAAACGCTCGATAGCGCGAACGAAGCTGTGAATATCCCTGCCGGCGGCCAGCTCGTAGTGCGCCCGCTCGCCGGTCAGCAGCGGCCATGCTCGACCCTGCCCCCAACCTTCATAGGGCCCGCCGTCGTGCTTCTGGCCATAGCCATCATGGTTGTAACGACGCCAGCATGGACCGAACGGCGTCTTCACCTGCAATATCGCATCCACCACCTTCAGCGAATCGACAATCAAAGGATCGTGCGGGGATCGGATTCCGTAGCGCACAAGCTCAAGGAACCCTGCATCGATAATTTCCCGCGCATCGAAATTGGACTTTTCTCCCGGTCCGCGATTGGCCAGTTGCAGCCTGCCTTCGCCGACGGCGGGATTGTAATAATGATCGCCCGGACCTGGCGGTCGAATGCGCATGTAATGGCGGCGCACATCCGGCAACAGAACGCCGTCGTCGGTGACAGTCCATTTCTCCAGGTTCGATTCAATCCAGTCGGCAAATATCGCATAGAAATCCGCCAGGTCGGGCGCCCCATGCGCGCACACCAGTTCGCTGGCGCAAATCAGCCCGGTAATCACCGCCGCTAGCGTCGAGGGCGAGTACCCGGAGTTTTCTTCCCACCGCTCCTGCTGGGTGACGGGTGCAAACTTCATCAGGTAGCCGGCGGCGCGCTCGACAAAGGGGAAGACATCGGCGCTGTCCAGTGCTTTCTGCTTCCAAAGCCTCCACGCCAGAATGATGGGGAAGGCGACCTCGTCCAGTTGCATACTCGACCAATACGGAGTTCCGTTCACCCAAAAATTCTGCGCGAAGCTGCCATCCGGCCGCTGAGCGCAGATCAGATACACCAGGGCGCGCCGCGCGGTTTCATTCCGTCCAACAGCCATCAACGCAGTCGCGGTCTGCACCATGTCCCGGGTCCAAACCAGATGGTAGCCGCCCAGGTCGTCGTCGCCTTTCGTCTGTCCCCATGGAATAGAGGCCGACGCGATGAACGCGCCCTGAAATGTCTTGTCTTCATGGGCCAGCAGAATACTCTGGCTAATATGCAGCAGGTGTCCGTGATCCCCGGCTGTGGACACCAGTTGCAGCGGGCATCGGACCCGATGCCACTGCGCATGGAAGCGTTCCTTGTGCGCCGAAAATCTGGTCGCCAACGACTGCATGGTACCCGCCAACGCCGCATGATGGCCCCGTCCAAATCCGACGGCAATCGTAAATTCCGGATGGGCGGCCACGTCGACTTCTCCCATCAATGCAATATTGCCGTCCAGCGCCCGATCGAACTCCCAATCCATTTTGAAGTTCTGGCTCAAGTCGGTCCAGCCATCGCTCGAGCCCACGTAGCCGCAGGACGTCCTGCTAAATCCGCAGTCAGCGGCCATCGCCAGCGAGGTTATATCTTTCCATGCCAGCAACACTCGCTTGCCGCCAACGTCAATCGCACGTGCGGAATTTCCCGCCCCGCCTACCTCCAGATGCGGCGCCAGCAGCGCATACACTTTGAGACGACTTAGAAACTCCCGATCGCCTTCCAAGCGCACATGAATGAGCACCGTCGATTGATGCGGATCGGAAATGATTTCCTTGATGAGCGCATATCTTCCAAGTGGATCGCGGCTCGTTAGCCGAACCCCCAGCGCTTCCGGGTCAAGGTACTCAAAACTGCGGTCGAGATCGCGCTTCTCTTCATGGAAAAACGTCTCTCCATCGCTGATCAAGAAGCCGAGGTCTCGCACCTGCGGACGATCGATCGTCGGATAATAAATTTCGTTCAGGATGCCGTGCGCAATCGTGTACCAAACCCGGCTGGAGGCGGAATAGGCTGTTCCCACCGTCTGTTTCTCGCTTGAAGTCCATCGCGGCGGCAGACCGGGAGCGCCGAATGCCGGCCCGCCCAACGTAACCCAGGAATACTCCGGAGCATCAAAAACCATTACGCCTCCAAAAATGCGGCTCTAATTTGTATCTTGTGGCAGTCCACAGACCGAATCGGCATGGATTCCATTCTTTGAAGGTCCTTTGCCTCATCTGAATCAATAGACGCATCGCGGAAGGATTCGCTTCCTAATCTGGCAGAAAGAAACACACTTCAACTTGCGACCGGATTCGCCACGCATGCATCCAACTGAGTGAAATGACTACGGGGTACGACCTTCGAGCGTAAAATGACCGTGCGTCTGAATTGTATCGACTGATCCCGCAAGGTTGTTCGTTCGGCTGTCGCTTCCGCTTGCCGGACACATCCGTGGAGTGCTGCGGGAACCAAACCTTCACCGGCACTGCCCCTACGAACATCGCAATACAAAGCAGGAAAACCTGCAATAAAAACAGGAGGATTCCATTGGCACACGAAGTTCCACCACTTCCATACGACTACGCCGCTCTTGAACCCCACATCGACGAAACCACCATGCATTTGCACCACGACAAGCATCACCAGGCCTACGTCAACAACCTGAATGCAGCCATCGAAAAACATCCCGAACTAGCGAATCGGCCGGCAGAAGACCTGTTGCGCAAACTGGAGAGCGTTCCGGAGGATGTTCGCGCCACGGTCCGCAATAATGGCGGCGGTCACGTGAACCACACCATGTTTTGGCAGATCATGAAACCCAAGGGTGGCGGAGAGCCCACCGGAAAGATCGCAGAGCAGATCAAGAAGGATTTTGGCAGCTTCGAGGATTTCAAAAAGCAGTTCAACGAGACCACCGCTAAGCAATTCGGCTCTGGCTGGGGCTGGCTGATCTTCGACGGCGGCAAGCTGAGGATCATCACCACCGCCAATCAGGACAGCCCGTTGATGCAGGGGCATTTTCCTATCCTGGGAAATGACGTTTGGGAACACGCGTACTACCTGAAGTACCAAAACAGACGTCCCGACTATCTGGCAGCCTGGTGGAACACAGTAAATTGGGATGAAATTAACAAGCGCTTCGAATTGGCCGGCAAGTAGCCAAAATTGCCCTGATTTCGATGCAGAATGAAGCCGGCGGAATTGGTTGCCTTAGCAACCAGTTCCGCCAACTTAGTTGCTAAGGCAACTAAGTTTTTCGGCTCGCGGATGACGGTTTTGGGAACCGCTCGGCGATCATCGCCAACGCCCGTTCCCGGGTCTGGACTAGCCCCTCCAACTGAGCATCCTCGACCAGGTTCAACATGCTTCGAAACTCCGGGCCGGGTCGATAGCCAAGCGCGATCAAATCATCGCCGGTAATCAGCGGGGTGGGACGAATCTGCTCCGGCTCGGCTGTTTCATAGCGTTCGCGCGCAAACTGATAGAGCGAAAGATCTCTGTGGCTGGCCATGCAATCTATGCGATGCAGCGCGAGATGTTCGTCAAATCGGTCGAGGCGGAAAAATCGCTTCAGCGTTGAATCGCGCATTTTCTCCACGTCCGCAAACCGCATGTGATTCGCCACCAGCGCCAGGATCTGCTCCGTATCGCTGTTCGACATGCGCAGCCGATGGCAGATATTCTCCGCCAGGC
>Ga0307373_10008331_pt1 | contig 15833 bp, 19 predicted proteins | sample OX2MG_FD_202534 | JGI IMG/M metagenome (GOLD analysis project Ga0307373, IMG submission 202534) | Soil microbial communities from Risofladan, Vaasa, Finland - OX-2 | ecosystem: Environmental > Terrestrial > Soil > Coastal area > Acid sulfate soil | place: Finland: Risofladan, Vaasa | collected... | reverse complement strand
CTGGTGGAGTTCAACTGCCCGCTTGCCAGTTCCTGCGTCACCTGGGCTGGCGTGACCTGGGGATTGGCACGCAATTTCTGATTCATGTAGTTCGCTACATCCTGTGCCGCTGTCTGTTGCAGGAATGAATCCAGGTCGGCGCGCGGCGGATTCACTACATGATCGGCAGTCAGGATATCCCCATGCGCGCTGATGAAAGTGCCAGAACCGGATAGCACCAGTGGATACCCATTACTGCCATCCTGTGGAAATGTTGCACTGCCCGTGGAGAACTGCACGGTCAATTGTCCATTGACCTGCGTGAGGATGCGCACCACCGCCGGCTGCGCGATATCGACAGCGCGCACAACAGGGTCGGTGATATTGCCACCAGGGATATCATTAGTATAGGCTGCCGCAACGCCTCCTCCAACCACCAGGCTCATCAGTGAAACTATCCCGGCTATGCATAGTAAATACAGTAGTTTTATGCGCGTCTGTTTTTTTATCAATTTATTCATTAGCATTTACCTGTGCTTTAGCTCGATCTACCGGAATCATAAGAAATCGTTCACATGAAAAAAGCCTCATGCTTTATGCATTATACCGCATATTTTTGGCTTTCGATATGACCTATTACACAGTAGAGACGCCCCTCGTAGGCGTCCTCTATACGCACCAACTTTAGCGGCATTAACCCACTGGTCACAGTAGGACGCCCCTGGTGGGTGTCCGCGTGGCCCTTGACTTAACTTGTGGATAAGGACGCGGACTGGGGTTCACGGCATCCCTATTGTTCTGACCCACTCACGAGCCAGCATGCCATAAACTACCATATCAACATAATGATCGTAGAGCCACTCCGCGTCGCGTATGATACCTTCTTGCGTAAAACCCAATCTTTCTGGGACGGCACGGCTACGCACATTACCGGTAGCGCAATGAATCTCTACCTTATTTAGCTTTAGCTCCTGAAAAGCATACGTAACCAGCGTCTTCGTAGCCTTCGTTATCAAGCCCTTCCCCTGCATAGACTCAGCCAGCCAGTAGCCAATCTCGACCTTCTGAGCAGGCCAATCGAGAGAGTGATAGCCAATACCACCAACAAATTGATCTTTATACCAGATGCCTGTTTGAAATCCCTCGTTATCGGCAAACTGTTTGAGAGAACCTCTAATGAAACCGAGACTATCTTCCACGCTTCTCGAGTTATCCAGCCAGGGCAGCCACTGCCGCAGGTGCGCGCGATTCTCATCTACCACCCCGGCCACTTGCGGCGCGTGTCGCTCTTCGTAGATGCGTAATTCTGTATCTTCATCGATACGCAGACACAAATGCGGTACATTGCTCATAGTATCCTGCTCCCATCAATAAAGAGAGGTATTTTTAATGTGGCATTTACCATGTAACGGTTAAAGTGTTACATATTAAGCGTTACGCTTCTACTGTTACACCGCGCCAGAAGGCCACATAATCCTGAATTTGCTTTGCAGCATCCTTGGGAGCTGGATAATACCAGGCCGCGTCTTTGTTCTCTTTACCATCAACTTCAAGGGTGTAGTAGCTTGCCAGGCCCTTCCAGGGGCAGGTAGTGTGAGTGTTACTCTCTTTGAAGTATTCACGATTGACCGCGTCGGACGGAAAATATTGATTACCCTCGACCACAATACATTTATCGCTTTGCGCCAATACAGCGCCATTCCAGGTTGCTTTCGGCATAGATACTCCTTTATTTTGTATGTCCTCAAAACTCCAGACCAACCAGAAGCCGATTTGTTACTACTGTAAATCATATTATATGACGCGTTGCGAATGCGTATCAGATAAGCTTGACACTTCAGCATTCTCCATGTTAGCATTAACATATGAATAAGAAGAGTCACCATCATTATCCGTATAAATGCATCGCGCATGTTTCTGCCGCATAAGCCTGGCACATTTGCTTATGCGGCGGATAGTGGTGCCGGTGTCTGAACGCCTTCAGAAGCGTCGATACTCTACTGATCGAGCTTAGATTTGCTTGTCAGGAGGATGAAACCGTTTCTGCTGTTTACTTGTTTGACTCGTCCTGCTCTCCCCGTTCCGGTTCTAACTCTCTCGCCATTTTCTGCTCAACTTTGCACTTGCCGCCAGGTTCTCCCGCTTTCACTCTTTTTCTGTTTCACGTGAAACATCAACATCCATCACACTTATCTGTAGGGAGCGCATGAAAATGTTACTGGTAAATTTTTCAAAGGTAAGCAAAGACTATGGCGGCAACTCCGTCTTCCATGAAATCGACCTGGAAATTATGGAGGGCGAACGCATCGGGCTGGTTGGCGAGAACGGCGGCGGCAAATCCACGTTGCTCAAGCTGCTGTCCAGCCTGGAAGATCAAACGAGCGGCATCATTTCAAAACGCCGCAACCTGACTATCGGCTATCTTGCTCAGGAGGCCGATCCCGGCCAGAGTTCCAAAACCGTCTTCGAGGCCGTTTCCGAGGTCACACAGGAACTTGTTGATCTGCCCGATCTGCTCAACGAACTTGAGACACGTATGGCTGACCCGGCCATAGCCGACGACCCGGACGAGCTGGCGCGCGTGCTCAATGCATATGGCAAGGCACAGGAGCGTTTCGAGGCATCCGGCGGCTACAGCGTCGAACATAACGTCGAAACTGTGCTGCATGGCCTGGGCTTCGGCCCCGCCTGGTACGATCTCGAGGTAGGCTCGCTGAGCGGCGGCGAAAAGAAGCTGGTCAACCTGGCGCGCATCCTCATCAGTATGCCCGACCTGCTCCTGCTCGATGAGCCAGATAACCACCTCGACCTGGAAGCGAAAGCATGGCTCGAAGAGTATATCGCCAGCTATCCCGGCACCGTGCTGATTATCTCGCATGATCGCCTGCTACTGGATCGCGCTGTCAAGAAAATCTTCGAACTGGAGGATGGGCGCATCTCGTCCTACACTGGCAATTACAGCTACTACTTCGAGGAACGCCAGCGCCGCTTGCAGAAGCAATACGAACTGTACAACCGGCAGCAGGAGGAAATCAAACGGCTGGAAAGCGTATGGCGTCAGTACCAGGGCTGGGCAAAATTGAACGATAAATTTGCCACCAAAGCGGAGGACACGCTCAAACGTATCGAGCGTATCAAACGCGATGGTGTCAGCAAACCTGTCATGCTGCGCGACAAAATCAAGGTCAACCTGGACTCCGACCGCAGCGGCAAGATAGTGTTGGAGGTCAAAGGACTGAGCAAATCCTACGATGGACGCGCGCTTTTCCGGCCCTTTGACCTGAGCATCCTCTATGGCGAGCGCGTCGGCATTGTGGGAGCCAACGGCAGCGGCAAAACCACGCTGCTGCGCACTATGCTGGACATTCTACCTGCCGATAGCGGCACGGTCAAGATTGGTGCGAGCGTGGTCGCGGGCTACTATGCTCAGGAGCAAGAGACGCTGCCTTTCGAGAGCACACCGCTCGACTTCGTGCGCCGTATCAAACCAATGAACGAACCGCAGGCCATCGCTTTCTTGAGCGGCCTGCTCTTCTCCTACGACGATATCTGCACGCCCATCCAGCGTTTGAGCGGCGGAGAAAAGAGCCGCCTGCAACTGGCGCGCCTTGTCCTGACCGACGCCAACTTCCTGCTGCTCGACGAACCAACCAACAACCTGGATATAGGCTCCGTCGAAGTGCTGGAAGCCGCGCTACAGGAGTTCGAGGGAACCGTGCTGACCGTCTCGCACGACCGCTACTTCCTCGACAAGATCGTGAACAGAATCGTGTCGATTGAAGAAGATGGAAGTGTGCGCATGTATCCGGGGAACTTCTCGTATTATTATGAGAAAAGATTTATCGAAAGGTAACGCTCATGAATAGTATCGGACGCGCATTTCCCATCCACGCGATGGGGAAATGGGTCAACCCATAGTAATGACCCGCTCAATATGCTATAATCAGGGCAATACAATTCCACGCTTTTAGCAGATTTGGAGACCTTTTTAGGTATGCAATATACACCCGGTTCGGATAATGGTTCTGGAGCGAGTAACAGTAACGGTAGTTCGTTTGTCCATCGGCGCGAGGTACGCGCCAGTAACGATACTGGCATGTTGCCGATTGTTACCACAAGTCGGAATTACGCGGGTTCTCTCGAATTAGATAAACTGATCGCCAGCTTGAAAGAACTCTTCGCGCAAGACCGCCAGACTGCCAGCCAGCAAGACAGCACGCGCTGCGGCATCTGCTACATGCACTACTCGGTAAGTGAGCTTTGTTACCGTGACGAAGAGGGGTTCTACGTGTGCAAAGGGTGCGAACGCGCCCTGAGCAAGACCAATATCCCCATGCTGCGCCGCCAGCAAAAACATTAGAAGCGGTAATAGAGTAGCAAAAAGACCAGGTTTCCCGCGTGGGAAGCCTGGTCTTTTTGCTACTCTATTACCGCTTCCTCTAATTCTTCTTCTTCTTCACGTACTTCGCGTAAATCTTCGGGTCGATCCAGGCGATCCAGAAAGAGGATACCATCAAGGTGATCGATTTCGTGCTGGAGCACACGCGCGAACCAGCCCTCGGCGCGCACGCGAATTGGCTTACCGCGCACATCCTGCCCCTTGACCACAATCGAGGTGGCGCGCCTGATATTATCACCCACGTAGCCGGGGATACTCAGGCAGCCCTCCGAACCGAGCTCCTCGCCTTCGGCCTTAATGATTTCTGGATTGAATATCGCCACTTTATGGTCTTCAAACTCAGCCACAAAGAGGCGGATGGATAGCGCGATCTGCGGCGCTGCCAGCCCCACACCGTTCGAGACATGCATAGTCTCAAGCATATCATCAACCAGCTTCAGCATTGAGGCGTCAAAGTGATGCACCTTCTTGGCCTTCTGCCGTAGAATTGGATTTTCCGAAGTAATAATTTTGTGAATTGCCATACGATCTATTCCCTACGCTCTTCTGAACCGGACATAATCATAGAGGCACGATTCAACCGTACCCCTCCTCTATGACGCCATTGTTTATAATCAATAATATCGTATCATATTAAGCATGAACATGCTAGATACCGTCGCAGCGTTTATCGATCAACACCACTTGCTTCCCACTGGAGGTGCGGTGATTGTCGCCGTTTCGGGTGGGGCCGATTCGCTCTGCCTGCTGCACCTCTTGCATCGCCTGTGCGGGCCGGGCAAACGCTACCCTGCCGTCACATTACACGCGGCGCACCTCAACCACCTGCTGCGCGGAGATGCCAGCGCGCAAGATGCCGCCGCCGTCGCGCGCATCGTCGCCGACTGGGGATTGCCATTTCACAACGGCGAAATCGATGTCCCGGCGCTGGCACGCAGCGAACATCGTTCTATCGAGGATGCGGCGCGCCTGGCTCGCTATCGCTTCCTGCGCGAGGTTGCGTCCGGGCAGCCCATCGCTGTCGCGCATCACGCCGATGACCAGGTAGAGACGCTGCTGCTGCACTACCTGCGCGGGAGCGGGCTGCCCGGCATGGTGGGCATGCTGCCGCGCCAGCAAGACATCATTCGCCCTCTGCTGGAAGTGACCCACGCTCAGACGGTGGAGTATTGCCAGCAACACAATATTACACCGGTGGAAGACCTGAGCAATGCCGACCCGGCCTACACGCGCAACCGCATTCGTCATCAGCTCCTGCCGCTCATAGAATCCATCAATCCTGGCTTTCGCGCCACCCTTTTACGCAGCGCCGCTGTCATGCGCGACGATCTCGACTATATCGAGACACAAATTGACGCGAGCTGGCCCCAGGTCATCGGCTCGGAGCAGCAAGACTTCATCACCTTGCGTGTAGCGACGCTGGCAGAACTACCTTTGAGTTTGCAACGACACCTGCTGCGGCGCGTCACGGCGCGTCTCTGCGGCGGCCAGTCCCCATTGGAGCCGCGTCACTACGCGCTGATCGAGCAGTTATTTCAGCGCCCGTCTGACCGGCAGCCGCGCCCGCTCGATCTCCCACAACGCCTGCGCGTGACCCGCATTTTGCACGAGGCTACTTTTGAACGTCTCTCTACATATGTAGGGACGCAATTTACCTCGCCACTACAGGAGGACGCGATAAATCGCGTCCCTACAGCAGAATCGTCGTTATCTGTGGAGGTGACGCTGCCCATTCCGGGCGAGGTTGCTGTACCGGGAACACCCTGGATAGCCAGGGCCGAGCTACTCACAGATAGTTTGCTGGAAAAAGTGAAAGACGCGCTGCGCCGCGAGGACTGGTCGGAAGTGTGGCATTTGCTGCCAGCAAGCCGTTATGTTGTATATATAAATGCATCTCACGTTGGATCATCGCTGCGAGTGCGCACCCGGCATCCTGGTGATCGTTTGCAGCCATTTGGTATGATGCATGAGAAGAAGGTACAAGATATTCTGGTGGATAATCACATCGCCCGCCCGGCGCGTGAATCCATCCCGCTCTTTTTTTCAGCGACCCATTGTATCTGGTTGGCGGGCATCGTTCTCGACGAGCGAGTGCGTCTGACAGGCACAACAGAACTTGTAGCGCGTTTATCTATCGTTCCAGATAGCGACCAGGGCGGGGACAAGCCCAATAGGCGTCAAGTTAACAGACCGCGAAATGGGAGCGATTGATGCTTGTCCCCGCCCTGGTTATGCCACGAGCGCGTGTTTGGCGTCATCGGGCGTGGGTTTGTCGCTGTGCGACCATCCTCGCCCTGGTTATGTCGTACAGGGAAATAAAGGAAAGAGGACATGCACGAAGACATTGAAGAAATACTTTTAGCATCCGAGATCATCCAGGCCAAAGTTGAGGAATTAGGCCAGCGCATCACGGCTGACTACCAGGATAAGAATGTGTTGTTACTTGGAACCTTGAAAGGGGCAGTGCCATTCATTGCGGATTTAGCGCGCAAGATTGAGCTACCTCTGGAGATCGATTACATGGCCATTTCCAGCTATGGCAACAGCACCGAATCGAGCGGCGTAGTGCGTATACTCAAAGACCTGGAAGGGCCGGTGCAACAGAAGCATGTTCTGATCGTAGAAGATATCGTTGATAGTGGTCAGACTTTGCATTATCTCATGGATGTTTTACGGCAGCGCAGGCCGCTCAGTTTACGCGTCTGTACTCTCCTCGACAAGGGAAGAGAACGTGTCAAATCTGTCAAGCTCGATTACATTGGTTTTCAAATACCAGACCGCTTCGTGGTTGGCTACGGACTGGACTACGCCCAGAGATATCGCAACCTGCCTTACATTGGCATCCTGAAGCCAGGTGTGTACGAAGACGATGCGGCCAGACCCGAAACCCAACACAAGAGTCCGGCGGAAGATGACTAGAAAAGGAAGCATAGCGCCATGACAGCTGTTGGCGTGATTGGCAGTGGCGCGTGGGGAACAACCCTGGCCCTCTTGCTGGCAAACAAAGGCTTCGAGACAACATTGTGGGAACACCGGCCAGAGCGCGCCCTTGCCATGCAGCGGGAGCACGAGAATAGCCTGTTCCTACCAGGCTTTTCTTTTCCCTACAACCTGCAGGTCACTTCTGATATCGCGCAGGCCACGCGCGATAAGCATTTATTGTTGTTCGTCACGCCCTCGCAGCGCATGCGCGAAAATGTGCGCCTGCTCACGCCCTTTCTCGGCCCCAACACGCTCTGTGTGAGTTGCAGCAAAGGCATCGAAATCAGTAGCCTCAAGCGCATGACCGAGGTGATTACAGACGAAATTCCCTCTGCCGCCAACCGCATAGCGGCGCTCAGCGGCCCTACTATCTCGCTGGAAGTAGCCCAGGGCAAGCCTACCGCCGCCGTCGTCGCTGCTCATGATGAGCGAGTCGCGGAGCGCATTCGCCAAATCGTCAGCACGTCGCAATTTCGCATCTACACCTCTAACGACGTTGTAGGAGTGGAACTGGGCGGCGCGCTGAAAAACATTATCGCTATTGGCGCAGGTTTCAACGAGGGCATGCAGTACGGTGATAACGCCAAAGCCGCCTTCATCACACGCGCCCTCGCCGAAATCGCGCGCCTGGGCATCGCGGCGGGCGCGCACCCTTTGACTTTCATTGGACTGGCGGGCATTGGCGACTTGATCGCCACCTGCGCCAGTCCACTTAGTCGCAACCAGCAGCTTGGTCGCCGCCTCGCGGCTGGCGAGAAGCTGGAAGACATCCTCTCATCCACCCACACCGTCGCTGAAGGCATCTATACAACCAGGGCAGCCCTGCAACTGGCGGCTCGCTATTCCGTTGAATTGCCCATCACTAAGCAACTCAGCCTGGTGCTTTTCGAGGGACTTGATCCGCATCAAGCTGTGCCTGAATTGATGATGCGCGACCCCAAAAACGAACTGGAAGGCATGCTGTAAGCGATTATATGACGCGCAGCAGGTAGTATTCCCTGGCACCCTTGCGCATAACCAGGTAGCGTCCCTCGATCAGCCACGAGCGGTCAAGCACGGCTTGCGCGTCAGAGACACGGCGATTGTTCACGTAGATGCCGCCACCTTCTATCAAGCGGCGCGCCGCACCGCGCGATGTAGCAAAGCCGCAAGCGATCACTGCATCCACGATTGGCATTCCCTCACCCTCGAAGGCTGTTTCCAGCACGTCGCTGGACGGCACATCCGCGAAGATATCCAGCACGTCGCGCGCGTCAAGATCGGCAATCTCGCCGCCAAACAACACCTGCGACGCCTGCATCGCTTTACGCAATTCGTTTTCGCCATGCACCATACGCGTCACTTCCTGCGCCAGCCTCCTCTGCGCCGCCCGTTTCTCCGGCGCGATCTCCATGGCGGCTTCCAATTCCGCAATCTCTTCCTGGTTGAGCATGGTAAAAAACTTCAGGTATTTTATGGCATCCCGGTCATCGGTATTGATCCAGAACTGGTAGAAGCGGAAAGGCGAGGTAAGGTTGGCGTCTAGCCAGATCGTCCCGGCCTCCGTCTTGCCAAATTTGATACCCGTTGACGACATCACCAGGGGGAAGACCATACCATAAGCTCGCGCGCCTCGCTGTTTGCGGATCAGCTCGGTTCCCGCCACGATATTGCCCCACTGGTCGCTGCCACCCATTTGCAGCGTACAGTGATGGCGATCAAACAGTTGCAGGAAGTCATAGGACTGGAGCAACATATAGCTGAACTCGGTGAAAGAAATGCCGTCGCCCTGCTCATAGCGCCGCTTGACTGATTCTTTCGCCAGCATGTAATTGACGGTGAAATGCTTGCCTACGTCGCGCAAAAAATCCACCATGCTGATGGTTGTCAGCCAGTCGGCGTTGTTCAGCAACAGAGCCGGATTGGTCTTGTTCTCAAAATCCAGGAAGCGGCCAAGCTGCCCGCGTATGCCTTCTATATTGATGGCGATCTGCTCTTTTGAAAGCAGCTGGCGTTCCTGCGTCTTGCCGCTTGGATCGCCGATCATGCCCGTGCCGCCGCCTACCAGAGCGATAGGTCTATGCCCGTGCTGTTGCAACCGTAGCAACTGCATAATCTGCACCAGCGTGCCGACATGCAAACTCGCGGCAGTCGGGTCAAAGCCGATATAAGCAGTCAGCGATTCTTTCAACAACGCCTCTCGCACACCATCCGAGGCATCGTACAGCATTCCGCGCCACTCGAACTCTTCGTAGATATTCATAATGTAACTGTTCCTCGTCAATCTCCTGAGATACAATGATTGCAGCGCCTATTGTAGCAGTTGAACAGGACGGGGGCAAGCCCGGCCCGTACACTGTAGGAGAACAGCATCATGCAACGGCAGAACATCTCAACTGACACACCCTGGGAACCCATCGTCGGCTACTCGCGCGCTGTGCGTGTGGGCAACACCATTCACGTAGCGGGCACTACTGCCACCGACTCCAATGGGCAGGTAGTAGGCATCGGCGACCCCTACGCGCAAACCATGCAGACCATCAAAAACATCGAGTCCGCGCTGCAACGCGCTGGAGCAAGCCTCAAAGACGTGGTACGCACGCGCATGTTCGTCATCAACATAGAACGCGACTGGGAGCAGATCGGCAAAGCGCACGGCGAGTTCTTCAGCGAGATTCGCCCTGTCACCAGCATGATTGAGATCAAGCGCCTGATCTCTCACGACATGCTGGTTGAGATCGAAGCCGAGGCAATTATTTTATAGTTGGCCAGGCGACCGCGAGGGTCTCGCGGTCGCCCTGGAAATTCGCGCTACATTTATAGCATCAGCACAGCGTCCCCGAAACTGAAAAAGCGGTATCGCTCGCGTATCGCCTCTTGATATACTTTTTCGATCAGGGCTTTGCTGGCGAACGCGCTCACCAGCAGCAGCAGCGTGGAGCGCGGCAGGTGGAAGTTGGTTATCATGGCATCTACTACCCGAAAACGATAGCCGGGCGTGATAAACAAGCGCGTCGGGCCGTGATAGGGGCAAATCTGACCATCATTGAAACTCGCCACGCTTTCTAGCACGCGTACCGCCGTTGTGCCTACCGCGAACACGCGCCCTCCTGCCCCGCGCGTCTCATTGATGAGATCAGAAGTCGCCTGATCCAGGTCAATCTCCTCGCTATGCATTTTGTGCTCGCGGAAATCCTCGACCTCAACGGGACGAAAAGTATCCAGCCCCACGTGCAGCGTCACAAATCCAACGCGCACGCCCTGTCCGCGCAGTTCATCCAGCAAGCGCGGTGTGAAGTGCAGTCCAGCAGTTGGCGCGGCAGCCGAACCGACAATACGCGAGTAGACGGTCTGATAGCGTTCCGGGTCTCGCAGCGTCTCGTGAATATAGGGAGGCAAGGGCATGCGCCCCAGTTTATCGATGCATTGACGAACGGTCATTGCAGGAATATTTCCATCCATCCCTGACCAAAAATGGACAACACGTCCGCCCGCGTCGGTGCTTTGCAATATCTCCGCGCGCAACAATTCTGCGCCGCTTTCGTCGCCAAATACAATTCGCGACCCTTCACGCAAGCGTCGCCCAGGACGTACCAGCGTCTCCCAGTGATCGGGACCAAGATCGGGCCGTTCCACCAGCAACAGCACTTCTACAGCACCGCCCGTCTCAGCCCGCCGTCCCAGCAAGCGCGCCGGGATAACGCGACTCTGATTGGCAATCAGCAGATCGCCGGGCTGCAGGTATGCACCGATATCGCGAAAATGGCGATGCTCCATGCTGCCTGTCGCTCGATTCAGCACAAGCAGGCGCGAGGCGTCACGCGGCTCAATGGGCGTCTGCGCGATCAGTTCCTCGGGAAGATCGTAGTCAAAATCGCTGATATTATACGTAGTCTGCTCTAACATGCTTCAAGCTTTAGGAGGACACTTTCGCAATTCATGGGTGATAGATTGCAGTGTTGATTGCAAGCCCTTGATGATGTTGCTGGTCTCTACCGGATTGACCCCCTCGTATTCCTCTTCTTGCTCGTTCTCTTTCAATACCCGCAATTCCTCTTCGATGCGCGCGTGCAGTTCGCGCAGTTGGCTACATCTATCGTTATTTTCTGGCATAGTATCTTATTCCTTTCCCGAAATTTTCTCTTTTCTATTGTACAATACGATTCTATTGTACAATACGATGACTACGCCTCGCCCATTGGCGCGGTCCACAAGCCCGGCCCCAATCCATTGCCCCCTTGCGGCGCGTCCAGCCCTAGATGTTTGTAGGCAAAGCGCGTGGTGATGCGCCCGCGTGGGGTGCGCGCTATGAAGCCCAGTTGCAGCAGGTAGGGTTCATAGACATCCTCGATGGTTTCGGGGTCTTCGCTGGTGCTGGCGGCCAGCGTATCCAGCCCGACGGGGCCACCATCGAATTTCTGGATGATGGTCAGCAACAGGTTGCGGTCGGTCTGGTCCAGGCCGATGTGATCGACCTCCAATGCATCCAGGGCTGCTCGTGCCACGTCGCGTGTAATGACACCATCGGCGCGCACCTGGGCGTAGTCGCGCACGCGCTTGAGCAGGCGGTTGACGATACGCGGGGTGCCGCGTGCCCGCCCGGAGATTTCTTCGATACCCTCGTTGTCAGCCTGAACTTTGAGGATGCGCGCCGAACGCACCAGGATTTGCTTGAGCGCGGCAGGCTCGTAGTACTCCATGCGGTAGATGGCCCCGAAACGGTCGCGCAGGGGAGCGGTCAGCGAGCCGACGCGCGTAGTGGCTCCTACGACGGTGAAGCGCGGCAAACTGAGACGCAGGGAACGCGCGCTCGGCCCTTTGCCGATCATCACGTCCAGCGCGAAATCTTCCATCGCTGAATACAGACGTTCTTCGACGGCGCGGCTCAGGCGGTGTATCTCATCGATGAAAAGCACTTCGCCGGGCTGCAAGGCTGTCAGGATGGAGGCCAGGTCGCCCGCGTGTTCGATGGCAGGACCAGAGGTGGTACGCAAGCTTACGCCCATCTCGACTGCGATGATGTTGCAGAGCGTAGTTTTGCCCAGTCCCGGCGGCCCATACAACAACACGTGATCGACCGACTCATTGCGCCTGCGCGCCGCTTCCAGCAGGATGCTCAGGTTATCCTTGATCTTCTCCTGCCCGATGTATTCGCCCAGGCTGCGCGGGCGCAAACTGCCCTCGATGGCCTGCTCTTCTTCGCTCATCTTAGGTGAGACGAGGCGGTCGCTCATGGCGATTCTCCTGCTTATTTGAAACCGGCGTTCTATGATTTTCTGTAGACATTATACCAAAATCGGGAGCATAGATCAATCAAATGCAACAAGTTAACTTCACCACGCGCAACACTATAATCGGCATAAGAAAACCACCTGTGTCGCGCCTCTGATCGACCCGAAAACCCGCCTCGATAACCGTCTTTTCGGTGTTGCGGTTCCAGTGGCAGTTTCCCGCCACCTTTCGCGTGACGGGCGTCATGATATTCTGCATAGTCGCGGCAATAGCTCCGTGGGCGCGTACATGCTCAACCATGAGCAGCTCGCCGCCGGGCTTGAGCACGCGCCGCACCTCGCTCAAACCGCGCAGTGGATCGCTGACTGAGCAGAACACCAGTGTGACAACGGCGCTATCAAAGCTTTCGTCCACGAAAGGCAGGCTCTCCACCGGGGCCTGGGTGAGATTGATCGGCACACGCGCCGCTGCTACCCGCTCGCGAGCATACCGCAGCATAGCGCTGTCTGGCTCGATAGCTTCCACGCGCTCGATTGTGTCCGGGTCATAGAAGGCAAAGTTGAGTCCATTGCCCGCTCCGATTTCCAGTACCAACCCGCGCGCCTGCCCGGTCACTTCCTTGCGCAGAGGGTCAATAAAGCTCTGTTCCGCGCGGCTGCGTGACATACGCTCGTAAAAATTGGCAAAGAAGCGGTGTGAGGTATGACCGCTCTGCGCGGGTGTTGCTGTTTCGGGCTGCTGGCTCATGGCTGGTTGGTCTCGCTTTCTGCGCGTTGCGTTACGGATACTCCTGATAGCTGCTATTATACTGCCATAAGTGATTTTCGTCATTTTTGTTGCGCAACTTCACCCTGTCCATTACAATAGTGACGAAAAGACCAACTCACGACAGTTGTAAGAAAGATGTGTTGTGCCTATGTCGCGTATACCCCCGGTTGAAAATATTCCATTTCCAGAGGACGACCCATTGCCTTTTGCGAGCATGTCTACGCTTTTTCGCACGATGGGGCATCGCCCTGAATTGATGCAGCAGAGCATGCAGTTATTGCAAACGGCCATGCGCGAGGGTACGGTTGACCCCCGCTTGAAGGAATTGCTGGCCGTGCGCGTCTCGCAGGTCAATCATTGCTTCTACTGAATGGCGGCGCATACTGCTTTGGCAAAGCAGTTGGGGGTGACGGAAGAGTTGCTGGACGCGCTCTACCATATTGATACGCATAACCACCTGTTCTCGGCGAGCGAACTGGCGGCGCTGCGTTTTGCCGAGATCATGACGACGGGCGCGCGCGACGTGGACGAGACGTTATGGGATGAGTTGCAGGCGCACTTCGACGATGGCGAAATCGTGGAGATCGCGACCGTGATCGGCCTGTTCAATTTCTTTAATCGCTACGCCGACGCGCTCCAGTTGAACCCGCAGCAAAAGGCAACAGAGGAATAACAAGATGGCAACCAGTGAAGAAAAACTCGCATCCCTGCTGAAGGATTTACAGGATATGACGACCTACTTGCACGCGCAGGGCGACAAAAAGCTCGCGCTGTCCAGGCGTTTCGAGGAGAATGCGCGCCAGGACGCCTCGAATCGAGAGTACGATCTGAACCAGGCAAAAATGCTGGACTACCAACACTACATATGGCACGAAATCGGTAACATGCTGGAAAAACTCATCAAGCAATATGAAAAATAGAGAAAGATAATGCCAGGGCGACCGCAAAGGTCCCCTGGCATTATCTTGTGAAATAAACGCTACAACTCGCCTGAACGAGTCTTGTTATAGGTATCGGTTAGCTCGCCGCGGGTGCGCTGGTACAGTTCGCGGCCCTGGGATAGCGCGTCAGTTGCGCGGGCGCGTAAACCCTCGCCGAGTCCACCGGTGCGTTCGCGGAGCGTAATACCCTGCTCGCCTAGCTGGGCAAGGGTATCCTCGCCAGACTGCGGTGCCAGGAGCAGCCCGGCAGCTATGCCCAACCCAAAACCTACAAGTAAACCAAAGACAAACTTCATAGCTCTGCTCTCCCTTCTAAATCTTATCTTACGGGTTCGTGTACCACCTGCTCAACCATGTCCAGCAGGTGTGGCAACTCAAAGGGCTTTTGAATCAGGCGTACCCTTTGATAATAGTCGGGGTCGCTGGCGATGAGCCTGTCAACCTCTTCAGCCTCCAGAACCGCCGCCGTGTAGACAATCACGGGAATCTCGGCTGTGACAGGATCACCCTTTAACTGCTTGAGCACATCTTTCCCTGAGATATCTCCCAGCTTCAGATCAAGAATCAACAAATCTGGGAGATTGGCTTTCACGGTGGCGAAAGCGTTTTTCCCGTCTTGCAGGATGGAAACCTGGTACTGCTCGTCCTCCAGGACGCGGCGCATCAGGTGCAGCAACTCGCTTTTGTCGTCAACAATCAGTATTTGTTTTCCCACTATACTCGGCTCATCCCCCGACCGACTGGTCGGGAAGACTTTGCCTCCTCCCGTATTTCTTACTTGTTCAACAGTAGCGAAGTCTGTTCGGGTCCATCTTGCCACTTTTCCACCACCACCCAAATACGAGGCGCGCCCTCGGATAAAGCATTGTCCCAAATTAGTGTATCATGTTCTTTTTCAACTAGCAAGATCAGTTTTTGCCGGGAAACTTTCTCTATTTGCTTGACAGGCATGGTACATTATAGCCGAGGGGGTGTAACTCAGTGGTAGAGTACCGACCTTTTAAGTCGAGAGTCGTGGGTTCGAGTCCCACCACCCTCATCACAACTCATAATCAGCAGCCATCTTCGCGCCCCACTGATTAGTATTTTTTGGCGCAACCAATCGCAGCTTCATCTCCGTCTTCCCCACATGACTGATCGGAACCAAATATACCTTGCCTGTATCGGAGAAGTACACGGCAAAGTAGTCCACCTTCGATCACCAGATCATACCGAGTATTATCTCCATAAGGAGTAAGAATGTTATAGCCGACCTCCAGGAGTCTATAGATGATGATGGCCTGGCTCCTTTCACCTAACGCCTTCTTGTTGCTTTTTGGCCCAAACATTCCCATTACTCGCTCCCGCTTGCCGAATCGTCATCTCTTGTGTAGGGTAATATAATACTACAAACCGGTGTAAAATACTCCAGTTTATCCGAATTTCTCAAGGGGAGTGGCTTCATAGCCCTTCAATATCTTCGTCGGGAAGCAGGCCCTGTCGGAAGGCGAAGATGGCCGCTTGCGTGCGGTCGCGAATGCCCAGTTTCTGAAAGATGATAGACAGGTAATTCT
>Ga0307373_10008329_pt1 | contig 15835 bp, 10 predicted proteins | sample OX2MG_FD_202534 | JGI IMG/M metagenome (GOLD analysis project Ga0307373, IMG submission 202534) | Soil microbial communities from Risofladan, Vaasa, Finland - OX-2 | ecosystem: Environmental > Terrestrial > Soil > Coastal area > Acid sulfate soil | place: Finland: Risofladan, Vaasa | collected... | reverse complement strand
TCAACGGCCAGCCGCACCCCGTCGAGAAAATCGGGTGCGCGGCCGGCCGCGACGAGTGCCGCCGCCGCGTTCGCCAACACGATATCGCGATGCGGGCCGTGTTCGCGATAGAGCATCCCGCGCCCGAAAATCTTGTGAATGATTTCCGCATTGTGTTTTGCGTCGCCGCCGCGAATCGCGTCTCGCGGCGCGCGGCGCAGCCCAAAATCCTCCGGCACCACGGTATAACTGCGAATCACGCCCTGGTGAAGTTCTGTAACGTACGTCTCGCCGCTCAGCGAAATTTCGTCCATGCCGTCCGCGCCGTGAACCACAAATGCTCGCCGCACGCCCATCTCGTCGAGCGCCCGCGCCAGAAGTTCCGTGAAGTTCGCCGCCGACACGCCGACGATCTGCGCAGAGGCTCCAGCGGGATTCGTCAGCGGGCCCAGCAGATTGAACACCGTGCGCATGCGCAACTCGCGCCGTGCCGTGATGGCATGCTTCATCGCTGTATGCATCGCCGGTGCAAAAAGAAAACCGATACCGACTTCATCGATCGCGCGCCCCACGCGCTCGGCAGTCTGATCGAGTGACACGCCGAGCTGTTCGAGCACATCGGCCGAGCCGCACCGCGAACTCACCGAGCGATTGCCGTGCTTCGCCACTTGCGCGCCCGCCCCCGCAACCACAAACGCCGCCGCCGTGGAAACATTGAACGTGCAGGAACCGTCTCCGCCCGTGCCGCATGTGTCGACCAGCATTTCGTCAACGCGCACGCGGCCCGCCGGAAAAATCGGCGCCGCATGTCGCCGCATCGCCGTGGCGAAGCCCACAAGCTCGTCCACCGTTTCGCCTTTCATCCGCAGCGCGGTCAGCAGGCCCGCAATCAGCGCGTCGGACGCATTGCCGGAGAGGATCTGCTCCATCGCCGCTTCGGCTTCCACGCGCGACAGATCCTCGCCCGCGATGATTTTTTCAAGCGCCTCTAGGATCATAAATTTGATTCGTCAGTGTGTAACGACCCGGAACATAAGAATTCCAAGGCCGGTGAGAAGCACCCCACCCGCTCCAAAAAGGAATTCGCTGACCTATTTTCATTTTTTGGCCAGCTTTACTTTTGCCCCATAACGTACGTGAATTAGGAACAATCCCGCGCACTGAGGCGTATAGCGACCATGCTCCAAAACCGAGAAATCGAAGTGGGCCTCGCCATCTCCCCACGGACTGCAAGCTGAATGCTGCCGTCGTTAGGTGCTTCCTTGATACGTTCGGCGAATCCGAAGTAAACTTGTGAGCTTTTGGCGCGAACAATTTCGCGCAGCGAACGGACAATCTTAGCACTACTGGAAGGTTAATGAAGATACACGAGTACCAAGCGAAGTCCCTTCTCGCAAAATTCGGCGTGCCGACACCGCGCGGCGAAGCGGCATTTAAAAAGGAAGACGCGAAGTCTGTCGCCCAGCGTCTCGGAACTCCTGTGGTTGTTGTGAAGGCGCAAATTCACGCCGGCGGACGCGGAAAGGCTGGCGGCGTAAAACTCGCGCGCTCCGCCGAACAAGTCTCCGAACTCGCCGGCCAAATTTTGGGCATGAGGCTGGTTACGCCGCAGACTGGCTCCGAAGGCCGTGTCGTCCATCGCCTGTTGATCGAAGAAGGCCTCGACATCAAGCGCGAGCTTTACCTGAGCATTCTCGTCGATCGTGTCGCCGAAGCGCCCGTATTCATGGCCAGCGCCGCTGGCGGCATGGAAATCGAGGAAGTTGCGAAGGACCATCCCGAATCGATCTTGCGCGAGACGATTCATCCCGCGGCAGGCTTGCAGCCGTATCAAATTCGCAAACTGGCTTTCGGTCTCGGCCTCGCGCCGGAAATTGTGAACGTCGCCGTGCCATTTTTTCAATCCCTCTACCGCGCATTTCTCGAAACGGACGCGTCGCTCATCGAAATCAATCCCTGCGTCGTTACCGGAGACGGCCTTCTCGTCGCTCTCGACGCGAAAATGATTTTCGACGACAATGCCCTAGCGCGCCATCCCGAAATTCGCGACATGCGCGACCTCGACGAAGAGACGCCCCTCGAAGTCGAAGCCTCGAAATACAAACTCAATTACATCAAGCTCGACGGCAACGTCGCCTGCATGGTCAACGGCGCGGGCCTCGCCATGGCCACCATGGACATCATCAAGCTCGCCGGCGGCAGTCCCGCGAATTTCCTCGACGTCGGCGGCGGTGCTTCCGCCGAGCAGGTGAAAAACGCGTTCAAGATTTTGCTCGGTGATCCGAATGTGCGGGCTGTCTTCATCAATATTTTTGGTGGCATTCTCCGCTGCGACGTTCTGGCGACCGGCGTGGTGAACGCGGCTCATGAACTGAAAATCGCGGTGCCGGTCGTCGTGCGCATGGAAGGCACGAACGTCGAGAAGGGAAAGGAAATTTTGCGGGACTCAGGTTTGAACTTCACGGTCGCCGCTGGGATGAATGACGGCGCGAAAAAGGTCGTGCAGTTAGCGGGAGGCGCACGATGAGCGTGCTGATCGACGAAAAGACGCGCGTCGTCGTCCAGGGCCTCACCGGCCGCGAAGGCGGTTTCCACGCCGAGCAAATGCTCGCTTACGGCACCAAAGTCGTCGCTGGCGTCACGCCCGGCAAAGGCAGTTCGAAACATCTCGGCGTTCCGGTTTTTAATACCGTCGCCGATGCCGTGAAGGAAGCCGGTGCAAACGCTTCGGTCATTTTCGTTCCCCCTCCGTTTGCCGCGGATGCAATTCTTGAAGCAGTCGACGCGCGCTTGCCCCTCGTCGTCTGCATCACCGAAGGCATTCCTACTCTCGACATGGTGCGTGTCGCCGCCGAGCTGCGCCAATCCCATTCGCGGCTGATCGGCCCAAATTGTCCCGGACTTATTTCGCCGGGCAAGTGCAAAATCGGAATCATGCCAGGGCACATTCACAAACCGGGATACGTTGGCCTCGTCAGCCGCAGCGGAACTCTCACCTATGAAGCGGTCGATCAGCTCACGCGCCTCGGCATCGGCCAATCCACGTGCATTGGCATCGGCGGCGACCCGATTATTGGCACTTCTTTTCTCGACGCGATTAAAATGTTCAATGACGATCCCGATACGCACGCCATCGTGATGATCGGCGAGATCGGTGGTAACGCCGAGGAAGTCGCGGCGGAATTTATCAAGGCGCACGTCAAAAAACCCGTTGTCGGTTTTGTGGCGGGACAAACCGCGCCTCCGGGACGCCGCATGGGCCACGCAGGCGCAATCATCAGCGGCGGCCAGGGAACGGCGAAAACGAAATATGCAGCGATGCAGGCGGCAGGCATTCATACCGTGCAAAGCCCCGCCGAAATCGGCCACACCATGGAGTCCGTCCTCGGCAAAACGGCGGAGAAATAAGAGAAACCATTGAATTACAAGGAGAGAAAACTTGGCAATTGAGCGCACTCTGGCAATCATTAAGCCCGACGCGGTTGGGCGCAACCTCGCCGGCGAAATTCTCAAACGCATTCACGACGCGAAATTTCAAATCGTCGCAATCAAATCCGTGCAGCTGACGAGGAGCGAAGCGGAGGGATTTTACGCCGTGCATCGCGAGCGCCCATTTTTCAAGGACCTCACCGAATTCATGAGCTCCGGCAAAGTGGTCGTCATCGCGCTCGAAGCCGAAGGCGCGATTACGCGCTGGCGCGAAACCATGGGCGCCACCGATCCCGCCAAGGCTGCGTCCGGTACGATTCGCAATGCGCTCGGCGCCAGCATCCAGAACAATTGTACGCACGGCTCCGACGCTCCGGAAACCGCGCGTTTCGAAATCGCATATTTTTTCTCCGGCTTGGAATTGATTTGACGGATCGAGTCGCGAGAATGCGTCATGGAACCCCCGCGCGAATTGGGAAAAGCGCTGCTGATTTTCGGATTGGTGATTGCAGTCGTCGGCGCGATTCTGCTCGGTGCGGGAAAGCTTCCGTTTCGCATCGGCCGCTTGCCCGGAGACATTTCGTATCACGGGCGGCACACCACATTTTATTTTCCGATTGTGACGTGCATCGTCATCAGCGTCATTCTAACTTTGCTGTTCTGGATCTTCGGTTCGTTCCGCAAATGAGCGCGTGATGAAACGCAAATGACTCAATTTTCCCTGAATCTGATTCCCGACAAACACGTTTGGCGCGTCAGCGAACTGAATCTGCGCATCCGCGATTTGCTCGAAAAAGAATTGCCAGACCTGTGGGTGGAGGGCGAAGTCTCGAATTTCCGAGCGGCGCAATCGGGCCATTTGTACTTCACGCTGAAAGATGAAAAATCGCAAATCCGTTGCGTCTGCTTTCGCGATCAGGTGCGCGGCCTCAAGTTTCGCCCCGAGGATGGGCTGCACGTCACCGTGCGCGGCTCCGTCAGCGTGTACGAACCACGCGGCGAATATCAGATTTACGTTTCGCACATCGAGCCGGTGGGACTCGGCGCGCTGCAACTCGCGTTCGAGCAATTGAAAAAGCGGCTCGAAGCCGAGGGGCTTTTTGACGCGGCGCGCAAAAAGCCTTTGCCCGTGCTGCCGCGGCGCATTGGTATTGTATCTTCGCAGCAAGGCGCGGCGATCCGCGACATTCTGCGCGTGCTGCGGCGGCGATTTCCGAATCTGCACGTGATTTTGTATCCCGTGAAAGTGCAGGGCGAAGGCGCTCCAGAGGAAATCGTTCGCGCGATTCGCCACTTCAATCGCGCCGTGCTGGTGGACGTGATGATCGTCGCGCGCGGCGGCGGCTCGCTCGAGGACTTGTTGGCCTTCAACGAGGAAATTGTCGCGCGCGCGATTGCCGCGTCGGAAATTCCGATCATCACGGGCATTGGACACGAGACAGACACGACCATAGCGGATTTCGCGGCGGACGTGCGCGCCCCTACTCCTTCGGCCGCAGCGGAAATTGTGGTGCGCACGCGCGCGGAATTCGAAACACACATCACCGAGTGCACGCGACAGCTCGCGCAGCACATGCGTTATTTGTTCCTCGAAAAACGCCACCGCCTGCGCGATCTCGCATTGCACCGCGCGTTTCGCCGGCCCGAGGATTTGGTTCGCCGCAGCCGCCAGCGTCTCGACGAAATGAATACGGCGCTCGCGGCGGGATTGCGCGGGCGGCTCGAACTTGCGCGGCAACGCATAAGAATATCGGGAACGCGCATCGGTTCGTTTGATTTGCGCGCGCGCGTCGCAATGTTGCGAATCCGCGTGGAGCGCCGTAGCGGCGAATTGCGCGCGGCGCTCGAACGCGCGGTGTCGCGAAAACGCCGGCCATACGCTGTTGTGCAGGTGCGGATCGCATCGCTCGATTTGCGCGCACGCGTGGGGCAATTGCGGCGGCGGCTCGAACGCGATGCCAGCGAATTTTCCGCGCATGCGCGGCGATACTTGGTTGCGCCGCGCAGAAAACTCGAAGCCGCGACCTTGCGGTTGGAAGAGCGCAGCCCATTTCAGTTGCTCGAGCGCGGATATGCGATTGCCTATGACGCGAACGGCCGCGTGTTGCGCTCCGCGGAACAGGTGAATGCAGGCGACGAAATCGCCGTGCGGCTGGCGCGCGGCGAAATCGCCGCAACCGTGCACGCGAAGAAAAATATCCGCGAATGAGTCGATGAAGGAATTGCGGAAAGAGAGTAACGCCTGAGTTTTCTCGACGCCGTCAAGCGGGCCATCGGCCATTCGGTCGAAAAACCGGCGAGCGGATTTCGTCCCGGCAGCGATGAAGCGGTAGCACGGCTGGTGCGCGAATTGGCGGCGTGTCCCGTGTGCGGAAAAGAATCTGACGGGCACGCGATTGCGCTGTTTGCGCATACCACGCTCGGAGCGAAAAATCGCAAACGCGCGCCCGAGCTGTTTGACGTTGTGGATGAGCGCCGCTGGAGCGACTTGCGGAAATTTCAGGAATGGGATGCGCACGGAGCCAACGCGGAAATTTACGTTGTCCGCTGTCTCGCGGGCGATGCGGCGGTCGCGATTCTGCATTCGTCGCCCACTCCCGCGGAATTCAAAAACGTGGAACGCTGCGCATGCGTCGGAGGAAATTCCGCGCGCGAACTCCTTGCGCTGATCGCGCCGCACGCCTGGAAACCAATTATTTTCGCGTCCCCCTTGGCTGATAGCATGTTGCCGACATAAGTACACGCTATCCATGCCCATATTGAAATGGAGCGGGGCGTTCACCGCTGGACATGGCCGCGTCAAAGGCTCGAATTGATTCGAGTTCTTCAAGGTCGGCGAGCATCTTGCGATAGTCTTCAAGTGGAATCGTGATGGTGCCCGATCCCTTCTTGCGGGTTACGGGTTTTTTCGTTTGCGCCGCGGTCGCACCTCATTTTAGTTTACCGAAGGCCTCGCGCTCATGGATGGAAGTCCTCAATGTAGCGAGCTGCGCCAAGGAGCTCCAAATAAATGTGAGTACCCCGAGCGACGAGTCTATCGCCGCTCCACTTGGGCACTAAGCCCAGAACGATTTGGCCATAGCGGTCTAACGGGATCGGAATCTCATTTTCCATAAACTCCCCGTTAATTTGCAGGGTTCCATCCATTAGATCGCATGGGAAGCTTTGTGTATTTCCTTCAAAAGATCCATCTTCGATTGTCAGAATGACATTCTGAACCCATCCCGTGCCGGGATCGACTCCGGGAACGCCTGTGCTCATGTGAATGTATGCTTCGATCGAAAGCTTGACCTGCTTTGCCTGTGTTTCGATCAAAGTCAGCACGGAGTCGTGTATCTCGATTAAGCTGTTTAGAGGTTCGGGCATTGTCAATCCTCCGAGTCCGAGCCGGCCGCGACTTTGAGGACGGCGAGGAAGGCTTCCTGCGGAATGTCGACTTTGCCGACGCGCTTCATGCGTTTTTTGCCTTCTTTCTGGCGTTCGAGCAATTTGCGTTTGCGCGAGATGTCCCCGCCGTAGCATTTCGCAAGAACATTTTTGCGAAGGGCGCTGATGGTTTCGCGAGCGATAACGCGGCTGCCGAGGGCGGCTTGAATGGCGACTTCGAATTGCTGGCGCGGAATCAGTTTCCGCAGGCGCGAGACGAGTTCGCGGCCGCGTTCGTAGGATTGCTCGCGATGGCAGATCAGTGTGAGCGCATCCACCGGCTCGCCGCCTACGAGCACGTCGAGCTTGACCAAATCGGATTCGCGATAGCCCGCGAGATGATAATCGAGCGAAGCGTAGCCGCGGGAAACGCTTTTCAGGCGGTCGTAGAAATCGAGAACGATTTCGTTGAGTGGCATCTCGTAGGTGAGCATGACGCGCGTGGGCGAGAGATATTCAAAGTTCTTTTGGGTGCCGCGCTTTTCCTCACAAAGAGCCAAAATCGCGCCGACGGAATCATCCGAAGTGATGATCATCGCGGTAAGAATCGGCTCTTCGATTTGCCCGATTTGCGCGGGCGGAGGAAATTTCGTCGGATTTTCGACTTCGATGACTTCGTTCGCAGTTGTCGTGATGCGATAGCGGACGCTCGGTGCGGTGGTGATCAGGTCAATGCCGAATTCGCGCTCAAGGCGCTCCTGCACAATTTCCATATGCAGCAAACCGAGAAAACCGCAGCGAAAGCCGAAACCGAGCGCGGCGGAATTTTCCGGCTCGTAGAAAAATGCGGCGTCGTTGAGCTGAAGTTTGCCTAGCGCGTCGCGCAGGAGTTCATAGTCGCTCGCGTTCACGGGATACAGGCCGGCGAAAACCATCGGTTTGATCGCTTCGAAACCCGGAAGCGCCGCAGCGGGGCGGTCGGCTTCTACGATGGTGTCGCCGACACGCGCATCGGCCACGCGCTTGATATTGGCGACGACGAAGCCGACGTCGCCCGCTGAAAGTTCAGAAAGAACGACGGGCTTGGGCGTGAGCACGCCGAGGTCTTCGACTTCGTAGACTTGATCCATGGCGCAGAGGCGGATTTTCATTCGCGGAGCGATGTGGCCTTCCATGACCCGCACGAGAATCACGGCGCCGCGAAACAAATCGAACCACGAGTCAAAAATCAGCGCGCGGAGAGGCGCGTCGGAAGAGCCGGTCGGCGCGGGAATGCGCGCCACCACCGCTTCCAGAACTTCGGCGACGCCGATGCCACTTTTCGCGCTGATGAGCAACGCGTCAGCGGCCGGAATCGCCAACACGTTTTCAATTTGTTCCTTGACGCGCTCCGGCTCCGCGGCGGGCAAGTCAATTTTGTTGATGACCGGAATGACGAACAGATTGTGGCGCGAGGCGAGAAAAGCATTGGCGACGGTTTGCGCTTCCACACCCTGGCTGGCATCGACGACGAGGAGCGCTCCTTCGCAAGCGGAAAGGGCGCGGGAGACTTCATACGAAAAATCCACGTGGCCCGGCGTGTCGATGAGGTTGAGGCGATATTCCTTTCCGTCATGCGCGGTGTAATGCAGGCGGATGCTTTTCGCCTTGATGGTGATGCCGCGCTCGCGTTCGAGGTCCATTGAGTCCAGGACCTGTTCGGTCATTTCGCGATGGGATAGCGCCCCCGTGAGCTCGAGGAGACGATCGGCCAGCGTGGATTTGCCGTGATCGATATGGGCGATAATGCAAAAATTACGGATGAGACGGGGATCCATTTTATCTTTCGTCAGGCAATCTCACTTTAGATTCATTCCAGGTATTGGCATTGCGACGCGCGCACCATGCAAATCTCTCCGCGCTCTCTAAACATTCGAGTGTGCCATAGATTTACGCGCGCGGCCATACGCGGTAGCGCGAACGAGAAAGGCGAAAGACGGATCGTGGAGAAAGAACGCAAATACTACTCGCACTCAGCCTCCGAATGTAGCTGTCCTTCTTTACTCGTTTCACGGCGCTTCGTTTCGCGCCTAAAGTCAGCCGGTCGTGTTAAATTCAGCAGGGACGCAGTCGCATGTTTGAATCAAACAGCGCCGCACAGCGCGAATCACGAAATGCCCGCCTCGAAAAAGCCGGTGGCGAAGCGCGACGAAACGCCTTGCGAGAAGCTCGCGTGGACACCGGGCGGCATTTAAAATTCGGCTGGATCGAGGTCCTGTGGCTCTTCCTGCTGGTCGCCCTAGCTCTATTGCCGCCCATCCGCGAAATTCACAAGCAGCTAACGCTTCTTGCCATCGGCATTTTCCAGATTTTCGAGGGACGATTGATTGCGTGGCGGCCGCGTGATGGACGTGTCTATAGCGTGGCCATCAAAATTATTCTGTCCACGCTGCTGCTCGGCCATACGGGAGCCGTGGGAATCAACAGCGACTACTATCCCATTTTCTTCGTGCCCGTGGTAACCGCGGCGATTTACTTTGGAGCGCCGGCCATGCTTGCTTGGACCGCTCTTGCTTCACTGGCCTATTGCTCGTACTTGATCCAAGCGATCGTAATCGAAGACTATGAGATTTCTCCCACCGGATTCGGCATACTCGCGATTCGTATCCTGTTCTTCTTTCTGGCGGCGATTTTGGTTAATCGGTTCGTGACGGAAAACCGCCAGCAGGTCAAACGCTACCAGGCGCTTTCCGAAACTCTGGCGGAATCCAACCAGAAGTTGCAACAGGCCCAGCAGGAAGTCCGCCGCGCGGAACGCCTGGCAGCCCTCGGCCAACTCTCGGCGGGGCTAGCGCACGAAATTCGCAATCCACTGGGCATCATTAAAGGCTCGGCGGAAATGTTGAGTCAGAAGCTGCAATCCGCCCAGCCCGTTGCAAGCGAGCTTGCAGGGTTCATTTCGACCGAGGTCAACCGGCTAAACGCCCTTGTCTCGCGCTTCCTCGATTTTGCGCGCCCGTCGCAACTCGTGTTGCACTCCTTCCAGCTGACTGCCGCCGTGGATCGCGCCCTGGAATCGGCTCACAATCGATACCCGCACGCGAACATTGTTGTCGAGCGGCACTTCGCCGAAAACCTGCCATCGGTTTTGGGCGATGAGCAACTCTGCGAACAAGTTTTCATCAATTTGATTTTGAACGCGTACGAAGCTATGGGCGCTCAGTCCGAGACGCCAGATCCAGAACAACAGGGAGGCAAACTTTTTGTGAACATTGCGCCTGACTCGAGCAATGGGCGTTCCGGGGTGGTGACGCAGATCGAAGACTCCGGCCCGGGAATCGCGGAGGAAGTTCGCGAGCAGATTTTCAATCCATTTGTAACTTCCAAGAAAACAGGAGTGGGTCTGGGGCTTTCGATTGTCGCCAAGATCGTGGATGATCATGGCGGTACGATTCAATTGAAGTCCGAGCCCGGGCACGGCGCATGTTTTCAGGTTTTTCTGCCGGGCGTGCCAAACGTATAAAGAGAGAATTCATGCCGTCGATTCTGATCGTCGAAGACGAAGCCAAAATGCGCCGCCTGCTCGAGCTCAATCTCGGCGAAGAAGGATTCACTACGCACGCCGCCGCCGACGCCGAAGAAGGCTTGCGGCTTCTGAATCGCGAAAAAATCGACCTCGTTGTAACGGACTTCAAGCTTCCGGGAATGAACGGCCTCGAGTTCCTGCAAGCAATCAAGCGCATCGACGCTTCCCTTCCCGTCGTCATCATGACAGCGTATGGCTCGGTCGAATCCGCCGTCGAAGCAATGAAAGTGGGCGCAAGCGATTACGTGCTGAAGCCATTTTCGCTGGCGGAGATGTCGCTCGTCATTCGTAAGGAGCTGGATTCCCACAAGCTGCGCGAAGAAAATCGCTCTCTCCGCGAAGCCCTCGGCGAGCGCTATGAATATGCCAATGTCGTCGCGAAAAGCGAAAAAATGCAGGCTGTACTGGCTCTGGTCGAGCGCGTCGCACCGACGAACTCCACCGTCTTGCTCGGCGGCGAAAGCGGCGTCGGAAAAGATCTAATCGCGCGCGCCATTCACGAGCATTCCCGCCGTGCTTCCGGTCCGTTTATCAAAATCAACAGCACGGCCATTCCGGAAAACCTTCTCGAAAGCGAACTTTTCGGATACGAAAAGGGAGCGTTCTCCGGCGCGACCACGAGCAAGCCCGGAAAATTCGAACTCGCCGACAAGGGCACACTGTTCCTGGACGAAATCGGCGACGTGCCGCCTGCAATTCAGGTGAAGCTGCTGCGCGTGCTGCAAGAACGCCAGTTCGAGCGTTTGGGCGGAACAAAAACCCTGAAGGTAGATGTGCGGTTGATTGCCGCGACGAATCGCGACTTGCGTGCCGCCCTGGAAGAAGGCACGTTTCGCGAGGACCTATACTACCGGCTCAACGTCGTCGCGATCGATATTCCGCCGCTGCGCGATCACAAGGAAGACATTCCCGCTCTCGCCGATTTTTTTCTGGAACGATTCGCGCGCGAATCCGGCAAGGCCGTCCCTGGCGTCACGCCGGCCGCGATGCAGCTCCTTATGGATTTTCACTGGCCGGGCAACGTTCGTGAGCTCGAAAACATCCTCGAGCGGGGCGTCACCCTCTCCTCCGGCGCGATGCTCGATGCCGCTGACATTCATCTAGACTCCCGCGTTCAGCATCCGTCACCAGGTTCCCAGCCCATTCTACCCGAGGGCATGACGCTCGAAAAATGGGAGCAGGAAATCATTCGCGAAGCCCTGCGGCGCGCCAATGGCAACAAGAGCCAGGCCGCCCGCGCCTTGGGACTCTCCCGTAACGCCCTCCGTTATCGGCTGTCGCAAATGGGCGTAGCAGACTCGACGGAGAAAGACTCGTAGTCAAGCCGCCCGTCTTTGACGAGCCATTTTGGCGCGCGTCGCCCGAGCGCTGGGCGATTCCGGTGGCTGAATACCACCACCCGTGATTGAGAACCACCGCTCCGAATCGCCGCCCGCAGATTTAAGGATTCGACACCGAAAGGTAAATTATTGTAATCATTGCATTTAGATTAAAGGCGCCGTGCGTCAAGTCTGGTACGGCCCGTGCATTACTCTGGTCGAGAACACTAGGTCTCGACCGGGCGATTCCGGCGGGAGGGTGAACGTCATGAAAAAGCATCTGGGAGTTGTCGCAGCGGTTCTCTTCGCGATCGCCGGCGTGGCCGGGACGGCCCGCGCGCAATACGGCGATCAGGGTAACGGTCAGGTCCAGAGTGCTCCCGATCAGGGGCAGGATCAAAATAACAATCAAGACACTTCGCAAGTGAAGCCCGCAGTCGGGCGCCTGGGCCTGATTCACGGAGACGTGTCCGTGCAGCGAGGCGACTCGAGCGAATGGATTGCTGCTACACTCAACACCCCTCTCGAAGCCGGCGACCGCATCTCGACTGGTAATGGCGGGCGCGCGGAGGTTCAGCTCGACTACGCCAACGTAATCCGTCTCGACGAAAATTCTACCGTCAAGATCACTGACCTTACTGCCTCGCACATTCAATTGCAGGTCGGCCAAGGTCTGGTGAATTACAGCGTCTTCAAGAACAGCCAGGCAGATGCCGAAATCGACACTCCGAATTCCGCCGTGCACCCATTGCGCGACGGCGACTATCGCATTCAAGTCGACGGCGATTCCGAATCGCAGGTCATCGTCCGCCAGGGTCAAGCGGAAGTCTCCGAACCCCAAGGCAGCACGCGCGTTGACACTGGGCAGCTCATCACGATTCAGGGCACGGACAGTCCGCAATATCAAACCATTGACGCCCCGCGCAGAGACGCCTTCGACAAATGGAATGAGAGCCGTGATCGCACGATTCTCGACGCGCAGAGCTGGCAGCATACGGATCACTACTACACTGGCGCGCAGGACCTTGACGGCTACGGCCAGTGGCAAGAGGTTCCTGATTACGGCCAAGTCTGGGTGCCCGCGCAGGATTCGGGTTGGGCGCCGTATCGCGATGGCCAGTGGGTCTGGGAACCGTATTACGGCTGGACGTGGGAATCCAATGAGCCCTGGGGCTGGGCTCCGTATCACTACGGCCGTTGGTTCATGGACGGTGCGGACTGGGCATGGTGGCCAGGGCCAGTGGGCGTGTATGGCGGCTGGGGGGGCTACGACCCCGAATGGTCGCCCGCATATGTCTCGTTCTTCGGCTGGGGCGATGGAGATGAGGGATTTTCCCTCGGATTCGGATTCGGCAACGTGGGCTGGCTCCCGATCGGTCCCGCCGATTACTTCTGCCCTTGGTGGGGTTATGGCGTGAACCAGGTCAATTACATTGGCTTCGCGGATCGCGGCGACTTCGGTCGCGGCATCGGCGATGGAAATTACGGCCGGCGCGTTGATCCGCTGTATCGTGGCCGGAATGGATTCTCGAATATCGGTCGCGTCGAAAATGACGCCCGTATAAGAAACGGTATCTCATCGGTTCGTGGCAATCAGTTCGGCCGCGGCGATGCCAGATTCCAACGCGGCGTCCCCGCAGGGCAACTGCGTCAGGCTAGTTTCATGACAGGCCGAGTTCCCGTGGCACCCACGCGGCAAAGCCTGGGGCATTTGCAACGCAACGTGCCTCCGGCAATCGCCCGTACTGCCAGCCTCAACAACCGGCGATTCTTTTCGCAGAGCAAGCCAACATTCACTCCGCGCCCGTTTACCCAACAGCAGCAGCGAGCGCAGCAGATCATCGCGAATTCACGAGCCACGGCAGGCGCGATGAACAGCCGCGGCAATACCGCAGCGAACGGCTCAAGGCTGCCGTCCGCGCCAGCGTTGCAGCGACGCACCGGAAATGCACCACCAGCCCGGTCGCTTCCGTCGAACAATTCCCGTTCGGTGAACGGCGCACTGGCGACACAAAATGGGCGGTTCAATGCCCCTCCCCAGCGGAGCGGCGTCCGTCCCAGCTGGCACAGTTTCGGCGGAAATGGCCGGCCATCCGCACCGCAACGCTCCATGCCGAATCGCGGCTCGGCGCAAGGGCCGCCGCAAAATCGTGGCTCGATGCAGAGGCCGGGAACGCCCGCGCAGCAGCGGCCGTCCGCGCCCGCGCAACGCCCCGGCTTTCACACCTTCGGCCCTACGGGCGGCGCGCACAACACGTACCGCCAGCCGCAAGCGCCAGCGCGCATGAATCAGCCAGCCACGTCACACCCTGCCGGGCGATTCACGCAGCAAAATTCAGCCCCTCAGCAGCGGCAGGGCGGATGGCGTCCGTTCTCGGCTTCAACACCTATACCAGCACAGCGGCCTAACGCCCCTCCGGCGCGACCCGGCTTCCATAATTTTTCAAACGCGAGCCGCCCGTCACTGAACATGCGTCAGCCAGTCGTTTCACGCCGGCCTTCGTACGGTGGCGCGCCGCAACAACGCCGCTTTGGCGGCAGCCCGTATGGCAGGCCCAACAGTGGATATTCGCCGCGATCCTTCGGCGGTGGTCCTCGGTCTTATGGACGGCCCAGCGGAGGCGGATTTCCGGGCGGCAGGCCGAACGGCGGATACTCTCCGCGATCCTTCGGCGGTGGTCCTCGGTCTTATGGACGGCCCAGCGGAGGCGGATTTCCGGGCGGCAGGCCGAACGGCGGATACTCTCCGCGATCCTTCGGCGGTGGTCCTCGGTCTTATGGACGGCCCAGCGGAGGCGGATTTCCGGGCGGCAGGCCGAACGGCGGATACTCTCCGCGATCCTTCGGCGGTGGTCCTCGGTCTTATGGACGGCCCAGCGGAGGCGGATTTCCGGGCGGTGGCAGGCCCACTGGTGGTGGCCGACCCATGGGAGGTGGCGGGTTTCACGGCGGCGGCAGGCCCAGCGGCGGCGGTGGATTTCACGGCGGAGGTGGTGGTGGACGTCCATCCGCGCCACATGCTTCTGGCGGTCGCCCGCACCGGTAAAACCAAGGGTGTCCCAGCCCGGCCCTTCGGTTCACTAGCTGGCGGCAATTTTAGCAGGCGGTCGAAAGAGGAGCAGCGCCCAGTCCTCCACTTCTCCGGATATAACTCCAAATCCGTCGGCGCGAGACGCCGACCGCTTCCCCGCACAAATCACGACCCGCCGCGGACAGAAGCCAAGGCCTAAAATCTGGCGCGGAGCCGAGCTACATACGAATCAAGCTCGGGGATGCGGAGAAGCTTCAGCAGCCCCACGATGATCACCAATCCCGCCGCCGACGCCATCAGCAGGATTTCGAGCGACCCCAGCGTCTTCTGCCAGGCAATCGAGCGCGACAGCCACTTCGCGAACTCATAGACCGCGGTCGCGGAAAGTATCGACGCCACGAAAACCTTTACGAAGAATTTCATCAGATCGCCAATCTCGCGGTCCTCGGTCCGCCGGATCAGAAGGGCGAACAGCACGATCGTAAACAAAATAATGCCGGTCGAACTTGCCAGCGCCAGCCCCAAATGCTGCGCTTGTTTTGACAGCCACCAGTAGAGCGGGATGTCGAGAAATGTGAAAACGGTTCCCACGATGGCCGGCGTCCACGTGTCCCGCGTGCTGTAGAAGCCACGCGCGATCAGGCTTTGCGCGCCCCACGCGAACATGCCTATCGAAAAAAGCGCAAGTGTCGCGGAAACAGCGTGCAGGTCCACGGCGTTCAAACGCGTGTTTGAGAAAGCCAGGTGCACGACATACGGGCTTTCCGCAATCGTGAACGCGGAAATGGGCACCAGAAGAATGATCAGTCCTTTGAACGTATCGTTGAGCAGGCGATTCAACTCCGCAAATTTCCCCTCCGAATACAATCTCGAAAGAACAGGAAAAGACGCAACGCCAATCGCCTGCCCCACCACTCCGAGCGGAACACGCATCAGCGACTTCGCGTACGTCAGCCAGGTGATCGACGCGGGTATCAGGAACGAGCCGAACCAGCGAATGATCCAGTCGTCCGTGAACGACAGGGAAAGCGCGAGCATGATCGGCACGGCCAGCTTCACGAAAAGGCGAAAGCCAGGATGCTGCAAATCGAGCGACAGCGAGAATTTCGCGCCCACGCGGTGCGCGCCGTAAACCTGCAGCAGATA
>Ga0307373_10008328_pt1 | contig 15836 bp, 12 predicted proteins | sample OX2MG_FD_202534 | JGI IMG/M metagenome (GOLD analysis project Ga0307373, IMG submission 202534) | Soil microbial communities from Risofladan, Vaasa, Finland - OX-2 | ecosystem: Environmental > Terrestrial > Soil > Coastal area > Acid sulfate soil | place: Finland: Risofladan, Vaasa | collected... | reverse complement strand
CTGACGTTTTCGAAGGCCCTGCGGACCCTGTTGCGGCAAGACCCCGACGTGATCATGGTCGGAGAGATTCGCGACGAGGAAACCGCGCGGACGGCGATCCAGGCCGCGCTCACCGGCCATCTGGTGTTCAGCACGCTGCACACCAACGACGCCTGTTCGGCCGTAACGCGGCTGGTGAACATGGGCGTCGAACCGTACCTGATCAGCGCCGCGTTGAACGTGGTCCTGGCCCAGCGGCTGGTGCGCCGGATTTGCGGGAAGTGCCGCCAACCGTACGAGCCGCAGCGGACCATTCGCAAGGCAATGGAAAAATTGGGCTACGTGGTCGATGAATTCTACCGCGGAGTCGGCTGCAAACGCTGTCGCAATACGGGCTACACCGGCCGACTCGGCATCCACGAGCTGCTGCTGATGGATGACGAGATCCGCGACGCGATCGTTTCCGACTCTTCGGTCACGGCCATCCGCGACATCGCCCAGCGCCGCGGCATGGTAACGCTGCGGCACGACGGCTTTCGCAAGGTCCGCGAGGGGATTACCACCATCGAGGAGGTGCTGCACGTCGCCGGCGACGCGCGGGAGCTTACCGGGTTCGGATTGCCGGCCGGGAGGATGAAGGATGTCGAGCCGCAGGGGATGAGGGGATGAGGGGATGAGGGGATGAGGGGATGAGGGGATGAGGGGATGAGGGGATGAGGGGATGAGGGGATGAGGGGATGAGGAGATGAGGCGGGGACGAGCACGACCAAACGAATAAAGGAAGCGCGGAGCGCGGAACGCGGAGTGCGGAGCAGAAACGCAGCGGACATCCACGATCCCCGACGACTAGCGCCCAGGTCCTAACGCCTAAAGCCCAACGCCTCGAACTGCAAATGACCACTGACCACTGACCACTTCCACCATGTCAACCGCCACCTTCCAATACCGCGTCCGCGATCCTTTGGGCAACCTGCACCAGGGACACCTCGATGCGGCGTCGGTCGCCGACGCCACCCAGCAGTTGCGGCGCGACGGCTTCCAGGTGCTCGACGTCGACGAGGCCGACGATGACGCGGGGATCTTCCCGCGCCGCGTCCGCAAGAGCGAGGTGGTCTATACCACGAACCAGCTCGCGGTGATGGTCGATACGGGGATCACGCTCTCGGCCGCCCTGGACAACATCATCCAGCAGGAGACCAACCCCACGCTCAAGGGCGTACTCAAGGACCTGATGAACGCCGTTCAGGAAGGCGACGATTTCTCGGCCGCGCTGGCCCGCCACCCTAAGCTTTTCGACAGGACCTACGTTTCGCTGGTCAAGGCGAGCGAGGCGACGGGCAGCTTGGGGCCGATGCTCGAACGTGTCGCCGGCTACCTGCGCAAGGACCTTGAAACGCGCAGCAAGGTACGCTCCGCGATGGCCTATCCGTGCGTCATGATGGTGCTTGCCGTCGCGGTGACGATCTTCCTCTTGACTTTCGTGCTGCCGAAGTTCACGCCGCTCTTCACGCGCAAGGGAATGGAGCTGCCCAAGCCGACACGCGTGATGATGACTCTATCGAGTCTGATGCTCGACTATTGGTACGTCTGGATCGTGCTGGCGGTGGCGGCCGTGCTCGGATTCATTTTCGGGCGGCGGACGCCGTCAGGCAGGCGCGCCTGGGACTGGACCAAGCTCCATGCTCCCATCCTGGGCGGCATGTGCCGCAAGGTGACCATCAGCCGCTCGGTGCGGACGCTGGGCACGCTGCTCTCAAGCGGCGTTTCGGCGCTCGACGCGCTGCGGCTCTCGGCCGACGTGGCGGGCAACGTCCATTACGAACAACTCTGGCGGCGCGTCGCGCGCGACGTGACCGAAGGCAAGCAAATTTGCCAATCGCTCGCGGGCGATCCGCTCTTCCCGCCCATGCTCGTGCAGATGATTTCGGCCGGGGAACAGACCGGCAAACTGGGCGAAGTGCTGGTGCGCGTCAGCAATTTCTACGACCAGGAGGTCGAAAGCTCTCTCAAGACGGTCACCAGTCTGATCGAACCGCTGATGATCACCGTCATGGGCAGCGTAGTGGGCGGCATCGCCATGGCGCTGATGCTGCCCATTTTCCAACTCAGCAAGACGCCGGGCTGATGTTGCAACCGGGCGGCGTTACAACCGGGCAGCGTTACAGCCGGACCGTGGGGCCGAGCAAATTTCGGCGTGTGCGGCGCTCGGCGCGTAGCCGTGCGCGGCGGCGGGTCTCGCTGGGCTTCTCGTAGTATTCTTTGCGTCGCATCTCCTTTTTGATTCCACTGCGCTCGACCAGTTTTCGGAAACGACGAACGGCCTCTTGGATCGATTCGCGGTCCCGAACGTTCAACTTAACCACAACTCCTCCTTTCGCTAGGGTTCGTTACGGACAAATAGGAAACGCCGACGCAGAGCGTCACGGTCTTACATCGGCGGAACCAGTCAGTCTACACCAAACAACCCGCCCGTGTCCACCCGTCCGAGTTGCTAGCACCGTCATCGCTTACGTGACCGGAACACCTTCCCCAGCTTCCGCTGGCAAGCAGGGGCTGGTGGTAGTCTTTTTCGCCGCCCCTAACTCAGTTGATGCGGTTTGGTTCGGCGCGCCGATGGCAATCTTGGCGAATACGCAACTCACCCACGACCCGCCGCGCTGATGAACCCCGCCGCTTCCCCGCTTGTTTTCCTGCAAGAGCTTGAAACTCGACAGGACGACCTGCTTCGACAGCTCGACGAGCTCGACCGGCGGATTACGGCCGTGCTCGTCGAATACTCCCCCAGTCCCGCGGCCGACGATCCTTGCATTGCCAGCCCGGACGGCGAGCAAGGTTTTCGTAGCGGAACTCGTAAGAGTTTCGATCGATCGGCTTGATCGTCGAGATTCTTACGAGTTCCACTACGCCATCGCACCGCGGTGTACGGGCTATTTCGGCGAATCGGGCTACCGCCGTTGCGTCACTGCGAAGTTTTCTCGACCCTGACGGCTTGATCCGGCGCGGCCGCACGGCTAGCGTACTGGTGCGGGCAATCTCGCGCGAGGGAAGGATCATGCCCATCAAATTCGGCATGCTGGGAATGTGGCACACGCATGCGCACGGCATGGTGCGGCAGATCGCCGACCATCCCGAAGAGTTCTCGTTGGTCGGTTGCCATGATTCGAGTGCCGAGGTCGCCGCCGACCGGCTCGGCCGCTGGCGCGAGCGGCTCCCGGAATTGCGATCGTTCGATTCGGCCGAGGCCTTGCTGCGCGAGCCGCTCGATGCGGTGCTGGTGGAAGGGCAGGTTTTCGACAATTTGGGGCTCGCCCGGCTGGCGCTCGAGAGTGGCCGGCCCGTGATGCTCGAAAAGCCCGCCGGCGTGCGGCTCGACGATTTTCGCCGTCTGGTCGATCTGGCCCAGCGGAAGCACCTGCACGTTCAGATGATCTACCTTTTCCGCTACATGCCGGCCGTGCAGGAGTTGCTCGCGCGGGTCCGCCGCGGCGAACTGGGGCGACTCTACGAATTCCGCGGGCGGTTACCCAAGGATCTCGCCTCGTACCGCCAATATGCCGCGGAGTTGCAGCCATACCCTGGCGGCATGTTTTTCGAGATGGCCGGTCACCTGATCGACCTGCTGGTCGCGCTCCTGGGGTCGCCCCGTCAGATCACGCCCTTTCTGGCCCACCACCACACCCAGCCTCCCGACAAGTTCATCGACAACGGCGTGGCGATATTCGGTTGCGATCATTCTTGGGCGATCGTCGAGGTGCCGTCGTTCGAGGTGGCGCCGCGCTCGCGGCGCGTCGAGGTTTACGGCAGCGAGGGTGCCTGTGTGATTCCCCATTTGGGCAGCGGCCACTTGCCGAACAAGGAGGTGCAGGTCGTCGAGGTTTTTCGCGCCGGCCAGCCCGGCTGGGAGACGATCGAGCTGCTGGACCGCCCCTTGCAGATTTCCGACCTCCGCGAGTTCGCCGCCGTGGTCGCCGGCCGCAAGGAACCCGACTACACGCTCGAACACGATCTTGTCGTCCAAGAGAGCCTGTTACGGGCGGCGGGGATGAGTGAGTAGGCACCCCCGAGACACGAAAGCGACGCAATGTGCGTTCGAGGGGGGCAATCAGGGATGGAGAATTGCTATAATACGCTCACCCAGAAACCTATCGCAAACATCGTCGACTCGATTCAAGCCCGTTGGCGCCTAAATGGCTAGGTACGGTCCAACATGACCTCATCCACGTTGACTCACGACGAACCACGGCTCCGTCGACGAAGGATCTTCATTCGCTTGGCGTTGGTTGCCTTGTTGGTTGCCGAGCTCACGGCGGTGGGTCTGCTTTGGGCAGGAGTGCAAGAGCGGACCGGTTTGGGATGGCTCTTCTGGGCACTGGTCGTCGGCGCGGCGCTGGTATCGGTATCAGCATTCGCTGCCTGTGTGGCGGCGCTCCACCGTCGCTTTCAGTTCGGACTCAAGACGTTGCTCGTCGTGGTGCTTGCGGTTGGCGCCGGATTTGGCTGGATTGCGCGGAGCATTGAACGCACCCGCGGCCAGCGCGCCGCGGTGGCCAGGCTGAGAGCGTTGGGCGCCGACGTCTACTACTCCGGCGAGAACGAGCCGGGCTTGAAGACTCTGTTAGGGAGGCAATACTTTCAAGATGCGAATTTTCTGGGTGACATCGGCACGCTCAAGGGGGAGGATCTCGTCGATGTGGAGAAACTGACCGGATTGGAGTACCTCGACCTCTCCAGTCCGACGCTCGACGACGACGACCTGACGCACCTGCGAAATCTGAACAAGCTTCGGACGCTGGTCGTGGTGGGGACGCGCATCGAACCTGAGCGGGTTGCGCAGGCTTCGGGTGCTTTGGCTGAACGGCGCCCGCGTTACCGACGCGGGCCTGGTTCATCTGGAACCGCTCGACGGTTTGGAGGATCTCGGTATCAACGGTGAGGCGATCACTGACGCCGGAATGGCACACTTGAGGCACTTGACGAGCCTGCGTCGGCTGCGCCTTTCCGGCACCCAGGTCAGCGATGCCGGCCAGGCCGAACTCGAACGCGCGCTGCCCAAAGTGGTGATTAGCCGCTAACCGGATGAACGATGGTCACATACCAACCCGCAGCGCAAACACGGTCGAGCTTTTACTCGTTCCCACGCTCTGCGCTCATGATTACCCACAGTTTTTTCGCGTTGGAGACCACCCACTCATCGCGATTCGGCGCTCCTTCACGCGGCAGCATGCCGTCCGCCCTGAAAGGGCGCGCTGCAAAAGCCAGGGGCAAAGCCCCTGGTTTGTGCCGAACGAAAACACGTTGTAAGCCCCAACGGGGCGCGATGAGCGTTTTTGTGGCGCGACGGCCAGCGCGCCCCGTTGGGGCTTTACGACCGTTGGCGAGGTTCCGCGTACCAGGGGCGTTGCCCCTGGCTGTTACAGCGCCGCACCTTCGGTGCTATTCCACGCGCGCTCCGCGTCCACGTGGCCGCGGAGCGGCCGGAGACACGTTCCCACGCGGAGCGCGCGGAGCGTGGGAACGAGGAGTGATGATCCAAACACGCCGTGTCACCTTCGTGGAGAATCCACCATGACCGCTCCCATTCGTGTCGGCGTAATCACGCAACCGCAAGGTGCGCACCTGGCAGCCTATTTTGGCTCGCTGGCCCAGGCCGATGAGGTGGCCCAAGTCGCATTGGCCGACCCGACCGGCGAAACCGAGGCGATTGCCCGCAAGGAATTGGGGGGTAAGTTCACCGTGGCCTACCGCGACACGAACAAAATGCTCCGCGAGCTGAAGCCGGAAATGGCCCTGGTCACGATGGAGGCGGCGCTGGCGCCCGCCGCCATCGACGCGGCGCTGGAGGCGGGCTGCCACGTGCTTGCTGAAAAGCCGGCCTGCGTGCGCGCCGACGATTTCGCCGCGCTGGTGAGCAAGGCCGAGAGCAAGCACCTGGAGATCATGCTGGCTTTCGCCAATCGGCTGCACGCCCCGGTGCATGAAGCGCGGCGGTTGATGGCGGCGGACAAGTTCGGCAAGATTTACGCCATCGAGATGCACTTGATTGCTGATCAGACGCGGCTCAAATCGCCGGCATATCGCCAGGACTGGTTCGCGCACAAAGCTCGCGCCGGCGGCGGACACCTGATCTGGCTGGGCATCCATTGGCTCGACCTGGCGCTGTACATCACCGGCCTATCGGTAACGGAGGTGGCGGGCTTCGTCACCGTGGTCGGCGGCCAGCCGATCGACGTCGAGGACGCCGCCGCCATGTCGCTCTTGTTCGACAACGGCGGCTTGGGAACGCTCACCTCCGGCTTCTATCTCGACAAGGGCTACCACTCGCACATCCAGATCTGGGGAGAGCACGGCTGGCTGAGGCTGGCAAGCTTCGAGGAAGACCCGCTCGAGTGGTACAGTACCAAGGATGCGGCACAGGCGAAGATCGAACGATTCGAGTACCCCAAGGGGGACCGCGGCTATCCACCCTTCGTACGCGCCTGTGCCCGGTTCGCCGCCGGGCTGCAAGGCCCGCCGGTCACCGGCAAGGAAGGGCTGCACGTGCTACGGACCATCTTCGCCTGCTACCGCGCGGCGGAGACCGGTGAGAAGCAACGAGTCGAGTGAGCTGGCGGGCATGGAATGCGGAGTATTTCCCCCTAACATCCGGGCTGGCCTTCGGTCGCAGTCGGCGACTATGATGGAGGGCGTTGGACAATGCCGACAAAACGGAAGCAGGCGACATGAGTAGTTCCATTCTCGACGAAGTCGTGGCCGGTCGAGCGCCCCGTCCACTGACTTTTACGGTCGAGCAGTTCCATCAATTACTCGCCATCGGGTTTCTACGCGATGGCGATCCGGTGGAACTCATCGACGGCGTTCTTATGCGCAAGAACCGCGCGGCCGTGGGGGAAAACGCGATGACACATGGCAGGCGGCACGCGGTCGTCGTGACCCGAATTCAGCGGATGCTAGAACGCGGCAGCGCCGGCAATTTCCACGTCCGCGTCCAATTGCCCGTGACGCTCTCGGACCGGAGTGAGCCGGAGCCGGATATTGCGTTGGTCCGCGGAATGGACACGGATTATCTCAAGTCACACCCGCGTTCGTCCGACGCACTACTCATCGTCGAGGTCGCCGACAGTTCGCTCGACTACGATCGCGAGACGAAAGGGCGGCTCTACGCGGCCGCCGGCGTCACCCCGTACTGGATCGCCAACCTCGTGGACGATCAGATCGAGGTCTTCGAATCGCCCCAGCGACGCCGACGCCGGCACGAGCGCAGCACGTGTTTCCGCGCAGGCCAATCGGTGGCCCTGAAATTCGGTGAGGGGCGGCCGTTGAGCTTACCCGTCGCCAAGTTGCTGGGGCTCGCGACGTAATGGGTACTGGAGTTACAGCCGCCGTCTCGCGGCATATGCCGTGCTACCTACTACGCCCACCTCACCACCAAGTCGCCCGTCGCGACCTGTTGGCCCGGCTCGACGAGTACCTCCGCGATCTGACCGTCGCGCTCGGCGTAGAGCGTGGTCTCCATCTTCATGGCTTCCATCGTCAAGAGTTTCTGCCCCTTCGAGACCGTGTCGCCGGGGCGAATGGGCACGTTGACCACCATGCCGGGCATCGGCGCGCCGACCTCCTTTGCCTTGGCGGGATCGGCCTTGGGGCGGCGGCCGACGTCGGGTTCCAACGCCGCGTCGCGGACGGTCACGTCGCGGGGCTGGCCGTTGAGCTCGAAGAAAACGGTGCGGCAACCGTCAGGTTGCGGATCGCCGACGGTGAGGAACTTGATTACCAACGTCTTGCCCGGCTCGATCTCGACTGAGATTTCCTCGTTGGGCAAGGGGCCGTACAGAAAGGCCGGCGTGGGGAGGATGCTGGTGTCGCCGTACATCTCGCCGTGAGCCAGGAATTCGGTCACGACACGTGGGTAAATCAGGTACGAAATGGCGTCGCGGCGCGAGGCGGGCCGCCCGGTGCTTTTTTCCAGTTCCGCCGCCGCCGCCTTGAGGTCGGCCGACGGAAGGCTCGCCCCGGGCCGCCCACGCAACGGCTTTTGTCCGCGCAGGATCCGCTTCTGCACCTTCGCCGGAAAGCCGCCGGGCGGACGGCCCATGCGGCCCGCCATCAGGTCGACCACCGACTCGGGGAACGACAAATCTCGCTGGGAGTCGAGCACGTCGTCGACCGTCAACTCGTTGGCGATCAGGAACAAGGCCATGTCGCCCACCGCCTTCGATGAGGGTGTGACCTTGACGATGTCGCCGAAGAGCTGGTTCACGTCGGCATACATTTTGCAGATATCGTGCCAGCGGTGCCCCATGCCGACGGCCTTGGCCTGCTCGTAGAGATTAGTGTACTGTCCGCCGGGCATTTCATTCTGGTAGACGTCGGCGGTGCTGGCCATCATGCCCGTCTCGAACGGTGCGTAGAACTCGCGGACCGCTTCCCAATAGTTGGCGGTATCCTGCAATGGCTCGGGGGCCAGGCCTGTGTCGCGGGGCGTGAAGCGCAGGGCTTCGACCACCGAGTTCAGGTTGGGCTGCGACGTGAGGCCCGACATCGGGGCGAAGGCCGCGTCGGCGATATCCAACTGGGCCTCGGCGGCCTTGAGAATCGCTGCGGCCTGTACGCCGCTGGTGTCGTGGGTGTGAAAATGGATCGGGATGCCGAGCTCCTGCTTCAGCGCGCGGACCAGCTTTTCGGCGGCATAGGGCTTGCACAGGCCGGCCATGTCCTTGATGGCCAGGATGTGGGCCCCCATCCGCTCCAACTCCTTGGCCAGCTCGACGTAGTACTTCAGGTCGTACTTGGAGCGGTTCGGGTCGAGGATGTCGCCCGTGTAGCAGATCGCCGCTTCGCAAATCGCGCCGGTCTTTTGCACGGCCTCCATGGCGACCCGCATGTTGGGCAGCCAGTTGAGCGAGTCGAAGATGCGGAACAGGTCGATCCCGGCGCCGGCCGCCTCCTCGACGAAGGCCTTGACCAGGTTGTCGGGATAATTCGCGTAGCCCAAGGCGTTGGAGGCCCGCAGCAACATCTGGAACAGAATGTTGGGGATTTTTTCCCGCAGGTCGGCCAGCCGCTGCCAAGGGCACTCCTTGAGGAACCGCATCGCCGTGTCGAACGTGGCACCACCCCACATTTCCAAAGAAAACAGCTCGGCGTGCCGCCGCGCGTAGGTTTCGGCGATGGCCAGCATGTCGTGCGTTCGCAACCGTGTGGCCAAGAGCGATTGATGGGCGTCGCGCAGCGTGGTATCGGTCAGCAGAAGTGGTTTCTGCTTCAACACCCACTGGCTGAAGCCCTCCGCGCCAAGCTGCTTGAGCCGCTGCCGCGTGCCATCGGGCAGCGGGGCGCGCCGGTCGAGGTCGACGTCGAGCGCGGGCACGGGCGCCGGTTCACGGCGGATCCGGGCGGGCCGGTTCTTGACCAGCGCGTGGCCGTTCACCAGCACGTCCGCCAGGTACAGGAACACCTTGGTCGCACGGTCGCGGCGGGCGACGAACTGGAACAGCTCCGGCGTCTCGTCGAGAAAACGTGTGGTGCAGCCGCCGGCGATGAACTTGGGGTGCGTGACCAGGTTGATCAGGAAAGGAATGTTCGTCTTCACGCCGCGGATGCGGAACTCTTGCAGGCAACGTTCCATCCGCCGAGCGGCCTCGCTGAAGCGCTTGCCCGACGTGATGACTTTGACCAACAGCGAATCGTAATAAGGGGTGACCATCGCTCCGGAGAATGCCGTGCCGGCGTCGAGCCGCACGCCCGGACCGCCGGTCGAGCGGTAGTGGGCTACCCGGCCGTAGTCGGGACGGAAATGGTTCAACGGATCCTCAGTCGTGATTCGGCACTGGACTGCGTAGCCTTCCGTGCGCACCGCGTCCTGCGAGCCGAGTCCGATGTCGGGGTCGTCCAAGGGCCGTCCCTGGGCGACGAGCAACTGGCACTTCACCAGGTCGACTCCGGTGACCTGCTCGGTGCAGGTGTGCTCGACCTGGATGCGAGGATTGACCTCGATGAAGTAGAACTTGCCGGTCTGGGAATCGACCAGGAACTCGACCGTGCCAGCGCTTTCGTAGCGCACGGCGCGGCCAATGGTGAGCGCGGCCTCGCAAATGTCGGCCCGCAGGGCGGCATCGAGGTTCAGCGCCGGGGCGATTTCGACCACTTTCTGGTGCCGCCGCTGAACGGAGCAGTCGCGCTCGAAGAGATGGACCAGGTGCCCCTGTTTGTCGCCCATCAACTGCACTTCGATGTGCCGTGGTCGGGAAATGAACTTTTCCAGGAACACGTCGGGGCTGCCGAACGCGGCGTTGGCCTCGCGCTGGGCCTGTTCCAGCGCGGCGGCCAGGTCTTCTTGGCGGCTGACGACTCGCATCCCGCGTCCGCCACCCCCCTTGGCGGCCTTCAAGAGCACCGGGTAACCGAGCTTCTCGGCAAGCGGATTGGCGGCCTTGGGAGAGCTGATCGGCTGGCCGCTCCCGGCCAGGACGGGCACGCCGACCTCTTGGGCAATTCTGCGAGCGACGAGTTTGTCGCCCAGTTGTTCGAGAACGGCGGGCGGCGGCCCACAGAAGATGATTTCCGCCGCCTCGCAGGCCCGAGCGAAATCGGGGTTCTCCGACAGAAAGCCGTAACCGGGATGGATTGCGTCGACGCCGCGGCGCAGCGCCAGTTCGACGATACTCTCGATATCGAGATAGGCCCGGATCGGCTCGCCGGCGCGGCCGACGAGGTAGGCTTCGTCGGCCTTGAACCGGTGCAGAGCGAAGCGGTCTTCGTAGGAATAGATGGCGACCGTGCGAATGCCCTGTTCGTGGGCGGTACGGAACACTCGGGTCGCGATTTCACTGCGGTTGGCGACCAGAAGCTTATGAATGGTTTTCATCGGATGCGGGTTTGGGGCGGTCCTTTGAGACGTGTCAAGCGATGGATAAAAGGAAGACTGCGGGATTGCTCAAATCGAAAACGCCTCGATGCAACTCCTGAGGGCCGCCCACTCCGGCAGCCATGTCGCGATGTCTTCAAGCGTGCTTTCAATCCCAAGAAGCACGTACTCCCGGAACGCCCTGACGCTGGCGAAGCCGTAACCTTGGAGACCGCTTTCCAGCGCTACCAGCAAGTCTTTTCCCGCGAAAGTCCACAGGAAATCACGGCGGCGCACCCCGTCAACGGCAAATTCCGGCAGCAGCTCCGTGAATCGACGCACGACATCATCGGTGGAAACGATCTGCTCCGCCGCGTGCTTCAATGCAACGTCGCGGAGTTGAGTGGTACACGCCGCTAGGTCCAAAGAATCCGGAAAAGGGTGGCGTTCCTTTCCGCGCGGGCGCCCCCAACCGGATGGGAGATCCTGAAAGCGCCGGCGGCAGTTACTCAAGGCCGTTCGTGCCGCTTGGTAGATCGCAATGTGCTCCACGCCTTCGTCGAGCAAAGCTCGGTATCCATCGTCGCCGACCGCTCTTCGTCCGAGCGACTTGGCGACGATGATTGGGTCGATCAGGTAGTTTTCGATTTCCTTCCGCGCCCAACGCCACCCAAAAACAAGGTTTCCATCGTCGCTTTCCCAAGGACGGGGCGCCGCGCTCGCGGCGAACCAATCTTGCTGAAAGTCGCCGTCCAGGAGGGCGGCGATCCTGGCTCCAGGGCGCGCTTCACGCAGCGCCATGACCCTCGTTCCCATGCCGTACTTGCCGCCCATCGCTTTGATTTCGCCACAATGCCCCGTCAATATCTTCTTCAAGATCCGCAAATCCGGACCGTTCTCGGCACCTTCGCACAACAGAACATCTACAGGCACAGCCGTCCTCCCTCCAGACGCTTTACTTGCTCGGGACTGACGATGCTGCTTACCGCTTCTGCGTGGCTCGTATAGATGAATTGGCAATTTGGGCCGAGGATTGGAAGCAGGTTCACCAGGGACTGCGCCAATGGCGGGTGTAAATTGAGGTCAATCTCATCAATCAAGACGACGGAATTCTTGATCTGCTGCCGAACGAATTCATAGAGGATCGGAAATATCGATTGCTCGCCGGAAGACATTTCCTCGATGTCGTACGTGCGAAAGCCATCGGAAATGGTGAAATAGTAATTCTCCGGCGACGGGACACCTCCACGAAACATGGGTTCGGGGTCGCTGAAGGATCTTCCGGGGAAAATCTGCTTGTACAGATTCTCCAACTCCAAGAGAAAGTCGTGGCCTGCTCGCGGACCATGAGTCATCCGCGCGAGTTTCCAGGTATTCAAGTGCTCACGAAGACGAGACACGCCCACGCCGTACGAGATTCGGTTCGACGGTTCTTCGCTAACCTCGTTGTCGTGCGTGACCTCGCGAGCACCAGGCGGAGTCGCAAGGTTCCGGAATTGATCGAACCAGAAGATTCCAGGCAGCCGCTGGAACAAGTCCCTTGCTGATGGGTCCGTCCGGAGCAACGTTGCGGCGTATGACCTCCCGCCGAAGAGATATTGCTCATTGGGATTTCCCGTCGAAAACCGCTCTCCCTCCAAACGGAGTTGCACGCGGTTCGTGTGCGGCGGTTCCACGAATGAAGGGCGCCCGTTGAAATCTCTCTGGCTGTCGTACCAGCGACGAGCCGCCTCCTGGGTAGCGACAATCTCATCGTCAGTGAACTCCACGTCAAGTTCGATCAAGGGGCGTCCCCATCGCCGGAAACGCCCCGGGACCCAACCTAGCCAATCGAACTCCTCAACGCTGTGCGACTTATGCGCAACGAGCGAGAGGCAGAGTGCAATGGCCTGGAGGACGGTCGTCTTGCCGGTCCCGTTGTCTCCCAGCAGCAGGAATTGGTCGGCAACCTCGTCCGTGGCGGCGTTCTTCAAGTCAAGCGTGAAGTCGCGAAACTTCTTGAATTGGTGAATTGAAACGGTCGCGATTTTCATTGAGATGCGGCTCCCGAGGCTCCCTGGCGGTGATCAACCATGTTAACCCGGCGGACTTGTTGGGCGAAAGAGCATGTCGGCCATAAACAGAACTAACATCCCGGCACGTGGTTGCGAGTCCGCCGCGGCATGGATGGTCGCGATCACGGCACCAGATCGTCGAGACTGAACCACACGTGCCGAACCTTCTGCCGCTTCCACGTGTAGGTCATGTGCAGGGAGCCATCGGCGGCCTGGATCACGGCGGGGTACGAATACTCGCCCGCGGCGTCCTCAAGCACATGGATGGTCTTCCAGGTCGCGCCGTCGTCGGCACTCAGCGCCAAGACCAGGGGCGTACGGCCGATGTGCGTGGGATTGTAGACCAGGGCGTGCCGGCCGTCGGCCATCGTGACGGCGTCGATTCCCGAATTCGGGTTCGGCAGGTCCTTGATCGCTTCGGCCGGCGACCAGGTACACCCCGCGTCGAGGCTGGTGGAGCGGCAGATCTGGCCGATGCGGCGCGTGCTTCGGGCAAGCATGAAAAGCGAGCCGTCGGTGCGGCGCAAGATCGACGGCTGGATGATCCCCTCGGCGTGCTCGGGATGAAAGATCGGCCCGTGCTTCGTCCAGGTTTTTCCGCCGTCGCCGCTGCGTTCGACCCAGCAAGCCCAGGCGCGATACGACTCGACCGACGTGGGGGCCAGAATCGTGCCGTCGTCGAGCTCGAGCGGCTTGTTCTTGATCGGCCCCAGCAGGCCGGCGGGCAAGATGCGCGACACGCCGAATGTATGGCCGCCGTCGGCACTCGTGCGAACGAAGCCCGACCAGGTGTCGGGGCTGGGGCCGGCCTTGTAATAAAGCTGGATCTCGCCGCTCTTGCGGCGGCGGAACAGTACGGGGTTCCAGCAGGGTTTTCCCGGCTCATCGGCGATCTTTTCAGGTTCCGACCAGCGACCGTCGTACCGCGAAAGCCAAATCGCCACGTCGTCGGCGCCTTCGCGCGAGCCACCGAACCAGGCCGCCAGAAACCGGCCCGGCTCGGCCTCGACGATCGTCGAAGCATGGCAACTGGGAAAGGGGGCCTTCTCGTAGATGAATTCAGCGGTCATGGAGCTTGACTTGAGCTTGGTTGTGGTCACCCAACTTGCGGTTCCGGTCCTTCACCGGCGCCCAGCGGAGCCTCATGGGCCATGCGATCGAGTTCAGACGGTGTCGCCACGTCACGGAAGCCAAGCCAGAATAGCACGAGGGTGACCGCGGCGGCGATCGCGGGCCAGAGCCAAATGTGGTACCAATCGTACGACTGGGCACGGATCCACTCTGCTCGTGAAACACGCGAATCGTGATCCGTGTCGGCTTGCCTCAAGGCCGTTTCCAAGTCGGCCATCGAGTAAGTTGCCTTCCGGTCAGTATCGACGTACAACTCCGGCAACCGCGCGGGCAAGCGCGCTTCGAGCACACGGTCGTCAATCGGCAAGCGATCGTCCGCCTTGAGCCCAAGGACCTTTGCCAGGCCGCTAGCGCCCGTCGGGTCCCAGTCGGGAAGCAGCGTCGTGACGGGGTTGCCGTCCTTATCCAGGACCGCTCGCCCGTCGTCGTCGACGGTCGCGACCTTGACCGGGGCGTAGTGGTCCCGTGTAAAGCCCGCCGCGTAGGCGCCTACGAACATGCCCAAGCCCAGCGTGACGAAGGCGATGAAACTCTGCGCGCTGGCTCGCTGTGTTTCATCGGCCTTGGTGTCGACGTAAATCTGACTGGCCACGAAGAAGAAATCGTAACAGATGCCGTGTAACAGCAATCCCACGACGGCCAACGGAAAGCTCAGACTACCGAAGCAAAAATAACGCAGCACCCAGGCCAGCATTCCGACGGCCAACATCCGCTTGACGCCAAGCGACGCGATGAAAAACGGCATGGCCGCCATGAAGAAGACTTCCGACATCTGGCCTGTCGTTTGCAGCGCCGTCGGCGGCCAAGGCGCCTTGGTTTCATTCAAGAACAAATTGGCGAGGTTGTAGTAGAATGCCAGGGGAATGCAGATCAGGAATGAAGCCACGGTGAACACCAGGAACGAACGATTGGCCAGTAAACCGAGAATGCTCTTCCGGTCGCGTTGCCGCCCGCTTTCGCTGCGCGGGGTTTCGCCACCCGCCTTTTTGGGAGGAGTGTAGGGAAGCGTGAAGCAGAACAGGCCCAAAATGGCCGACGAAACCGCCGCCATCACGATGAAGTTGTTTGCCTGGAAGAACCCACTATCACCGGGAATGATCGACGTGATCAGCGTATGGATCTTGCCGCCGGGCTTGGCTTTGAGAACGAACCCGACGACCAGGCCGGCCACGATCCAGCCCAGCGTGCCGAACACGCGGATGATCGGAAACTCCTTTTCCGGATCTTTGATGTTCTCGAAACTGATCGAATTCGTCAGCGCGAGCGTCGGCATGTAGAACAGGGCGTAGGCGACCATCACCGGGTAGAGTACGTTGAACTCTCCATCGATCGCCGGGTAAGAATCGACGATTTGCCGCGTGCAAGCCGCGCAACCCAGCAGGCCGGCCCCGACCAGGTGCAACAGGGCGAGGATTTTTTCGGTGGAAAACAGCCGGTCCGCGAGGTAGCCCATGAACAACGGCGTGATCATCGCCGCGATCGCAGTCGAAGAGTAGACTGACCCGATCTGGACGCCGCTGAATCCAAGCTCGCTCCCCATGTAGCCGCCGATCTCAACCCCCCACGAACCCCAGACGAAGTACTGCAGAAACATCATCATGGACAGCCGAGCACGGACCGAACTCATTGCGAACACCTCGCGGTTGCGGCGATCGAATTGCGGTGATTGATCGGACAAATCGGCTTGCCTGATCGGACGGTTGGGCTACGAGATTCTCATCTTCGCCAAGCCCTTTCGCAAGGGTCGATAAAAAACAACGACCCGCCAAAAGGCTCAGACAAGTTTCGGCGGCCAAGATTGCCCTGTCGCTGCCTTTGGCAGCGACAAT
>Ga0307373_10008327_pt1 | contig 15837 bp, 13 predicted proteins | sample OX2MG_FD_202534 | JGI IMG/M metagenome (GOLD analysis project Ga0307373, IMG submission 202534) | Soil microbial communities from Risofladan, Vaasa, Finland - OX-2 | ecosystem: Environmental > Terrestrial > Soil > Coastal area > Acid sulfate soil | place: Finland: Risofladan, Vaasa | collected... | reverse complement strand
AATGCAGCACCAGATTCATGCCCTCGGCATGCAGGCGTCGTGCCACCGCCGCACCGATGCGGCGCGCAGCACCGGTGATGAGCGCGGTCTTGCCGGCGAGCTTTGGGGTATCTTTCATGTATCGTCTCTCAACATCTAACAACATCCACAGTGTAACGCATGTTGTTGATGCGTATAGAAGTGGTGTATATCAATGTCCAATGTCATCCAAGGGCAGCGATAAAAAAAGCGGGTAGATTTGCGGGTATGAATCTGCGCGCATCCTGTTCAGCATCGCGAGGGCCGATTTATGAAACTGACTGACGCGAAAATACGCAACGCTAAACCGTCTGAGCGGCCGCTGAAGCTCACGGACGGTCATGGTCTGTATGTCTTAGTGTCGCTGATCGGATCGAAGCTCTGGCGCTACCGTTTCCGCGTAGCTGGCAAGGAAACAACTGCCGCCCTTGGCGATTATCCGGCTGTGGGCTTGCAAGAAGCCCGTGAGCGTCACCATGAGATGCGCAAACTTGTGCAGCAGGGGATCAATCCGGCGCAGCAGCGCCGCGCTCTGAAGCTGAGACGCGCTGCCGAGCAGGGCAGTACCTTTGAAGGCGCGGCGCTCGAATGGCTGAGTAAGAAACGGGGCAAGTGGTCGCTGAGTTATGCCGCGCAGATCGAGCGGCACTTGAGACGCGATGTTTTCCCCAAGATCGGGGGTCTGCCCATCCGCGACGTGACCCCGGCGCACATGCTGGCAATACTTCGGCACGTAGAGGCCCACGCTCCGGTCAACGCTAAGATGATCCGTCAGTGGTGTTCCGCCATATTCCGGTATGCCATTGCCAGTATGCGGGCGACAAGCGACCCGGCCGCTTCACTGAAGGGCGCGCTCATCGTGGCCAAGCCCGTGCATTACCGGGCGCTCAGCCGCGCTGATCTGCCGGCGTTCATAAAAGCCGTTGACAGCTATCAGGCTGACCGCGTGTCCGCCATTCATCTCAAGCTGCTGTTGTTGTGCTTTCCGAGACCGACTGAGCTGCGCGCTGCCACATGGTCGGAATTTGATCTTGCGGCTGCTGAGTGGCGAATCCCTGCCGAGCGCATGAAGGGGAAGGAAATACACCTGGTGCCGCTCTCGCGGCAGGTAGTTGCGCTGCTCAAGGAATTGCATGCGCTCACCGGCGACCGTGACCACCTGTTCCCAAATCCACGTGAGCCGCGCACACACATGGGTGACGGTATCCCGCGCAAGGTGTTAAGGCGGATGGGCTACCTGCAAGCCTGTACGTTGCATGGCTTCCGCAGCACCGCGTCCACGATCCTGAATGAGACGGGATTCCGCGCCGATGTGATTGAAGCGCAGCTTGCCCACCGCGAGCGCAACAAATCCAGGGCTTCGTATAATCACGCGGAATACTTGGCCGAGCGCCGGACGATGATGCAGGCATGGGCAGATTTCGTGAGCGGCGACCGCAGCAATGTGGTGCCATTGCGGCAAGCGATATAGACTTTATGACCAAGAAGCAGCAGCGTGGCCGCAAAAAGGGCTCGAAAGCCCCGTTGCTGACCCCGCGGAATATCGAAATCCTCAAAGCGTATGGCGAGGCGATGGAATGCGGCGACGGCTATGATGCTGCAATGGAAGCTGCCGCAAAAGGCGGCGGCTGCACGATCAACACCGTTAAGGCCGTGAGGGGGAGCCTAGCGCCTACACTTTCAAAAATTCGCCGCCTACTGAAAAAGGAAGGATGGACACAGGCCGATATTGATGCAGAAATCCTCCGCCTGGAGAGCCAGGAAGTTAAAATTGACCAGCATGTGTTTCGCGGACACTACAATTTCCAGGTGCGTGAGGGATTCCTTGATCTTGCCGGCGACGCTAACGAACTGGCGTTCCTCAAGCGAGAACTAGAAAACACTACCGATCCGGCACGCAAGGCGTGGCTTGAAACAACCCTGCCGCGCCTCGAAAGATTGCCACCCGGCAAACGTTTCAAGACCATCGCACTGCAATATTTTCCCGCGAAACCCTATCCTCGCAAGAAACACTCAAGCACCAAGATCTGAATCCGCGATTTAATTTGGACTAAAACTCCGCGTACCTTGTAACTATCTTTAAGCAACCTACTAAGTCTGAGGGTTGCTATGAAGAAAAGTGCTGATCCTGTCAGCTTGCTGAGATTGAAAGCGGTCTGCGCACGCACTGGCCTGAGCCGCGCGGCGCTTTATCAACTTCAGCGCCAGGGAAAATTTCCGCAAAGTTTCCGCCTGGCCGGCCAGCGTGCGGTCGCCTGGCGCAGCGATGAAATTCAAACTTGGATCGAGGTTCAGCCGCGCTCTAAAGAGCAACCAGTGCGTCAAGTGCCCAAGGGCCACGCTGCATGATCTCTAAGATCGAAAAAGCAAAGGGGCGGCGCGAAAGTGGCACATTTGTCGCTGTCCCGCACGCGTGTCTGAACCACCCCAACTACATGCGCCTATCACCGCGCGCGGTCAAACTGCTATTTGATCTCCTTGTACAATTTCGTGGCATAAATAACGGCGACTTTTCAGCGGCGTGGACAATTATGAGCAAGCGAGGCTGGAAATCACGGGATCAGCTTTTCAAAGCTAGGCGGGAACTTGAGGATACGGGTTGGATCCAGCTGACCCGGCAAGGCGGTCGAAATAGATGCAGCTTGTACGGCGTTACCTTCCAGGCCATAGATGAATGCAATGGGAAGCTGGACGTATCGGCAACCGTGACGGCTCTCGGCTGGTGGAAACGTACCCCCGCATTACCGGCATATTCAACAAAAGCTTTGACCCGCCACACGGGTCAATACCACCCCGCCATACGGGTTAATGATGAGCAAGACTGGGCTGACTGCCGTTCAATTAACCCGCGCGCAGGACCTGTCAAGGACGGATTTGCAATTTCTGTGACCCGCCCGTGGAACTCCTTTCTAGATATTACCAAGGGGTTACTTGGTATTGAGGAACTGCATGAGGGACTATTGAAAGCGATAGAACGGCTCCCGGTTTCTATGCTCAAGGGTAGCGGGCCGTTTTCGGAACGGTGCCTACCTATTGGGCAGGACTGCTTTGCTGCGCAACCTGGATGATTGTTGACCGCTGCCTGTGCGGGCGTCTACCACTCTGGGCGATTTGCGCCAGCTACTCGATATCTCCCTTTACTGGAATCTGAGTTCGTTGGAGGAATGAAACGGTTCATTGCCTTTGCCCTCTAGCGTACTTGTTGTTATGGCTACTATCCCACATCGTCTATCGCAATCAGCCAATTCGGAATTAACGCCAGGTCATATATAGGGTTTACTGCTAAAAACTCCCATCGTTACTTTTGTTTATCAGATTACTGTATCTTGCGCTGGATGCGCTGAGACACTGCAACGGTTGTAGATCGCTCGCGGCATTTACCCCGACGCAAGGTCTAAAATGCTGGAATTCTGTTCATTTTCACGCGTTGCCCCGGCTCAGCAACGATTCTCGGCCAAGTGGCATGCTGTGCATCCGGCATCTCAGGCTCAATGGTTACGATATACACACGCTGTTCACTACCCTCACTGGCTAACAGGCCTTGCAGATACTGTCCCCGTGTGAGGTCATACCAGTGACTGTTGCCCTCGAAATCCTTCACCATGAAGCTCTTCACGCACAGGCGCGCCGGCTTGGGGAAATAACGGTCCCAATGCCCCGCATGGATCGCCTCGCGTCGGGCGCAGCCGCCGAGTGGCAGTTTCCCCGCCTGCTCTTTGCGGCGCCCCCAAGGGATGAGCACAACACGGCCCTTGGTCTCGCGTACCGGCAGCGTGGCCCGCGGATTCGGGAAAAAGTACCGTGTGTCGCTTTCCCCCAGGGTGTAGTACACGCCGTCGCACATGGTTAGATCGTCTGACGGTGGCCGTAAGGCTTCCACGAAGGGGAAATCACGTCCGGCATGGTGCTCTTGTTTAACATCTTGGCGGGCAGGAGTGTCCAGCGGCCGTATTTCTCGTTGACCCGGTCCATGACTGCATTGAGCTCGCGTTGCTTCTCGGGCGACGCCTCGAAGATATCCTGCTGGGCGTCGGCATCACGTGGATCGAGCGCCCGCACCGAGACTTGGTGAATCCCTTGGCCCTGCCAGTGCTGCGTGAGCATGGTTAGACAAAAGCGATTGATGGTGCGGCCGTCATCGGTGGGAATAGCTGAACGGTACTTGCCGCCAATCCAGCCTGTATCGGTCAACAGTCCCACCTCGAACGTCTTGGCCTGGTGGTGGTGGCGGCGTAGGCGCAAGGCCACAAACTCGGCCATGTGCTGCAGGTAGACGGCGAGCACGTCTTTGTTCTTTGTCGCTGGTGGCAGCACCTTGCTTGACCCTACCTGCTTGGGAGGTGCCACGTTTTTGTGGATCTTCTCCGGATCCAGTCCCTGTGCCATGAGCCAGATGCGGCGACCCGGGTTGCCGAAACGCCGCGCCAGTTCGCTGATGGGCAGTTTCTCCATGTCGCCACACGTATGGACACCGCGCGCAGCGAGATAACCGCCGATGCCTCTCTTGATGCCGCAGAGTTCCGTCACCGGAACATCCCGCAGACGCTCCTTTGCCTCCCAGGGTGGGATGACTACAAACCCATCCGGCTTCTGCAGCTTGCCGGCGTATTTGGCCGTGGTCTTATCGCCACTCACACCGATGCTGCAGAGCAGTCCGGTGGTCTCATAGACGATCTGTTTGGCTAGGAGCCCCATGCGTGCTGGCGTACCGTGCACATCCTGGCAATCGGTCACGTCCAGGAAGGCCTCGTCTACGGAAAACACTTCAAGCTCAGGACTAACCGCTTCCAATGCGGCCATGATGGCGGTTGAAACTTCGACATAACGGTGCGGTCGGGAGGGCCGCTGTATCAGGTTTGGGCACAGTTTTTGACCAACCTTGATGTGCATGCCAGTGGAGATGCCATAGGCGCGGGCTTCGTAGCTCGAGGTGATAATGCAGGTGCCTGTCATCCCATTGGTCACGGCCACCGGCACTCCTCGAAGTTCGGGATAATCCAGCTGCTCGATGGACGCGAAGAACGCGTTCATATCGACGAGGAGGATGGCTCGGGGCCACCAGAGGGAGCTAGACTCGCAGTACATGGGCGGACTCTGTAAGGGACTGTATATTCGTACAGTAGCCCCCTGAGCCCGGTCAATGCGGCACAGGGCCTATTTTGGAAGGACCTGTCCGGACAGAGGGTTAGCAGAAGACTGACTTGGGGTCAGAATCGGGGCGCCACAGAAACGGCAGAATCTGCGCATTTGTGAACGGCACACCTCATCGCGGACGGACGGACAGGACACCAGTTCCAGGTCGTACGTGGCCCGGGCGTGCCCTACGTAATCAATCGCTGGACAGTAACCGTGTATGTTGTCACGACAGTGGGGCTTTTTAAGGCCACTGCGCAACCCACCCCAAGTCAGTAAGTCTTAAGCCGCTGGTGTGCAGTGGCTGACATGAGAAGCCTGAGCGCGCGAATGCGGTTGCCTTTCCCGCGAGTATCCATTTTTATGCTTATCGCGCGGGTTGTTGGGGAGGGTTTAATCTTTGCCAAGAGGAGGCACGGATTAACCCATTCTGAATACTTTTCGTTTTCTTTCCACAGACTGACCCATGTGCTGGGTCATTTTTTAGAGGATCTGCAGCCACTGCTTGTCCAAGAGCTCTTGCATCCCCAGCGGCAAAGCTAACAAGAGAAAACGATGGGTATTCCTTGAGCAGATCATCAGGTGCCATGCCTAGCCCTACAAGCACACTATGCAGCTGGACAGACATTGGACCATCCTTGCTGTTATCGAATGCACCCTTCGATGCTCTCCATCCCGTAGGATTCGCGGGGTCGGGATAAATTTGGTCAGGCCTAATACGTCGATAAAGTATTTCCTCGTTTGGAATTGTAGGGTCATCCGTGCACACAGGATATTTACCGTAGCGACTTGCAACTCAAATCTCGCTATGCCCGAGCAGTAAGGGTAGCTATCGCCTGTGTGAGCTCTGAAAAATCATAGTCGACAACCTTGTCCAAAGGCGGGCTTCCGGTTTGGCGATCTTCGAAGAAGACTTCAACTTGAACTGCACTTAGCACTTTAATCTCAAAATCTAAATCGATGGTATGCCATTCAGCCTGTAAGCAACCCGATGAAGTGGGAACGATTAATGGCGCAGGTGTCTTAGATCGCATAATTATGCGCAGCAAGGCCTCCATGTTGCGAATTGCATTAGCGTCTATCCGATGTGCACCGTAAGAGTCCCAGTTTACAGGATATTTTCCGAGTTCATTCAGTCTTTCAATCGTCGGCATAATCCATGATGCCATGTCGCCTTCAACATAATACTGTCGTTGTGGTGTCGCAGTAGTGGGCCTACTGAGTGGCGACATTATCGTAGGTACGAATGCGTCTGGTGGAAAACTCCAAATATCTCTAGATTCCGCAACAGCAAGATTACTTAGTGACATCTTTGCGCCTCCAGATTTCGTGCATTACTGGCGTTGTGATTTTAGCGAAGGTTCTAACAATTGCTTCGTGGCCAAGATCGAAGAATCCATATATCCCATCATCTGTATCTGATAATGGGCGCCCTCGAGCCGTAAGAGTAGCAATAAGAATAGGCTTGGAACTGTTTGGTTCAAAGCCGGAATCAATAACAATATGTAGCCTGCCAATAAAAGAGTTATTTCGTGTGAGGGTGTATCGAAAATATAAACGCCCATCCTCAAAAACTATCTCTTTACTGTTTGGGGCATTAGTGCTTACCAAGGTGAAGACTTTTTCCAAATCTGCATGCCTTTCCCATCCCTCGCCAACAAGGATTTGATTCACATAATTGATTTCGCATTGATTAACGCGCGGATGATCCAGCTTCTCAGTCGAAAGAAATGACCGAAACTCTTTAAGTTCGTCTTGGAAGGCGGGGAATATATTTTTCCGATATCGTGGATACGGGTCTTCTGACGCGCGTTTCCGCCAATTCCTTATGAAACGGTCGCTTTGAACCTGAATCATTTCTCGCTGGTTAGCACTCACAAACCAAAGTCTTGGAATCTGCGCGGTTTGTCCTAATTGCAATTGCAGCGGAAAAGTAAATTCCTGTACCGCGCCGGTGCGTTCAACAGTAGGAATTAACGGAGGCTGTTGTTCAACGTTTGGGAATCGGTCGCGCACGGTTTGCCAATACAGACCGAGCAGAGGCACCGAGAGCTTGTTCAGAGGTTCAAACTGGATACTGAGCGCCACCTCGGTAACAGGCGGACGATCAAAATCTGGGAGCGGCGATGTCTCTTGCTTCATCGTAGCTATATGTGTTGACGACATGGCTATAGGGACACAGGAACAGCAGTGGAGATTCCACAGAATAAGCAGACGGCATCAGTTGTGGGCGTTCGCTTCATATGGGGCCCGGTCCCGGTTCCGTACCCTGTAGGTCCATGGTACTCCATACTTTTGCCCTCTGGCATTCCCCGTCCTAGGGATACCCGGCAAACACTGGGGCTTTTACAATAAATGTAGGTCTAACTAAGGGAGATTATGACCAAAAATGCCAAATTCGATTGAAGTGCCAAATCAGTGCCCATCACCCGGCCACGGCTGACCAAATGGGGCTGGTGGTACTCATCTCCTAAGATCCTTGGATTCGTAGTTAAGGCGCCCAAGCAGCTCGCTATCGCTCTAAGCCCCAATTTTGAATCGTATTCTGCAGGCACCGGATCGAGTGGCGATATCATACAAACGCTGAATCTTATCCTTGTCGCTCCATCCTAAACGGCTCCATGTAGTCATATCATCATTTATTCCTGTGACATCAAACCCCGCCCCAATAGTGATGCCAACGATATCAGCAACGAGATACCGATCGTGAAAGTCTTCCCAAAGATAGACATCGGCCGATAGCCTGAAATGTTTTAGATGCGCATCAAGACTGTTAAAAGCTCCACGCCACTCCAGTTCTGTTGGAAAATTGCGTCTTGCACCATCTCCGCGGCAAAAACTACGGTGCAATTCAATGCTCGGAGGTGGGCTCCTGGAAGCAAGAGGTTCGAGAATTCGATAAAAATCGCGGTAGTTTCCCTGACTAGGATCTAAATTTGGATCAATAAACATTAGTGAATTGGCTTGCCGCAGAACTGGACCGAGCAAATTTAGATAGGATTGCGTCTTGCGATCTACTGTATTCGATGGACTCCGGTTTTGCCACCAATTGGCTCCGGTTAACTTCTCTATACATGCGACTTCAGGTTCAGTAAATTGTTGTTTGGTTGCATGTGCAGCAATGATGCCGTTCAAAGGCCGTATTGCGTGCCCGATCATGGCTTCCTTGCACCAATCTGCAGCTTGCACTGGCATACCATCGCCTTGTGCTGGGAAGGGACAAAGCCGATTATGGTCTACTAATTTTCGCAGTATCTCCTTGGTTAACCTATGCAAATTTCCAGCATTCTCGGAGCAGAATTGGCTCCAACCGCCATTGCATAAGTTACGTACCAAAGCTTCCTGAAAGAGTGGTTCTTTAAGGTGGGGAAGGCACATATCCGGATACGCCGAGTTGGTATACGCGGCAGGATCGAAGATGTCCGGAACCAGTGCGTACTCATCAAGCATCGGGAAATTGCTCCCTGAGTCCTTCCTCAAAGAAGCCACCCGGCCAAGCTTTGACGAGTTCGCCTGCTTCGTTGAGCGCCATCTCACGGATAATGCTACGGGAACCGTCCGGCTCGACGTAAAGAATGGAGATGTCAGCGGGAGTGACCGGTAGCCCAGTTTTCTTTCCTTGCCACGTCTCGCGCATACGCCTCATCAGGCGCAAAATAAGATGTTCACTGTGGGTTTCAAGGATGAATGTATTTTGTCGTTCGCCAAGCGCAGATTCGATAAATACATCGCCTAGTTCGGCCTGCAACGCGGGGTGAAGGTGGATTTCAGGCTGTTCCATGGTGAGTAATTTGCCTTGTGAGCCATAAGCCATCACCAGCACGGGCAATACCTGCGATATCCCAATGCCCACGTCGCGATGGGTTACCACTGTATTGCTGCGCTTATCCACCAGCACCAATTCGCGGATTCGATCCGCATCGGATTCGCTGATAGCACCTACAAGCCGTTCTGCCTCTGCCTCGACATCTTCGGTAATGTGCACGGCACCGATTAAATCAGGATTCTTGCCCTCATATTCCTCCAGCTTGGAGATACCCTCCTCATGCAATTTCTTGAGGCCCGCTTCTAATGTCTCCTGCATCTGATCCAGGGCCACCAGGGAGCGTACGACCAGGTTGTACGGGGTTTGTAGCTTGGCGGAGCCAAGCCACGTGTTGACGGCTTCCCGTACCTTGTCGTCGCGTCGAACCATGTCCCAAGCGTAGCCACCGCCGGCATACCAATTGGCATCCTCGTTCTCTGCGAAAGCGAGGTGGCGAGGTGGGAAGGAGCGCAGCGGGCCAAGGTATTGCAAACGCTTCAGATCGTCGGCCAGGGCGTTCGAGATGCCTTTGACGAGATCATCGAGAATGCGCGGCAGGTATCTACCTACGGCTTTGGCGATATCTTGCTCGCGATTCCCCTTGCTGATGGGGGAAAGCATCTCGCTGCCCAAGCGCTCGATGCCTTCCGCCGTGGGCAATTCCACCCCGTTTGGGAAGAATTGTTCGATGCGCACTTGCAATTCGAGCAAAAGGCCGGCGATGGCTGCATCAATGCCCGACAAGTCATCTTCCCGTATGGCTTCAACCGTTGTGGCTGAAAGCAGGATGGCTTCGATGATTTGGCGGAATACCACGTGCTTGGTCGCCAAGCGATCCAGGCGCAAGCGGTCGCCTTGTGCGTCCGTGCGGCGATGACTCATGCGCAGCAGTTCTTCGCCGCCAGCGGCGATTTCGACCGACTCTACTCGCGGCTCCGCGCCCCGCTTGGGGCGCTCCTGATCGTCCAATTCGATGCCGATTGTGAGCGTGACTGACACTTGCTTCACGCCTTGCAACAATTCACGCAACCGGTTATCAAGATTCGTGACATCCAATTCCGCGCCCCATTCCACACGATTGCTGGCTTGACCGCGATGCACGTATTGGCGGAAGCCACCAAGATCAATAGAACTACCGCCGATGTCGGTGTGGTGTACGTCCAGCCGCGCTAGGCCACGCTTGTCGCGGCCGAATTGTGCTTCGTGCGCCAGCGCCAGGCTGTGGATGAAGCTGGATTTGCCGGCGCTGTTGGGGCCGAAGATCAGGGTGATGGGTTTGATCGGAATGCGCTGAGTATCGGCGAAGGCCTTGAAGTTACCTACGCGCAGCGCCGTGAGGCGGCGGGTGCTCATGAATTGACCTCCAGTTCCTTCGGCATCGGCAGATCAAGTAGACTGGCTTGTTCCCGCATTTCGGTCAGCAGTTCCTGCATGTGGGTTTGGCGCCATTTGGCAGTGAGTTGGCCTGAAAAGGCGCGCGCTAGAAGCGCCGAAAATAGGGTGCCGATGCCGCTGGATCCCTTGTCCACGCACTCAAGATTCTTGGCAACAGCAGCCGCATGCCTGGCAAAAACCTGTTGGCTCTCAGGACTTGGCTTGATGAACGTTTTCTCCTTGAGGTACTTGAAGTGCCTGCTGTAACCCGCGCTTGGTATGTCGTGTAGCCGACAATGCCAATACACGAACAGCGGTACGAATCCATTTTTTGTGGTGAGGACACGAACGCCGTCTGCTCCGAGCGCAAAAGGATGGTCGACAAATTTGAAGATGCGTGTGTGATCACCGAATACGATAGCCGGCAGAGCGCAGCTGTATGCGATTGAGGCATCATCAACGTACCCAGCGATTTGATTCGCCCCTTGGTCGATGATAGGCAGCTTTCCGGAAGGCTGGAACGTTTTTGCCTGCACCTTGACATGTCCGGAAGTCTCATCGTTGAACACGGCGCGGAAAGGCTTAACAGGCCAGCCCATAGGGTTGGTGGCGGGGTCGCCGAACATCTTGAGGAACAGGGCGGGCAGGATGCGGGCGGCCTTGGCGTCAGCTTCGCGTCGAAGTTTACGCAGGTGATCGGCTTCGTCGAGCACTTCGACGATGCGGGTTTGTTCGCTCGGTGGTGCCAACGGCATTTTGTGTGACCAAAACCAGTCCATCACCACTCGCGGCATCTTGGCACCGGCAACATGATGCGAGGCCTGACTAACGAATCTCTTTGATCTGAGGTAGTACGCCAAATAGCGTGCGTTCAATATCTCAGGATCCGGCCGAAGCGGAATCAGCTCAGTTGTCGCGACGCCTAATTCGTCCGGGATGACAACTTTATTCAGGTACGGGCGTAATTTGGAATAGAGCACATTGCTAGTATCGAAGCGAAACGTTGAGGAGCCTGACTCGGAAACATTCGCGTATCTCTTGCATTTTATTTCACCAGTTTCACTTTCGATCTGATCGAGCGAGAGTTGCCAGGCAACGTTGTCGGAATCAAACTCAACGGTCGCGGCACGGGCTGGTGCTACGTCTCTGAGTGGTAATTCCTGCCACCTCATTCCGCCAGTTCCTTCAGCAGGTCTTCCAAGCCATTCACCACCTTGCGGTAGTTGCCCAGCACATCCTCGATCAGTTCGCGCGGATCCTCATCGCTGACCGGTTCGGCCACGCGCGGTTTCCATTGACCAGCGCCAAGGTTGTAGTCAGCCTCAGCCAGCCGCATCTTGGTGGTCCACCAACAGCACGGTTCCTCGCTGCCATGCGGCAGCAAGGTATTGGCCTCGACGCCTGGCGGCTTGGCGAAACCGGCGACCCTGTAGGTTTTCCACTGCGCCAGTAGGTCGGGGATGTCGTTTTTTTCGGGGGTCTCCACACGGCCGCCGCCGGAAACCCGGTCCGGGTCGTAGCCGTCGTTGCGTACTTCGTAGAACCAAATCTTGTCCACCCGTTTTGCCGTGTTAGACGCCGGCTTTCGGAACACCAGCACGCCAGTCTTGACCCCCGCATACGGTTTGAACACGCCGGCCGGCAGGCTAACCACGGCCAGCAGATCGAACTCGGTGACAAGTTTCTTGCGTAGCGCGACATGCGCGCCGGTGGAGCCAAACAGCAGCCCTTCGGGCACGATCACGGCGCAGCGGCCGCCGATTGCTAAGTGCTGCATCATTAGCGACAGGAACAGCAGCTCGCTTTTCTTGGAATCGGTGGGCAGGTCGGCGCGAATCGAGTCCTTGGGCAATTGGCCGGCGAACGGCGGATTGGCGAGGATGACGTTGTACTTGCGGCGCAGATCGTCCTCGCTGAGGCCCCCCATGTCGGACAGTGAGTTGGCGCGTTTGAGCTTCGCGTGGCGGATGCCGTGCAGCACCAGGTTCATCATGCTGATACGCATCATCTGGCGCGACACGTCGGTGCCGTATATGGAAGCTTCCAACAGCTTCCAATCCGGAATCTTTTCGCCCGCACCTTTCTTGTAGGTTTGCAGCTTGGGAATGGCCTGTTTAACCTCGGCCAGGCTCTGGCCTTTCTTTTCCAGCCAGTCCTCGCCGTAGATCGGCACCTCGGTGATGCTGTCCGAGTACTTGGCCAGCAGGTAGTCCACGGCGTCGATCAGGAACCCGGCGGTGCCGCTGGCGGGATCATAGATGGAGTCACCGATATCTGGATCCACCATCTCGACCATGAAGGTGCGAATTTGGTGCGGTGTGCGGAACTGGCCGTTGAGCGCACTGGAGCCCAAATGCGTGAGCAGGTATTCGAAGATGTCACCCTTGATATCTGGGCCGAGCTTGCGGAACTCGAAGCCGTCCAGCTCATCAATGACCTGCTTGAGCACGTTGGGATCGACGATTTCCAGCACGGCGTCGCGGAAGTATTCGGCCACCTCGGGCTCGTCCTTGGCGAGCGAGGCCATGTACGGAAACACTTCGTCACGAAGGAAGTCGCGTAGTTCTGGACCGCTCTTGAAGCGCCATTTACTCCAGCGGTAACGCTCGGCCTGATCCGGGTACAGCCGCTGCTGGTTGCCGTTGCCCGCGCTACCACCGAGACGAGCGCGCAGTTCGCGATCGTTTTCTTCCTCGTCCAACAGCTTGAGGAAGATGAGATAGGAAATCTGCTCGATGTAGGTGACCGGGTTGGTCACGCCACCGGCCCAGAGGGTGTCGGTGATGTGGTCCAGCTTGCGTCGCAGTTCTTGGTTCACGTTTGATCCTATTGCTTCAGGCCGTCAAAACGGTCTGGTTGATTTCTTCCAGCATGGCCTTGAGGCCCTGCTCGCCGAACAACTCCACACCAACATTGCCGGCGTTGAGGATGGACAGCGGCGGCGCGAATAGGTCGTCCAGCGAGACCTTGCCCTTGACGAGGCCACGGTTCTTGAGGAGCGCCAAGTATTGCGCCTGCTCGGGTGAGAGATTGCGAGTGACCAGCCAGGCGCGGAAGTTGTCTTCCACGCGCTCGGCGCGGCTCTTGAGTTTGAGCGTGCCCAGTGCAGCGCGGATGAAGTCCACGAGGTTGCCGCTGGGGTTGCGGTAGGCGCGGCGCAGGTTGTCTTCGTTGAAGTAGCGCTCCGGCGAATTGAGCCGTTTAGCCAGCCCGGTTTCTTCCTGGTCAGTGAGCGGCTCGCCAGATTTCACCTTGGCGAGAACCGGGTCGGCATCTGCCTGTTTACGGATGGTTTGTTCCCAGTCGGTGACGTAGTCGCGCTTGTCCACGCGCTCACCGTCGGGACCGACTTCGATGTAGTGAACCGCGTCCAGCCATTCGTCTTCGAGGCCGAGCTCGATCAGCTCGCGCGGCGTTCTGGCGCGGTCGGCTTGTGGCTTGGGCACGTACCCGAAACCCGGACCGGAGAACACATCGGTATCCGAATCATTGAAGTATTCGTGATTGCGGAAGAAGTCGTAGATAACGAATTTCTTCTTGTCGATGTGTGGTGCGGTTCGCGTGCCGCGACCACGCATTTGCTGGTAGAGAATCGGGCTGCGCACACGCCGGCACATGACCAGATGCAGCACTTCCCGGCAATCAAAGCCAGTGTCCAGCATACCTACGCTAACGGCGATTTGAGGATAGTCATCACGCTTGAAGCGGCGGATCAGATCGTCGGCATTGGCCACGTCAGAGGTGATGACTTCCGCATAGCGACCCTTATGCTCCGGATGCAACTCGTTCAGATATTGGACAAGACGGGCCGCATGGTGCTTAGTAATCGCGAACACCACAGCTTTGCCAGGTCCGGTTTTCTGACCGGGTGCCAGTTCTTTGTAGTTCTTCCACGCATGTCGGTCGAACTCTTCCATCATCAGCCGATTGCTGGCTTCGTTGGTCCAGTCGCGCTCGAACTTGGCCGGGTCGTAGTGTTCATCACCCACATCGGCGCCCTCGGAAACCAGTGTGGTGATGCCGGTGGCGAATTTGTACGGGACAAGGTAGCCGCCCTTGAATGCTTCCTGGATCGGGAAGGAGTAGTCAGGTGTGCCGTCCTTGCAATGATAAAACTGAAAGGTGTTGCGCTCGATATAGATCGCTGGCGTGGCAGTGAGACCTACATGGAAGGCATCGAAATGCGTTAATGCGGTCTGCCACGCGCCATAAATAGAGCGATGACATTCATCAGCCACCACCACGTCAAAATAACCGCTGGTGAATTCAGGATAGCGACCAGTCATGGTTTGCAGCAGGCACACGGTGATTTGTTTTTCCTGTCGCACCATGCCGGGTTTCAACCAGTAGCTGGAATAACCGGGCAACAGATCCTGAATTGTCTCGATGGCTTGTTTGGCGAGCTGTTCACGGTCCACCAGGAACAGAATCCGCTCAGCGTGGCCGGCCTGTATCAGCCGCTTGATGTACAGCACCATGAGATCCGTCTTGCCACAGCCAGTTGGAAGTTCAATCAGGAAGCGGCGCTTCCCCAATTCCACAGTGCGATCCAAGGCTTGCATCGCCTCTTTCTGGTATGGACGCAGAGTACGGGTTTCGCCTTGGCGGAGATAAATATCAGGGATTGGGATGGTTGCGAGCGGTTTGCGCTCAGCACGCATCTGGACCATGCGTTCCAGGTCCCGGCGAGAGAAGAATGAATCAACGATGCGGGCATCGTCATTCTGGTAATCCCAGAAATAAATCAGCTCACCGTTGGTCAGGAAGATGAATGGTGCGTTGATTCGACGGGCGTAAGGCAGCGCTTGTTGTTTCGCTACGTACGGCTGAATGGCCTGTTTCTTAGCTTCGATTACTGCCAGTGGACGTCCACGCTGGTCGAGAAGCACATAATCGACACGGCCAGTCGGGGCGAGATCGCCATCGGCTGTACGGAGTGCATTTAGTTGCGCCCCAGGCTGGTTTACACCCAGAGGGCCCTCAGTGACAAGCACTTCGGTCAGCACTTGCGACTTATCGGCTGGATTCCAGCCAGCCGAGCGCAATTGATCATCAATCAGGATGCGGGCATCGGCTTCTTTGGTCTTGGACTTCATCACATACGTGTCTCAGCTTTATGAGTTCTAGTGTATAGGCTCACCCCATACATTCAGATCCCGGAGACACGAAAGGCCTCCGCACAGGTAGTGGGGAAGCCTTGGTGTAAATATACACCAACTCCACTCTAGTTTGTTAAAAAGCCTCGTATTTCCGTGCATTAACACTAAAATTTATGTGGCTATGAGCGTATCGCCCTAAAAAGCGGGTACAAAAGCGGGTATAGGTGCATGCGTAAATATATTAATCCATGAAGAATCATGGGGTTACATGGACTGTATGGACTTTGGGGTATCATTTTTCATGGGTGTGCCCTGACATTATTCCCGTCCGCATCATTAGACCAGAAAGCGTGTTACCAATCCGCCAAGACCTCAGGGATCTACCGTCGCCCACGCCGGCGGCGCTGC
>Ga0307373_10008326_pt1 | contig 15837 bp, 6 predicted proteins | sample OX2MG_FD_202534 | JGI IMG/M metagenome (GOLD analysis project Ga0307373, IMG submission 202534) | Soil microbial communities from Risofladan, Vaasa, Finland - OX-2 | ecosystem: Environmental > Terrestrial > Soil > Coastal area > Acid sulfate soil | place: Finland: Risofladan, Vaasa | collected... | reverse complement strand
CATTCGGCGGTCGCGCTAGGCCGCTGCTCATTCCTCGGCACGGCTGACACTCGCCATCCTTTGTTCTATCTCGCGACTGGCTTGGTTTGGATCGGTCGCAGGCGTCCGCCTGCTTGGCTCCCTGTGTTCTACCGCGCCGTTGGCTTGGGACCGAATTCTTTCGACTTCTCACCGCGGCTCGCCGAACGCCGGCGGGCTGCTTCGCCGCACGGACAAAAGAAGTGCTCAAAGAACAGGCAGCCAGATGACCACTATGCACATCATTTGAGCAGCCGCCAAAAAACCCTCTGTCAGGTCGGTCGACAGGCAAAAACCTCGTATTTCATCGGCTGACGCAAATTTGCGTCAGCCGTGCGCGGCCGAGCGGCATTCGGCGGTCGCGTTAGGCCACTGCTCAATTCTTAGGCGTCACCGGCAACCGCGGACGACGGACGACGGGCCAACGGACCACTACAATTAGACGCCGGTCGCGGCCGAAAAGTTCCGCATTACGTCCGCTCTCCCTCCCAGTTCGGCCGCCAGACGCACAGCTCGCGCGTGAACTCCTCCAGCTCCATGCCGCGCTGCTCGCGCTTGTAACGTTGGTGCTCCTCCGACCGGACGCAATGGGCCGAGCGCGTGTCTTCCATGTGATCGACGTGGACCGGCGGCCAGGGATAGCCGTTGACGAAGCCCATCTCCGTCAATCGCTGTTGATAGACCGTCCAGCCGGAATCCATAAAGGGCTTCTGCTGGCTTTCGCTCAGGCAACCGATCGGTCCAACCCTGTCAAAAACTTCCCGCCGGATCATCACGGCGCAGCCGCCCACATAGGGCTGCGGCAGCACGCGCACGCCGTCGAACGACTTGATGCGGTGCTCGTCGGCCAGCGCCTCGCCCTCCTGCCGGAAGTGAAAGCCCGACAGCACGCCGAACCGCGGGCTGGCACGATGGCATTCGGCCAACCTGCGCAGCAGCTCCCGCGGCACGAGCGTGTCGTTGTCGATCTTGGCCAACAGCCCGGCCTCGGCATCCGAAGACCAGACCTCGTTCATCGGAAAGACCACGCCGCGGTTCACGGGCGAGGCGATGAGCGTTGCCCACGGCACGTCCGCCAGCCGCTCGTGCAAGTAATCGACGGTGCCGTCGGTCGAGGCGTTGTCCCAGACGACCACCCGCAGCTTGGGATAATCGAGCTTGAGCGCGGCCTCCAGCGCCAGCCGCGTGTATTCCAGGCGGTTATACGTGACCATCAGCAGCAAGCATCTTGGAAAATTTGCTCCCTCTCCCTCTGGGAGAGGGCCGGGGTGAGGGCGGTCAGCGCCGCAACTCGACGTCGTCTTGGCGTTGCTCCCTGCCGGAACTCTCACGAGTTCCGCTACGCTGGCGGAACGGCACGGAGTCCGCTCCCTATAGGGCCTCGCCGCCACCAGAAACTGATACACAAAAAACTCCTCCGCCTCCTCGCGCGGCAAACCGGCCGCCACGACCCGCCCCACTTGCACCCGCGTCTTGTCTTCCTGCCGCTGCCACTCGTCATAACCCGGCCCCGGCAGGTATTGGACCTTGTCGACTTGATAGCCCGCGCCGGCGAACAGCTCTTCCACGTCGCGGCGCGTGAAAAAGTGCAAGTGAGTATTGTCGAGCAAGCCCGCCGGTTCGTAGGTCCAGTTGCCCTCGATGAGCGCACCGACGACGCTGTGATGACGCGCGTTGGGAAGGCTGGCGACGATGGCCGCGTCATCGGCGAGCCATGCGCGTGCTCGGCGGAGAAAAGCCGCCGGATCGGCCAGATGCTCCAGCACGTCGGCGCACACCAGGCAATCGAATCGGCCGCCTTCGTAGCCCGCTTGCTCCGCGAGCGGGACGGCGTTCTCGAAGTCAAGATGCAGCCGTTCGACGTTGCCGGCGAACACGCGATCAAGCCGCTCGCCGGCCTTTCGCGCGGCCGCCTCATTCAGTTCCACGCCGACGACTTCGCACGGCTGCCGCTGCTTCAGCGCTTCGCCCAGCCGCCCCGCCCCGCAACCGATCTCCAGCACCCGCTTTGCCGTGGCCGGAATCAGCTCCAACACCTCCGGCCGTGCGAAATCGTAGTACAAGGGCACCGCATTTTGGATTCGTTGTTCGCTGCTCTCGATCGCCAATTTGCAATTCGCGATTTGCAATTTGCAATTTCCCGCACAGCGCAGAATCTCTTCCATCCGCTGCCGATAGGTGTGCTTGGCCAGCGCTTCCTCTCTGCCCGCCGCGGCGATCTTCTCGCGAACATCCCCACGCCGCAGGTAATAGCGCAGCTTGTCGAGCAACTCGCCGCCGTCGCGACACGTCGCCAAGTGAACGCCGTCGCGAAACAGTTCGGCCTGGCCGTTCTCGCTCAGGTCGTTGGTGATGAGCAGCGACCCGCTCGCCAGCGCCTCGAACACGCGCATGTTGACGTCGTTGGCCACGCTGCGGTTGAAGACGGTCCGGGAGGCCGAATAGATCCCGGCCATCTCCTCAAAGTATTTCTGGCCTACGAAAACGCTCTTGAAGTGCTGCTGGATCAGCCGCACGAGATCGACGCGCGGACCCGGAACCAAATTGCCGACGAAGCAAATGTCGAAGAGCTTCTGCCCCTCACCCTCCGTCTGTAGGGAACGCCCTCTGTGGCGCTCCGCTTCTGGGCTGGGGTGCGGGTCGTGGCAGCGCGCACGGCCTTCCCCGGAGGATGGCCTTCCCAGGCCGTCACCAAATTCTCTGGACGGCCTGGGAAGGCCATCCTCCGACAGCAACCCGTGAATCTCCGCATCGCAGGCCAGCGGCAGCCAGCGCGCCGAGGCGACGCCCTCCCGCCGCAACAGCGCGGCCCCGTCGCGCTGCGCGGCAAAAACCAGGTCGAACCCCTTCGCTTTCTCGAGACACCACTCAAAGTCGATGTGCGTATCGATGGCCCACCAGGCGGCCGGCCGCAGGTCGGCGGGCCAGAGATAGCGCATGCCGTCGTCGATATTGAGGTAAAGATCGAAGCCGCTCCGCGGCACCTCGGCCAGCTTCGAGGGGTGAAAGAACTGCACGTCCGCCAGCGTTTCCAACGCCCGCCGGCAATAAAACCCCGTCGTTTCGGGCCGCGTCTGGCGGTCGAGCACCAGAGCCACCTTGCGGATGGACGTTCCGGCGCAGCCGTCGATTCTATCGGTTGTGTGCATGGCACGGTCCTCCCTAAACATGTAGCGATCGGCGCGGCGTTCTTTGCCCAAAATTCCGCAGAAATTTTCCGCGGCCCAGCACGCCGCTTGACAAGAACCGCGCCGGCGTGATGATTTAGGGCGACAGGGGAGAATTTTTGCCTGGGTCAAGACGGGCGAGTCCCGAAAGCAGACCACCGACGTGACAGAACCGTCCGCATCCGACGACAAGGGCGGCCATCAATCAGATCCCGGCCCGTGGGAAATGCTCGGCATCCCTGAGCCGCCGTTTCTCGACGATCGTATGGCCCCGCAGGTCGATCGCCAGTTCTTGCAAAAGTTCGTGCGCGGCGAGCTTCCCAAGCCTTCGGCCGAGATTGCCGCGCGGTTGGTGTTGCTCTTCGCATCCTGGCACGGGGCCCACCAAGAATTGCTGGCTTCGGAGCGCAAAGGCCGGAAGGGCTAAGTTACGCCGCCGCGTAGCGGAATTCGTGAGAATTCGCCCTATGCGCAGCCCACTTCTCAGGAAGCCGTCTACTCGCGGTAGGCCGCCAGCCATCGCCGCATCTTCTCCATTGCTCGCTCGATCGCGTAGCGCACCTGCTTGTAGGTCAGTCCAAGCTGCGCCGCGATTTCGTCGCGGTCGAGGCCCGCGAAGAACAACAACATCACCAGCTTCTGGCGGCCTTTGAGCCGCTCGATGGCCGCCAGGATGTCAATCTTGCACGTGATGCAGGGCTGCGAATCCTCAACGGTGTTTACATCGCGCAGCTCGGCGTGCCGAGGGCGATATTCGCCGATCAGCCGCGCTGCTTCGCTGGCAGCGTGGTTGAGGATTATGCCGATCCAGGCCACGAAGCCGCTTTGCAGAAGAGCGGGCTTGAAGTGCAATGTCGGATCCGACGCCCCTTTCTCTGCCAAGTAAGCGAACACCTGTTGCGCGATGTCTTGGGCAATGTCGTCGTGCAGCTTGTGCGACTGCACCAACAACTCGGCTCGCCGCCGCACCTCGGCCTGCAGCCAGCGATCGCTGAGCACGGTCTTCAAAACGGCCGCCCATTCTTCGCATGTGCGCGGACCTCCGGTTACGATCTGCTCAAAGAGCGCCTGCAAGGCATCCGGCGACTCAGGATTCTCGTCGGGCTGCCGCTTCATAGACATGGCCCCGCCTCCTGCATCCACCGCCCCCCCGCACACGAACAATTCAAGCCGGCGAGAACCGCCGCCGCACGGCGTCGGCCACGCGCTGCGCGGCGCGGCCATCGCCGTACAGATTCCTAACAGCATCGCGCAACTTCGCGTCGCCGTCAAGTATCCTGCTGGGTGCAAGCTTGATCGCTTCCGGCCGCGTCCCCAGAACGACAAGTGCGTGCAACTTCGCCACAGCAATCTCCCTATCCCGCCGGGAGCGCGCCGGGCTGAGGGGGGTGAGGGTCGTGGTGTCGCTTTCCGATTCTGCGCCAGCGGACGTTTTCCACCGCCAACCAGCCGCAATTGTTCGCCCTGTCCAGCGAGAACTAAAGCGGCCGACAATTTTTTCAGAATGTTTGGCAAAACTGACGGCCTCGATTGCTACATAGTTGTGGAGGGCGATTGCGAACACGACAGGCCCTTGCGAGTGCCAACCATGTCAACGATCACCGCTATCATCACGGCCTATCGCCGGCCGCAAAACATCGCGCCTTTAGTGGCGGCAATTCTCGCGCAAAGCGTGCCGGCCGCGGCGATTTGGGCCTGGGCCAATGACCCCAGCGACAAGATGAAAGTGCTGCTGGCCGGCGCGAAACTGGATCGCGTCGTGACGTCGAGCGAAAACGCTTTCTTCCACGGCCGCTTCGCTTTAGCGCTTTTGGCGCCGACTGAATTCGTGGCCCTCTTCGACGACGACAGCATCCCCGGCAAAAACTGGTTCGCCAATTGCCTCGACACTTTTGCCCGTTCGCCGGGCATTCTGGGCACGGCCGGCGTGGAGCTGCACGAAGCCGGCTACGCCAAGCGCACCATGCATGGTTGGCAGCGGCCGGGAGAAGAAACGGTCGAAGTCGATCTGGCGGTCCAGGCCTGGTTCTTGCGCACGGAGTGGGTGAAGCATCTCTTTTCAGGACCGCCGGTTGTGGGCACGAACGGCGAAGACATCGAGTTGGCCGCGCGTGCCTGGCGGCTGGCGGGCATCCGGTCGTTTTGCCCGGCCCATCCGGCCAAAGACCAGAGCCGCTGGGGCTCGACCCGCGGGTTGGAGCTGGGCATCGACGAAGTGGCCGCTTCGCTGCGCGTGGAGCATCTGTCGGAGCGGCGGCGGATTGTCGAGGCCGAGATCGCGGCGGGATGGAAGCCGCTGTTTATGAGGAAGGGAACAGGGGACAGGGCACAGGGAACAGGGGAAATTGCAAATTGCGAATTGCAAATTGCAAATTTGAAATTGGAAGAGGGCGGCAACAGCGCTGCGCCGCGCTGCAGTGGCCAGTGCGCAGCCAACAGTATCGGCGATGCACTGGAACGCGAGCGCGACCCTCTCGCGTTTTTGCGGGCGCTGCGGCCATCGCTCGAAGGCAATCAGCGACTGACGGGTTCGGTCGCCAATGTGCGGCGGGAGTCGGTGATTCGCGGCCTGCTGGAAGGGCGTTGGCAGAACGGCGACCCTGGGCGGCTGCGGTACTTCACCCGCCGCGAGCTGGAAAAGCTCTTCTACCGCGCCGGCTTTCACGTCGCAATAAAACCGAAGCAGGAGGATGGGCTTCCTAGCCCGTCAAGTAATGGCGACGGCCTGGGAATCCCAGCGCGCCGGGACTCCAGCGGGCGCGGTGCCGATGCGGTAGCGGGACTCGTGAGAGTTCCGGCCAGCGACGCGAACGCCCCGAATTCTCACGAATCCGGCTACGCCCGTGACAGTCTGGGAATCCCGGCGCGCCGGGACTCCCGCAACGCCGCGCCGCTGTTCGCGTCGGGCTTCTCCGCCGACGAGGCCGCGGATATGCGCACCGACCGATTCGACTTTGAGGCCCTGCGCGACGATCCGCGCGATTACGGCCTGACCTCGATCGTGGTTGTCACGCATAACCAAGTGTCCTGCACGCGCGCTTGCCTGGAGAGCATTCGCTTTGTCACCGACGAGCCCTACGAGTTGATTGTGGTCGATAACGGCTCGACCGACGGCACGGTCGACTGTTTGCGGTCATGTCCGGATGTAACGCTGATCGAGAACGCCGACAATCGCGGCTTTCCGGCGGCGGCCAACCAAGGCATCCTGGCCAGCACGGGCAAGCAAGTTTTGCTGTTGAACAACGACGTGATCGTCACGACCGGTTGGCTGCGGCGGATGTTGGAAGCGTTGGAGGGTTCGGGGTCCGGGGTTCAGGGGACAGGGGAAATTGCAAATTGCAAATTGCAAATTGCAAATTGGCAATTTGAAGCAACGCACGAGGTAAACGGCGACGCAGCCAAGACCCAAGACCTAAGACCCAAGACCTCCGGCCTTAATCCAAAATCGAAAATCCAAAATCCAAAATCGCTCGGTCTTGTCGGTCCGCTCACGAACTCCGCCAGCGGCTATCAGGAGATCCCCGTCACCTACAGCAACCTGGCCTGTCTCGACGGCTTCGCTTGGGAACACGCCAAAGCGCACGCCGGGCAGGTCCAGGAGGTCGACCGTCTGATCGGCTTCTGCCTGCTGATCCGCCGCGAGGTGATCGACGAGGTGGGCTTGTTCGACGAGCGGTTCGGCATCGGCAACTACGAAGACGACGACTATTGCCGCCGTGCGCGGCAGGCCGGCTGGCGGCTGGCCGTGGCCCGCGAGGCATTCATTCATCACTTCGGCCATCGCACCTTCGACGCCGCCGGAGTCGATCTGAATGCGGTGCTGGAGCACAACAAACGGCTGTACGACGAGAAATGGCGAGCGGAGGATGGGCTTCCCAGCCCGTCACAAGAACAACGCGACGGCCTAGGAAGGCCATCCTCCGTCCCTCATCCCTCCTCTCTCATCCCTCTTTCCCTCTGTATGATCGTCCGCGACAACGAGCGCACGATCCGCGCGGCGCTGGAGAGCATCAGGCCCTGGGTCGATGAGATGATCGTGGTCGATACCGGCTCGACCGACGCCACGCCCGACATCTGCCGCGAACTCGGCGCTCAGGTCTATCACTTCCCCTGGCCCGACAGCTTCGCGATCGCGCGCAATGAATCGCTCAAGTATGCCCGTGGCGAGTGGATCTTCTGGATGGACTCCGACGACGTGATCGACGCCGAAAACGGCCGCAAGCTGCGCGCATTGGTAGCGGGACTCGTTCGGCGGGGGGAAATTGCAAATTGCGAATTGCGAATTGCAAATTGCCAATTGCAGGCGCAAGGCGACACAACCAAGACCCAAGACCAAAGCCCCAAGACCCCCGACCTCAATCCAAAATCCAAAATCGAAAATCCAAAATCTCCGGGCGTGCTGGGCTATGTCATGCAAGTCCATTGTCCGGGCAAAGACGATTTGCACGACGTGACGGTCGTCGACCAGCTCAAACTCTTCCGCAACCGGCCCGATTTGCGGTTCGAGGGCCGCATTCACGAGCAGGTGCTGGGAGCCATCAACCGGGCCCAGGGCGAGATGGTCTTCGCCGACATTTTCGTCGTGCATGCCGGGGCCGACCGTTCGCCGGACGGCCGAATACGCAAGCTCAAGCGAGACATCAAGCTCTTGCGGCTCGACCGCCGCGAACGGCCCAATCACACGTTCGTGCATTTCAATCTGGGCATGACTTATTCCGACGCCGGCAAACACCTGAAGGCCATCAAAGCCCTGCGCCGCAGCCTGGCGCTGGCCCAGCCGCACGAATCGCATGTCCGCAAAGTCTACGCCCTGCTGGTCGTCAGCCATTGCGGGCTGGGCCAACGCGCCGAAGCACGGCAAGCCTGCGCCGAGGGTCTCAGGTTGTTCCCAAAAGACCCCGAGCTGCTTTTCCGCAATGGCATGCTTTCGCATGAAGACGGGCAGTTGCGGACTGCGGAGGCGAGTTACCTGGCGGCGCTGGCCAACGACGACAGCTTGCACTTCGGCAGCATCGACCGCGGCATCGTGGGCTTCAAGGCCCGCCAAAATCTGGCCGCCGTTTATACCGATATGGGCGCGCTCGGCAAAGCCGAGGAGCAATGGCGGCGGATCGTCGAAGAAGTGCCCACCTATCGCGATGGCTGGCGATGGCTGGTCGAAAACCTGCTGTTGCAAGGAAAGCTGCGCGACGCCGAGCAAAGCGTCGAGCGCGTTTTCGCGTCCGACCCCCGTCTGCGGGCAACGGGTTTGACGCTCGCCGCGCGGATCGCGGAGGCGACGGGCCAGGTCGAGGCCGCCTTGGCGACGCTCCGGCAAGCCAGGCGCGAATGCCCGGACGACGCGGCGCCGCTCGACGACCTCTGCCGGCACTTGTTCTATCGCGGCGAGCCGCGGGAGCTGGAAGAGGCGTTGCGTGAAATGGTGCGCCGCCAGCCGGAGAACGCGGCGGCGCACCAGAATCTGGGGACGACGCTGTTGCGTGCCGGCCGTTTTCAGGAGGCGGCCGAGGCCTTCCGCATGTCGCTGCGCGAGCGGCCCGACTCCGCCGTGACGCAGCTTTCGCTGGGCTATGCGCTGTCGAGTGCCGGCAACCCGCGCGAGGCCGGCGCCGCCTTCGAACAATGTATCCGCCTCGCGCCCGAGCCGCGGCTGGTGGCCGAGGCCCAACGTCAACTCGCGGCCCTGGCCGCCTAACCCATGGACATCCTTTACATCTACCGCCGAAACAGCGACGAGGAGCTCGAGCTGCGATACTCGCTCCGCAGCGTCGCGCGACACCTGCCGTGGATTCGCAAAGTGTGGATCTTCGGTGATCGGCCGCAGTTCCTGGCCGAAAACCGGGCGATCGTCGAACATGTGCCGCAGCACTACACCGCCGCGATCGGCGGCTACCGCCTGCCCGTGACAAACCTCTTCTTGCAGGTGTTCCTCGGCTCGCTCATCCCGGAGCTGGCCGCCGAGTTCCTGCTGTTTGCCGACGACTACATCCTGCTCGATGCCGTGGGCGAGGGCGAGATGCGCAAAGACCGCGCTCTGGAAAACCTGGCGGACCGACGCGCCGTGCGAAACGGCGCGGCCCAATCGTTGTGGCGCGAATCGCTGTGGCGAACGGCCGATCTGCTGGCGCGGTTCGAGCTGCCGACGTACAACTTCGAGACGCACGTGCCCGCTTATTTGACCAAGGCCCGCGTGCTGGAGGCGTTCTGCGCCTTTCGCGATTTCATCACCGAAGACCGTCTTTACGGCCCGCTGGCCTTGACCACCATCCTCAACCTGGCGCTGAAGCGGGGCCCCGGCGGCGTGGTGCTGCTCGGCCAAGAGCAATCGCGGGCGGGATTTTACGCCCCGGCCGACCTGGCCACCATCCGCGCCCATTGCGCCGGCAAGAAGTTTTTGAGCTTCGACGAGTCCGGCTTCACCGCCGACCTGCGGCGGCACCTCGACGAACTGTTTCCCCAGCCCTCGATTTACGAAAGCCCGCGTTGGGCGGGCAATTCCCCGGAGCAGCACGGCACGCCGCGACGGACCCCAAGCAAAAGTCAACTGCAACCCTCAACCATTTTCAGGAGCTGACCATGAACGGCACACCCGGACCAGGCGGATATCAGAGCGGAAACAAGGAATACCAATGCGCGGAGTTGACGAACTATGTGTTTCCGGCCGGCGGCGGGAACACCCCCGTCTCGCAGAACACCTGGATCTGCTGGCTGGTCCGTACTAACTCGAGTTGCGGCTGCACCTGCGGCTGCGGCGCCGTCGGCTGCACCGGCGGCGGCACGGTCGCCCAGTACTATTGGCTAGGCGTCAATACATCCAGCGGAGTGCTGCCGTTCAGCGGCGCGCCGGCCGGGGAAGGTTCGTGCGGTTGCGGCGGCGGAAACGGCGGAGGCGGCGGCAATCCCATCGGCCCGCCGGCCCTCAATCCGACCCTCGCCCCCGCGGCCTCGCCGCCCCCCTCGCCGTACCTCGTGCCGCCCTCCGCAAAAGGACATCAGAGGCAACTCCAGGCCGTCAACCTGCAGTTGCAGCGGGCCTCGGCCCAACTCGGCCCCGGCTCGAAGCCCGGCGCCCTGGAAGTTTGGGACGGCCGCAGCGGAAACCTGATGCGGCAGTATTCGCCGCCCCGCGTCGACGACCTGGCCCCCTGGCCCGTGCTCACCTACAACTCGCTCGGCGGCACCACGCCGGAACTCGGCAGCAATTGGACCATGCTCTTCCGCCAGACGGTGCAAGCCTCCGGCGCCAGCACCGCGGTGCTGACCAGCGGCATCGGCGTCTCCTTCACCTACACCAACAAGAACGCCGGCACGGGCGTCTATACCGCCCCGCCCGGAGCGCTCGGCAAGCTCGTGCAAAACGCCAACGGCAGTTGGACCGAGACCGACCCCGACGGCTCGCTGCTCACCTACAACACCAGCGGCAACCTGGCCACCATCCAGAAATCGAACAACATCTGGACCGTCGGCTACAACTCGGGCGGCCAAATCAGCCACATTCTCGATCCGGTCAGCCGCCGCTCGACCTTCACCTATGCCATGTTCGGCGGCGCCATGCTCGCGCAGCGCTACACCGATGCGGTAGGCCGGATCACCACCTTCGGCTATCAGGTCGGCACGCTCACCTTCCTCAAGACGATCACCTCGCCGGCCCACGAGACCGTCACTTTCATCAGCGGCAGCGGGAACGTAAACATGATCCGCACCTGGACCAACCCGCTGGGCCAGACCACCACCTACGGCTACTATGCCCCTTCCGATCCCATGCTGACCAGCGTCACCGACCCTTCCGGCAAGACGACGCAGGTGGGCTATAACCCAACGACGTTCTACACGCGCTTTCAGGACCCGCGCGGCTACATCACCACGTTCCTGGCGGGCAGCCCGGTGCGGGGCATCATCGACCCGCAGCTCAACCGCACCAGCTTCACCTGGACCTCGGGCCTGATGACGCAACTGCAAAACCCGCTCGCCGCCCGGACCACCGTCTCCTATTCGACGCTCTCCGGCGGGCAGGCCATGCCCGGCAAGATCCTCACGCCGGCCGGCGGCCACTACACCTGGACCTATAACGCGAGCGACCAAGTTTCGGCGCTGGTCGATCCGCTTTCGAACCGCACCACGCTGCTGCACGATTCCAGCGGCAACCGCCGCGCGCAGATCGACCCCGCCGGCAACAGGACCAGCTTTTTATACACGTCGGGCGGCCAGCTTCGCACGACCATCGACGCTTTGGGCAACCGTTCGACGGCGCTTTACGACTCGACGGGCCGGGTCTACGCCAACATCAGCCCCAGCGGCGCCCGCACGACCTATGCTTATAATTCGCTCTCGCAGCCGGCAAGCTCCACCAGTCCGCTGCGCTGCGTCACCACGGCCCTGTACGACGTCATGGGGCGCGTGCGCGCGACGATCGATCCGCTCGGCGGCCGGACGACGAACACCTGGAACAGCAACTCGCAGTTGGTGGCGGTCAAAAATCCGCTGGGCTTCACGAGCACGACCCTCTACGACAGCGACGGGCGAGTTCGTGCCAAGGTCGATCCGCTGAATCAAAGGACCACCTTTGGATACGACTCGTCGGGCAACCAACAGACCGTGCAGAACCCGCTCGGCTTTGTCACCACGACGCTCCACAACAGCCTGAACCAGGCTTATGCCGTCGTCGATCCTCTGGGGAACAGGGCCACCTTTGGATACGATCCATCAGGCAACCGCGTCAGCGTGCAGAACCCGCTGGGGTTCATCACCACGAGCGTGTTCGACAGCAGCAATCGCGTTCGCGCGGTAGTGGATCCCATGGGTAACCGTACAACGCTCGGATACGACAGTGCCTCGAACCCGATCACGGTGCAGAACCCGCTAGGGCTGGTGAGCACCACGCTTTACGATTCTTCGGCGCGCGTCCGTGCGACGATCGATCCTTTGGGCAACCGAACGACGCTTGCCTATAATGCCGCGGGCTTGCAGGTCTCGAGCCAGAACCCGCTGGGCGCGATTACGACGACCGTCTATGATTCCAACAGCCGGTTGCGTGCAACCGTGAATCAACTCGGTTTGCGCACGACCTTCGGCTACGATTCGGCGGGCAATCGCATCACGCGGAAAAACGAAATCGGTTCCGTGTGGACGATGGTGTACGACTGCCTGTCGCGAGTCAAGGCGACGATCGATCCCCTGGGCGACCGCGTGACAACGGTTTACGATGCGGCCTCGCGACCTGTGGCGACCATCAACGCGCTCGGTTACCGCACCACGACGGTCTTCGACGCCGCCTCACGGCCTGTGGCGACGATCGATCAGCTCGCCAACCGCAGCACGATGCTGTACGATGCGGCTTCTCGGCCCGTGGCGACGATCGATCCGCTCGGTCGCCGCGCCACGACCCTTTACGATGCGGCGTCGCGACCGCGAGTTCATATCGACCAGGCGGCGAACCGCACGACCCTTACGTACGATGCGGCCTCGCAAAACACGTCGGTGCTCGACGCGCTTTCTCGCCGCAGCACGACGGTTTTCGATCCGGCCGGCCGAATCAAGGCCACCGTGAATGCCCTCGCGCAACGGACCACCCTGGGATACGATCCCGCTTCGCGGCAGGTCGGCGTCACGAACCCGCTCGGTTTCATCGTCACCAGCGTCTGGGATCCGGCCAATCGACTGCGGGCCAGCGTCGACCAGATCGGCAACCGAGTGACATTTTCGTATAACGCGGCCTCACAGCGCGTGAGCGTGCAGAATCCGCTGGCCAACATCAGCACGACACTTTATAACTCCGCCGGGTGGGTTCGGGCAACGGTGAACCCACTCGGCTATCGAACCTCCCTGGCGTATAACGCCGCGGGCTGGCAGACGGCCGTGATCGACGGCAACGCCAACCGCACCACGACGATTTTTGATGCCGCCGGGCGGGCAGTCGCGACGCAAAACGCTTTGGGCTATCGGGTTACGCAAATTTTTGATGCTGCTGGCCGGCGCACGGCACTCGTCGACGCGCGGTCCAACCGCTACACTTTCGTCTGGGACCCGGCGGACCGCCCAATCCGCCAGATCGATCCACTTTCACGGAGCGTGACGCTGGGTTACAATGCGGCCTCGGAGCAGGTCTTGCGGATCGATGCTCGTGGCTACCGCACGACGTACGTGGCCGATCAACTTTCGCGGCCGATAGGCCGCCAATACCCGGACGGCTCGAGGGTCACCATGGCTTACGATGCGGTCTCGAATCGCACGCTTCTGGCTGACAGCACCGGCCGCTACACCACGCTCTACGATTCGCTTAATCGCGCCCGTGCCGTCACGAACCCGGCCAACCTCACGATCAGCTATTCCTTCGATGCAGGATCGCGTCGTCGAACGATGACCGAACCATTCGGTGGCGTCTTCACTTACGGATATTCGCCTACGGACCTGAACACCCTGGTTGTCAATCCTCAAGGCGACCGCACCACCTGGCAATTCGACGCCGCTTCGCGCGTCGCGGTCCAGCGGCTGGCCAATCTCGTCCGCGTCAGCTATGCGTATGACAATGCGGATCGTCTTGTTCGGCTGGCCAATCTCACCTCGACCGGCACTACGATCACCAATTATGTCGATAAGTGGGATGGGGCCGACAACCGCCTCTCGCGTGTAGAGCAGGACGGCACGCGAGTCACCTGGTCGTATGATGCCACTTACCAGCTCACGCGCGAGTGCCGCGGCGGCGCCCACTCGTATGACACGACGTATGCGTATGACGCCGCTGGAAATCGCCGCTTCAAGCTGGATAATGCCGTGGGGACAACATATTCATACGACGCGGCGAACCAGCTTCAGAAGTACCTCGACAATACCGGGACAACGACGTTCAGTTTCGACGCCAGCGGCAATCAACGCCTGCGACAGGCGTCATCGGGCGGCGGAACGACGACCAACATTTGGGACTTTGACAATCGACTCACGAAGGTGGCCTTGCCGAGCGGGGGCGTGAACACATTCGCCTACAACGGCGACGGCGTTCGTGTCCAGCGTGAGGACTCGTCCGGCACCACCAAGCAGATCTGGGATGAACAGAAACTCGTCGAGGAAACCGACCAGAATAATGTCGCGCAAGTCGTCTACAGCCAGTCGATCGGTGACTATGGCGACGTCACCAGCCAAAGGCGATCGGGAGTGGGGAGGTATTTTCTTTTCGACCCGTTGGGCTCAACCGCGCGCCTGACCGACGGCTCACAGAACGTCACCGATAGCTACCTCTTCAAGGCGTTCGGAGAATCGCTCCTCGCGCCAGGTCCAACGACGAATCCGTTCCAGTTTATTGGGATCTCCGGGTACTACCTTGATCGTGACCTTGTCGCTAGCTGGCTCCGCGCTCGGGAGTACCTCGCGGCAATCGCTCGCTTCCTTTCCACCGACCCGTCTTGGATCCCCTCGGACGCGGTCGCGTTCCTGAATCGGTACGCGTACGTATCCAGCAACCCGCTCGTGGCGATCGATCCGAGCGGACTCAACCCGTTACTTATTGCGTGCGGCGTAGCGTGCGCGGGGTGCGCGGCCTGTCTTGGCCCGGGTGTTTGGGGTTGCTGGGGTAATGATACGTGGCCGGAGTTCTACGACTGCTATCAATACTATTTGAGCATACTTCCAGGTTTGCACCAGTGGTGCTGCGGCGGAGTCTGTGGCGGGTGCCTGGCCTGCGTTGCCAAAAAACTTCTGAAGCCGAAGCCGCGGAAACCACCAAGGTGCTACTGCCCTCCGACAATACTTGGCTCTGGAGGATGGACAGACGTTTGTTACCTCACGTCGGTAAACTCTGTCCTTTGCCTTTGTAAATACCGTTGTATCGAAAGTGGAACGGTGACGTACCCCGGATTTTGGATTTGACACTCGTGGGAAGGAGCCGGTTGCCCGTGATTCCCCTCTGTGAAGGCGTCCATTGCCTCCATGAAAGGCCCTCGATCAATGCGTCGCGTCCGGCGAGGCTTTTAATACGTATCGCCGCTCCGCTGCTAAGGCCGCTGAACGCAATAAGGCGCAACATACGGCGTGCGCGGCTGCCGAAGCTTCTTGAAGCGGCTACGCGATGCACTAATCGCTCTGACATTGAGTCATGCTTAGGTCGACCAGCATACGCGATGGATGGATCTTTGTATGAGATAACCGACAAGGCTGGTAAGTCCCGGCACCCCGATTACGTCGAAGTTTATGTTCGGTCAGGCTGCTCAATCGACTTGTTGTTCTTTACAGCGGAGGAGCGAATCGAGGCATTCGGCGTTCCTTCACCTACGCTCGTAGACACTGTACTGCGGACCCGGGGCAGTTAAAGGGGATTGCGCCAAGCAAGGGTCGGAAAAGGGGTCGGAAAAGCTGCCAGGAACGAATGGCACTGCCGCTTGTCGGGTAAGGACTTGCGGCGACGGTCGTGGTCGAGGAGCGGTGCCCGCGTCGGGCCGGCCGGCGCCGCGCGTGGCGCAAGTCGCGGCGGCAATCGGGACCCGGAAAAGGGGATAAGTCCAATTAAATAATTGGTAACCGTTCACGGGTTTGGAACTGAGATTGGTGGTTTTGCGTCGATTGATTAGGGTTTTGCCGTCATGGCGGAGGCCGAGAAGAAACACGAATGCCCGAACTGCGAACGGCTGGAGCGCCGCGCCACGGAACTCGAAGCGCGCGTGGC